>Ga0210391_10001055_pt1 | contig 25988 bp, 23 predicted proteins | sample IncBWC12OmetaG_FD_160573 | JGI IMG/M metagenome (GOLD analysis project Ga0210391, IMG submission 160573) | Forest soil microbial communities from Barre Woods Harvard Forest LTER site, Petersham, Massachusetts, United States - Inc-BW-C-12-O ... | reverse complement strand
CGCTATGACACCGAGAACGCTCTCTACGCGCCTTGGTGGCTGCTCGATGAAGGAACGGAGGGGAGGATTACGCTTTTTAATTCCAGTGCGCAGGCAGTTGTGGTGTCGGCTTCCCGGGGGGACGCCGTCTGCTCCGTTTACTATGACAGCGAGAACACCGTGGAAACTTAGCCTCGCAAGCAGCCCATCGACTGTGTGTGATGATAGTTACGGGTACTGCACGAACATCAACTACAACGTGTTGGACAATCTTTCGTCCGTAATCGCGGATAACATATACTGGAGCGAGGGTATACAGGCGTGCCAGAGCGCAAACGGTAGCAACTGGGGATCTATCTGTATTACCACCGGACCGGGTTCGACGCCACCGGTGGATGTGCTTTGCGGGCCAGTACTCAGCGACAAACCATCTCCGGTGCCAAAATGCGACAAGCCGCCGACGGGCACGACTCCGTATGAGAACGTGCCGCAGCAGATTCAAGTAGGTTCTGATACATTTGGCTCCGGCTCGCTCGCGCAGAGTGACACGCTGACATATTACATTGACCAGGGTAATGCAACCGGGGTTACTTCTCCGTCCCAGCCACCGCAGTGATGACAGTGCTCCGCTTAACAAAACTCGGGATAGTGTTGATCGTGTGCGGTGCCTGGGCACTCGCCTATCCAGGAAAGCCCTTCGATTTGCAAAAGCTTGTGGAGGGGGCTGATGTCATTGCGGTAGTGGACATATCTAGGATCGATCCTGCTGGAGCAACCACTATTACTGTCGACAGTCAAGCAGTTTCAGCCGACGCGTTTAAGGCGGATGTGCATGCGGAGCGACATATCAAAGGCATATGCCCCGACCAGTTCATTTTCAACTTCTTTACACCGAAGCAGTTTGTCGGATATCCAGGGGTTGCGGTTGGACGCCAGATAATCTTCTTGACTCGACGAGATAGTGGCTACGAATTTACCGACAGGCACTTCCCTTCACTTCCCCGCAGCACCGGGATCCGTCTCAGACATCGAATCTGACCCACTGCAGGCAGTTGTTGCCGAACTTGGTCGCGTAATTTCCTCACCGGCGGCAGGCCAGGGCCAGAAGTATGCCGTGCTGGCCCGAGCACGCGGGATACCTAACGTGGAGTCTTTCAACCTTTCTCTCCAAGCCGGACTGGATACCGCGGAAAATGCAGACCTGAGATATCGAATCCAAGCGGAGCTAATTTCGCGTGACGATCTTTTCGAGTTGCGCCCGGTGGTCGATCTGCTATTAGGCAATACTCTCACCGAAGAGCAGCGACAAATATTCCTCTTGGCCATCGCAAATAACATTAAGAGTTCGAAATCTGTGCCAATGATTACTCGATTGTTATGCTCCACCGATCTGCTTTCGCGCAGAGCTGTTGCGGAAGCTTTATGGCACATCGCAAGTTCTAACGCTATTCCCGATCTCGTGCGAATTTTGCAGGACCCGGATCAGGAGGTTCGGTTTTATGCAGTTCGCGCTCTATCGGATATTGCCAACGAACAGGGGTGGGGCGGCCCCAGCGAGTCGCAATTCCAGGACCATCAGCAAGAGTATCTGACTCATTGGCAGAATTGGGCGAAAAGTCAGGCACAGTAGTGCCTCATCTTTGCAGCGATTAACGGATCAAGATTTCACAGGTGGCCACGTTCACCGAAAGAGTAGCTACGGGTGTAAGTTTTTCGCCGTATGCGTCAGAGCCCTCCATAAGGGACGATAAATGGGACTCCCGTGACCAATGTGGATGTCACCAAAACAGCCTACTAGGTCGGCGGAGAAAAGGTATGCGCATACAGATTGTTGTTTGTCTTCTCCTTACTTTGTGGGTCGTATCCGCCGACGTGTCAGATTGCGGCTCAACGCTTTTCTCTCCTCGTTGTCAACTCGCGCAGTGGCAGAGTGGCAGATAGCCGACAAACTGGCGATGTGAGACTTGCAGAAGTAAAACCCGATAGTTGGGTTGGCACCTAATCACCTGAGAGTCGTGGTGGACCACGAAGGCTTTCCGACAACAGGCGTGTATTTGCGGCAATTCCTGCTCTATTTGATCTGCCCCCACTCGACGACGTGTCTATGGCCAAAGCTGAAATGGTTGTCATTCGTCATCGCGATTCCTCCGTCTTAGTGGCTGACACGGTTAGATCCCCAGCCCAATTCCCAGGCCAATCGAAGAAACTTGATTGATTTCCAAGGCGGAGGTCTTCGAGACATCGGCTCCCAACTGGGGGGCAAGCTTTGCCATGTCGTCAGTGAAGAGCGTGGCCGCGTGGCTGGCGCGGGAGATGGAGACGTAGCCGAAGCGGGAGTTGAGCAGGTCCGGGTGGACGCCGGTATCGGCGTGGACGAGGACGCGTTCGGCAGTGAGTCCCTGGGCGCTGTGGCTTGTGACGGCGTAGCCGTGGTCGAAATGACGATGCTCGCTAGGGTTGAAGTCAATTTGCCGATTGTTGACGAGGTGGGCGGAGAGACGGCCATTGGGATCGACGGTTTCGATGGTGGCCAGGTCGCGATTGGCAACCCCGAGCGATTTGTCGGGCGCGGTGAATTGGATGCGGTCGCCCACGGAGAACTGGCGTTCGATCTCTTGGTAGACGCTAACGCCGATTAGTCGGCGGGGATCGTAGGTGGCAAGCTCTCCGTTCGCTTTCTCGACCGTGAGCTGGTTGGCGGCTGGGTTGATCGCTGCGACCGACGCGTAACTGCCTGCTTCGATTCCGATCGTTCTGCTGCCGCGCGTGTAGCGGACAACGTCGTCGATCTCGTAGTGGCTGGCCCAGGAGCGTTCGGCTCCGGTCATGTCCTGACGCGGAACCAGGACGCGGAACGTATGATCTTCCTTCGCAAGGGCGCCGGTGGCCTTCAACTCCTGCCGAACGGCGGCGTTGAGTTCGCGGCGGGAAGCATTGTCCGGTGAGACGATCAGAGTGTTCTCGGGCAATTCGACATAGCTCTTGGCGATGGCTCGGACGCGCTCTTCTTTGTCGGGAATTTGTTGTACGCGGCCCTGCTGTCCGAGTGCGTCGAGCGCAGCGGAGATTTGGCCTGTGGCCAGCAATTCGACGGTGGATTTCAGAGCCGGGTCTTTTTGACGCACGATCTCATCGAGCTTGGCGGTGCGCATCCCGGCTTCCTGCAATTGCTCAAAAGGGCGCCCCGCTTCGACTCCCTGATGCTGGCGGATATCGCCGATCAGAAGCATGCGATCATTGGTGCCGAGCCGTGCAAGAAACTCGCGCATCTGGTTCGTGCTGGCAAGGCTGGATTCGTCAATAAAGAAGAATTGTTTCTGTTCTGGATTCGGTTCTGTGCTTTGTCCACGGGCGAGAAAACCTTGGAGGGTTCCGGCGTGAACTCCCGCCTGTTCCAGTTGCTTCGCGGCGCGAGAGGTCGGCGCAAGGCCTTCGACCAGATAGCCCTGAGATTCGGCGGCGCTGCGGATGACGGTTAGCGCGGTGGTCTTGCCCGCACCGGCAAAACCTTGGATTCCTTGGATGCGGTCGGGAGAACTGAGCACATCTTCGATGACACTCTTCTGTGCCCGATTTAGATGCTGGTGCGCATCTGCAACGCCGATGGCCTGGGGACGCGAAAGAACTGGCTCGACTTGATTTTGTCCATCGCGCATACGGCGGAGGACTTCCTGCTCGGCGGCGATGGTTTTGGCGGTGGTGAACTGTCGGCCAGGAACGCCTTGAGGGCGTTCGACGATTTGAAATTCTCCGGAAGCCAGGCGAGCGTCAAGATGGGTGCGGACTTGGGCATGAGTGATCTCGCCCATGCCTCGGCGCAGTCCGTCGCGGATCAACGCACGTTCGTCTACAACTGCCTCCCGCTCGAAGTTCTTATCACGGGAGAAAGTGAGGGACTCACGGACACGGTCAAACGAATTGACTGGCTTTTTCTGAAGCTGAGACCGTTCCCGTGCTGAACGAATGACAGCCTCGGCCTGGTGCCCAAAGTCTGCCGCCAGCTTTCGATGCGCGGCCATGACTTCACCCGGCGAATGAATTTCTTTACGGTCGCGGGTCGAGTGCGCGGCGATTTCGGCAGCCTCTTTTCCCGCGCGGCCGGTGCGTTCGAGGTGATCGCGAATCTGCTGGCTGCGGGGACTGGATGCGTCGAGGTATTCCTGCGTGTATCCCTTGATCTCTGGGGCGCCGCTTCGCCCGGTCGTGATTTCGTAACCGAGGTGGCGGAGTTTGTGAGTCAACGCGGACTGGTAGATGGCCGTGGCGAACTGCTGCGAGGCAAAGAGGCTTTGCGGCTGAATGGCGCGAGGCTGGCCGTTGTCCCGCTCGGTGACATTGAAAACGACCGCGTGGGTGTGCAGTTGCGGAGCGACATAGCCGTCGACCGGGCGGGCTGTGTCGTGCTCGAACTTGGCGGCGATAAACCTGCCCGTCGTTTCGGGCGGATGGTTTCCGCCGATGCGGGCCTGTGTGTAGTGTTCGAGCTGATCGAGGGCAACCCGAACGCTCTCCCGGTGCGCTTCGCGGACACGCTCATCGCCGCCGACCAGCGCTGTAAGTGAAACAGATTTGGGTGCAGAAAAAGTCGCATCCCATCCGGCGCGATGCTCCATTGTCGTGACGGTTTTGCCGTCGGCGTTCTGATATTGATACGACGCTCGTTGCCGAACAAGCTGCTCGCCCGTTTGGGGATGCTGGCCCTGGCTGAGTTTCGCAAAGTCCTCGGCGGAGACGGCTCCGACAAGGCCGAACTGCGCGGCCAAGCGGCCTTGCCATTCGCCTGTGATGACGCCGCGTTGCGACCAATAGTTCTGCTCCTTCGCAGTGAATTCCTTCTGGTGATAAGTCTGCGCTTGGCCTGCAGACAGTGGCTTTGAGATCGTCAGCATGACTGTCTACTCCATCTGGTTCCCAGGAGGTTGGACGGCATATTCCGGCGTTAGAAGATTGCCTTGTATCTCTTCTGGCTCGGCGGGGAGCGGGGCACTTGGCACGATCAGGTCGTCCATCTTCCGCTCGGCAAAACCGGGAACCTTCTCTTCGAGCGCGACGAAGGGAAACGAGAATCTGGCGACATGATTGCCGTACTTGAGAAAGCCGCGCAGGTCGTCGAGGCCGGAAACTTCAGACGGCAGAACGAGCGGTTCTGTCTGTCGGTCGAGAGCGAAGTTGCGCCCGGTACGCGAACCGTCGTAATGGGTCTCGCGTAGCCGCTCGATCTCGATTTCGCCGATGGCCTCACTGACCCATTTGGCCGCCCGCGGCTCGGTGGTGCGGAGAAAAATCTTCGTGGCCGGTTGCGACAACATGGCTTCGGAGTCTTCGCCGTAGCGGGCCTCCATCTGGCTGCGCCCCTGGAAGCCCAGAATGACTGGGTTCTGCGATTTGCGATTCTCCGTAATCGCCGTATGAAGCTGCGGTAATCGCTGCAGGCTGGCCAGTTCGTCGATGACGAACCAAACAGGCTTCTGGTCGGGCATGGGTTCGTTCAAGAGGCGCAGAACGAGCGTGTCTATCCACAGACTGATGAGCGGGCGAAGTGCTTCGCGCATGGTTGGGCGGGACGTGATAAAGATCCAACCGCGCCGCGTCTCTGCCCACTTCGTCGCCGTCCATATCGAGGTTGTTTCGTCTTCCTTGGGTAGAAGCCGGAAGCTGTCGGCGCTCATGTTGAGAGAGCCGAGAACGCCAGTCCGTTGTTGCGGGGCCTTCGGATCAATCAGCATCCAATACTCGGTTCCCTTGACGCGACGGTCAATCTCGGCGGGATCGGACATCCACTGGACGAGTTCAACCGGCGTCGGCAGATAGGTGAGCAGATGGGCAAAGATTTTCTGCGGAGCTTCGACAAAGAAGCGGTTGGTAACGCCTTCGGGTTGGTACAGCGAGACGGCCAGGGCCTTAGCCTCGGCCTTGCGCCGAAGTTCCTTCGACGGGTTCCAGTACGGCATCCGGGCATCGAGCGGATTGAGCACGATGTCGCCCCGGTGCTGATCGTAAAACTGCTTCACAAACTCGCAGGCGGGATCGTAGACGATGGCGCTGTCGCCGCGAGCATCCACCTGATAAAGCATCTGGCGAATGATGCTGGACTTGCCTGAGCCGGTGTCGCCGACAATGAGGAAGTGCTTGTTCTCGGCGTCGCGGGGAATGCGCAACGGACGCTTGGAATCGTTAGTCGCAATGCCGATGCCATTGCCGGCAACGTCCTTCGTGAACTGGCGTGGACTGACAAGAATCGGCCCTTTCAGCCGTCTTCCATATCGCAGTTGTTTGCGCCGCTGGATGTCCTTGCGGATGGAAAACGGGAGTTGCAACACGAACGCCGCGAGACCAAGCATGAGTTGTGTATTGAAGAGCCGGTCGAGAGGAACGTCGTCATAGATCCACTGTGCGAGCCATGCGTGAAAGGTCTGGTTCGGGTAATTGCGAGGCTGCTCGCGGAAGAGCAAGCGGAACTCCTGCTGCCTCGCCTGCGCGGAGAGTGCGAGCGGCAATGGCGCGCCCATGGGTTGCGCGGTCTGCCCTGACCTCACGTCGGCGGCGAGCGCGGGTCGCGCCCGCGAGTTGCCATCGGAAACATAGAGTAACTGATAAGTGCTGGCATGATGCGTGAGACTTGGCATCTCGCTGCGGAGATAGTACGGCAGGTAGTAGCGTTCGAGCGGTGAAAAGCCGAACTGGAAGTGGACATAGACAAAGAGTCCGGTCGCAGCAAGCGAGAGGAAGAACGCGCTGAGTGTGTAGAGATAGGTGCGTGGCGGCCAGATCAGCGATTCATTGCGGCCCCAGCGTTGGACGGTTGGCATGACTACTTCTCCCTGTTCTGGCTGCGCTTGGCGAGGAGTTCCTGAGCCTTCGCGGCCTTGGTGGTTTGGACTTGCCGAAACAAGATGGTGAGCTGTTCCGGCGCGAACTTGTCGCCGCGCAGAAGCGGTTCGAGCGTGTTCATCAGCAGCATTTGAATGCCGACGAGTTCGGTGAAGATGTGCATTTCCATCGAAGTGGGATTGCCGATAACAACACCGCGCAGCAAGAGGTCGCGTGCCCATTCGCTCGGTGTTTTGCCGGCGCGCGACGCGGCCTCTTCGATTGCCTTCGCTTCCTGCTCCGTGAGCTTGGTGCTGAGGTTACGAGAGCGCCGATCACGCCCTAGTAGCTTCTCCGAACTTCGTTTTTCGATCGTCTCAACCTCAGCCATTTGGAACCTCCATGGGTCGTTAATACTGGTGTCTGTCCAGATACCACCTTGTTTCAAGATCGTTTGTTTTCTTTGGTATCTGCCCAGATACCAAAGTATCTAGGCAGTTCCCTGTCAGGGGTGGAGTGTCGAAAATTCTTCCGGTGCGAAGCACCGTTCTTGCCCCCAGTACGAAATTGAATGCAGGATCACGCCTTCATTACCCGTACAGAAGCCGTCGACTCCACCCCGGCTCCAAGCTTCTTGGCAGGCTGCTCCGCCTCATTCTTCGCATCCTTGTTCGGGCCTTTACGGACGCGCAACGTGGAAGCGACCTGCTTGGCCTGCGGCGTCTTCAGAAAGTCCTGAAAGTCCCGGTCCTTTGAGAAGACATAGTTGAGCGCTTTATCCACAACATCGTCGGCGGATGCGTGGACGAAAGCGGCATATTGATCGACCTGTTCAGCGATCGTTTCGTCCAGGCGAATCGAAGCGCTGATATACCGGCTCAAGTTGATTTCAAGTAGTGGCATGTCGTCTCCTTCTATAGGTGTCGAATCAAGCGATCTTTCTTCGGGCAATCATCCTCTGTGCCGTTAGCGCGATCTCCCTTGCACGAGCGGAGCAGAGCGCGGTGGGGATCTCAAAGCGACGGCGGACTACAAGCATCGTGACAACGTCATCCATCGGAACGCCCTCGATGAGCCAAAGTCTGGCTGATGCGACATCCACGGTCCGCTGCGCGTAGTAGAGCGGATTCGGCTTGTCGGAGCGGCGCGAAGCCAGCTTTCGTGTGAGCTTTGCGGCGTCTTTCCCTTTGGCAAGTTCATCAAGAACCCACGCCCAATTGCGCTCGGAATTGGTGGGCGTATCGGGATGCTTTCGTGGGGCAATTGAATGGGACGAAAGGACCTCATCGGCCGCCAGAATATCCAGCCGGAAGTCATCGACATTCCAAGTGGAATCGCCGGGGTATTCGACGGTGACCGGATACGGCGGATCGTATTTGCAATTCAAGAATCCCGGCAGGCGAAGCACGCGGTTGCAGTCCGTGCAGGCGGGATCGCCGCCAAAGGTGACGGCAAGCAGTTTCAGGGCGCTCTCCTGTTGTTCGAGCGTAAAGCCATCCACGCGCCAGAGAACCTGGTACTTGCCCAGCGATGTGGAGACGATTGCGTTCGGCGTGGGAACGGCATCGGAGGTCCAGAGCGAAGCGAGGCGGGCGTCCCCGTTGGTGTCCAAGTCAAGGTACAGATGCCGCACCGCGGCGATGCTCTCCTTGGTGCGTTTGCGGCTGCCGGAGTGAACCGGATTGGCAGCCACATAGACGTTCGCGCCGATGGAGTTTTCATGGGCGAGCCAGCCGAGGTAACGAGGTGCAAGCGCATGTTTCAAGGGGGCAATGCGCTGAAGAATCACTTCGGGATTCTCGCGTCGAAGTAGCAGTGCGATGGACTCGCCTGGAGCGAAGCAACGGGTGAGGAAATCGGCGCCAATATCGCCCGCGTTCAGTGTCCTATGCTGCGACATGTTACACCTCGGATACCGGCTCGATCAGGAAGCGTTTGGCCTCGCGGTCGTAGCCGCGAAGGGCCAGCACCTCGCGGACGATGCGGCGGCCCGGTTGGCGCTCGACATGCACGACGAAATCGACGGCTTCCGCAATCTCGGCTTCGGTGTCGGAGAAGGTTGTCTGCGCGTGGTTGCGCATGACCAGATTGGCGAAGCGATGCAATGCTTTCTCCGCCGAATTCGCATGGATCGTCGCCAGCGATCCGGAGTGGCCGGTGTTGAAGGAATCGAGCAGCGTCCGTGCTTCGATTCCGCGCACTTCGCCCAGGATGATGCGGTCCGGTCGCCAGCGGAGGGCAGACTTGAGAAGGTCGTCGAAAGTGATGTTGGCCTTGAACGTATCGGTCTGGCATTCGACGGCCAGAATGTTGGGTTTCTGGATTTGGAGTTCCGAAGTATCTTCGATGACGACGAGGCGTTCATGATCGGGAATGAAATCAGCCAGTATCCGCAGAAGGGTCGTCTTTCCCGTACCCGTTCCGCCACTGATAAGCAGCGTCTTTCCGTTGCGAATCTGCTCGGCCAGAAGGTCTGCAAGCGGGCGCGTTAGCGTACCGCGAGCAATGAGGTCATCGACTGTGTAATGGCGACTGGTAAATTTTCGGATGATGAGTGCAGGCGTAAGCCGAACAACCGGCGGAATCACCGCCGCTAAGCGGCTCCCGTCCGGGAGCTGCGCATGGAGTATAGGGTTGTCTTCGTCGAGTCGTTTGCCGAGTTGGTTGGCGATGACTTCGAGGCCGGTTCGGAGTTTGCCGGCAGCGAAGGAAATCGTCTTTTCGCGGTGAATGATACCGTCGCGTTCGTACCACCAGGAGGCGTCGGGATTGCCCATGATCTCGCTGATGCTCTCGTCGAGCAGCAGCGGCTCTATCGGTCGAAGGAACGGAAGGATCAACTCAAAACTCATATCGTGGACCTCACAGCCTAGAAGCCCAGCGATTTAGCCGGGCTTCCGGGAGCGGAAAAAAATGGACTATGCGGCCGATCCCTCTGCGGGACTGTCATCGTGGCCCGCGTCTTCCGGGCCAGCCTTTTCAGCGCGGTCCAGCTTCAGGATCGAAGCGACCCGAATTTCCCAGACGCGCTCTTTCGCGTCCGTCATCTTGCTGTTGTACTCCCGGCTGCGCAACTCGCCTTCCACCTGGATATGCGCGCCTTTGGTGAGCGTTTTGGCGAACTCCGCGAGCTTGCCGAAGGCGACGCAACGATGCCATTCGGTGTGCGAAATGTACTTGCCATCCTTCTTGTAGGAGGACTTGGTCGCCAGCGAGAGCGTGGTCAGGCTGCGATTGTCATTCGTGTGGGCTTTTGCGTCACTGCCGACAAAGCCGATGAGGGTTACTCTGTTCTGGTACATAATCGTGTCTCCGTTAGTTGAATTTCCCGTTGTTGCTCGGGTCACACTGGGCGAAGCTTAGCGAGTGGGTCCGGCTCCCAAGTGCCGAAGGTCTGCTTTCTCGGAGGGGCTCGAAAGAAGTTTGCGAGGCGTTTTTTGCCGTGGTTTGCAAACTTGTTTTGGGAGGAACCGAGACCCCGAAAGGGCGCAGAATGCGAAGCAGAAGACCGAGTGCCGCCGGGCGCCGGGAGAACCCCGAAGCGGTGACCAAGCATAAGACGGGATACATAACGGCAGACACGCGCCAGAGCAGAGTTGCCATCGGTACGTTGGCTGCGGAAGCCCGCCGCAACCGCAGTCCGAGTCGAGCAGGCTAGTCTGCGGCAAGAGGGACGTAATTGGCCACCGTCGTTACGCGTCACAAGACCCGCGATAGCCCGCTCGACAAGGCGCGGGGACAGGTGGGGAAAGCCAGCCGAATTGGCAGCAAAAAACGACATGCGTAAGCCTCTGGATATCGGTTCGTTCTTAGCTGAAAGCCTGATCGGCCCGGAAGCGCACGATGGTCAGGCCGAGAGGGTTCACGGCCAGCTCATTGTTCTTCACGTTCTCGCGGAAGACATAGGTAACGGTGGCTGTCCATCGCTCCCGCTTGAGTTCAGAGTGATCCGCCGGATTGCTATAGACCTTCTCGAACTCGATTCGTGCCGAATAGGGTGACTGCCGTAGGTCGTCAAGGATGACGTTCTTAATCTCCACGTCTACATAGGGAAGGGTGCTGTCCTTGATGTATGTCTGAATGATGTTGTCCCGCCGCTCCTGGTCGATTACGGCGCGTTGCACGTCGCTGTTGAGGAAGTACAGCGAACTGGTTTGGTCGCGCTCGATGGTGAAACGGTTGCGATTGAAATACAGCTCGGCCCAGCGGGTGAGGTAATACTTGTTCTCCGCTTCCTGCGGGCGGTATTGGAAGTTGCGATAGTCAATGGCTTCGGCGTGGCCGACGTCGTTAATCCGCACAATCATGGGGTGCATGTTGGCGAGGGTCGTCTGACTCTTGAAGGTCAGCGTCGCCAGCGCGAAGCAAACGGCGGCGAGCACCAGAATCGTTACCTTCAGATAGGTGTTCATCACAAGTGGATCGCCGTATTGCTCCAGATAACGCTCAGCGGCACGAGTGATTTCCGGCGTCGCCTTGGTTTGTTTGTTCATCGTTTCTCTTTTCGCGTTCATCTCGAACCTCTTTTCTCGCGTCAGGTAACGCGGTCTAAAGGATGGCCCGCGCCGCCATCAGGGCCGCGGTCAGACCGCCGTGCCCGCCGCCACTGCCGCCGAATAAGCTGTGCGACATGGATGGAATCTTGAAGAGAATGTAGACATTAACCAGTGCGAGAAGGATCAGAAGCGGCAATGTCTGAACGATTGTTGACGGGTCCGCAATGCTCTGCCCAAGCTGGATGTAATAGTTCGTCAGAACGTGAGCGAGAACGTTCATTGTGGCTGCGGCGATGACCTTGTAAAAGCTGAATCCTAGGTACGCCTTCAGCCATCCCCAAAACAGCCAATCAAGCTTGTCGAAAACGAGAAACGGGATGAAGATCGGCCCGAGCAATCCGATGATGGTTGCGGCGATTGCGCCGTAGGCGATGATGGCGGAAACGATTGCCGCGAGCAGTGCCAAAAGAAACTGCACGACAAAGTACACAATCGAGTAATAGGGCGACATGATGCTGGTCAGCAGCGACGGCCCTGTCTTCGACGATGCCGCATGGATCTCATTCAGCATCGTGGTGGAACCATCCGACCCGATCAGGTTCACAAGATTGATGGTGCCGCCGTCGACGAAGCTCTTGATAGAGAATCCAAGTCCGGGAATGGCGCTGTCGTAGTAGTTCACCATCGCGTAAGCGAAGGTGAGCAGCATGAAGAGGTTGAGGAACCTCCCCATGCTGAAGCCAGCCTCTCCGTGCGCCGATGCGAGTGCCTCTTGTACGCCGAACCAAACCAAAACGATGGTTGCCAACGCTAGGACAATGTGAATCCCCATTGCCGTAACCGAGGGTGCCACGGTGGCTGCGAGCGATTGACACGCCTGCGCGATAAAGTCGAAGAGACCTGTACCCATGTTTCTCACCTTCGTCCTTTCTTGCGGTTTGTTCTAACTGCCTTACGTTTGCGGATATTTAGTACGCTTGCATAAGGAGATTGGCCGCGCCGCCGCTGGTGGTGGCGACGTTTGAGTTGTAGTAGCTTTCGTATCCCGATGAATCGCGAAATGCCGACTTCATCGCGTCCTGTTGCTGCTTCTGGGCGACGATCTGCTGCAACGCGAAATTGGCGTTCATTTGGTTGGCATCCTGCTGGGTTCGCAGTTGCAAGAGCAGGGCTTGATTGATGCGCTGGAGCGTAGCCATGATGGTCTGCTGCGTGGGGTCCTGGCTTTGAGTTGCGCTCTCCAGTGTGGCGATGTCGGTTTGTCTCGCGGCCTGATTGGCACGCATCGTCCCGAGCATTTGTAGGTTGTTCGTCATAACGGAATCGCCGAGATCGACCGTGGCGCCCTGCGCGGCAATTTGTAGTTGGCCGGGAACGCTGACGTTGCCGTAGCCGGGAATCATGTTGTTGGTATTCGGCACGCTGACCTGCTGGTATGAGGCTGTGGCCCCGGTGCCGGTATTGGCCGAATTGAGCCATCCCATCGAGTTGCCGTAAGTGTTCGAGATCTGTTGCAGCATCTGTAGGTCGGTGCTAGGAGACAAGAACCGCCGATAAAGCATCGACGGCGCGAGAATCATCTGGTGCACGAGGTTGTACTGCTGCTTGGCGACGTTGTAGGCCTGTAGTGCCGTGGTCGCAATCTTGACGGTGTTGCTGAAGATTTGTTGTCCCTGTTCGATCTGTTGGAACTGGTTGGAGATGGATCGTTCTTCGTGTTCGATCTGCACTATGGCGTGCGCCGATTGTGTCGGATCGTAGACGATGCCGGAACCGAACTGCGCGTGCGCTGCGGGCTGCAACGCCGTGGCCAGTCCGATGGCGAGTGCGGTAAGGAGTAGCGTCTTCATTGCCTTATCCTTTCGTTTGCGGTTGGTGTCCTGGTGCTCCCACAGCGATACCGCGTTACTGCTGTGCAGCAAGAATCTGTTTCTGGATCTCTGCAAGACGGTCGGCCTCTGGTTTGCACCGTGCGTCTCGTTCTTTTTTCTTCGCTTCGAGGGTCGCCATCTGCTCGGCTGTCAGCTTTTCTCCGGTCAGCATTCGTGCGGAATCGGAGGTCTCATCAAGGCAGTCCTTGGCATAGGCCGGGTATTCAGCGTCGTACTGATCCTGCAGCTTCTTCACTTTCTCAGCTTTGCTCTGACAGCCCACAAAGGCGAGAGTCGATAGGAGCAATAGGGAGAGGGCAACGGATCGCATTCAAAGCCTCCTTAAAACGTTTGTGGAATGGTGTGGTTTGAATACGCAGGAAGAAGCATATCCTGCGTGAAATAGACTTTTACGCGGTGGCCCTCCCTAATCGTGATGGTGGGCGGTATCTGCATGAAGCGATCAAGGATGCTGGTCGCGGACTGCGAAACACTGCCTGCCGCTGCGTTAGTGAATGCCTGCGAGCCGCTGGTGGTAATGGTGCCACCGCCCTGCGTGATCTCGCCGGCTCCCGCGATCACTCCCAAAGCGATCGAGGTGCCGAAGATTTCCAGGTAATGGTTGTTGACCTTGTCTTTCAGTCCTTCTTCGCCGATCTGGTCGAGGCCGTGGAATTGGTCGAGATCGACAGAGTAACCATCGGGCATAATCAGCCGGTGAAAAGCCACGGCCATTCGGCGTTGTTGGCCGAAGCCTGCAGCTCCAATTTTCTTCGCTTCGCCCAATACAACGGTTCCCTCGGGGATGATGACGTGTTGGTAGTCGTGCGAATACAGGGGATTTGAAACAAGAACTTTGACCGGCCCTACGGTATCGCCGTCGAGGCGATTCATCGCCACCGTGTCGAGAACGGAGCCTTCGTAGACGAGGTAGGGCTGGCCGGCGGCTGAATCAATATTGGCTTCCAGAGGCCGTTTATAGCCTCCACGTGTTTCTTCCTGTTCTTTTTCAGCCTGTGGGTCGGTGAGATTCGTCTTCGCCTGCCGCTCGGTATGGTCATACTGGACGGGTATCGTCTGACTTTGGGGTTGTGGTTGCTGCGATTGTTGATCGGCAACACGGGAGAACACAAGGTTGGAAGCGAATCGGGAGTTGTCGGCCCGTTCGCGCTCTTTCGCGGCAATAAGCTGCGCTTGTTGCTCTGCAGGAGTAAGTTGCGGGGGCATGGAGCCTTGCTGCGCTTGCCCGCAGGGCCGGCCTGGACCGCACGAAGTGGACGCCTCGCCGCTCGGGCCGAAGGCCGCGGCGGCGGATTGTTGCGCGGGGGTCGCAGACGCAAGCGCCGGATTTTGGCCCGCAACGGCGGCCATTGCCGCCTGTTGCTCTTTCTGGCGTTCGGCCTGCACCTGGTTCTTCAAGTCCTGCACGTTGTTGTCGGTGTTGTCCTGCAACGTCGGCTGCGGTGGCTGCCCTTTCGCGGAGGCCTGCTGCGCGGGCGTTTTCTTTCCCGTGGAGCTGAAAATTGCCGCCACGATCACGAGCAATGCCGCGCCCAAATAGACGAACGTCTTGAGGTTCTTCTGCAAGACGCCCTTGGGTTGCTCCAAAAGCCCTCGTAGTGTGGGCTCGACTTGCGGTTCGGCGTGAGAAGTATGGTCGTTCTCGGTCATGGCAGTTATCCTTTGCGGGCAAAGCTCATCTTCTTTTTGCCCAGTTCTACATATCCGTCATCCATGACCTTCGGGATGATGTACGTCCCTTCCCGGAGGTCATAGGTGACGAGATTCGGCTTGCCGTCCTTCATCTCGTAGACGCTGAATTTTTCTGGCGCGTTGGTCTTGATGTAGGTGAACTTGTCATCGTGATAGATCGACTGGATGTCGAAGGGAGCCTGGTTCGCCTTGTAGACGTAGTCGAATTTGAGCTGCGCCGGATAGCTGCTCTTGTACTCATCCACTGCCTGCTCCACGTGCGATTGCATGGCGGTGACTTGCTGCTTTGACTGTTCTAGCTGCGCGGCGGACACGAACTGCGCGGGGCCGCTCGCCGCGACAATGGCAGAGCGGTCGGCAGGTTCGACAATCACTTTCAGGTCGGGCTCGGCGGAAGACCCGGAAATATCTTGCAGGGTGAAGCTGTAGATGTTTCCTTTGTCCGTGATCAGATTCAGGTTGGAGGCGATGCCTTGTTTCGCCGGATGCACAAAGCAGAAGTTGCCGACCACGTCGACAACCCAGAAATCCTTGTCGCCGGTGGCGGCCTCCATGATCTTTTCGGGCGTAGGCAGTTCAATCAGGGTTGTGTATTTGACCTTGGCACGGATCGCAACGATGTCCTGCGAGTGATACTGCACCGTGCGGGCGGATTCCTGGCCGAAGACAACGACGGACCAAACGGCCAAAACAACGTTGACGACAACTTTTGCGAGTGCCATATGTATTTCCTCAGTGGTTCGGGTTGACGGTTGATAAAGCCAGCGTGCGCGGCTGGAATGGATGGTCTTCGGCCAGATGGCGCAGCCCATCGGCAATGCCGAAACGCGCGAAGTAATCGCGCTTCTTGAGGTTGTCGCGGGCGTTGTTGGTCGCCATCCAGTGCGAGACGGAATCGACGTTTAACTGCACTTTCTTTGAGGTCTGGGCTTTGCGAATGAGCATCTGGCCTGGCGGAACGAGGCCGCCGATCAGGTCCAGCTCGGTATCGTTCAGATGAAACGCTTCCCGGTAGACCTCGCGGTTCATCTCCGGGTTGGCGAGAAAGATTTTCGTCGGGCAACTTTCGGACACAATCGCCAGCATCCCGGATTCCTCAAGCTCTTTGATGGATTGCGTCGCCAGGATCATTGCTGCGTTGTGCTTCCGCCAGGTCTTCTGTGCCTGCACCACGTAGTTGCGAATCGTCTCGTTCTTGATGAAGAGCCACGCCTCGTCGAGCAGGAAGATCTTGAAGGTGGCGAGCTTTGCTGGATCGGCGATTTCATTCGACGCGCGATGCAAAACGTAAAACAGTAGCGGTTCCAACACTTCCGGCGCATCGTTCCAGCCGTGGAAGTTGAAGGTCTGGAAGTGCGAGAACGACAGCGTGTCGTCGGCGTTGTCGAAAAGGAAGCCGTACTGTCCACCGCGTGCCCAGCGATGCAGGCGTTCCTTCAACTCGCCAACGATGTTCGTGAAATTCGAGACCGTGCGCTGGTTCGCCTCCAGCATGTACATGCGCTCGATGGCATCCCACAGGCGGCGTTCTTCTTTGAAGTCCAGTCGGTAACGCTGCTCGTTACCCTCAATGAGCACGCGGAAGAAGCTGAAGAGAAATTGCAGGTTTTCCTTGGTCTGCGGCAGCGAGAACGGATTGATGGTGAAGTCCCGCGCCTCCTGGCCGACGTTCAGGTACGAACCGACGAAGATCGTAGTAAGCGACTCAAAGCTGCCGCCGATATCGAAAATGAAGGTCAGTGGCGCGTATTTCTGGGCATTCTGTAACAAGAACGAGCACATGTATGACTTTCCACTGCCGCTCATCCCGAGAATAAGGGTGTGGGCAACATCGCCGGTATGTAGATTGAGATAGTAGGGCGTGCTGTTGTCGGTTTCGAGCACAGCCAGATACTCGGTGCCGAGATGCGCGTTCCTCTTCTCGCCGGGAAGGATCGTAAACAGAAAAGACAAATCGGCGTAATTCGTGTTCAGCAGATACAACTTGCGGAGGTTGAGCGCATAGTTGCCGGGCACGGTGGCGAAATAGGCGTTGAGCTGGTTGTAGGTTTCTGCAAAAAGATTCCCATCTGCGTTGGTGAAGAGGCCAGTGAACTCGGCCCCGAGCTGCTCCAGTTGGGCTTTTGAGCGGCCGTACAGCACAATCGTGAGCGAGAAGTCGCCAAGCGATTGACCGTCACCCAGGGCGCGCAGGCAGTCGCCTAGATTTTCAATGTCGGCCTGTTTGGATTCGTCCACTAGCACATCGCGTGGGTTCGTCTTCGTGGCGTCGTTGCCCATCTGAGAGACAAAGCCGGTTTTCGACATATTGAAGTGGCGGCGGCGCTTGTTGACCTCTTTGCGCGCCTTGTCTGTTGGGAGCGGCGTCCACTCGGTGACGACATAGAAGTTGGCCGGAATCTTTAGCAGTACATCGAGTACGAGGGGTCGTGTTTCGGTGATCGCCTCTTTCATCGTCAGCACATTGACGATGTGATCCCCCACGCGCAGGTGGTCGCGTTCGGCTTCGATGTCGGAGTTCACCACCTGATAGTCGAGAAACTGCGTGGAGTGCGGCCTGCCGGCAACGCGCCAGTCATCGTAATTCAGCAAGCGGCGGAAGAACGTGAACTGTCCCTGCTGATTCAAGACCTCGATTTGCATGAAATCCGCGAGCTGCCGAGCGAATGCCTGCACGCTCTGGTCGAGCCGTCGAAGATCGTGTTCAACATGTGTACGCAATAGCGTTTTCATACTGTCATTGCTGAACTGTACTTTTAGCTCGCCGACGGCGCCCGCGGGATCGTGGAAGATTCGAGCGATTGCCGCGCCCACACCGGTCTTCGACCTGGCGCCTTCGAGCAGAATGCAGTAGAAGATTTCAATCTGATAGAGATGGTCGCGTTTTGCTTCAAAGAACGTTCGCCGTTGTTCGATCGCTGCCTCCACAATCGGATCGTCATATTTTGCGAAGGGTATATCGGGGCGGTTCGATTTGAAGAGGTATTGGTAAATGTGGAAACCTGGGCCAAACGCTTTGAGTGCCGCTTCCAACCGCTTCACCGCGTACTCCTGTGCTGAGTGGTCCAGGCTCTCGTAGTCCACGCCGGGGACACTGAGAACCATGCCTAGATCGCCACTTTTGGTAAGGAAGGCTGTCTCGTTCCAGAAGCCGTAGAGGTTGATGTGGTCGTTGAGAGATGCACTCTCTTTCCACGGCTTGATGACTTTATCGAGGTGCAGCATCAAACGATCTCCACAAGGGGCACTTGCTGTTTGGCCGCGTCGTAGCGCAGCTTGTAGCGTTCCGATTTCGCGAGGATGCGGAGGAAGGCCGGATCGCTGTTCGTGACCCAATGCCCGAAAGCAAAACCCCCGATGAATACGGCGATACAGGCGAGGATGGAATTGAAGAGATTGAACGCTCCAACCGCGCCCACGCACACGAAATAGAACAAAGTGCGTTCCACGCCCAGGTAGGTAAGAGGCTTATGCAGGCTCTTGAACACCCGATTTGTGCGCTGCTTCTGTCTTTCGTCTGTCATAAGTCTCTCGCCTAACGGTTGCGTGTTGAGGGAAGGGCGTGGAAAAGGGCTCGGCAGCGCGCTAAACGCCCCAGAGCCAACTCAGAACATTGACGGCGAGAACGGCAATGCCTGTTCCGGCGGCAACTCCAGCGAGCGCCTTCTTAGCGCCGGGTTCGCCATGCGCGAAGCCGTAGCCGCCGATCACGATGGCAACCAGACTTGCGACCTTAGCAATGGTGCCGGTGAAAAGGCTCTGGATGGCGGTAAAGCCGGTGTCGAACGGTGAGTTCTGTGCCAGTGCGGCCACAGGCATGAGAAAAAGCAGGGTGAGAACAGCGGCGGTTGGACGCGCCCACTTCGACCGAAGAAAGGATTGGAGTGGGCGAATGAGATGAACTTGGAACCAACGTGATAGCATCTGCACCTCCAGGAGCAGCGAAATTTGCTGCGTGTGGCGCAAACCTAATCCCGTTCAATTTAGCTGTCCAATGAAAGTTCGGGAATCTATTAGTCCCTGGGGGACTAATAGCGTTTTGTGTTTATGGTTTAGCGGACAGGCTCATAGTCGAGATGGAAAGAGGAAATTCCCATCTGGTTAGTAACGGGATACATAGGCAATGTGGTTTCGTTAGCTCTTCGCTCGTTCCAATTCTTCCAAACGCTTCGCTCAAATGCTCTGACTGGCATCGGAATCTGCGGAACAGGATCGAGAAAAGATCGGCTGCCACCACTGCATCAAAGAGCTTTTGGCGTTTATGTTGAATTGTTGTCGTTTCCGCAACTCTCGCTATTTCAACAAATTAGACTTCCACGAATCCCTCCGGCGAGAAAAAGTCGAAGAAATTTGTCGGTTACGGAAAGCTAATAGTCCTTGCAGGACTATTAGACTCCCGAGAATTCATTAGACAGGCCGGAAGAAATGAAGCAGGTTGGGAACAATTGTCGCTTGCACACGGATTCGACCAGCCGAAAACGGTATTGGTCGTTCCGAACCCCGTGTCCAGCCCTACAGAGGACTTAATGTCAACCCAGCCCAGTCGGATTGTCCGACCACAATCTCCGCAGCTGATCCGTGAAGCCCCAATCAAGTCAGAACCAGACCCAGCATTGATGTCTCAGGTCTCGTCTTCAAACGATCGGGTCGAAGCTGGTACGCCGCAGAATCTAGCCACGGCAGTTGAAACAGTTCTCGATTTGAACGTTCGTGCTGAGTCTTTGCTCGACAGCGAAGAGGCAGGGCGGTTTCTACGCATTCACCCGGTGACGGTGAAACGGTTGGCCCGCAGTGGCCGTCTCCCTGGATTTCGCATTGGGAACCGGTGGCGATTCCGCTTTTCCGATCTAGACGACTGGGCGCACTCTGCGGTACTCTCACGACACTCTTTGCGCCGCGAATAGAGGGAGGTCTCTATTGCGGCGAAACACGTATCAGTTCGGTTGGATTGAAAGACAAAGGAGGTCTGAGGGACCGTCGGTCTGGGTTTGGCGATTCCGTCAAAAGCAAGCCGATAGAAGATGCAAGAAAGTAGCGGTGCTGCTCGGGACAGTTCAGGAAATCAAGACGGAAGCCGATGCCTGGAGGAAAGCCGAGTCCCACCGTATACAGGCAGATTCGGAAAGAGCGGCGGACGGACAAGTTTCGTTTGGCGCTTTGTGCAATCGGTACATTGCGGATGCCTTGCCGTCACGGCATTCGACGAGAAAGTCTTATTTGACCATTCTGAACAAACATGTCATGCCAAAGTGGGAGAACGTATCTGTGTCCGAAGTGAGGCCCATGTACGTTCAGGAATGGCTCGACAACATGGCCCTAACCGCAACCACCAAAGGAAAAATCAAAGCTCTCATGCATCGTCTTTTTGAAAGAGCGATGTTCTGGGAGTTGATTCGGACGGAGCGAAACCCGATGGGGTTGGTCGAAATACCGGGATCGAGTCGGCGCTGGAAGAGGCCGATTATTCTGACTGTCGATCAGTATTTCTCGATACTCCAACTTCTGACTGAACCGTACCGCACGATGGTGGTTGTCGCCCAGTGCCTGGGGCTCCGGGTGAGCGAAATTCTGGCTCTGCAGTGGCCGGATATCAACTTCACCGAACTCACCATGCGCGTGACTCGCGCGGTGGTGGACGGTGTGGTGGATGAGGTCAAAACGGAATACTCCGAAGATGACCTTCCGCTCGATCCCGACCTCGGTACTGTCTTGTTCAATTGGAAACGGAAGTGCCTACAGTCAGAAGAAGGCTGGGTATTTCCCAGTCCCGTTACCGGACGCTGCTACCATGCCAGCCCGATCCAGCAGGATTACATTCGTCCTGCAGGCCGCAAGCTGGAGTTGGGCGATATCGGGTGGCACACCTTTCGGCATACCTATCGGTCTTGGCTCGATTTGGTGGGTACGACGATTGGAGTCCAGCAGAAGCTCATGCGGCACGCGCAGATCGCGACCACCATGAACGTCTACGGCAACGCCATGATGGAATCGAAACGCGAGGCCAACAGTAAAGTTGTTCAGATGGCGCTCAGGCAAGAGATGAGGAAGGCAAGATGAAAGAGCTGCCAGAGCGGGGGGTTTATCGCATTTCACTGCGGGGGCGGGCTTATTGCCCTTTTTTGCCCTTGCGGTGAAAACATCCGATGCTTGTAAACCCATGAAAAACTTGGTTGCGGGGGGTGGATTTGAACCACCGACCTTTGGGTTATGAGCCCAACGAGCTACCAGACTGCTCCACCCCGCACAAAAAGAATAACACAGTGTGACGAAGCAGAGTCGAACCTGGCTGTGGCTCTGCGATGTGCCGATCATCGGCGATGGACTCCATTCAGTTATCTCGAACCCGACACAACGACTGCGTACAATGACCCTGTACAGTGATTGTCTGACTTTGATCGGATCGGATGAGCCTTCAGAATCTAAATGATATTTTGTTGGCGGTCCGCAACAGCCGCCGCGACCGAGTCATGCTGCAAAAACGGGCTGCGGTATGGATGCCGATCTCCTCCACGGAAATTTACTCCAGCGTTGTAGCTCTTGCTCGCACACTTGAATCCTGGGGAATTCGCAAAGGCGATCGCGTCGCTATCCTCAGCGAAAATCGGTCCGAGTGGACGATCACCGATTTCGCTGTGCTTTCCCTGGGCGCGGTCACGGTTCCAATTTATGCCACACAGACGACGGAGCAGACTTCATACATCCTTAATGATTCTGGAGCGCGAATTATCGCGGCATCTACGAAGGGTCAGTTGGAAAAAATACTAGCCATCCAGTCGCGCACACCGGTGGAGCGGATCCTTGTGATGGACGCAGTCGAAGATCCGCGCGCCGTCCAAATGCGAGAGTTGATGCTGCAAGGGCCTGCCGACTTCGATCCAGAATTCGATGCCCGCTGTCAAACAATTCTCCCTGACGACTTGGCGACCATCATTTACACCTCGGGCACGACGGGTACCCCCAAGGGAGCGATGCTGACTCACGGAAACATGGCATCGAATATCTCTTGTTCGATGGAGGCGTTTGGCTTTGGCACGAAGGATGAACTGAGCGTATCTTTCCTGCCGCTTTCGCATGTAACGGCGCGGCATGTGGATTTCGCTCTGCTCTATCGCGGCGTTGTGCTGGCCTATTGTCCCGACATTGGGCAACTGGCGCAAACTCTGGCGGAAGTGCAACCAAACATCTTTGTGGCTGTGCCGCGCGTGTACGAGAAGATTCGTCAACAGGTGATTTCGAAGACCATGGGTTTTCCGAAGAACGAGGTGTATCGCTGGGCGCTCTCTGTGGGTCGCGCTCACCGCTCTGAGACTGTGGCCGGAATAAAGCCTACATCGCACTCGTGGAAAATCGCAGACCAGTTAGTCTTCTCCAAAGTACGCGCCGGAATGGGTGGCAAGGCAGAGGAATTTATCTCCGGAGGCGCGCCTCTGGGCCGCGAATTGGCAGAGTGGTATGCCGATCTCGGCATCCCGATTCACGAGGGATACGGACTGACGGAGACTTCTCCGGTGATCGCGGTCAACACTCCCACAGCCAACAAACTAGGAACAGTCGGCAGACCGCTGGCGAACGTTGAAGTAACAATTGCCGAGGACGGCGAGGTGTTGGCGCGCGGACCGTCAATATTCAAAGGCTACTGGAATCGTCCCGAGGAAACTCAGGCCGCGTTTGTGGACGGATGGTTTAAGACCGGCGACATCGGCCATCTCGATAGCGACGGTTATCTTTCAATCACCGATCGCAAAAAGGATCTGATCAAAACTTCGGGAGGAAAGTTCATTGCGCCGCAACCGATCGAGAATTCGCTCAAGCTAAATCCGTTTATTGGAACGTCCGTGGTATTGGGCGACAGGAGAAAGTTTCCTGCCGTGTTGATTGCGCCAAACTTCCCGGCTCTTGAAGAGTGGGCACGGGAGAATCAAGTTGATCTCACTTCGCGACAAGCGCTGGTCGCGAACCCCAAGGTACAAGCTCTTTACGAAGGCATCATCGAAGAACTAAACCAGAATCTGGCGCGCTTCGAAAAGCTGAAACGCGTACTAGTGGTGCCCGAAGAGCTTTCGGCAGCAGACGGAACGCTGACCCACACTTTTAAAGTGCGACGGCGGGGGATCGAAGAAAGATATAAGACCCTGATAGACGAAATGTACGCGAAGGCAGAGACTAGCTAGCGGAGAGCCGGGCATTTTTGCCCAGTTCGGAGGAGCGAAGCGCCCATCTCTTCACTGTCTGGCCGCTGGCTCTGCGTCGCCGTACAATAATATTATGACCGACTCGCTCGTTATCGCTGGCAGGCAGTTCCGTTCCCGCTTGATCGTCGGAACTGGTAAATACAAATCTTTTCAGGAAACCGCGCGCGCCCTCGAGGCCAGCGGAGCCGATATGGTGACCGTGGCCGTGCGCCGCGTGAATCTCGACCGCAGCAAAGAGTCGCTACTCGATTACATCGATCTGAATAAATATTTCCTCCTGCCCAACACCGCCGGCTGCTATACCGCCGACGACACCATCCGCACGGCGCGATTGGCGCGCGAAGTTGGGCTCTCCGATTGGATCAAGCTTGAAGTCATTGGCGATCAGGCAACGCTCTATCCGGATGTGCAAGCGACGCTCGAAGCCACGCGTGTGCTGGCAAAAGAAGGTTTCACCGTTATGGCCTACACGTCCGATGACATTGTGTTTGCAAAACGGCTCGTAGACGCAGGTGCCGCGGCAGTGATGCCCTTGGGTGCGCCGATCGGCAGCGGGCTCGGTATTCAGAACACCGCCAACTTGCAAATCCTACGCGAACTGATCACGGGAGTCCCATTGATTGTAGATGCCGGCGTAGGCACAGCTTCCGACGCAGCCATCGCTATGGAACTCGGCTACGACGCTGTGCTGATGAACACGGGTATCGCCGGAGCGCAGGAACCGGTGCTCATGGCCGAAGCCATGAAGCACGCGGTATTAGCGGGACGACAGGCATATCTCGCAGGAAGAATGCCGCGCAAACTTTATGCCACGGCGAGTTCGCCGCTCGAAGGCGTGGTGCGGTAGAAGACTCGGTTGACGTGACGAGTCTCGCGTCGCCACGCTAGAAACAAAAGGCGGCCAAATGGGCCGCCTTATTTGCAAATACTCGATTCGTTAGGGTTACAGCATCTTGACGCTGTCAACGTGAATCTTATCCCCGTCGATGTGTCCAGTCACAGCAACATGATGTCCGTAGTGCTCTTTGAGAGCATCGGGATTGTCCACCGTCAGAACCTTCTGGTCCTTATCGGTAACGACGACCGGATCGGCGCCGGCACCGATGCATTTTTTCGTGCACGCTTCCGCGCCAGCATTGGCGCCCTTAACTCCACACTTGGAGTCGCTAACCCAGCCGTTCACGGTTTGGGCAGGACTGGCAAACGACACCGAGGCAACCATTAAAATCAACGCGCCGGCAAGTAAAAGCAAGAGAAGTTTCCGCATGTCACCCTCCTTAAGATTATTTCCCACACGTGAAGTGACAGCTGAACTTTAACACATTACGCGGCGCCTATTTGTCGTTCTTGGCGCGACCGGTAGGCGCTTTCTGCGGAGGCGTAGGGGAAACGTAGATAACTTCACCCGGCCGAGTGTAATGAAGCTGTTCGCGCGCTTCTTTTTCAATCGCCGCGGGATCTGATTTCAACGACTTGATCTGATCGGCGTACTGATTATTCTCCTTCTGTAACCGATCGACTTCAGTCTGCAGCACTTGCATCTCCGCGCGCTTCTGCCGATAGACGACCATGCCATTCGCTCCGAACATGGCGTGCAACATCAATCCGACTATAAGAAGCACGGCCGCTGCCGTCCCCAGCCGGCGCCACTCAATCGCTAACCACGACCAGACCGGGCGCGTGCCTTCGACGCAACGAACTGCGAATGCTTCCGCCTTCGGAGCCTGATCCTTGGCCTGACTGACAGCATGATCCATCGCCTGATTAACGGCAGCACGCAGTCCTTCCTCTCTTCTCGGAAGAATGCGTACTCTCGACGCTGGTCCTAGTCGTAGTCGTCCTAATCGTAGTCGTTCTAATCGTGCTCGTCCTAATCGAAGATCCATGCTTTTGCTGCCGCGCTCAACTTTGCGAGGTCTTCCCTGCTGCGCGCCTCGCTATATACACGCACCACTGGCTCCGTGCCCGAAAGCCGGTAGCACACCCACGATCCGTCAGCGAGTACCAGTTTGAGTCCGTCGGTTCTTACTGTCTGCGCAACTTTAATGCCATGAAACTCGCTCGGATCGAGACGTAACTTATCAGTAAACTTCTGTTTTACTGCCGGCGTCAAGTGGAAGTTCTCCCTTAAAGAATAAAAGGAACCAACTTTGGCAAATACCTGAGCCAATTGGCTTCCCAGCGAAGCGCCTCGACGAGCAACCATCTCGCAGCAGAGCAAGCCGGCGAGCACGCCATCTTTCTCCGGGACGTGCTTCCTTATCGACAACCCGGCACTTTCTTCCCCACCGATGAGAATCTTGTCCTGCTTGATCAGTTCGCCAATATATTTGAAGCCCACTGGCGTTTCGTAGAGCTCGATCTTATGTTTTTCCGCAAGCGCGTTGATGAGATTAGTGGTGACCACCGATTTGCCAACTCCATTTGTCCAGCCGCGCGTTTCAACCAGGTAGTCAAAGAGCAAAGCAATGATGTAGTTCGGTTGAATGAACGTGCCATCTTCATCGAGAATCCCAAAGCGATCGGCGTCGCCGTCGGTCGCTATACCAATCGCGGCACTGGTTTCCCGCATTTTGTGCCGCAAATCTTCGAGAAGATGATCGTCGGGGTCCGGTGCGTGGCCTCCAAAAAGAACGTCGCGCGTGTCGTGGACAGTAGCCACTGTCACACCAGCCTCGCGCAGAAACGCATCAGAATAACCGCGCGCTGCGCCCCACATGGGATCGAACGCGATTTTGATGCCAGCTTTTTTGATCACATCAAGATCGACGATTTCCCGCAAATGAGAGAGATACATACGCCGAGGATCAATACTCTGCGTTTTCGATTGCGCTCGAGCTTTCGTCGGGTCGGGCATCCGCGGATTTGCATCGAAAGCGGCAATCTCAGACTCAATAGCTTTTGTGACCTCGGGAAGTGAGGGCGCG
>Ga0210391_10001054_pt1 | contig 25991 bp, 21 predicted proteins | sample IncBWC12OmetaG_FD_160573 | JGI IMG/M metagenome (GOLD analysis project Ga0210391, IMG submission 160573) | Forest soil microbial communities from Barre Woods Harvard Forest LTER site, Petersham, Massachusetts, United States - Inc-BW-C-12-O ... | reverse complement strand
TCTCTAGCCCAGCACACCGTCACTCTGAACTTCAACGACGCCGACCAGGTTCGCGAGGCGTTCCGGGAGATCGGCGGACAAATTGCCTGCGTCATCGTCGAGCCCGTGGCCGGCAACATGAACTGCGTGCCGCCCGTACCCGGGTTTCTGGAGACCTTGCGCCACGAATGCGATCGCGCCGGGGCGTTGCTCATATTCGACGAGGTGATGACCGGATTTCGCGTCGCCCTGGGCGGCGCACAGGCGCTTTACGGCGTGCGGCCCGATCTCACCACTCTCGGCAAGATCATCGGCGGCGGCATGCCCGTCGGGGCTTTCGGCGGACGCCGCGACATCATGGAGCACCTCGCGCCCTTGGGGAAGGTGTACCAGGCAGGCACTCTGTCCGGCAATCCCGTGGCCATGACCGCGGGTCTCGTGACACTGAATCTCTTGTCGGCGCCCGGATTTCACCAGCGCCTGCAGGCAGCCACCGACGGATTGGTGCGGCGGCTCAGGGAGTCCGCGCTCCGTGCGGGCGTGGCGCTCAGCGTGAATCACGTCTGCGGGATGTTCGGGTTCTTCTTCACCGATGAAAGCCCGGTCGAGCGCTACGGCCAGGTGATGGCCTGCGACGTCGAGCGCTTCAAGCGCTTCTTCCACGGCATGCTCGCCGAAGGAGTCTACTTCGCGCCGTCCGCATTCGAGGCAGGGTTTTTGTCGGCGGCGCACACGCAAGCCGACATCGACGCCACGATCGCAGCGGCAAGCCGCGTCTTCGCCGCCCTCCCTTGATGCGTGCCTTCGCCCGCTTCCTGGGTGCCATCCTCATCGCCGGCCTGATCGGTGCGGCGCTCGCCTATCCGGCCTATGAGCTCACGTCGAGGTTCGCAAGTTGGCCGTTTCACCGCGTCGCGAGCCGGATTGCGATGTTGGCGCTGGTGGTGACGCTCGCTTGGACTTGCCGCCGGATGCGGCTCCAAGCTACGCGCGATTTCGGATACGGCCTGCCTTGGGCGCGCTTTCTCAAGCTCTGCCTGCTGTGGGGAGCCGTCGGCGTGGCGACGGCCGGCGTGGGCGCGGCATTTCTGCTGGCGACACACCTGCGCGTCGCAGTCGCCTATCCCGCGAGCGTGTATCTCACGGCACTGGGTTCCGGCATCGCTGTCGCGCTCATCGAAGAGACCGTGTTTCGAGGCGTCATGCATACCGCGATCGAGCGCGAATCGGGCCCATGGATGGCCGCACTGCTCACCGCGCCGCTGTTCGCCGTCCTGCACTTCGTCGCCAAAGTCAGAATCGCGCCGCAAGACATCGGCTGGGGCAGCGGCTTCGATTTACTGCTGCTGTCGTTCGCGCCCTTGGGTCATCCCACGCTGGTGCTCGACGTCTTTTTGTCTTGGTTAACGGTCGGACTGATCTTGAGCCTGACTCGCGTGCTCACCGGCAATATCGCGGTGGCGATCGGCCTGCATGCAGGCTGGGTGGTGGTGCTGCGCATGCTGCAGCTCTGCACCGTCGGCGGCAGCTCGCCGGCGTACTCCCACTGGGTGAGTCACTTCGACGGGCTGCTCGGGCTATGGCTGCTGCCGTGGGGCTTAGGTTGTGCCGCTGCGCTCTGGCTCACGCGTGCTTTGTGGGTGCCCCCGGCGCGAGCGGGCTGAGCACATCGAGCCTTTGGATCGGGTCGTCGAGCTCCAAAATCGACTGCTTGTCCGCGAGTGGAATCGGCAGAATTTCGGCGAGCCGGTATCCCACCCACGCGGCATCGTCCGGGCGCATTTCGATTCCCTCGTACACCTCGCCGAGTTGCGGAAGGACGTTCTTCAGCAGCTCGGCCAATCGCGAGTGCCGCGCCGGCACCGGCACCGTGGCCTTAGGCGGCAGGGGGTCGACCTCGGCGAGATTGAGGCCGTCGGCTTGGCGGCTGCGGCTGCGAATGCGAAATCGCTCCCGGCCGACGCATGACAGGCCGAGCAGTCCGTCCGACAGCTGATGAAAATCGACGATGTCCGCCAGCGTTCCGACATCGAAGGTCTCGGCCGGTCCCACTTCCCCGCCCTCGCGAATAAGAACCACGCCGAAGTTTGCGCCCTCGCGCATGCAGCGCCGTACCATGTCGACGTACCGGGTCTCGAAAATTCGCAGCGGCAGCGGGCCGCCCGGGAACAGCACGATATTCAGTGGAAACAGCGCGATCACTGTCTCAATCACTGCCGCGCCCGCAGCGCGGTGAGCAGCTTGTCGTGCAATCCGCCGAAACCACCGTTGCTCATCACCAGAATGTGATCGCCCGGCCGGCTGTCTTCGGCGAGTCCCTTGACCAACGCCTCCACGTTCGCCCCGAAACGGGCGCGCTCTCCCAGGGTGGCCACCGCGCCGGGCAGGTCCCAGCCCAAGTCCGGCGGGTTGAAGAACCAAGCCCGATCCGCCGCGCCAAGAGCCGGCGCCAATTGCTCGCGATGCACGCCGAGTTTCATCGTGTTCGATCTCGGCTCCAATACAGCGACGATGCGCGCACTCCCGACCCGCGCGCGCAGTCCCCGCAGCGTGGTCTCGATGGCCGTCGGGTGATGCGCGAAATCGTCATACACAGTGACCTCGTTGACCACGCCGCGAATTTCCATGCGGCGCTTGACGCCGCGGAAGCGCCCGAGCGCCTGGGCGGCGCGCTTGGGCTCCACCCCCACGTGCCGCGCCGCCGCGATCGCCGCCAGGGCATTCATGACATTGTGTTCGCCCAACAGCGGCCAGTTCACTACGGCCGCCTCCGTGCCCTGATACAGCACCGAGAAGCGGTTCGCCGCCGAATCCGCCGCAATCCGCGCGCTCCAGTCTCCTTGACCTAGGCCGAATGTCTCGCGCGGTGTCCAGCAACCCATCTCCAAGGTCGCGGCAAGCTCGGCATCCTCGCCATTGACGATGAGCCGGCCGGCGCCAGGTACGGTCCGCAGCAACTGGTTGAACTGGCGCCGGATCGAGGCGACGTCCGGATAGATGTCCGCGTGATCGTATTCCAGGTTGTTGAGAATCGCGGTGCGCGGCCGGTAATGCACGAACTTCGCCCGCTTGTCGAAGAACGCCGTGTCGTATTCGTCCGCTTCGATGACGAAGCAGCGCCCCTGGCCGAAGCGGGCGGTCGCGTCGAAATTGCTCGGCACTCCGCCGACCAGGAATCCCGGCGCAAGACCCGCGTCCTCGAGTATCCAGGTCAGCATGGCGGTGGTGGTGGTCTTACCGTGGGTTCCCGCGACGGCGATCACGTGCTTCTCCCGCAGCACGTGCTCTGCCAGCCACTCGGGACCGGAGGTGTATGCCATGCCTCGATCCAGCATGGCCTCGACCACGGGACTGCCGCGGCTCAAGGCATTACCAACCACGACGATGTCGGGCTTCAGGTCGAGCTGCTCGGCGCCGTAACCTTGAACGAACTGGATTCCCAGCGCCTGAAGCTGGGTGCTCATCGGCGGATACACATTGAGGTCGGCACCGGTCACCCGAAAGCCGGCGGCCTTGGCGATTGCGGCCACTCCTCCCATGAAGGTCCCGCCGATGCCCAATATGTGCACGTGCATGGTCATGTAGTATCCCGCTCAAATTGTACACGCGGATCAATGGTATGCCCGACGCGATTTGGATCGACAATGAGGCCGAGCTCTCGGCGCTGGCGAGGAACTTGGAGTCGCAGGCGTGGATCGGCGTCGACACCGAGTTTCTTCGCGAACGCACTTTTTTCCCGAAACTCTGTCTGTTGCAAATTGCGGCCGGCGGGAAGATCTGGTGCATCGACACGCTGCGCGTCGGCAGTCTCGATCCCCTGATGCCGGTACTGACTTCAGCTTCGGCGCGCAAGGTGATACATGCCGCGCGCCAGGACTTGGAGGCGGTTTACCTCACCACCCGCCGTGTCATGACTCCGGTGTTCGATACCCAGATCGCGGCCGGCTGCATCGGCTTGAAGCCCCAGACCGGATATGCGGAGCTGGTCAAGACGCTGCTGGACGTGAGCATCCCCAAGGGCCAGACCCGCACCGACTGGTCGAAGCGGCCGCTCTCGCGCGAACAGCTGGAATACGCGGCCGACGATGTGCTGTATCTCGGTGAAATCTCAGCCCACCTGTCGGCGCGTCTCAGCGACCTGAACCGTGAACACTGGGTCGCGGAGGATTGCCTGGCGCTCGAGGACCAGCGCTTGTACGAACCCGATCCCGCCCAGGCGTGGGCGCGGCTGCGCGGCCTCGCGCAACTCCCGCCGGCGGCCCGGGCCCGCGCGAAAGCCATCGCCGTGTGGCGTGAGAAGCTCGCGCGCGCGCGCGATTTGCCGCGCGCCTGGATACTCGCCGATCCCGCGATTTTTTCCATTGCACAGGGCTCCGCGCCTCCGCTCAACGACGGTCTGGCGGCCAGCCTCGCGGAGGCGCTTCAGAACGTATCCGACTTGGACGACCAGGTACCGAGCCAGGACGCGCGCCCGACTCCCGAACAGAAGGCGGTGATCGAGCGCCTCGTCAAAATCGTCGATGGGCGCGCCGCGGAACTCGGTATCAGCGCCGAGATACTCGCACCGCGCGGCGAGATCAAGGCGCTTGCCATGGGAAAGCGGGATTCACACGCCCTCTCGGGTTGGCGGCGGGAAGAGATCGGGTCGCGGCTGCTCGAGGCTATCGCTTGAACACCGCGTGTTCGATGCTCTTGAACACCGTATCGACATCGGCGTCGGCATCCACGATCCGCAACAGGCCCGCCGCCTCGTAGTACTTGATCAGCGGCTTGGTCTGCGCTTCGTACACCTCCAAGCGCTTGCCGATGACTTCTTCCTTGTCGTCCGGCCGCTGCATCAGACGATGCTTGCCCTGCGGCGGCGGCGATGTATACACATTGAACACCTTGCCGCAGTCCTGGCAGATTCTGCGGCCGGTGAGGCGCTTGAACAGTATCCCCAGATCAAGATTCAGCAGCACCACGGATTCGAGCGGCGTACCCAGCTCCTTCAGCATCTTCTGCAGGGCTTCGGCCTGGGCGAGGTTGCGGGGAAAGCCGTCCAGGATGAATCCCCGGGTGGCGTCCGGCTGCCGCAGGCGCTCGCGAATCATGCCGAGCACGGTGTCGTCGTCGACCAGCTTGCCCGCGTCCATGGCGGCTTTGGCGCGCAGGCCGAGTTCAGTGCTCTTGGATACCGCCTCCCGCAGCAGATCGCCGGTCGATATTTGAGGTACACAGAAGGCTTTGACCAGCAGCTGCGACTGTGTGCCCTTGCCGGACCCCGGCGCTCCCAATAGAACTATTCGCATGATTCTCGTACTTGTGAAAGCGCGCTACCGTACCTTTGGGCGGCGCGGTCGTCAAACCCGGGCCGATGGGCTATTCTGCGCGCCTTGCGCGCCGAAGGGGGTCCCATGAAGAACGCGTTCTATGCACAGTCCGGCGGCGTGACCGCCGTCATCAATGCCTCGGCCTGCGGGGTGATCGAGACCGCGCGCAAGCACCGCGACAAGATCGGCAAGGTATACGCCGGGCGGCACGGCATCATCGGCGCGCTGACCGAGGACATGATCGACACGAGCAAGGAGAGCCGCGCCGCCATCGCCGGCCTGCGCCACACGCCCGGCGGCGCCTTCGGCTCGGCGCGCTACAAGCTCGCGGGGATCGACAAGAATCGCGCCCAGTATGAACGGTTGATCGACATATTCCGCGCGCACGACATCGGCTACTTCTTCTACAACGGCGGCAACGATTCCATGGACACGGCCCAGAAAGTGTCCGAAATCGCCGTGCAAATGTCGTACCCCATCATCTGCGTCGGGATTCCCAAGACGGTCGACAACGACCTTCCCATCACCGATTGCTGCCCCGGGTTCGGTTCCGCGGCCAAGTACATCGCGGTATCGACGCGCGAGGCGGCGCTCGACGTGGCCTCCATGGCGCGCACGTCGACCAAGGTGTTCGTGCTCGAAGTCATGGGACGGCACGCCGGCTGGATGGCCGCGGCCGGTGGGTTGGCCGGCGACAAAGCGGGCGATGCGCCGCACGTGATCCTGTTTCCCGAGATCGTCTTCGATCGCGAGCGGTATCTCGCGAAGGTGAAGGCGTCGGTGGAGAAATACGGCTACTGCGTCGTCGTCGTGTCCGAGGGCGTGCGCGACGGCGAAGGCAAATTTCTCGCCGAGGCCGGCACCAAGGATGCGTTCGGCCATGCGCAGCTGGGGGGCGTGGGACCGGTGGTCGCACAGATGCCCCAGGAAGCCTTCGGCTATAAATTCCATTGGGCCGTCGCCGATTACCTGCAGCGTTCGGCGCGGCACATTGCCTCGAAGGTGGACGTCGAGCAGGCCTACGCCGTCGGCAAGGCGGCCGTCGAACTCGCCCTCAAAGGCAAGAACGCCGTGATGCCCGTCATCGTGCGCAAGTCCGCCAAACCCTATCGCTGGAGCATAGGCGAAGCACCCCTGACGGCGGTCGCAAACCAGGAAAAGAAGCTGCCGCGCAGTTTCATCACGGCGGATGGCTTCGGGATTACGGCCGCCTGCCGTTCCTATTTGCAGCCGCTCATTCGTGGCGAGGACTACCCGCCTTACCGGGATGGCCTGCCCACTTATGTCACGCTCAAGGGTGTCAGCGTTGTCAAACGATTGCGAACCCCGTTTGTGGTATAGTCGCCGCGCTTTTTCCAACTATAAAATCAGCCTTTTCAACGACATAAGACCCCCCCGGAGACTTGACTCATGACCCTTGAATGCGCGCTTTGGTTAGCGATTGCAGCCGGTGTTGTTGCGATCCTCTACGGCGTCATATCCGTGCGCTGGATTCTGGCGCAGCCCGCGGGCAATGCACGCATGCAGGAGATCGCAGCGGCGATCCAGGCGGGCGCCAAGGCCTATTTGAATCGACAGTATTCCACCATCGCCCTCGTCGGAGTCATCCTCTTCGTCGCCCTCGGGTTAGCCTTAGGCTGGGCCACCGCCGGCGGTTTCGCCGTAGGCGCCATTCTCTCGGGGGCCGCGGGCTACATCGGCATGTTCATTTCCGTGCGCGCCAATGTGCGCACCGCGCAGGCCGCGCACTCAGGGATCAACGCCGCGCTCAAAGTGGCGTTTCGCGGCGGCGCCATCACCGGGATGCTGGTGGTCGGCTTAGGTCTTCTCGGGGTCGCCGGCTACTACCTCGTGATGCGCCGGGTGCTCGGGGATTCGGAAGCGGCCCTGCGCTCGCTGGTCGGTCTTGCCTTCGGCGGCTCGCTCATCTCGATATTCGCGCGGTTGGGCGGCGGCATCTTCACCAAGGGCGCCGACGTGGGCGCCGACCTGGTCGGCAAGGTCGAAGCCGGTATACCCGAGGACGATCCGCGCAACCCGGCGGTCATCGCCGATAACGTCGGCGACAATGTCGGCGACTGCGCCGGCATGGCGGCCGACTTGTTCGAGACCTATGCCGTGACGCTGGTCGCCACCATGTTGTTGGGCGGCCTCGTCATGGTGAACATGGGCGAGCGGGCCATCCTCTTTCCGCTGGTGCTGGGCGCGATCTCCATCGTCTCTTCCATCGTCGGCACCTTTTTCGTTTCCACGGGCGAAGGCGGCAAGATCATGAACGCCCTGTACAAGGGAGTCATCGTTTCTGCGGTCATTTCCGGCGCCGCTTTCTATTTCGTCTCGAAGTCCCTCATGGGCGAGGATGCCATCTCGATCTGGCTGTGCACCCTGGTCGGTCTCGCGCTCACCGCCGCCATGATCGTGATCACCGAGTACTACACGGCCACCGAATACAAGCCCGTGCAACATGTGGCCGCGGCCTCGCAGACCGGCCATGCCACCAACATCATCGCGGGCCTGGGCGTGTCCATGAAGGCCTGCGCGCTGCCCGTGATTGCGGTTGCCTTGAGCATCTGGGCGTCCTATCGCCTGGAAGGCCTCTACGGAATAGCCATCGCGGCCACCGCCATGCTGTCCATGACCGGAATGATCGTGGCGCTCGATGCCTACGGTCCGATCACCGACAACGCCGGGGGCATCGCCGAGATGGCGGGCCTCGACAAGAAAGTGCGCGACGTTACCGACCCTCTCGATGCCGTGGGCAACACCACCAAGGCGGTGACCAAGGGTTATGCCATCGGGTCAGCGGGGCTGGCTGCGTTGGTGCTATTCGCGGATTACACCCACAAGCTGAGTGAGACCCTGGGCCACGCCACCAGCTTCGATTTGTCGAACCCCGCGGTGATCATCGGCCTGTTCATCGGAGGTCTCGTGCCCTACCTCTTCGCCGCCATGGCGATGGAGGCCGTGGGCCGCGCCGCCGGCGCGGTGGTCAACGAAGTGCGCCGGCAGTTCCGCGAAATCAAGGGCATCATGGAAGGCACCGCCAAACCCGACTATTCGCGTGCGGTGGACATGCTGACCAAGGCGGCGATCAAGGAGATGATCATCCCCTCGCTCCTGCCCATTCTCGTGCCCATCGTGCTGGTCTTCGTGGTGAATTTCCTCATGGGCCCCGGCACGGGCGTGCAGGCGCTCGGAGGACTTCTGATCGGCACCATCGTCACCGGTCTGTTCGTGGCCATCTCCATGACCACCGGCGGCGGCGCCTGGGACAATGCCAAGAAGTACATCGAGGAAGGCCATTTCGGCGGTAAGGGATCCGACGCGCACAAGGCGGCGGTCACCGGCGACACCGTCGGCGATCCCTACAAGGACACCGCGGGTCCGGCCATCAATCCCCTGATCAAGATCATCAACATCGTCGCTTTGTTGCTGGTGCCGGTACTCGGCAAGATGATGTAATCAAATGTCGAAGTAGATCGCGTCGTGCTCGACGGCGCCGTCGCGGGTCGCCACTCGCAACTCCGGCTCCTTGAGCGACACGCGCGAGCGCGGCGGCACGCTGCGGGTCAGGAACACCGATCCGCCGATGACGCTGTCGGCGCCAACCACGGTCTGACCGCCCAACACCGTGGCATTGGCGTACAGCGTCGAGCCGCTCTCCACCGTGGGGTGGCGTTTCTTGCCGCGGATGATCTGTCCGCTCGCATCCCGCGGAAACGACAGCGCACCCAAGGTGACGCCCTGGTACAGCTTGACCCCGTCGCCGATATGGGTGGTCTCGCCGATCACCACCCCCGTGGCGTGGTCGATGAAAAAAGCCGCTCCGATCGTCGCCCCCGGATGAATGTCGGCGCCGGTCTTCGAATGCGCCCACTCGGTCATGATGCGCGCCATCATGGGTACGCCCAAATCGTACAGGGCATGCGCGATGCGGTACACGCTGACCGCCAGCACGCCGGGATAGGCCAGGATCACCTCGTCCAGATTGGTCGCCGCGGGATCGCCGTCGAACGCCGCCTGCACGTCGCGAATCAGCATGGTGCGGATCTGCGGCAGCCGGCCGAGAAAGATTTCCGCCAATTCGTGCGCCCGCGGCGCGCACTCGCCCGGCGCGGCCTGTCCGGAATCGCGCTCACGCCCATAGCACAGGCAGTGCTCCATCTCGCGCTCGATCTTGGGCGCGAGCACGGCCACCGACTGCGCCACATGCGCGCCCAAATTGTCGCGGTTCAAGTCGCGCCGGCCGAAATATCCGGGATACATGAGGTCCAGTACCGATTCGAGGATTTCGACGATAGCTTCCCGCGACGGCAGATAGCGATGCGAGATGCGGCGTGCGCGTTCGTCGCCCAGATAGCTGGCGAGTATCTCTCCCGTCAGATTCTCGAGCGCGGTGGGCGGCGGTTGAGCGGCGGCTTTCATGGCGTTTTCTCAGGCCACAGCCTGCATCTTCTCGACTTCCTCGAACAGACCCTCGAATAACGCGCCCGACAGATAGCGTTCGCCGGCATCCGGCAGTATCACCACGATGGTCTTGCCCTTCTGAGCGGGCTCGCGCGCCAGACGCAGGGCGGCGGCCATGGCCGCGCCGCAAGAAATTCCGCACAGAATGCCCTCCTCCCGCGCCAGGCGGCGCGCCACCGCAATGGCCTCGTCGTTGTTCACCTGTTCCACGCGATCGACCTGCGACAGCTCCAGGTTCTTCGGCACGAACCCTGCGCCGATACCCTGAATCTTGTGCGGCGCCGGCGTCAGCGGCTGTCCCGCCAAGGTCTGGCTGATGACGGGAGAATGCGTGGGCTCCACCGCGACGGTGAGTATTTTCTTGCCGCGCGTACCCTTGATGTAGCGCGACACGCCGGTCAGGGTGCCGCCGGTGCCCACCCCGCTGACGAACACATCGACCTTGCCGTCGGTGTCCTCCCAAATCTCCGGTCCCGTGGTCTTTTCGTGGATGGCCGGATTGGCGGGATTCTCGAACTGCTTCATCAGCAGATACTTGCCGGGTTCGGCCGCGGCCAATTCCTCGGCCTTGGCGATCGCTCCCTTCATGCCCTTGGCTCCGGGAGTCAGCACCAGCTTGGCGCCGAAAGCGACCAGCACCTTGCGCCTCTCCATGCTCATGGTCTCCGGCATGGTCAGAACGCAGCCGTAGCCGCGCGCCGCGGCGGCGTAGGCGAGCGCAATGCCCGTGTTGCCGCTGGTGGCTTCGACCAGGGACATTCCCGGCTTCAAGGTACCGCGCTCTTCGGCGTCCCACACCATGGCGGCGCCGATGCGGCACTTCACCGAGTAGGCGGGATTGCGTCCCTCGATCTTGGCGAGAATCGTCGCGCCGCTGCTGGCATCCAGACGATTGATGCGGATCAGCGGCGTACGGCCGATGGACTTCGTATTGTCGTCATAGATATGCATGGGTCACCTCACTGGCTGACCCAGGATTTTCCTCCTAAGCGCGCACGAAAAGCCATAGAAGTTTGTTATGAGCCCCTGCCGTGGGGTTATAAGGGCGCGACCGACAGGGGCAGCGGCCGTCCGACCACGAATCCCTGCACGAAGTCGATGCCCATGCCGATCACGGTGTCGAGCGACACCTGGTCCTCGACCTGTTCCGCGACTACGCGGAAGTTCAGGCTGCGCGACAATTCGATCATGGCCGAGACCATGGCCTGATTCACGCTGTCGCCGGCGAGATTGTGAATGAACGAGCCGTCGATCTTCAGATAATCCATCGGCAGAGTCCGCAGGGTCGAGAAGGAACTCAAGCCGCTGCCGAAATCGTCCAGCGCAAATTCACAGCCCATGCCGTGCAGCACCGCGATGAAGCGCTGCGCGTGATCAAGATTCGCCACCACCGAGCTCTCGGTGACCTCGAAGCAAATGTCGCCGGGGTTCGCACCGGTGTGATCGAAACAGTCGACGACGAACTCCAGAAACTCCGAGTCGCCCAGCGTCTGCCCGGCGATATTGATGGCGACGCTGCGACCCGGCGGCAGCCGCATGCCGCCGCGCCCGAGTGCCGACAGCACGGTTTGCACCACCCAGCGATCGATGTGCGGCATCAGCCGATAACGCTCGGCCGCGCGAATGAAGTCGGCGGTGGACGCGACCGGTTGACCGTTCTCACCTTCGAGGCGCACGAACACTTCGAGCGCCGGACCGCGCAAGCCGCCCGCGCGGGCGTGCACGATGGGCTGGTAGTAGAGTTCGAACTTGTTGTCGCGCAGCGCCCTCTGCAGCCTCTGCAGCCACTGGATTTCGCCGCTGTGCCGCGCGCTCGCCTCCTCCTGCGCGGAATACACATGCACGTGCAAGCCGCCCTGCTTCTTGGCCACGTAGCACGCCGAATCCGCCGAGTTCAAGATGTCTTCGATGGTGCCGCCGCCGCGTCCGATCTCGACCAGACCGATGCTGACGCCGATGTTGAAGATCTTGTCCTTCCAGACGAATCGGTAATCGTTCACGGAACGCACCACGTTGTCGGCGATCTGGCGCGCTTTCTCCAGGGGACATCCCACCAACAGCAGTGCGAATTCGTCGCCGCCGATGCGGCCGACGGTATCGGAGTCGCGCACCGCCTCTTTGATGAGAGAGGCGACCTCGCGCAGCATGTTGTCGCCGGCGGTGTGGCCGCAGGTATCGTTCACCGCCTTGAAGCGGTCGAGGTCCAGATAGCAGAGCGCGTGCCCGACATTCCCGGTGTGCGCCGAATCCATGGCCTCCTGCAGCCGCCGCTCGAACTCGCGGCGATTCACCAGGCCCGTCAGCGCGTCATGGCTCGCCTGATACGTCATTTGGCGCGTGAGGCCTCGCAACTCGCTGGTGTCGTGCAGCACCAGCACCAACCCCAGGATGTCCTTGCCGTCGAAGCGCAGCGGCGAGACGCTGATTTCCACCGACCGTTCGGGGCCCGCGCCCGCCGGGACCAGCACGGCGCGCCGACCCATCGTCACTCGGCCGCCGGTGGCCAGGGCCTTGCGCACCGGATCACCCAAGGAGCGGCGGTCGTTCTCGTCGACCAAGGTTGCAACGTCCGCGAATGCCTTGCCCATGACCTGATCGAACCGCTGGCTGAGAAGAATCTCTGCGGAATGATTGATGTAGTCGATGCGGCCTTCGGCATCGACGGTGATGACGCTTTCGCCCATGGCATCGAGCGTCACCATGGCGCGCGGCCGGGCCGGCGCCGCCGCGGGCGCGGTTTCGGGCAGCATTTCGATGGCGGTGAGCAACAGCGCCGCTTCGCCCGCGCTGTCGATCACGGTGCTCGACAGTTCCACCCGCGTCACCTGGGCTTGGGCGCCGATCAGTTCGACCTCGTAGCGTGCGGCCGCGGCTTCGCCCTGCAGGCGTCGCCGCAGATTGTTCTGCACCAACTCGACATATTCCGGCGCGACGAAGTCCGACAAGGGTCGGCCGACGACCTCGCCGGCGCTCAGGTTCAGGAGCGCGAGGAAACGCGAGTTGGCGAACAGAATGCGCTCGCGGTGGACCAGTACCGCGTCGTGCACCGTCTCGACCAGGCGCTGGAACAACTGTTCGCGATCCAGCAGCCGGGCGCCGCGCTGCTCCAGATTCTCCAGCAGCGTATTGACGGCGGACCCCAGCCGGCCCAGGGACTTGGGGCCGTCCTCGACGCCGATGCGCGCAGCGGAGTCGGTGTCGCGCGTGAGTTCCCACACGCGTGCGGAGAACTCGTTGACGGCGCGTTCCTGGCGCCGCTTCCACGCAAGGAGCAGCCCTAAGCCCACGCCGAGAACGGCCAGGGTGGAAAGCCACAAAACAACGGAAGACAAGATCAACGCGGACCTCGATAACGAAGCAACAACGACGCTTAAGTTTTAGAACCCGTGTTGGGCTGGCGCGTCGCGAATCCTCGTACCGTCAAGAATAGCGCAAGGGGCTCGCGTACCCTGTCGAAATTGACCATAATCAGCGGCCTTAAGTTGGACCGAGAAATCATGGATACTTTGGCCGCTCGACAGCAAATGGTGGATCAACAGATACGCACGTGGGAAGTGCTCGATCCGCGCGTGCTGAGTGCATTGTCGGCGGTCCCGCGCGAAGCCTTCGTGCCTCCCGAGTATCGTGAGCTTGCGTTCGCCGATACGCCCATCCCCATCGGATTCGGGCAGTCGATGCTGGCTCCCAAAGTTCAAGGACGCATACTGCAGGCGCTCGGCGTCAACGCCCGGGACGCGGTGCTGGAGATCGGCACCGGCACCGGGTACCTCTCGGCCTGTCTTTCGCTGCTCGGCGCGGCCACGCATTCGATCGACATCCACGCCGGACTCGCTGCCATGGCCCAAGCGAACCTGCGCGCTATTCCTAACGCCCGTGTGCAAGTCGAGGTTCGCGATGCCTTCGATGCCGCTTCCTTGAGTCAGTACGATGTCATCGCCGTGACCGGTTCCTTGCCGGTTTACGACTCGCGCTTCGAGCGGTCGCTACGAGTCGGGGGCCGGCTGTTCGCGGTCGTTGGCTCGGCGCCCGTTATGGACGCCGTCCTGGTCCGCCGCGTCGATAGCGACGAATGGATTCGCGAGAGCTTGTTCGAGACCGTCATCGACCCCTTGATCAACGCCACAGCGGCGCAAAAGTTCGTGTTTTGATGATCAAGCAAGTGACTCCGCGCGAATTCCTCGAACGGCGCCAGGGCGGTGCCGATATGCTGCTTCTCGACGTGCGTGAGGACTGGGAGACTCAGCTGGCACCGGTGCCGTCCGAGATCGTGCACATTCCCATGGGTCAGATTGCCGAGCGCCTCGGCGAGCTCGACCCGCTCAGGGAGACGGTGGTGATCTGCCGCTCCGGCGGCCGCAGCCTCGAAGTGGCGCGCTTCCTGTCCAGCCACGGCTTTGCGTCGGTGGCCAATCTGGCCGGAGGGATTCTGGCCTGGTCTGCCGACTTGGACCCGCGGATTCCACGGTATTGACAGGTGATATAGTTATATATAACACTATATAACCATGAAGCGACTACTGACTCTACTGGTCTTGGTGTGGAGCGCCGCCTCCGCACCCGCCGCAGATTTGCTGGCGGTTTATCAGCGAGCCCTGCAAAACGATCCGCAGCTGCGCGAGGCCGAAGCGACGCGTCTGGCCGCCCTCGAGGCCAAGCCGCAGGCGCTCTCGGCCCTGCTCCCGCAGCTCTCGGGAAGCGGCATCGTGACTCGGGAAAAGGACGTCGGTTCGACCAATACCACCGAACCCGTCAGCGCCCCGGGCCAGCCCACCGTTCTAGAGAGCTTTCCCTTCGACGGGAGGGTCGATACAACCACGCATCGCTACGGCGTCGACCTCAAACAGAACATATTCCGCTGGGAGAATTGGGTGGCTCTGCAGCGCGCTGACGCCCAAGTCGCTCAGGCCGAAGCCGACTACCAGGCCGCGCGCCAGGATCTGATGGAGCGGGTCGCGCAGCGCTACTTCGATGTGCTCTCCGCCCAGGACGACCTCGAAGCCCAACAAGTCGCCTTGATCTCGATCGAGCGCCAACTCGCACAGGCGGAGTCGCGCTATCAAATCGGCCTCATCGCCGTCACCGATGTGGAAGAGGCGCGCGCCGCCCACGACAGCGGCGCGGCCGCCGTGATTGCGGCGAAGCGCACTCTCGCCTCCAATCAGGAACTTTTGCGCGAGATCACCGGCGAGGCCATCGACACGCTGGCCCGTCCCATCGAGCCGTTCCAGCTGGCCACCCCCGACCCGGTCAGCGAGGATCGCTGGGTGGAGATGGCGCTGCAACAGAATCTGGCGCTGGTTTCCAGCCGTCTCGCGGCCGACATCGCCCGCGAAAACGTCAGCGCCGCGCGCGGCGGCCATTTTCCCTCTCTGGACTTGATCGGCAGCCGCTACAAGGACACCAGCAACGGCACGGACACGTTCACCGACGGGACCTCCGCGGGCGGCACCACCCTGGATCAGCAGCAGCGCACCATCGGCCTGCAATTGACCTTTCCCATCTACTCCGGAGGCATGGTGTCCTCGCAGGTGCGCCAGGCCGTCTACCTGCACCGCGCGGCCAAGGAGAGAGTGGAGCGGGTGGCGCGTCAGACCGAGCACGATGCGCGCGACTCCTATCTCGGCGTGCTGTCGGAGATCTCGCGGGTGAAAGCTCTGCGCCGGGCGGTCGAGTCGAACGCGACGTCGCTGCACGCCACCGAATCAGGTTATGAGGCGGGAACGCGCACCGCGGTGGACGTTCTGCAATCGCGGCAACTCTGGGTGCAGGCGCAGACCGACTATGCCCGCAGCCGCTACGACTACATGTTGAATGTGATCAAACTACAGCAGGCCGCCGGTACTCTGTCCCAGCAAAGCCTGGAGAAACTCAACACCCTCTTCACGGATGCGCCGCAGCCGGCAACGTCTCAATGAGTTCGAGCAATCGAGCGACACTGCCGCGATTCGACTCGACGATGCGACGTCCGATGTCTCCCATTCGGCGCCGCTCCTGTGGATCGCCGAGCAAACGGGAGAGAGCCGCGGCGAGCTCGCGCGCATCCCTGACCTCGAGAGCTGCGCCCTCGGCGAGCAGCAAGCGGGCAATCTCTTCGCCATTCGCGTGACAAGGCCCGGTCAACACCGGTAGTCCGAGCGCCGCCGGCTCCAGCAGATTGTGTCCGCCGATCGGCACCAGGCTTCCGCCGACGAAGGCTGCATCGGCCGCCGCGTACAGCGTCGCGAGTTCGCCCACGGTGTCCACCAACAACACCCGGGTGGCCGCGTCCGGCGCGATGCCGCCGCTCCGCCGTACGAACCTCACACCGCGTTGCTTCAGGAGCTCGCCGACCGACTCGAATCGATCCGGATGTCTCGGTACCAGCAGCAACAGCGCATCGGCCGGCAGCTCCTCGTGCGCCGCGAGCACCTGCTCCTCCTCGCCGGCGTGAGTACTGCCGGCGATCCAGATGGGCCGCGCGCCGCCCAGAGATCCGCGCAGCTCCCGCCCCTCAGTCGACGCTGTCGCGCCGATCTCCAGATCGAATTTGATGTTGCCGACCACGCGGGTCGCCGCGCCCCTTGCACCGATGGCGACGAAGCGCTCGGCATCTTCACGGGTCTGTGCCGCTATCAACGAGGTAGCCGAAAAAATTCCGCGCGCGAGGCCGCCGAATCGCCGGTAGCGCGCCACCGATTTTGCCGACAGCCGCGCGCTCGCGAGCACCAGGGGCACACCGCGCCGTTCGCACTCGCCGAACAAATTCGGCCAGAGCTCGGTTTCCATGACGATGCCGAGCTGCGGGCGAATGCGGTTCAGGAATCGGGCCACCGCCCCCGGTGTGTCGTAGGGCAGGAAGCGCACGTCCACCGTATCCCCGAACAGCGCGCGCCCCCGCGCCCTGCCGGTGGGAGTCGCGGTGGTGAGCACCATCGAGTGCTGCGGATAACGCGCCCTCAATGCGCGCACCAGCGGTGCGGCCGCCGACACCTCCCCCAGACTCACCGCATGCAGCCAGACGGATCCATTCGGACTCACTCGGCCCCATCCAAAGCGCTCGCCCGGAGCCTGCCAATAGCCGCGGTCGCGCAGACCGCGCCACAATACGACGGCGAAGGCGAAGGGCACGGCAAGGTAAATCAGCAGCGAGTACAGGCGCCGCATCATGCTTCGCCATACCCCGCCATGAACCACTCCCAGGCATCCTCCGAGAAATGCCCGATCTTGGCGAGCGAGCGCTTCAACCGCTCCAAGTTGCGCGCGGTCCAAGCTCCCTGCGCGCGCAAACGGCTGCGATCGAAGTCGATCACGCTCACCACTCCCTTGGTGTCGAGCAAAATGTTGTGTGCATTCAAGTCCGCGTGATCGACGCCCGCGCGGTGCAGGCGCGCGACGGCGGCCCCGACCGTGTGCCACCGCTGCGCCGGCAGAGCACCGTTCGCGAGCAGGGCGCTCAAGGGAAGCGCGCCCGCGATGCGCTGCGTGATCAGGTCGCAGCGATACAGGAGGCCGCTCCTGCGATAGCGGGCGGCGACGGGCTTGGGCACCGGCAGGCCGCACTGGGTCAAGAGCTCGAGCAGCCGCCACTCCGCGAAGGCGCGCACTCGATTCTCGCCCGCCCACACATAGAGGTCCTTCGACAGACGCGCGATAAATCCACCGCGACGATAGTGGCGTAGCGCCCATTGGCGCACGCCAGACGCGATGAACCACGCCGAGCCGCGGCCGGCGGTGACCTCCTGCAACTCGCCCCGCCTGCGCCAGTACTCCGGGTCGAACAGCGCCTCCTGCGCGCTCTGCGGCAGATTGCCAACGCAGGCCGGATCAGACAGCATGGCGCCGCTCATAGTGGCAATGCGTCGGCTGTTATCCACCATACGATGACCTTAAATTTCAAACCGCCGCTGCAGAATGTGTGTCTGCTGCGCCTGTCCGCGATCGGCGATACCTGCCACGCGGTGGCGGCGCTTCGAGCCTTCCAAGCGGCGTGGCCGGAGACCCGGTTCACCTGGATCATCGGCAAGCTCGAAGCCAAGCTGATGACGTCGATTCTCCCTGAGATCGAGTTTATCACCTTCGATAAGAGTAGAACCTTCGGCGAACTGCGGCGCCTCCACTCCGCCTTGCGCCGGCGGCGCTTCGATCTGCTGCTCGACTTTCAACTGTCGTTTCGCGCGAGCCTGGTCAGCAGCCTGATTCGAGCACCGATCAAACTCGGCTTCGATCGGCCGCGCGCGCGCGAGTTGCAGTGGTGGTTCACCAATGCGCGCATCGCGCCCGCGGCTTCCGAACACGTGCTCGATTCGTTCATGGGATTCGTGCGGGCTTGCGGGATCGAGCCCTTGGCGCCGCGATGGGACCTCGAGCTCCCCGCCGAGGCGCTCGAGTACGGCCGCGGCATCGTCACGGACAACCGGCCCACACTGCTGATCAGCCCCTGCTCCAGCCATCCGGCGCGAAACTGGGCGGCGGAACGATACGCCGCGGTGGCGAACTACGCCGCTGCTGCGCACGGCATGCGGGTGGTGCTGGTCGGAGGCCGCAGCGCCGTCGAGTCTCAGATGGGCGCAGCGATCGCCAGCCGTGCCCCGGTGATCAACCAGATCGGCAAGGATACTTTGCCGCAGCTCCTCGGCCTGCTTTCCATGAGCACGGTGCTGCTGTCGCCGGATTCCGGTCCCGTTCACATGGCCACCATGGTGGGGCTGCCGACGATCGGTCTGTATGCGGCCACCAATCCGGCGCGCGCCGGTCCCTATTACAGCCGGCAATGGTGCGTCGACAAATACGACGAGGCCGCGCAAAAGTTCTTGGGGAAACCCGCCGCGCAAATTCCCTGGACCACCAAGATCGAGCGCGCCGGCGTCATGGACCTGATCGGCGTGAGCGACGTGACCGCCAAGCTCGATACGTTACAATCCGTTCATGAACGAAATTAAGGTCCCCATCTCTCCCGGAGAGTTGCTCGACAAGATCACCATCCTGCGCATCAAGTCGCAGCGTATGACCGATCCCGCCAAGGTTGCCAACGTGCGTCTCGAACTGCGCGCGCTCGAGGAGACCTGGGGCGCGTCGGAGTACGCGAGAATCGACGTCGCCGCCGACATCGCCGCGTTGCTGGCAGTCAACGAGCGCCTGTGGGTGATAGAGGACGACATACGCGACAAGGAGCGCGCGCAGGCCTTCGATGCGGAATTCATCCGGCTGGCGCGTGCTGTCTACTTCGAAAACGACGAGCGCGCCGCCATCAAGCGGCGCATCAACACCGCTCTCGGCTCCGGCATCGTCGAGGAAAAGTCCTACCGCGACTATAGAACGGGGGCGCCTACCTGAGCGTGTACTCGGCGCCGCAGTAGGGACACTTCGCCCAGCCGGTGGTCTCGATCGCCAGATAGACCTTGGGATGCGAGTTCCAAAGGTACATGTCCGGCATCGGGCAGGACAGCGGTAGATCCGCCGCGGTCACGGTGTACTGATGCTGCGCATTCGCCTGAATCATTGCTGCTGCCATCATTCCTCCTCAAAAGTCTCACGCCAGATTTCAACCACCCGGGCGCGCGTCTCGACATACGGAGCCGCATCCACCACGCGCTCCCCCTGCCCCTCGAGCGACAGGTGGTGCAGCACCGTGCGGTAGCCGATATAGGCCTCCGTCAGCCATTGCGCGGTCGCCGCGACCAGCACACCCGCGGCCGCCAAGCCCTCGAGCTGGCGAATGTTATCCGTATGCGCCAGCAGGCCGGGATGAGTATTCGCCGCCGCCAGCACCCGGTATTGCACCAGAAACTCGATGTCGGCGATGCCGCCCGCGTCCTGCTTGATGTCGAATTGTCCGGTGCCGGCCTTGGACAGTTCGCGCTGCATGCGCAGGCGCATCTCCGCGACGTCGCTGCGCAAGCGGTCGCGATGCACCGCCGTGCACAGTATACGGCGGCGGGCCGCCTCGAAGGCATGGCAAAGAGCCTCGGCGCCCGCCACGGCGCGCGCGCGCAGCAACGCCTGGTGCTCCCAGGTCCAGGCATCCTGCACCTGGTAGCGCTCGAACGCGTCGATGCCCGTCATGAGGAATCCGCCCTTGCCGTTCGGCCGCAGCCGCATGTCCACCTCGTACAGGCGGCCGGCCGCGGAATGCATGGTGAGCAGATGCACGATGCGCTGTCCCAACCGCAGAAAGAACAACCCGTTGTCGAGCGGGCGCGCCGCCCGGGTATGCTGAATCGATCCGCTCGAGTCGTGCAGAAAGACAAGGTCGAGATCGGATCCGTAGCCGAGCTCCAGGCCTCCCAGCTTGCCGTAGCCGGCAACGGCGACTCGGACCTGACGTAGATCCGCTTCCTCCTCGCCACAGCACGGGACCCCGTAGACCTCCGTCATCTGCTGCCACGCGAGATCCATGCAGCATTGAATGATGAGCTCGGCGATGTCGGTCAGCCGGTCGCTCACCTTCATGAGCGGCAGCCGGCCCGTCAGGTCGGCAAGTGCCACCGTGAACACCGCCACCTTCTGGAATTGGCGCAGCGCCTCCACCTGCCGCTCCGGATCGTCGGCGGGAAGCCGCTCCGTGCGCGCCGCGAGTTCCGCGACGAAGCTCTGCCGCGACGGCAGTTCGTCGAATGCCTTGGCATCGATCAGCTCGTCCAGCAGCAAAGGAAAGTCGGCGATCTGCCGCGACAAAAAACCGCTGATGGCGCACACGTCGATCAGGCGGTTCAGCGCCGCGGGCTGCTCCGTGAGCAGCGCCAGATACGACGAGCGTGTGCCGATCGCCTCCAGCACCCGCAAGCAACGCTGCACCAATTGGGCGGGATTCGGGCGCTGCGCGGCGGAATTGAGCACGCGGCCGAGAACGACGTGCAGGCGCCGCCGGCCGGCCTCATCCAGCCGCCGATAGGACGCCGAGTGCCGATAGACTTCCAGGGTCGCCGCGACCTCCGCAACCTCGCCGCGCGGAAAGCCGCTGCGCTCGAGTTCCTCGCCCATATTGGCATCGTCGGACGCCAGCCAGTCCGCGCCCGCCTCGGCATCGCTCACTCGAGGACCTCCGGACAGCAAGGCCTCGAATTGCCTCGCCACCGTGGCGCGCGCCGAATCGATGCACGCGACGCAGGCGGCCCAGTCCGGGGAGTCCATGTTCATGCTCAACCGGGCCTGATCGCTGGGTTCGTCGGGAAGCGAGTGCGCCTGTTCGTCACGAATCATTTGCAAGGCATTCTCAGCCTTGCGCAGCACCAGGTAGGCGTCGGTCAATTCGGCCACCTCCGCCGCGGACATCAGCTTCGAGCCCGCCAGCAGCGGCAACACTTCGAGCAGAGAGGGCTTTTGCAAGCGCCGGTCGCTGCCGCCGCGAACCAATTGGGTCGACTGCACGATGAACTCGATCTCGCGAATGCCGCCCCTGCCGAGTTTCAGATCTTGATCGAGTTCGCGTCGCGACACCTCGCGCGCGATCATTGCCTTCATGTCGCGCAACGACTCGATCACGCCGAAATCGAGATAGCGGCGGTACACGAACGGCCTGACGAATTCGGGGTACGCGAGCGCGTAAGCGTCGACACCCACGATGGGGCGCGCCTTGATCCACGCATAGCGCTCCCAATCGCGGCCGTGCTCCTGCAGATAGTGCTCCAGCGAGCTTAAGGCTACGACCAGAGAACCGCTCTCACCGAACGGCCGCAGGCGCATATCGACGCGAAACACGAACCCATCCTCGTTCCTGGCGTCGAGCAGCCGGATGAGTTCTCGGCCGACACGATTGAAATATTCCTCGTTTTCAACCTCTCGCGGCCCGTCCGTCTGCCCCCCTTCAGAGAACAGAAATACCAGGTCGATGTCCGACGAGAAGTTCAGTTCGCGACCGCCGAGCTTGCCCATGCCGAGCACGATCAGCGGTACCTCTTCGAGCGCCGCAGTGCGCGGCCGGCCAAACACCGGCTCCAGATGCGTTTGAGCGCAGCTTGCGGCGGCGCGGATGGCCGCATCCGCAAAATCCGACAGCGCATGCAGAGTCTCCGTCACCGCGGAGCGTCCGGTGATATCGCGCCAAGCGATGCGCAGAAATTCGCGGCGCCGCCACTCGCGCAGGATGCGTTGCGCCTCCGCCGTCGTCACCGCCGCCGCCGCGCGCGATTCATAGTCTGCGCTTGCCGCGCGGGCTGCGGACGGCTCCAGGTGGCGCGCGAACCAGCCAAGCGCCTGGGGATCCTGAATCAATACCGAGGCGGCGAACTCGCTGCCGGCGGCCACCCGCTGTAGTTCATCGCGCAGGCCTTGGGGAAGCTCCGTGTGCGCCTGACGAAACGCCTCGCTGCCGCACGCGCGCTCCCACCAGCGGGCCAGCGGCTCGCGCAAGATCTCGGGTACCTTATTCATCTAGCGAATCGCCACGATGAACAATCGGGGGAAGGGCAGGAGCACCGAACCGTCGGGCAGCGGCGGATAGGCGCGAGCGACCGCGGCCGTGTAGCGCCCGAGGTAGGCCGCGCGCGATTCCGCGTCGAGCGGCTCGAGGAATGGCCGCAGGCCGCTGCCCTTGAACCATTCCACGATCGCGGCGGCGGCGCCCGGCAGCGCGTGATAGTACGTAGTGCGCCAGATATCCACCTTGGTGCACAGAGGTCGCAGCATCTCGTAGTAGTCGGGTGCGCCGCCGATCGGGGTGCGGCTCGCCGAAGCCTCGGCCAGCGCGTGCGCCCAAGGTCCTGCTGCGGCGGTCTCGCGCATCAACTGATGTGCGGGAACATCGAGGTTGTCCGGCATTTGAATGGCGAGGGCGCCGCCCGGCCCAAGCTTCGCAACGAGCGCGGGCAGCACGGTGGCGTGATCGGGCACCCACTGCAGCAGGGCATTCGCCAGCAGCACCTCGAACGGCCCCGGGTCCTTCCATTCCTGGACATCCGCGATCGCGAATTGCGCCTGAGGCAGCCGCCGGCGGGCTGCGTCAATCATGTCGGCGGAACTGTCGACGCCCTGGACGGCGGCATCGGGAAAGCGCGTGGCCAAAACCTCGGTCGAATTGCCCGGGCCACAACCCAAATCGACCACCGACCGGGCCTCGATGGCAGGGATGGCCGACACCAGATCCCGTACCGGGCGGGTGCGTTCGTCCTCAAAGATCGCATACTGCTTGGCGGACCAGGTCACCGCGGAGATGGTACGGTGTAACTATATAAAAATAAAGGGAAAACTCCTGATTTTCAGGATGATTTCGCCGCGAGAATCCTCTATGATACTGGATATAATCACAGTATTAAGGAGCCCATTATGGACGGTGGATCAGTCATCTCTCTCGAAGAATTGGAGGCCCAAATCACCGAGCTCGCCGGTCATCTGAATGCCGCGAACTATCGCTGGCTCAGCCTGATTGCCGAGTTCGACCGCCGCAACGGCTGGGCGGACGGCAGACTGCCCTCTTGCGCTCACTGGCTGAACTTCAAGTGCGGCCTGAATCTGGGCGCGGCGCGCGAAAAGGTCCGCGTCGCGCATGCACTCGCGGGCTTGCCCAAGATTGCGGCCTCCATGTCACGCGGCGAACTGAGCTATTCCAAGGCTCGGGCACTGACACGAGTTGCTTGCGCGGCGACCGAAGACACCCTCCTCATGATTGCTCTGCACGGCACCGCCCACCATGTGGAACGCCTGGTGCAGGGCTTTCGCCGGGCGCAGGAAGCGCAAGAGCTGTCCCGCGAGGCGCGGCAGCACACGAGTCGCGCAGTGAGTTACTGGTTCACGGAGGACGGCAGCCTGGTGCTCAAGGGTCGATTGCCGGCCGCGGCGGGCGCGATGCTGATCAAGGCGCTGGACGCCGCGCTCGAAACCCTTCCTGAGAATGAGATCTCGGCCAAGAGGGACGAGGAGCGGCCGATCACGCACGCAGCACGGCGCGCCGATGCACTCGCCGCGGTGGCCGAGAGCTTCCTCGCGCAGTCCGATGCGTCGTCGAAAACTGCCGACCGCTTTCAGGTCGTGGTGCACGTCGACGCCGAGACTTTGCGGACGCATGGAGCTGGACGCTGTGAGATCGAACACGGGCCGGCGATCCCCGCCGAGACCGCGCGCCGCCTCTCCTGCGACGCGAGCCTGATCAGCGTTCTGGAGAACGAACAGGGCGAGCCGCTCGACGTCGGGCGCAAGACCCGCAGCATTCCACCGGCCATACGTCGCGCGCTCAACACCCGCGATGCCGGCTGCTGCTTCCCCGGCTGCACGCACCAGCGCTACGTCGACGCGCATCACATCGAACACTGGGCGGATGGAGGAGACACCAATCTGTCCAACCTGGTCACCCTATGCCGCTTGCACCACCGCCTCGTTCACGAGGGCGAAATCATCGTCGAAAAAAGCACTGCCGGCGGCTGGCGCTTCCTGCACCCGGACGGGCGGCACTATGAGGTCATTCGGTGCAGCGAACACGAGGACTACGACTGGGAAGACCTAGAGCGCACCCATACCGGACTCGGCATTCACATCGACAGCAAGACGGCCGCAACTCGCTGGCGCGGCGAGCGCATGGACTACGATCTGGGTGTCTGGGTGCTTTGTCAGCAGGCCGCGCGCGGTCCCAAAATCGATGACGTTTCCGCGGAAACGCCGCAGGACCAAGACGCTACTCTTGAGGAGGAAGCGTAGGCGGCATCACAACCGCCCGGCCTTCTCGCCGTCCACTCACCCTGAACGTTCGGCTGCCGATCGTCAGCTCCTTCCATTTCGGCGCCGCGGTGGACACGTTGCCCTTGGCCAATTCATCCAGGAGTCCCGATTTCCACTGCGGACCAATGAAGCTTGGGTTCGCATCGGCGACGAGCGCCCAGCCTGCTTCACGATGTTCGTAGACCAGCCCGTGATTGGCCGTCAGAAGCACGAAGTCGTCGGCGCCGCTTCCTGCCAAATCGATGTAAATGCCCACCACGCGCTCTTCCGACAGGTCCTGAAAGCTGAACCTGTTCTCCGGCTTGGCCAAGTCCGTGATCAACTTGTCTTTGAGGTCTTGATCGAGCGTTCGTCCCGCCGGGTAGGTATGCAGCTTACCGAGCACCACGGCAGTGTCCGACGCAGGTTGAAACTCCCAACGATTCTTCTGCGCGAGCAATCGCTTTGCCGCCTGGCGAACGCCGTCCGCATCAATCCCCATCGGTGAATCGGCCAGCTCCTGCAGTTTCACCAGTCCGTAGCGGCCCGAGTCGAAGCGCAGGTACTGTAACGGCGAATTTTGCGTGAATGCGATTCCCTTCGGATGCTTGTCGTCCATTACCGCAAGACCCTTCGCGCGGATCAGCCGGAACTGGCTGTCGGCCGCCAGACGATAGGGCGACAGCAGCGGCGTCAGCGCCGCGCTCAGCACGGCGATGAGGGCGATCGCAACGGCAACATTGACGCGCGACATGCCGGCGAGCCAGGCGCCTCTGCCGAGAGCCGCGATCGAATAGCCGGCCGAATACAGCAACGCCGCACCCGCCACCACGAACCCCCAAATGCGTTCGACCGTCAGGCCGTATTGACGGCTGCGCATGCTCAAGGCATAGATCGCCGTCAAGGAAACGATCACGGTGAGCGGCACCGCCAGCCGCAGAAACTGTGCCATCCATTTCGGATAGGGCTGCGGCACGGAACCATCTCGATAGGCGGCATTCAGCAGAAGCACCACCACCGCGATCAGCCATAGCAGCCATGCCGCGCCGATTGCCTTCTGTCCCGTGAACACCAAGCCGGGTAGCTTGAACACCAATGCGACCGTGAACAACACGAGGATCGCGCCGGCCAAGAGACCCAGCCATTTGAGCACATTGAGCAATTGCTCGAGGACAACCGCCGTCAGCCGTTCGATCGAGCCGATCAGGTGAAGCGCGCAGCCGAAAGTCAGCGACGTCACCGGATAGACGAAGATCGGCTCCCGGAACAACTCCCGGAAGTAGTCGATCCCCAACATGTGAAACAGCATCTGCCACAGGAACAGCAGCAGCCAGAACAGGGCGGTGAACAGCCCCGCCTCGGCGAGCGTCAGTTTGTTACGCCACGCATTGGCGAAGAGCGCGGGATATTGAATGGCCCACCGTCCCGTCGCGAGCCGCACTTGAGCGAAGGGCAGCGCCATCAGCCACAAAACGATCAACACGAGCGCAAATGGGAAATATTCGTCGGCGCCGCGGAAGAGTTCGGGTCCCCCTGGGAAAACGGCGGCGCCGTGATGCCATCCAAAATAGAAATAGCCGGCCGCGAGAATCGCCACGAGCCGCCACATCGGCGCGCCGCGTGCGTGAT
>Ga0210391_10001053_pt1 | contig 26014 bp, 19 predicted proteins | sample IncBWC12OmetaG_FD_160573 | JGI IMG/M metagenome (GOLD analysis project Ga0210391, IMG submission 160573) | Forest soil microbial communities from Barre Woods Harvard Forest LTER site, Petersham, Massachusetts, United States - Inc-BW-C-12-O ... | reverse complement strand
GCCGAGACGAGTCCTACGTAACCTGAGCCAATGACTGCAATGCGCATCCTTCGCTCCTAAACGGGTATTTGTATTATCTGCCAGTCGCGCGAGGCGACGGCATTTCAAACTGCGGTCGATTCGTCGCAGGCAACACAACAATTGCAGCTGACGGGGCTGGGAACGTCAGCTTATGAAAACGATGAGACGGCCGGTCTTGTGAGCGGCAGCCGCACGTAATTTCAGGGCTAAATTTTGCGAGATGCCGCGGGCTAGCGGCCCATCGCCGCCGAGGATTCGCGGACCACACCGGCCTCGCCACGTTCGCGGGCCTGATACTGGTCGTAAATCCAGGCGTACGTTTTTTCGAGGCCGTCGCGAAGCGTCGTGTCCGGCTCCCAGTGGAGATACTTCTGAATAAGAGTGTTGTCGCTGTTGCGGCCGTTGACGCCCTTCGGCGCGCTGAGATCGTAGCTCCGCTTCAGCTTCACGCCTGCGATGTTCTCGACGATGTCGAGGAGTTGATTGATGCTCACCGCTTCGGCCGAGCCGAGGTTGATGGGCTCGAGGATGTTCGAGTCCATGATCATCTGAATGCCCTTGATGCAATCGTCGGCGTACATGAAGCTGCGGGTCTGAACGCCCGAACCCCAGATTTCGATCTGATTCGTGCCATTGACCTTGGCTTCGATCACTTTGCGGCAGATCGCGGCGGGAGCCTTTTCGCGGCCGCCGAACCAAGTACCCCACGGGCCGTAGACGTTGTGGAACCGCGCGACGCGGGTGTAGAGCCCGAAATCCTCGCGGAAGTGGCGGCACATACGTTCCGAGAAAAGCTTTTCCCAGCCGTAGCCGTCTTCGGCCATCGCGGGGTACGCGTCTTCTTCCTTTAGCGACGGAGCTTCGAAAGTCTTCTGCTTGTCCCCGTTGTAGACGCAGGCCGACGATGAATAAAAAAATCTCTTGGCGCCATGCTTGAGCGCGGCCTGCAGCATGTGCGTGTTGATCAGGACGGACAGCATGCACAGGGCTTTGTTGTGCTCGATGAAGCCCATGCCGCCCATGTTGGCCGCGAGGTTGTAAATCTCGTCCATGCCCTTCGCGGCGGTTTCACAATTCGCTTTTTCGTTGAGATCGAGGGAGAGATTCTCGACGTCGCCAAAGCGCTGATACCACTCGTCGACCGGCTTAACGTCGACTGCGCGAATATCTCTGTAGCCCTGGTTGCGGAACGCCGCGACGAGATGGCCACCAATAAAACCGCCAGCACCCGTTACGACGACTCGATTCTTTTTATTCAAAGTGTAAGCCTCTTACTCGATCTGATGAATCGACTGGGAGGATAAGCTTACCAATTTTGGCACCGGTTTGGCTTTCAGGTGTTCGCTACCGATCAATTCGGGCGCGCCAGCTGTGGCGCGCACTTTCGCCCTGCCTGAATCCAAACCTAAGGCAATTCTCCGCTCTGCTGCAGCTTCGCGACCAGCCACACCGAGCCCTCTTTGGTGAGGTGGCTGTAGTCAGATTGAAGCGGAACGTCACCATTCACGTATTCAACGCAGGAATCCGCGTTGCAGAGCGTCTGGAAGTAAGAAATGTAGCGGACGTGCCAGTCATCACTCGCCAGCCGGGACATTTGACGATCAAGCCCAACGTACTGGTCTACACGGTGCGCGAACGGCAAGCTCGGATCGTTTTTCTTGATCGAAGTTGCGAGAAGACGCGGCAGAGCCGAATCGTACTGAAGCATCGGGCCGAAGACGACGACCTTCATGCCCCGGCTTTGTGCCCAAGAGATTGTTTTAGTCACTCTCGACACATCATTCGATTCCCAGCGACCGGCAATGAGCAGCGTGTCAACGTTCGGATGCGATTGGAGGTAATCCTGAAAAATGTAGTTCATCACGTGGCGGCAGTTTGGATCGCCGGTGACGGGCTGCTCGAGGGTCGGTTTGCAGCCGGAGGCCGTGGCCTGCATCACGTTCACCGTTTTTAGAACCGTGGACAATCCGTACCACAGCTGCGCGGCGTGGCTGTCGCCGATCAATAGGTAGTTTTTCTTCGAACTATCCTCGCGCAAGCAGGTGGCGGGATCGAAATCCTCAACGCGGTCGGCGGACGTGATGAAGCACGTACCCTCGCGATACGGGGCGCGCACGTCCATGTATGCCGCAACGCGAACCGCTTCGGGCGAGTAACGCGACGGGAAACCGCGGAACGCGAGAGCTGAACTGCCTAGCGCGGACAGAACGATCATGGCAGCGAAGGCAGCGCGAAAAACGCTTGCTCCAGTGAGTTTCAGACTGCCCGAACGGAATGGAATTTCAACGAATTTCCACGAAATTGTTCCAGCAATCAGCGAGGCCACGATGATCGCGAGCTTTACGACGCGTTCGGAAACGCCGCTGACCAGAAACGTGCCGACTCCCTGGAAAACGATAATCGGCCAGTGCCACAGGTAGAGCGAGTACGAAATTAGTCCGATAAAGACGACAGGCTTCAACGAAAGAGCACGCCCGACCACCGATGATCCGGATCTGCCTGCGGAAATAATCAGCGCGGATCCGACGCATGGCGCGAGCGCAGCGATGCCAGGAAACGGCGTCGCCGACGTGTAGAAGACTCCGGCCGCCACGATGAGGCCAAGCCCTACGATAGTGGCGACGTTGCGCCAAAGCGGCGTTCGGATCTCCGGCAGGATGTTCAGCGAGATGATGGTGCCGAGAAGCAGCTCCCACGCGCGTGTGTGCAGCATATAAAAGGTCGATACCGGAGCGTAGAACGCGCCGTACGCGCTGATGATGAATGACGCCAGAGCAAAAAGAACGACAGCCGCGCGAAGCCGCTCAGGGAATAGCTTACGGATTAGCACGAGGAACAGCGGAAATACGATGTAGAACTGCTCTTCCACCGCCAGCGACCACGTATGGAGTAGAGGCTTGAGGGCCGCGGGTGCATCGAAGTAGCCGGATTGCCGCCAGAAATAGAAATTCGAAACTGAGAAGGTGGCAGCAAGAAGCGATTTCGCGTAATCGGTCAGCTCGCTGGGAAGAAAGTACTTCGCCGCGAGAAACGATGTGACGAACATCATCACGACGAGCGCGGGAAAAATTCGGCGAATGCGGCGCTCGTAGAATGCGGCAATCGAGAAGTGACCGGCCGAGATCTCCGCGAGGATCACCGAGCTGATCAGAAATCCCGAAATGACGAAAAACACGTCGACGCCCACGAAACCGCCGCGAAACTTGCCGATTCCGGTGTGGAATGCGACGACGAGCAAAACGGCGACGGCGCGCAGACCGTCAATGTCAGGCCGGTAGGTCAGGGTCGGTTTTCTGGTTGTTGAATCACTCATGAATTCGAATGGAGACTTCTGACTCGTGAGACACCGGCTTCGAAAACCAAAGCGGCGACTCGGCCCGCCAAATCGTGGTCAGATTTCGGAGAAACGGCTTAGTACTCGCCGCGCATCTTCTTGAGGCGGCGCATCACAATCGGCGGTATGCAATCGCGCACCACACTCTTCAGCGAAACCTTTTCCTTGCGATAGAAGCTCGGCGCGTAGATCGAAGTGTGCGGGTTCAACTCGGTCGCCGAGCCGACGACAGCAGTGTGGTAGTAGACCACGAAACCATTGCGCGTCCGACCCTCGGGCGCGGCGATGGGTGATGGGACGCCGTGGAAATTCGTGTCCGTAATCTCGAATACGATCGTGCGATTGAACTCGGGCTCGACGACCGCTTCACACTTTGACGCGTCGGTATTCCACAGTTCGAGTTGACCGCCGTATTCGTGCTTCCAATTCTTGTTCAGATAGATGATCAGCGACAATCGGCGCATCAATCCCGTTTCGTACGCCGTGTTGCGGTCCGCGTGAACATCGAAACTGCCGCCGTGCGGGATCACGTGATAGCCCGCCCCCTGCAGATAAGGATCGGGGAGAAGATTCCAGATCCCCGTGAGCTCCGAGAGGAAATACAAAAATTTCGCGGAGTTCAAAAACGAAGAAAGCTGGTACCCGGTCTTGCCCAGGTCGACGGCCGAACGCAGGTTGAACTGCTGGAGGTGTTCGTTGTCCTCGTGGACCCACTTATCCCGATCCATCGACGGCTGCTCGTTGATCAAGCTATCCAGCATCGCGTCCGAAAAAATGTTGTCGAGCAGGATGTGAGGGAACGGCTTCGCATTTTTGTACCGAGCGGCCAGATTCTCTACGCTGTCCGGCAGCGTGATCGTGTCGCTCAAGTATGAGGCGATTCCGGCAGTTGTTACAGTCGATGACATGGCAGACCTACCTTTCTGAAAATTGAGTTTACCGGGCCGGGGCTTCGTCGAACGCGCGAGCAATTGCGTTCCATACGGGCTTCGGGCTCATGTTTCCGTCAAAGGGCAGCGGCCGCACAGGCAACTTGTCCGGCCGCGCTTTGAACCCGCCCAGCCAGGAATAATTATCCGTGAGGCCCCACGTGAGAACGGCGATCACGGATTTGTGCTTGAGAACGGTGGACAAGTACGAGTAATACAAGTTCGCAACAGCTTGGTCGCGCGCGCCGGCGTCCGCCGGAAGATTTTGGTCGGTGACGTCCAGCTCGCTGACGATGATTTTCAGATTCATATCGCTGACTTCGTGCAGGAAGCGCTGAAAGCCCTCACCTGCGATGTTGGACGCGTGGTCACCCACCAGGTGCGACTGAATTCCAATTCCGTGGATCGGCACGTTGCGCGACTGCATGTCCTTCAGAATTTTGATCATCGCGCGGCGTTTCGATTCGCCCTCTGGAGTTTCCTCTTCCAGCCAGTTTTCGTTCCAAATCATCAACGCTTTAGGATCGGCGGCATAGGCGGTGCGGAATGCCAGTTCAAGGTAGTCAGGGCCGAGAAACTGCAGCCAGGGGCTATTCCGCAAACCGTCGGGGCGGCCGTCCTTCGGATTCATGACTTCGTTGATCACGTCCCAGGATTCCATCTTGCCCGCGAAGTGACCAACGACGGTGTTGATGTGATTCAGCAGGAGCGGCCTGGCGTTGGACGCGTTGACGTACGAGTTGAACCACTTCGGAATACCTTGGTACCAGACCAAGGTGTGGCCGCGAAACTTCATGTTGTTCTGCTCGCAAAAATTTAGAAGCCACTCGGCCGGCGCGAAGTTAAACGTGTCGGGCGTGGGACGCAGTTGCCCCCACTTGAGCTCACCTTCAGGAACGAGAATGTTGCACTGCTGGGCGAAGAGCTGCGCGAGGTCCGGCTTGCGCGAGAGCAAATCCTGGCGGCCCGCAGCACCAAACAGCATTCCCTTCGCGGCGGCGTGATCTTTCAAAGCTTGGCTTCCCTGCGGGACCACCGCAGTGTGCGCCCCGAGTATCCACTTGGACGGCACCACAGAACTCATCCCAACTCCCGCTGCAGTTGCACTCACTGAAGATAGAAATCTGCGCCTCGACAGCTTCTCAGTCATTCGAAATGCCCCCCTCAGGATATTATTGATTCCGCGTGCGGTCGCGGACTTTAGGTTATTAGGCCGGGGTCACTGATGTTACCTGCGGCAAGCGTGCTGGGGTGCAATTCGCCTGCTTTGTTGTGGCCCACTGAATCGAGACCTTCTAGTAATTTAGCATCCTCGTGCGTCTTGCCGCCTATTTCCAGTCGTTCAAGAAACGCTGGAATTCTCAATAGACTGCACACGGGACGCCGATCGTGTGTGGACAAAACGACGAAGAACGTCGCGAAAGCGCGTGGGGAAAAACCAAGCACCGGCGAACATCATCAGGTCGCGTGGCCTCGGCGAACCGGGTTGGAACAATTCGCGGGCGGTTGGAAGGAACGCGCTCCAGGCGTTCTGAGAAGCGGCCTGGGGAGCGACGTGCGTAGCGATGAAAGCCGAGTAAGCTTTCGGAGTAACGCGCTCACGGGAGGATTTGATCCAGTCCCACGACGCCATCCATGCATCGCCGCGGCTGGCCCGTTCGCGACCGTCGTCAAGATTCCAAACGGCAAGCGGCTCGGGTACGTAGAGCACTTCGACACCGGCGAGTTCGACGCAGCGCAAAATCCAGTCCCAATCCTGATGTTTCCGCAGACCTTTCTGGAAAGGAACACGTTCGAGCAGATCACGTTTCGCCAGCAACGTCGAAGTTTGCATCAATCCTTCGCCGTAACCCAACCGGGAGCGGACCAAAAGATACTCAGAATATGGCGCACGCGGCGGATTTTCAGGCCAGACGAACTCGGCGGTGGGATTCCGCGCGACAACCTGCGAGCACACTAGCGGAAGCCGAGCCGCGGAAGAGCTCGCGACACGCATCTGACGCTCGATCTTTTCGGGAAGCCATTCGTCATCGTCGTCGAGAAATGCGATCCAGTCGCCGTGTGAATGGGCGACGCCGACGTTGCGAGCTTCCCCGCCTCCCGCACTCGCATCGAGCACGACGAAACGAAGCCGATTGTCCGCGATTGCTGCGAGGGCCGACTGCGTAGCTGCATCCGGGCCGTCGATGACGACAACGATTTCCACATTCGAATAACTCTGCGACAACGCGCTGCGAACCGCGCGGACGACGAGATCCTGGCGGTTGCGTGTGGGTATGACGGCGGAAACGAGTGGGGCGCTCATTTAGAATGCGATTTGCGGCTATTGGATCGTGCGCGGCGACTTGTTGTGGGACGCGATTACGTCCTCGTAGATTCTCTCCAGGCCGGCGGTTTGCTTTTGGAGGTCGAACTTTTCTTCGGCTCTCTGGCGTGCGGAATGCCGGAACGTCTGAAGGAGGCTGGGATTCGTCAGAAGTTGGAGCAGACTTTCTGCAAGGAAGCGCGAATCGCGTTCGGCGCCGAGAAAGCCTGTCACGCCGTGGGCAACCGCCTCGGCCGTGCCGCCGCTTTCAAAACTGACCACCGGCAGACCGCATGCGTGCGCTTCGGCAAACACAATGGGCAAGCCCTCGGCATCGCCGTCGGTTGCCGTGATGCTGGGTACGCAGAAAACCGTCGACGTCTGCATCCATTTCGTGACGGCGGCCGGCGGCTGAGCGCCCAGAAACTTGAAATTGCGAAGCGATTGTTGAGCGCGCGCTTCAAGTGTTGCGCGCTCGGGCCCGTCGCCGACGATGACCAATTCCGCATCCGGCACTTGAGCCTGCACGTCCGCCATCGCGTCAATCAGGAACGAGCACCCTTTTTTCTCGACCAGTCGCGCGACGAAGAGAACTCTTTTTTCCGTTGAAAACGTTTCTGGCGGCCGGAATTGATTCAGGTCAACGCCGATGTACTGAACCCGGATCTTTTCCTGCGGGAAGCCCATCTCGGCGACCTTTTTCCCGATGAAGTCCGAGACCGCGATAAGCAGGTCGGCGCTGTGGTGAAGCCGGGAACGATGCTTGAGGTACGTTCGACCTTCGCGCGTTTGCGCGAGGCCTTCGTCGGTGCGGGTTGCATCGTAACCGTGGAACGTGGCGATTAAGGGGAGATTGAGCGTTTGAGCGAGCGGAACTGCCTCGCAGGCATCCGCGCCGAAATGCGCGTGAATCAATTTCGGCTTCAGACGCTGAAGTTGTGTGACGCAATCGTGGCTCGGGCCGACGAACCGGAAACGCAATTCCCGCGCGAAACCAGCCATACCGCCGCGATTCGCGATCCACGAAGATTCAGTTGGAATGTCGAGGCCCGGTACGGTTTTCGCGCCCACGTAAAAGGGCCGAAAGGTTCTCATCGACGACGCTTGCGCGCGAATAAACGTCTCCGAGAACGAAAGCAGCCGCAAACGAAATATCAGCGCGACGGGCGAAGATTCTGTATTGAGCGAATTAGGATTCAAGGGGCCTATTGTGCAGTTGCAAATTCGGTTGGCAGAGATTTCTCGGGCGCGTAGCTGGGGGCAGTGACGTGATCGCGCATCAGAGTGACGTAAATTGAGATGAACGGGAGCCACAGAAAAGCCCTCGAGATCAACAAGTTGCTCTCCGTGACGTTGAACAGCACGTAGTACACGAGAAACATCAACGGCCACGCCGAGGCTTCCGTGGATTCATCCTTCGCGGCGGTCACTGCCAGCCAAGTCATTTTCAGGAGTCCATACGCGAAGATGAGCACACCGACAAATCCCAAATCGAGCGCGAGATCCAGATAGCCGTTATGGGCATGGACCGGCATGGCGCCGTACTTCGCGCGACTTGCAGTCAGCAGGGTTTCAGCGCCGGGCTTGGACCAGAATACGGAATAGCCATAGCCGAACCACGGATGAATCTTGATGGCGTCCACAACGGCCGCCCACAGATCTGTGCGCCCGGAGAGCGTGGGATCCTTGCCGAACATAGTCGCGACCGCACCGTAATTGATGCCGACAAGAACGACCAGGATCAACGCAGGAACAATCAGGACCACCCAAAGCGGGACTGTCCGCTTAGCTCTTGCGCGCAAAACCCAAACAAATGGATACGCCGCGAGGCAGCCCACCACGGAGATCAAAGCTGTAGACGAAAACGAGAAGGTCAACAAAATCGCGGTGGCAAGCAAGAGCCCGACACGAGCGATTGTCGGGCCGATTTTAGGCCGCGCGAAAATCAGCAATGCCAACCCAAAGCCGATTACCCGGCCCAGCGTATTTTTGTGAGTAAAGACGCCTTTCCACGCGCCGTTGTGCAAATCGTGCGAGATTCCGTAGTCAGGAGCGACGATGATAACGATATAGCTGACGATAACCATGTACAGCAGAGCCCAGCCGAATAGCTCGATTTGCTCTTCCTGTTCGAAATTCGCGCCGATATAAACGCCCAATAGCGTGAACGCCAAAAGAACCACAGCGCGGCGCAGAGTAAATCCGGGCTCATACGACCACGCCGCGGACGCGACCGCCAACGTGCAGAGGACGATCATCCACGGCATCGAGCGTATGGCGTTTAGAATTCGCCTCCCGTGGACCAGAACCAACAAAGAGAGAAGCGGAAACACCGCGAGCTGGATGACAACGCTGAATTTGTTCGCTTCCGCGCTGCCTTGATTCTCCACGGTGTTAGTCGGAAGGATCGCGCCGGCAAAGGCGACGATCGAAGCGATGACGAAGAATTTCTCGAATCGCTCGAACGCTTTCGATTCCAGAAATGACGTGGTTCTCATGTTCAGCACCTTCTGTTAACGAGCGGTTGTTCCGCGTGCCGCAGAAAGTCACCGAGTGCGGCAGGTGTTTGAAACCGGGAAAACTAGGCGACGTCCGCCATTTCCGTCTCGCGAACGATGACGGGTTCGGAAATTGCGTGTCGTTCTTTTCTGATCAGGGTGGTAAGCACGAACCAGTTTGCGGCCGCAAGAAATCCGTCGGTCATCAAGCTGGACCATGCCGCGCCGCGCCACGACCACATGGGAATCATGAAGAGGTTCAATCCGAAGTTGAGGCTCGCGGCGAGAAGCTGGCACGTGGTGCGGTAGCGCTGGTAGCCCGCGCCAGTGAGCGCGTCGCCGGCGCTCAGGTGAAACGTGCGGAACGCGGGAATCAGGCAGAGCCACTGGAGCGCGGGTACGCTACTTTCGAAGCTCTTACCGACGATCATTGGAATAAAGCGCGCGGTAAGAAACATTCCGGCCGCAGCGACCAGAGCGTAGGGCAGCGTCTTGCGCAAAAGTTGTTTTGTGAAGTCGATGCTGGCGCGCGCGCCTTCCATGCCTTTTTGGCAGAACTTCGGAAATGCCGCGGAGTGCAGCGCGCGAATCGGAGCGCAACTGATGTCGATGACTTTGTAAGCCATCGAATAGACGCCGTTCGCGGCCGTCATCCCATAGTGGCTCAGCATCGTTTTGTCGAGGTCGTTGTAGACCGACGTGGTGGAGCACGCAAACGAGAATCCGATTCCTTCGGCCGCGCTATCGACCAGCAGCCGCGGGCGGAATTTCGGACGGCCAATCAAATACGAGACGGCTGAAACCGCCACAATTGCGGAAATCACGGAAACGATGACGGACGTGGTAGCCCACTGCATCACTGTCGCGTGGCGGAACAAAAGCATCAGCACGCCGACGGCGATCAAGCGCGTGATGTTGGTGAGTGTGGTAAGCGTCGCGGTCCACCGAAGATTTTCAAAGGCCTGAAACGCCTGGCCTGCGCACTCCGAAAGGCGCGCGCACGTGCATTCGCCGAGCGCGACCAAGACGACCACCGATGCACTCGACGGGCCAACGATCCACTTCGAAAAAACCTTTAGAAGGATTATGACAAGGAAGCCCACGCTGAACGTGGTGAGGATGACGTTGCCCCAATACTCGCCGAACTTCGACCGGTCCTGGCTCACGTGACGCAGCATCACTAGCCCGGAGCCCATCGTGCTGTACTGGCTGACAATGGAAACCAGCGCAAACGCACCGACGAAAATGCCGTATTGCTGGCTGCCGAGTAAGCGAGCGAGCAGAATGAAATAGGCAGCTTGAACGACGAAGCTCATGCCCTGGCCGAGGAACATCCAGCTGGCGTTGCGGGCGAGGCTTCCCTCTTTGAAAGTCGGTATGAATTTCATGCGGCTCGATACAAGGAATCGATCAACCGCCGGTAACGGCGATGAATTTCGGACCAACGATAGCGCCGTTGAAACGCATTGTATCCTGCGTCGCCTAGTTCTTTGCGCTTGGCGGGGTTATTGATCAGAACTTCGAGCGCGTCAGCCAGCTGATCTGACGAACCCGAGTCGACGAGAATGCCGCCGCCATCTTTAAAGATTTCGGGGATGCCGCCGACATTCGTCGCGACCACCGGAAGTTTCGTCGCCATGGCTTCGACGTTGACCATGCCAAACGGCTCGTCCCAGACGGAAGGCGCGCAGAAGATGGTCGCGCTTCGATACTCGTGCGCGAGCGCCTCGCCAGTGACGTAATCGCCGAACTCCACGTTCGACGGCTTGTTTTGTTTCAGCTTGCTCAGGTAGTTCGACGGCGAGCGGTAGCCGAAGTCGACGCTGCCGATGATTCGCGCGGATGCGCGGACACCTTTCTGTTCAAGCTTGCGCATCGCTTCGATGAGGATGTGAACGCCTTTGTCCGGAACCAGACGCCCCACAAACAAGATTACCGGTTTGTGCGTCCCGTTGAGGCTGCCGTTTGCCGAAGGGAAAAAGCAGTGCTCGTCCGCGCCGTTGGGAATGACTTCCGCGAGCGGCACATTCGGAAAAAGCGGTCGCGACTCGGAGCGCAAAAAGTCGCTGCAGAATGCCAGCGCTTGCACGTTCAGCCGTCGCCGATACGGCGGCGGAACCGAGAGCAAATGCGAGTTGTGCATGTGCAGCGCGACTTTGTTGCCGGATTTCCGGCACACCGAACTCATCGCGATGCCGAAGTCTGGGCGATTGTGAATGTAAACGATATCTTCCTTACCAAGCCGCTCCACAAAGCGCATGAAGATTCGACGCAAAAACGTGAGCCGCAGATCGATGAATAAGCGCGACTTGAAGATCTTCGAGAACTCGAGATATTTTTCCTCACCAGCCAGTGTTACGACGCGGTTTTTCGGAAAGCCGTAGCTATCGTCGGCGGACGGGCAGACGATGATGCTTTCATCGTCATCCCGCAGCGCGTTAGCGGCCCAGCGGGAAAGAGCGCCTCCGAACTCCAGCGAAAAGGGCTCCGTTTCGGAAAGGACATGGTAGACGTTAGGCATGCAGGGCCGGGAATCCAACCTGAGTAATATCTCGCCACGGACGAGCGAACCGCCGGGGCGAGAACGAGGTCAGCGGTCGGCACCGCCGGTGCTGGGATTTCGACGCGCTGGGTTCACAAATTCCTTTGCCACGATCCCGAGCACGGTCCACGGTTCCACCAAATAGCGGCGCCAGAGCCGGTTCGGCTCGGACAACAATCGATACAGCCATTCGAATCCGATCTGCCCCATCCAGCGTGGAGGCGTAGGAATGTTTCCCGTAAGGTAATCCATCATCGCGCCGCAGCAATATACGGCGTTCGTGTTAATTCCCTCGAGATTCTCCAGCAGCCAGATTTCCTGGCGCGGCATGCCCATTCCGACGAGCAAAATGTGCGGTTGGTAATTGCGAATATTTTCGAGGACCGCTTGATTTTCCGCCGAGTTCCGCGATGAATCGAAGTAGCCGCTCTGCACCTGGATCTGCAGACCCGGATACCGCCGGCGAAGCATCTCGGCCCCTTTTTCAGCGATGCCCGGCTTCGAACCGAGATAAAAAATACGCCAGCCGTCAAGGGCTGCTCGCTCCATGATGGCTGGCATGAAATCGATGTACGTTGTGCGGTCTTTACGGGAAAGCGGCAGCCCGAAGAGGCATCCCATCCAAACGAGCGCCATGCCGTCCAGATGCACGAAGTCCGCCTTCGCAAAAAATTCCCGCATGCGCGGATCATCGTAAGTCAGATAGATCCCGTGCATGTTGTGATTAGCGATGACGAATCGTTTGTTCTGGCGAATGGCCTCGCCCGCAAGATCAACGAGATCCTGCTTCGAGAGCGCGTTGACCGGCAAACCCAACAACGAATAGCGAGGGAATGCAGCGTCTTGTTGTTGCGTGCTCATCGTATGGAGCGGGAGACGGTGACGCGAGCCGAGCGAACTGCTGGTCTAAGCGGCGCCTGAACCGCGAAGCACCGCGGGGATCGTGCGCGCCAGAATTTTCAGATCGAGCCAGAGCGACCATTCGTCCATGTACTGCAGGTCGAGCCGCATCCACTGCTCGAAAGGAATCGAGCTGCGGCCATTCACCTGCCAGAGGCACGTGATGCCCGGCCGAACGCTGAAACGGCGACGCTGCCAGTCTTCACTGAAGCCTTCGTAATCGCGCTTCGGCAAAGGACGCGGGCCGACCAAACTCATCTCACCCTTAAGGATGTTGAGAAGCTGCGGTAGTTCGTCGATGCTCGTGCGGCGCAGGATTTTGCCGATGCCGGTGATGCGCGGATCGTCTTTGATCTTGAAGACCGGGCCGGATACTTCGTTCTTGGCTTCGAGCTCCGCCATCAGTTTCTCGGCGTTTGGCACCATCGTGCGGAACTTGTAAATGTAGAAACGCCGCTTGTTGAGGCCGAGCCGCTCTTGTCGGAAGAAAATCGGGCCCTGCGACGAGAGCTTGATCGCGATCGCCACGGCGAGGAACAGCGGCGAGAGCAGCACGAGAAACGTGAATGAAATCGCCAGATCGATGGCGCGCTTCACAACGAGCGGCCACTCATCGCGAACGCCCGTGTAGGTGGAGATGTGATAGGCCCCATCAAAGAACTCAGCGCGGGAGCGAGCGGTACGCAGGTCAAAGATGTCCGCAGCGAGTCGCATCGCGATGCCATGTTCCTGGCAGAGCGCGGCGACCTGCGAGGCGTGCTCGTGATAGGAGCGCAACGGCAGATAGATCGCCACTTCGTCGACCACGTTGCGCCGCAGATACTCCGCCAAGCCTTCGTAGCTGGCAACGAGTTTGAACCCTGTGGATTTGAACTCGGCGAGGCCCGGCCAATTTTCATCGACAAAACCGAGAATCTGATAGCCGCGACTCGGCTGATCTTTTATTTTCTGGGCGAATTCAATCGCGCGCGCGTTCGTGCCGAGAATCAGCATGTAACGCAGATTGCGGCCGTGCTTGCGGACTTCCGCGAGCCACACGCGCATCAGCAAGCGCGAGCAGACCATAATCGCCGACAAGATCACCCAGAACATCAGCAGAAACTGCGGGGTGATCATCCGGATATGGAACAGAAAACCGACCGCCAGAAATCCAACGCTCGAAAGCGTTGTGGCTTTCAGGCAATCGGCGATTTCCAGCAGGCGTGTGGAAAGACGGCGCGAACGATAGAGCCCGTAAAACGAAAAAACAGAATGGCAGAAAAGGAGTGCGAGTATAAAAATCAGGAAATTCGACAGCTTTACGCGCATGCCGAGGAATTTGTACAGGTTCACGCCGGAATAGGCGTAAACCGAAAGTGTCGTTGCCAATCCGTAGGCCACGATCACCAAAACCAGGTCGAACAGCTTGAGCGATGTTAGAAGGAAACGTCGCCTTTCGTCGTTCACTGAGGTCTTCTCTCTTCGGGCCGGAATTTGAATTTAAGATCCGTCTATTGCTGCTAAATTACACGACGGTACAAATATCGAGCATGGCTGCTGCTCATTTTGTCGTCTACACAGGTTCGATATCGAACCCGGTGATGCGTACGGCGAGCGAGCGCTGAATCAATTCAACCGAGACCACGAGAGTCTGGTCGCCGTTCACCGCGGTTAAAATCCCTTCCAATCCGTCCAGCGCGCCACCGCGAATGCGGATCCGTTTGCCCACATTCAGATACAAATGCGGGTTGTACGGAATCTTCTGATCGATGACTCGCTGAATGCGTTCAATCTGGGCGTCGGGAATTGCAATGCCCGAGCCCTTGGTCCCCACCAAACCTACGACGCCGTTCGTACGCAGAACCGAAATTCGCTCGTGGCTCGAAACCGCGATCCGCACGAACAGATATTGCGGAAATAGCGGCACATCCACGACGCGCTGCCGATCGCTCCACCTGTGTTTCTCGGCAAACAGCGGCAGGAAACTCTGGATTCCTTTTTCCTGCAGCTCCGCGTGTGCCTTTTTTTCGTGCCGCGATCGCGTTTGCACCGCGAACCAATGAAGCCTGTCCGTGCTGAGCTTCAGACCGTCGTCCAGAACTCCCTTCGAATCCGCTTCGACGCCGACCACGGACACGGCTCCGCACTCTCAGTCACATGGACCGAAAAAAACCTTGGAATCGAACCCCCAACTTCGGGCGGACAACGGTAATGCCATGCATGACACAACAAACTCGAAACGCCCCAAAAACCGGCGAGGTTGTCGACTACAGGCGGTTGTAAAGGCCTTCCGGAATCGGGAAGGTGCGCTTATTGAGAACGGCGCCGAGAACGCGAATCTGCGTCGCACGAAGCGTCTCCGCGATGCGCAGAGCCGACTCACGGCGGGTCGCATTCGCCTCGAGCACCAGCACGAGTCCGTCAGAAATCTGGCCGAGTGCAATCGCGTCGGAGTATTCGTTCAGCGGAGGCGCGTCGATGAGCACGTAGTCGAATTCCTTGCGGAGTTCATTGACGCGATCCTTCATGCGCCCCGACGTGAGCATGTTTGCAGAGCCGGCCGGCATCGAGCCGCACGAGAGCAGCCAGAGGTTCGACGGCGTCAGCGGCTTGGTGTAGCTGCGCACCGAATCCGCCTGCATCAGCGCGTCGGTGAGGCCGTGGTGATTCGTCACGCCAAAAATATTCGGCAGGCTCGGGGTCCGGAGGTTCGCGTCGAGCAGGCAGATCGAGCCCGAGACGTTGTCCGCCAGGATGCGCGCGGTCTGCGCGCAGATCTGGCTGCAACCGTTGCCGTGATCGATGCCCGCGAACACCACCACGCGCGGATTGTCGGCGCCCTGCGCGAGGAAGACGCGCTGCACGAGCTTCTGCGACTCTTCGCGCGCGAGCCGGTCGATATTCAGCTCCACCGCGCCGCCGCCGTTCGCGGCAGACGAGCCATTCGTGTAGGTGCGCTTGGCCGGAGCCGCCGCGCTGCCCAGATTCATCTCTGCCTGTTGAATCAGCTCGAAGTTCTTACTCATTGTTTATTCACCTCTGCGGTTTGGGCCGCGGGATTTGCCAAATTCGAATCTTTCGAAACGATCGGAATGCGAAGCTTCTGTCCTGCCTTGATATGGTCGGGGTCGGTCAATCCCGGATTCATCTGACGGATGATGTCCACGATTCGCTGGTCGTATCGTCCGTAATTTTCCATGCTGATGCCAAAGAGCGTCTCGTTGCGAACGATCGAGATTGTGCGAAACGCCTGTTCGGGAAGCGCGCGAGCGCCGCCGGCAGATTCGTTCGAGACATTCTTCGTGCTGGATTCCATTAGAGAAACCGGCGACGTGGTTACCGGATGCGATGCGCTCTGAAGTTCGGCGTTCGTTTCCGGCATGGTGGTCGAGGGTTGCGTCGGAACTTCGGTCGACAATGCGGCCGGAGGAGCGGCCGGATTTGACGTCGGAACTGCAACCGACGCTGCGTTCGACGGCGCAACTTGAGCTTCAACAACCGCGGATGCAGGCTTCGCGTCGTTACTCGCGCGCGTGATCCAGTGCGACCGAACCGCAGGCCACGCAACGGCGCCGAGCGCGACAGCCGCGGCGACCGCGCCGACCTTCAGCGGCCAGCCACTCATCGCTCGCGTCGTCGAGTTCGATGCGAACGGGAGCGACGGAACACTGATAGGCGACGAAGCGGACTTGCTGCCTACCACGGGCGTGTCTTCGAACAGCGGCGTGAGGTCGAGATCCGTTAGAACTTCCTTGATCACGTCGCGGTCGATCGTCTCCTGCTTGCGTACGCAACCGAGAGACATCGCATTGAAGCAAAGATTGTTGATGTTGCGCGGGATGCCGCCCGAATACTTTGTGATCATCGCGAACGCGCGATCGGTGAAGAGCGGCGTCTTCGATTCGTAGCCGGCGATGTACAACCGGTGCTCGATGTATGCCCGCGTTTCGGCGACATCAAGCGGCATCAAGCGCGCGACGATCGAGACGCGTTGACGCAGTTGCTCCATGCTCGGCGACGCAAGGCGCTTCGCCAGTTGCGGTTGGCCGGCGAGAACGATCTGCATCAGCTTCTCGCGCGGCGTTTCAAAATTCGAAAGCATGCGAACCACTTCGAGGACGGACTCATCGAGGTTCTGCGCTTCGTCGATGACCACAACGAAACGCTTGCCCGAAGTCGAGTGCTGCAGCAAAGCCTGGTTCATCTTGGCCTGCATCTGGACCAGGTCACCGCCGTCATCTTCAATCCCGAGATCGACGAGCACGCTGCGCAACAGATCGCGCGGGCTGCTCTGCGTCTGGAAAAGAAACACGGTGCGAGCCGATCCCTGAAGCTTCTGCAGGAGATGGAAAAGAATGGTCGTCTTTCCCATCCCCGGCTTGGCAATCAGTGCAGTAAACCCGCGCCCAACCGTGATGCCGTAAAGCGCGGATGCGAGCGCTTCACGATGCGTCGGGCTCAGATAGAGATACCGTGGGTCGGGCGTGACTCCGAACGGTTGCTCCGCGAGTTTGTAGTAATTCAGAACCATTCGAACTACGCCGCCTTCCTGGGAACCGACGCCAGCACAGGCATGCTCAGGGTCTGCATGACTTCTTCTGCGGTGCGGAACGACGGATCGAGGTATTCAGCGATATATCCGGCCGCGATCGAGCAGAAGACCGCGCCAATTAGTCCCAGTAGCATCACGAGCCATGGGCTGTGCGCCGGAAGCAGCGGAGTGACAGCCGGCACCGCGATCGCAACGTTCGCGAAGTGCTGGCGGTCGAGGGCATCCGACGTGCGTTCCTGTTCACGCTTGCTCAAATAGAGCAGGTAGTTGGCTTCGTCCGCTTTTGCATCGCGAACCAAAGCCGCTTGCTTCACGGCGTCGCCGTCAAGCTTGACCATCTCGCCACGCATGCCCTTGACGGTGTTGACCAGCGCCGCCGCCGTTGCCTGCTGCGACGCAAGATCAACCTGCGTCTTGGCCAAATCCTCGCGGAGGAATTCGTAGGTCGGATCGCGGTCGGTCGTCTTGTTCATGTAGCTCGACTTTTCCGCGTCCGCTATGGCCGCCTGCGTCTGGGCGATTTCCTGATCGGCTTCCTTGACCAGCGGGTAGCTCGGGTCGTATTTCACGAGAAGCTCGGTGCGCTTCACTTGCGCCGCGAGCAAGTTGGCCTGCAGGTTTTGCATCAGAACGTTCGAAGCCAGCGAAGACTCCGCGGTGGCAGAGCGTTCCGGCGTCGTGGACATCTGCTGCCTGATGTCCTCGATCCGCTTCTGGTCGGCGGCGATCATCTGGTGCGCGGTGTAAAGAGCTGCTTCCGCCGTCGCCACCTGACCGGCCATGTCCGTCCTCATGATGTCAGGAGCGGCCACGCCGGAAGTCTGGCTAAACTGCGAGAGCCGAGCTTCGGAATCGTTGAGCGCCTTGCGGTACTTCTCCGTTTCCTGCGCGAAAAAGTCGCTGGAGCCTACCGGGTGTTGCAGCTGGAGATGCTTCTCGAGATAGAGAGTACTCAGGTTCTGCAGAACGCATGATGCGGTTTCCGGTTCGCCGAGCACGCCGTACTTCACGTCGATCACGTCGGACGCAGTGGCGGCTTCGGCCTTAATTTTCTTGGACAAGCTGCGCGCGATTGCTTCCTGTTTCATGGCCATTCGGCGCTGTGGATCGCTGGGCAGGAAGACGTCGAAGACCGACCACTTGTCGGCGAGTTTGCAGCTTGAAGCGACGGAGCGAAGCATATCGTCGCCGGTAAGCAGCGCGACTTCCGAAGTCACCTGATCGGGCGCGATGCCTTTGTTGTTGTTCACATTGGCCGTCTGGGCCCCGGTGATCTCCGGCTCCGAGCGGTCCTGCTCGACGACAACCTGCATCGAGGCGACGTAGTACCGGTCCGCCCAGAGCCAGGCGAGCAGGATCGCCGCCACGAACACTGAGCAGAAAGTAATCAGAACGACGCGGCGATGCCGGAATAGCGGCGACAACGCGTCGCGCAATGTCAGTTCCGGTGCCCCTTCTCCGCTTGCAGTTCTACGATTCGATTTCGTCATATCCTCTTCGCCTTTGTGCAAATTTTTCGCAGCGCAAACGGGAAAACTAGAGCTCGGGAGCTGCCGGATAGAAACCGGTGCCGATGTTGTACGGGACGTACTTCCGGAATTTCGTAATGAACTTTTCGGGAACGAAGATCATGTCGCCAGGCTGGATGTGCGGATCTTCGTTGACGTTCTTGCCCTGCAGAATCTGCTTGATGTTGAGCTGCTTCACTTCCGCCCATTCATTGGAAACGCGGTGGTAAAGGAAGATCTGCGTCTTCGCGCCAGCAGTGAACCCGCCGGCCATCGCGACCGCTTCGGTCACGGTCATGTCGTAACGGAGATCGTACTGACCGGGCTTGGTGACCTGGCCGAGGGCGACGAAGTACGGCTTCTGGAAATCCTTCAAGTCGACGTCGACGATCGGATCGTGCAGCGTTCCCGCGTACGCCTTCTTAACGGCGTCGACCACCTGCGGCACGGTCATGCCTTGAATGAAGACGCTGCCCACGTTCATCAGAGTGATGTAACCGTCGGGCTGAATCGTTACCGTCTGATCGAGCTCCGGCGAAAGCGCGAACGTGATAATGAGAATGTCGTCGCGCTGAACCTGATACCGAGGATTCCGGTGCTCGAGTACTGGGCGGTCGTCGGAAGACGCCGCTGCGGCTGGAGCCGCATGAGTCGAAGCAGCCGCCGGGCTAAGCGCGGCGTTCTGCTGACTCCAAAGGTTGGCGGGAGCACACGCCAGAGAGAGAACCACTGCCAGACCAAACATCTTCATGTTCGCCATGTTTACCTCGGCCAAGTTTTTCAAAAATCTCAATACTGAGAACCGCACCAACCCGCACTTACGGTAAGGACACCCCGAACTCTGGTAGCACAAGTTTGCAACCCATGTGCCATGTCGGGAGTCCCGTAACTCCATGAATTGGCGAGAGTTGACAAAGTTTTCCTCAGCCCAACTACCCAAATGGTTCCGAATATGTCCAACTGTTTTCCCTTCCGTCCAACCGAAAGTACTTCCTGCTCAAACTTACGTTTCTCGGCGTCTCGAAAGCTTAGCGAAGTGCGGAGTGGGAACCTTACATAGGAGAGACAAAACGCGTCAAAATGCGACAAAATTGGGCGATCAACGCCTTGCGTCGTGACTCTCGAAGCCTTTCGAACTAGACCCGTACCCGTTGCAGCCTCCCTTCGATTCAAACTCTCTGACGCTTAATTCACTGCTCGGCGCCGCTGGGATGGGCGCCTTACCTATCGAGTCTGTAGACCCGAATCGTAAACCGATTTCGATGCGAGCTTCGATTGAATCTTTGTAGCACCCGGATTTGAAAATAAGATGACGCGCTCAGCGCAATCGTCGGCGATACTAGAAGAAGCGTGGCAATTTTAAAGTACTAGAACTGCCACATCCCCACCCGTAAAGTCTCCAGTCATCCATTTGCACTGCTTGTCATCGAGCAACTCGTGCGCACGCGATTCAGCCTGAGTGGAACACGTGCCTGCCCGTTTGTTGTGTAAATTCTTGTTTACTGACATTTCATAAGGGTGCCACGCCTGCGAAACACTCGCGACTTGTCTGGGCACACGCTCGCTCGACTTTCGATCCTCTGACTTCGAACAAGAGCGCGGAGCGAAAGAACGAGTACTAGTAGGCTGGCTGGGAAAGCCGCACTTGGCGGACACAAATGCGACGTCTCCGATTGAGACGCACGTGAGAGTAAAAGGTCTCGCGGCTTATCGCCATACAGGATTTTCCTTATTGTTGTAGGGGGTTTCCCTTAGCTCGCCACGCTCGCGGGGAAATTTCCGCCAACCGATTCCCTAATCCGTTTGCTTCCCTCACATTGTGCACAACGCGCGTCGGCGCGCCTGGGCCCGCTGATTGCGATTACCTCCACAGAACAATTTTTGCCTTTGCGAAGGACCGCCAAAGCGGTTCCAGGACTTTTGTACCAGTAGTCCTTTGATCTTGCGAGTTGTATTTAACACTATGACAACACTCAACCCAGCTTCAATTCTACGCAACGCAGCACCTGACTCCACCCACTCGCGCCGCGGTCTCGCATGCTCCGTGCTTGTCGCATTCGCCGCCGCGATGCTCGCGCCCGCATCGCTTGCGCAGACAAACATCCTCACGCACCACTACGACAACTCGCGCACAGGACAAAATCTGAACGAGACGAAACTGACGCCGTCGAACGTCTCGTCGACGACATTTGGAAAATTGTTCGCGCTGCCCGTCGATGGCTACGTGTACGCGCAACCGCTTTTCGTGGCGGGAGTCGCGATTCCGGGCCACGGCACGCACAACGTGGTCTATATCGGGACGGAACACGATTCGCTCTACGCGTTCGACGCGGACACGGGCGGAGCGCCACTGTGGCACGTAAGTTTTCTGATTAACGGCGCGACGACGCTTTCGACCACTGACGTGGGCAATACGCAGGACATCAATCCGGAAATCGGCATCACCGGTACGCCGACGATCGATCCGACCACGAACACGCTGTACGTCGTCGTGAATACGAAAGAAAGCGGCGCGTACATTTACCGCCTGCACGCGATCGACATCACTACGGGCGCGGAGAAATTCGGCGGCCCGGTGCAGATGAACGCGTCGGTGCCGGGCACGGCGCCGGATGCGGTGAACGGCCAAGTCCCTTTCGACGTTCAGTGGGAAAATCAGCGGCCCGGCTTGCTGCTGCTCAATGGCTACGTATTTGCGGGCTTTGCTTCGCATGGCGACAACGGCCCGTGGCACGGCTGGATTCTCGCTTACAACGCGTCGACGCTCGCGTTCGCGAGCGCGTGGTGCACTTCGCCGAACGGAAAAGGAAACGGAATCTGGGGCGCCGGTTCGGGCCTTGCCGCGGATGCCTACGGCAACGCGTATGTTTCCACCGGCAATGGCGACGATACGGTCACGGTCCCCGCGCCAGCACCGAACACGACGATCGACTATGGCGACAGCATCGTTCGCGTGAATCTCGCAAACGGAGCAATCACGCCAACGGACTACTTCACGCCATACAACCAGGCGAGCCTCGACGGTGCAGATACGGATGTTGGCTCGGGAGGCGTGTTGGTATTGCCCGATCAGACCGGCACCTATCCGCATGTCCTGGTGCAGGCGGGCAAACAGGGAAACCTCTACGTCGTCAATCGCGATCAGATGACTAACAACAGCAGCCACTACTGCAACGGCTGCACGTCCGATCCGGAAATTCTGCAAACGGTGACAGGCGTTGGCGGCCTGTGGTCGATGCCCGCGTATTGGAACGGCAACATCTATCTTTGGGGCAACGGCGATCACCTGAAAGCGTATTCGATCGCGAATGGCGTGGTCTCTTCCTCGCCCACCTCCGAGTCCGGCGAATCGAGTTCGTTTCCAGGTTCAACTCCAGCGATCTCTGCCAACGGAACGACGAACGCGATCGTCTGGGCAGTCGAGTCCGATGCCTACACGTCGGATGGTCCGGCGATTCTGCGCGCGTACAACGCGACGAATGTTTCGCAGCTACTCTACGGCTCGAATCTCACATCGGGGCGCGACACGCTTGGGCCGGCCGTAAAGTTCGTTGTGCCTGTTGTCACGAACGGGAAGGTGTACGTTGGCGCACAGAAGGAAGTCGACGTCTTCGGCTTGCTGAATGGCGAGAACTACGCCGCTGCGCCGACGATGACGCCTGGCGCGGGAACTTACACACAAAGCGCTCAAGTGGCGATGAGCAGTTCGACGCCGAACGCCACGATCTACTACACCACGGACGGTTCGACGCCGTCGACCGGGTCGACACTTTATAACGCGCCGATTACTCTTACCGTGTCGCAAACTCTCACGGCCATCGCCGTTGCGCCAGGTTTCATTCAGAGCACCGCCACGTCGAATGCCTACATAATCTCCACACAGACCGCGCCGCCCCAGTTCACGCCGCCGTCAGGTTCTTATGCCACCGCGCAAACGGTGACGATCACGGACAGCACGCCGAACTCCGTGATTTATTACACGCTCGATGGCTCGACTCCGACCCACGGCTCGCCTGTATACTCCGGCCCGATCACCGTCTCAAACACGGAATCGATTCAAGCGATCGCTTTGGCTCCGCTGCTGAACGACAGCCCCGTAATGATTGCGTCTTACACGATCGCCACCGGCGGCACCACCACGATCAACTTCGGCCTCGGCTTCAGCAACCCAGGTTGCATGCAGTTCAACGGCAGTACAACGCTCGACGACAGCCGCCTGCAACTCACCAACGGAGGCGGCAACGAAGCGGGCAGCGCTTTCTGCACCACGGAAGCCGACATTCGAGCGTTCAGCACCGATTTTACTTTTCAGCTGTCAGACGCCGAGGCGGACGGCATCACTTTCACGATTCAGAATTCATCTGCAGGTGCAACAGCGCTTGGACAAGCCGGCGGCGCTCTCGGCTATGGCAACGGTACGGCCGGAATTCAAAACAGCGTCGCGGTGAAGTTCGATCTCTATAACAACAATGGAGAGGGCGACGATTCCACCGGCATATTCACCGACGGGACAGCTCCCTACGTTCCCGCAGAGGACATGACGGCTTCAGGCGTCGACCTGCACAGCGGCGACACGATGGCCGTGCACGTAACCTACGACGGCACCACGCTCACGATGACGATCACCGACGCCGTCGTGAACGCCACGTTCACGCAAGGCTGGCAGGTCAATATTCCGGCAACGGTGGGCTCGGACTTCGCTTACGTAGGATTCACCGGCGGCACCGGTGGTGAAACCGCGAGCCAGAAGATCGAATCGTGGACGTGGGTTTCAACTGCTCCGGCAATACCGCAACAGTGGACCATTGTTACGACCAGCGAGACGCTGCCAAACGCGGCGCCGCTGACGGACGCGAACGGCAATCCATATCCGTGCTCGGGACAGAATCCGGATAACAGCGGCGATTCGAATCCGAACTGCTACAACCCGCTGGTGATCACGACGGATTGGAAAGCCACGCCGACGCCGACGGGTTCTTCCGTGGCCGCGATGCTTGCGAACACGTTCACGAATTCCGCGTGCTCGGTTACGCCGATCACCAGCTTCAACGTGACCGGCTATTCCGCATTAGGCTCGTACAGCGCCGTGATCACGATGGGATTTCAGAGCGGCGACACGATCACGTTCACCGGCGCGAGTTCGACGAGCAGCAGCGTCTTCTCGGGAACGTTTACGTCGAGCGGGTCGTGCATGGCGGGAGATTCGGGCACATTTACGGCGACTCTCTTCGCACCACCATCGGGCAGTTACGCCGGATCGTTTGAATCGTCATCCGGGGGAGAGCCCGCATCGGTGCAGATGTCGCTTTCTACAGATCAGAATTTCAACGTGACGGGCACGTTCGCTCCGCAGACCGGTGCGTCGGTTTGCTTTTCGAGTCTCTCGACAGGCACAGCGCTCGCGAATTCCTACGGGTCAAGCGTCGCGAGCGGCGACGTTATCGAAGCCTACGCATCGGATTTGTACGGCAACGTTGTCGCGTTTGTGATGAGCAACACAGATGCGAACGGCATACCGCTGCCAAATGGTGGGCTCTACGTCACGTATGTGGGCTTGGCGGGTGCTTGCGCAGGGATTTCGGGCACCGACGTTCCGTTCTTCAAGGTCGAGCGCCACATGCCGCGCACGCCCGTCGCGCCGCGCCACGCGCCAATTCGGCCGGCGCACTTGCACAATCCTCGCATCGCGGAAGCGCTCACGCTCTACGCAACCGCTCCGCGCGTCGAACGGACCGACCGTCCATAAGCACCGCATTCGCCCTGTAGGGGCGCATGCCGAGTCCGCGTGTCGATGCCGCGCGTTGGAGGTATGATGTTTGGCGCGCGGGCTCGTAGCTCAATTGGTTAGAGCAGCGAACTCATAATTCGTTGGTTCCTGGTTCAAGTCCAGGCGAGCCCACCAAAACCGGCCAGTTCAGTGAATTTCACGCACGTTTTGTCCCTATGCATAGTCGCGGGGCGCACGGTATCGGACTCAGCAGCCACCGGCATCCCATTCCTTGCAATCTGAATCCTACTTATTGAGAATGGTCGTATAGGTTCCGCACGAAATGGCGACTGAGAAGCGCATCGTCCCTCCGGGTATTCGAGCGCCACGCGCTCGACTGGGGTATTTCCGCCTCGCGGTGCTTCTGCTTTTGATCGCTACCGCCGGCTTCGTCACTCTCGCAAAGAACAGCCAGTATTACTCGAACTCGAATCCCGCTCACTTCCTGAACATTTCCAGCAAGATGAAGGTGAGCGCCGCTCCAGTCGTGCTCGATCGCGAGCCGCTCCCTCTGGTGGAGCGGCTGATCGTTCCCGTAGCGGAAGCGAAGACCTATCCCGTCGTCGAGTTGGAAGTCGCCGATGTCCCGTCTCTTTCTGTAACGCTCACTCTGCAGCACCGGTCCCCGCCGTCCCTCGTCTCGTAGTCCGTCTCAACACCGCCGAAATCTAAATCGATAGTAGCCAGCGCCTCTTTCCGGCCGTTCCCCCTCTTGGCTGGCCGTTCGCAAAGGAGTTCACATGACAGCAGCTCCGCTCGCTCCCGCGCAATTGGAGCAATTGCGCTCGTTGACCACGTGTGTCGAGTCGTTCCCCGCCGAAAAATTCAGCCGTAAGAACAAGGAGTTCCACTCGTGAACCGCAAAACTAGTCAGCCGATTTGGATCGCCGTCGCGATCTGCGTTTCGTTATGCGCGGCGGGCTGCGGCGATTCCCGCAAGTCCGAAGCCGCGAATGCCGCACCCGTGGCAGCCGTTGTGAAAGTGCAGCGCAAAAACATCGCCAGCACGCTCGAAATCTCCTCGGAGTTTCTGCCGTTCCAGGAAATCGACGTGTTCGCCAAGGTCTCCGGCTACGTGCAGAAGCTTTACATCGATTTCGGCACGCACGTGAAGCAGGGGCAGTTGCTTGCCGTGCTCGAAATTCCCGAGCTGCAGCAGCAATTGATTCAGGACCAGGCGTCCGTGCATCAGGCGGAGCAAAACGTATCGCGCGCGCGCGAGGAACAGAGCCGTGCGCAATCCGCGTACGACGTTGCGCATATCACCTACACGCGCCTCGCCGACGTGCAGAAAAACCGGCCGGAACTCGTCGCGCAGCAAGAAGTCGACGTGGCTCAAGGCAAAAACCTTGAAGCGAACGCGGGAGTTTCCGCGTCGAAAGCCGCGCTGGCTGGAGCTGAACAGGGCCTCGCGGCCTCGAAAGCTGCGCTGGCGAAGGACGAAGCGCTCTTCCAGTACTCGCGAATGACGGCGCCATTCGATGGGGTTGTGACGCAGATGTACGCGTTCACCGGCGCGCTGCTTCCCGCCGGCACATCGGCCGCAAAAGGCGATTCGGCGCTGTGCCGCTTGTCGCAAAACAACCTGCTGCGCCTCGTGATTCCCGTCCCTGAACGTGCCGTGCCGGAAATTCGCGACGGCGAGCCGGTGGACGTCGACGTTTCGTCGCTGCACAAGA
>Ga0210391_10001052_pt1 | contig 26030 bp, 22 predicted proteins | sample IncBWC12OmetaG_FD_160573 | JGI IMG/M metagenome (GOLD analysis project Ga0210391, IMG submission 160573) | Forest soil microbial communities from Barre Woods Harvard Forest LTER site, Petersham, Massachusetts, United States - Inc-BW-C-12-O ... | reverse complement strand
TCAGCGCGTTGCATTGAAACCCGCTCGTCGCGCCGTAGGTCATGGCCGCGCAGGTCTCGCCGCCGACTATCAGCGTCAGGTTATTGGGCAACGCCACCGCAGCCGCCGATTCGCGTGCGGTGTTGAGCGAACCCACCAGCAGGAAGGTGTTGGTGGCGGTGTTGAAGATCTGGGACGAAGCGCTCGAGTTGGTCGAGGTCGCCAGGTTGAAGATACCACCCAGCTTGCCGCCCGTGTCGCCGCCGGCAACCAGAACGCCACCCGCTTCAGGTCCGGGAGTGCTGGTCGGAGTCGCTGTCGGTCCGCTGGTTCCGGTCGCAGTGGCGGTGGCAGTCGCCGTGGCGGTCGCCGTCGCTGTTGCAGTGGCTGTCGCCGTTGCCGTTGCAGTTCCGGTTGCAGTTGCAGTTTGAGTCGCAGTGTTGGTCGCGGTCGCAGTGTTGGTCGCGGTCGCAGTGTTAGTCGCGGTCGCGGTGTTAGTGGCCGTCGCCGTCGACGTTGGGGTCGCGGTCGCCGTCGCCGTATTGGTGGCAGTGGCCGTGTTGGTCGCTGTTGCAGTTGCAGTGTTAGTCGCCGTGGCGGTTACCGTCGGAGTGCCACCGGTCGAAGTTGGAGTGGGAGTGGCCGTGGCGGTATTGGTGGCCGTCGCGGTGGCAGTGTTAGTCGCCGTCGCGGTTACCGTCGGAGTGCCACCGGTTGAGGTTGGGGTGGGCGTCGCAGTGGCCGTATTGGTGGCCGTTGCGGTCGCGGTATTAGTCGCCGTGGCCGTAGCGGTGTTGGTGGCTGTGGCGGTTTCCGTCGGAGTGCCAGCGGTCGAAGTCGGCGTCGTAGTCGCCGTCGCCGTATTGGTTGCCGTCGCCGTCGCGGTGTTGGTCGCGGTGGCCGTGTTAGTTGCGGTCGCCGTGTTGGTTGCAGTGGCAGTATTGGTCGCCGTGGCGGTGTTGGTCGCTGTTGCAGTCGGCGTCGGAGTTGCGGTTGCCGTCTGCGTCGGCGTGGCCGTTTCCGTGGCGGTTGCCGTCGGAGTCGGCTGGGTCTGGATTACTCCGTCACCCTGCAGCTCGATGTGTTGGGGACTCTTTTGTGCGGAGTCGGTGAAATTCAGTCCCTTCTTCGCTTTGACTTTACCTTTCTTGGTGGGTTCGAACTCGACGCCAACTTCACAGCTCGCACCTGCGTCCAACGTATCGCCGCAATTGTTACTGCTGATGAAGAAGGGCGAGTTGGCAGTGATATCGGTGATCGAAACCGCGGTCGTACTTGAATCGTTGGTTATAGTTTCGAATTGCGGTCCGCTGGTATCGCCGACAAAGATTTGGCCGAAGCCGAGCTTCTTGTTGGAGAAGCTGACCTTGGGCGGCTTGGGTCCCTTGTGGTCGGGCGTCACATCAGAAGATTGCGCCAAAGCCGGCCGCGCGAACGTAGCCAGCAGTAGCAACACCAGGAAGGTAAGGCCGGTAACCGACCGCGAGAACGACTTGAAACGCATTTCCAAAATTCCTCCTAAGGACGCCGGTGACACTTTTTTTTGCTCATGCAGCTTCTCGTGCGCATGGATTCGCCCGCCCCAGCTATCACGAGCATAAGTGTCAGAACCGCACGCGAACCTAGTCTGCGCGTTGCAAATTTGTCAAGCGCGCTCGTTAACAGAATGTTCCAATCGGTACACAATTGAGGCGCCATAAGCCCCAAATTCAGGCATCGACTGTCAGAATGTTCCAAAATAAGCGTCGTCGAATTCATCTTTCACAGAAATTGACGCTTTTTAGTGCACTCGTGATAGTCGCGCGCCTTGCGATTTGATTACAGTACCCGCCGATAGTACGTCCCGGGTGCCGAAGTCAGGTGTGCCCCGCAGAGCGCAAAATCAACTCGCACATGATGCGCATTGAGGCAGCGGGGAGTTAACGGGACGGGCAGGGGAGACTATTTCGGTTCCACGCGGTACGCATGGGGTTTCGCGGAGCCGCGAGAAAGGAGGTTTGACAATTCGCGCGCGCGCAGCTTATGTATGCGGCCCAGCGTAGTTGGGGATCAGTTTTCAGGTTTCACCACGGTTACTAACGTACGAAAAGTCTCGGGAGGGTTTATGAAACGAATTGTTTTGGGCCTAATAATGGCGGGCGGCCTCGCGATGATGGCAGCCCCTAACGCGAACGCAGTGGTAAGTTCCTGCGGTTTGCTGGCTGGGAAGAGCTACGCAATAACTCTGAATGGCAGCGAGTATTTCGACGGTACTGAACCGTCAAACGGCCCGACCCCGAACCCGGTTGCGGGTCTCGGCGCCATCCAAGTTGTTGAGAACGTTAGCACGGGGGCACCTTGCACGATCACCGGTGAGTTGCTCTACAACGACAACGACACCATCACCGGGCCGGGAAGTTGCTCCCCGGGCGGAGAGGCACTGGCATGGAGCGGTAGCGGCGCTCCGACCCCTGTGCCAATCAGTGGAACAGTTAAGTGCTTCACCGGCACGACGGGCCAGTTGACCGGCAATGTGGTTAGCAACTCGGCGGGCGAAGGTTCGATGAGCATCACGGATTCCGAGACCGGGTTGACGTTCAACTTCTCGACCGTTACTGGAGTCGGCGCCGCGAATTTCGGGGGAACCAGCGTAGGAACTGGCGTGCCGGAAAGCGGAACGCCCCCGGTGCCGGCGATCCTCGCCATCATTGGCAATAAACAGACAACGACGGGAGCAGACAGCATTACAAACACCACGTTCGGATCAGCTCCCTGGAAAGGTCAGACATACGGGGCGGGGTTCGGTGTCACCACCGCGGATTCGACATCCAATGCGGGAATCGGTGGCACGACCGTAAGCGAGACCCTAACCAATGCTGACGGGACAGGTCTTGGAACCGCCAATCTCAACGACAACAATAGTACAGTTTTCTATGGAGCTGCCGCTCTCCCGGGTAACGACTGTCATTACAAAATTGGGCGAGACGTTGCAGGAAGCGGCCCGTTCGCGGACGGCACGGTAAACGTGACGGCGGTCATCCAGCAGCCGTACACCGGCGGTTGCGATTATGCCAACGCGGCCGGCGGGTTCGCGGTGAGTGCGGTCCTCTACGGCACAACCAACACCTACGAGAACACGATGTTTACGGGCGACAGTTCGGCGCTCGGGACACCTGGTGAGTATGCTGCTCCGGACGGCGCCAGCGCCGGCACCTCCACGCCAGCGACGGTGGGATTGGTGGGCCCCGCTGCTGCACAAATCGTGACGGCTTCATTGGCAAATCATCCCTATCCGCTCCACTACACCAACACCTCGCCGGAGGATTGCCTCGTCAACCTGACGCTGGTCGATGCGGCGGGCAGCAACTTTGCGGCGGTTTGCAGCATCAGCCAAGCACCTTCCGCTGTAAACGATCAGCCGACAATTGGGTCGCCGGTCGCAGTGAGTCCGGGCGGACCGGGTTATCCTCCTTCAGGGGAGCCTCTGTATACCTACTTGTCGGGCAGCACCGTGGCGGACACCCCGGCATACGACGTGTATCCTGGTTATCTGTACACGGACTCGGGCGCGATCGTGCTGGAGTGCACTTCGAAGCCGTCGGTAACCGGAAACCATATCACGGTGACCTCGCCGAATTGCACGGCCGCAGCAGTCAACCAGAACATCACCGTCAACAACTAGAAGTCTTCCTACGGTGACTGAGAAACCAAACGGCGGGCCCGCAAGGGCCCGCCGTTTCCAATTAGGTGTCAGCGCTCTTCCCGGCAAATAAAATGAAAGGAATGTATGAAGAGGAGTAAGAGTAGAGTTCTGCCTGCTGCGCTTTCCATTGCCCTGCTCGGGGTGATGGGATGCGCGAATGTTCAGCAGCCCGCGCCGGTGGAGGCTCAGGCCCAGGTTACGCTGATGGGGGCGGCGGCCGTGTCGATCTACCATCCCGATACGCGAACCTTATACCTCTGGACCGGAGATCCGCGTCCGTCCGCGAAGCACCCAATGAATTGCATGGTGTTTCAAATCAGTGAAAACCCCGGCGACGCTCCGAGAAGCCGGCCCTGCCAGTAATTGCGAGTCGAACTATCCCGCGGTCTGGCGCACTATCACGATCGCCCGGCTCCCCTGAACTTGAATTCTTTCTGTACAAATCGTTCGGCGTCACGCCGCCAGCGAGACTGACGTGTCGCAACCCCCGACGTTCCAAAGGCGCGCCGCGCGTGGTGCGATTTCCACGTGACCCGATCTTGATTTCGCGGATCTGATCGGTTTGCCTATCCGCGCGATGCGGACGGCGCTCATCTGTAAACCGAGCTTGCGCAACGGCTGGGTGTTCGATGACTAGGAGGAGTTCGTCGATAACAAATTGATTCACAGCTGGTCGTTCGTCTGGAACTCATTCATCTACGACAGCTGGTGGTTCAAAAATCCGCACAACTTGCCGCAGAGCGTTTACTATCGGCCACTGGAGAATGCATGGTTTGCGGCCAATGCGTAGTTGTTCGGCATGCATCCCGCCGCGTGGCATCTGGCGAAGATCGTGCTGCACATCGTCGCCGTGGTGCTGTGTTTCGCGTGGCGCAGATGATCACGGGCGACGTAGCGACCGGATTGCTGGCGGCCGCTATTTTCGGGCTGATGCCGGCGCACGTCGAAGCAGTGGTGTGGGCCAGCTCGATTCCTGAACCGCTGACTGCAGTGTTTGAGTTGGGGGCGTTGGTCTGTCCGATCGGCCGCAAGCCGGGTTGGTGGTCGCGCGGAATGCTGTTTGCGTGGCGCTCTATGCCGGCGCGCCGCTGACGCATGAGACGGCGATACTTTTCCGCTGATCGTGGCTGCATACGTTTTCCTGATCGAGCGCGGAGCGGATGAGCCGCGGCAGACGCTGCTCAACCGTTTTGTCGCCACGGTTCGCGTCTCGGCGCCGTTCGCTTTGCTCGAGCTTTTGGTGACTGTCTCGAACGCGATCCCTCGCATCTGGCTTATCGCCTCAAGTTGGCCGCTGCGATGAATAAGGCGCACGATTTCGAGGGAGCGTGCGCGAACGCTCGAGAGTGGAACGACGCTCGACCCCGACGACGCGCATCTGCACCTGAGACTCGCGCAGCAATATCAGATGATGGGGCGGCAACTGGACTTCGAGCGGGAGTTCCAGAAGTTCAACCAGCTGTCCGAGGCAAAGGTCGAGCAGTCGGGACCTGTGAGCACGCCTTGAGCAGGTCGGCGATTGATTTAACACTATGGCAGAACTATCTTCGATAAAATCGATGAAAGCAGGTCAGTAGCAATGAAATCGGAGACTGGCACGACGCGAAGGTTCCACTTCGGGATGGTTGCGATCGCAACGCTGGCGCTATTCGCATTCGGATTGGCGAGCAGGTCGCCGGCGCGCGCCCAAAGCGATGATGGTACACCGACCGATGCGGCCAGTGCGCCGGCGGCCGCGGACGATCAATCGAACCAGGCCGATACGGGCGATGATGCCGCGGCTAAGGCGCAGTCCGATGCCGCGCAGCAGGCGCACGACGCGGCCGACGCAGCGGACCAGGCACTCCAATCGGCCACCGAGTCGCGCAATCAGCTTGAAAGCGACGGCGCGTCACAGGATCAGATCGATGCCGCCAACGAGGCAATCGCACAGGCGCGCGCCGAGAAAGAAGCCGCCGACGAAGCCGCGCAAAAGGCGGATGAAGAAGCGCAAGGTCAGTGAGCGACAGATAGCTGGTTAGCTTGCTCGGGTTCGCCTTTGTGTCATTCAGAGCCGCTGCGGCGAAAAATCCCGGTTTTGAAAATACGATTCCCGGCTGTCGTCGTTCCAATCCGATTTGAGCTGTTCCGTGAGCACATTGAGTGGGCGCTCCGGGTCGTCCCGTGGGTCCGAAATTGGCGGGCATTAGCGGATTTTGTCGCTCAATCACTGGACCGCCCTCGTTCAATGAGGTATTTCTCGCCTCTACCCTGTTCTGTGTGGCGCTATTCGACTGTTAGATGACGAAGATGGCAAATTCAGGCGAGAACGACACAACGCCGTCACGGGCGCGTAACACCGTGCTACATTTGCTAACAGGGAGAGTATTCGGCGGCGCCGAAGAGCATGCACTGTCAATTCTGACCAAAATGCGCACACATGGATTCGAACCATGTCTCGCTGCGCCCGGCGCGCTCATCGAAGCGATGGAACCGAGTCTTTCTGCGGCGGGCGTAAAGTGCCTGCCGCTTGAATTTTCGTCGCGGCTCGACGTGCTGACGAGCGCGCGATTGTTGCGATTTATTCGCCGCGAAAATATCGCGATTCTGCATTGCCATTTGTTCACCGCCAGTCTGTCGGGCGCCGGAGTGGCGCGGATGGCGGGCGTCGGCGCGGTGCTGGAAACCTGTCACGGTCCGGAAGTCTGGCGGATGGGGAAAGGGCTGCGCGCGAGTTTCTGGGTGGATCGGCAGGTCGGGCGGCTGGTCGACAGGTACATCGCAGTGTCGCATGCCGCGGCGCGCCATCTAATCGAAACCAAGCGCGTGCCCAAGGACAAAATCCGGGTTATCCACAACGGACGTGACCTGGACCGTTTCGGTCCGACCAATACTCAGCGGCGCACCGCGACTCGCAATTCGCTGGGACTTAGCGATGAGCCCACGATCATGACGCTGGCGCGGCTCGACGAACAGAAGGGGCATCGGCATCTGATCGATGCGTTGGCGAAAGTCGCTGCGCACCGCCCCGACGTCGTCACGATTTTGGTCGGCGAGGGCCCGCTCGAGAATCCCCTTCGTGCGCAATGCGCGGCGCTGGGAATGACAGATCGTATACGATTTCTCGGCTATCGGCGCGACGTGCCGGAGCTGTTCGACGCCGCGGACATGGTCGTGCTGCCATCATTATATGAGGGACTCCCGCTGGTGGCGATCGAGGCGTTGGCGGCGGGCCGGCCGATGGTCGCGACCGAAGTCGATGGTACGCCCGAGGTGGTGATCCACGAAAAGACCGGGCTGTTGGTTCCGCCGGCGAATCCGACTGCGCTGGCGGCGGCGATTGAGCGATTGCTCGACAATCCGGAATTGGCATCGCAGTTGGCGACGGACGGACGCAAATTCGTGCGGGAAAATTTCACTTTGCAGCGGCAGATAGAGGAAACCGTTGCGCTTTACTCCGAACTCACCGGTCAGAGCCGGGAAGGAGCAGCAGCTTAGGGGCTTGGCGTCGGGGGACGCAAAAAGTTGACGAGCCTGTTTTACATTTCAGCATTCCTGCTGTTGTACGCATATGTGCTGTATCCGGCGCTGCTCTTTGCGCTGTCCGGATCGCAGGCGCGGCGCGACGATTCGGATGGCGACCGCGACATGGCGCAGTCGTTGTCGGTGATCGTCGCGGCTTACAACGAAGAGCGGTGCATCGCTCAGAAAATCGAAAATTTTCTCTCGTGCCGCTACTCCGGCGATGCCGAATTGATCGTCGTGTCGGACGGCTCGACCGATCGCACGGCGGAAATCGCCGAGTCGAAGGCGGCCGAGTCTGCCTCGTCGGGACGGGTGCGCGTAATTCGCCAGCGCGAGCGCCGCGGCAAGGGAGTGGCGGTGAACGCTGCCGCCGAGTCGTCGCACGGCGAAGTGCTGGTGTTCACCGATGCGAACGCGATGTTTGCCGACGACGCGCTCGAAAAGGTCGCGCGGCCGCTGCGCGACAAATCGATCGGATTGGTGACCGGAGTGTCGCGCTATCCGGGCGAGACGATTGGGTCGGCGTATCAGCGCTACGAGCAAATGTTGAAAGCGCTCGAGTCGCGGCTGGGCGCGGTTGCGGGAGCTGACGGTGCGCTGTATGCGATGCGCCGCGAGTTGTTCAAGCCGCTGGACCCGGCGCTGATTAATGATTTTGTCCATCCGATATTGGTGTCGCTGGCGGGCGCGCAGTCGGTGATGGCGGCCGACGCCTTCGTGATCGAAGAATTCTCGGCGGCGGGCGAATTTTCGCGGCAGGTGCGGATGGTCTCGCAGGCGGCGCTCGTATATTTCCGGCTGCTACCGGAGCTTGTCGCGAAGGGGCGATGGCTCTCGATACTGGTCTTGACCTCGCATAAACTCTTGCGCTGGTTGACCGCTCCACTGCTTGCGATCGCGGTAATCGCGACCGTGCCTTTGGCGGGGCGTGACAGAGCCTTCGAAATTGTACTGAGTCTCGAGATCTTGTTCGCGCTGGTCGCGGCCATCGGGAGAGTCGCGAGCCGGCGCGGCACCGAGGGCAAGGTGACCTTCGCGTACCAGTTTATTGCGCTGAACTGCGCGCAGGCGATCGGGCTGTGGCGATGTTTTGCCGGCGAAGTGCCGGTGCTTTGGGAACCGCGGAAGCTGTAAGTCGGGGAGATTGCTCTAGGTTGAGTGTAGTAGTTTGCAGTGAGAATCGACGGGCGGATTGGGACGACCTGATCGCGCGCTGTGCCGACGCGACCAGCGGCCATCTTTGGGAATGGCGCGAGGTGGTCGGCTCGGCCTACGGCCTCGAGTCATTCTACCTGATGGCGCACGATGAGCACGGCCGTCCAACCGCGGCGGCGCCATTTGTTTTTGTGCGCAGTTTTCTTTACGGCAGCGAGCTTTCGTCGATGCCTTATATCGACTACGGCGGCATCTGCCACGCCGATGGGCTCGATGCGGCGGGCCGCGAGACCGCGCAAGCCGAGCTGATCGATCATGCGCGCGAGCTGGCGACCAAGCTGCGCGCGAAGCGCCTGCTTATCCGCAGCTTGCAGAGGATGCGGCCGCCGTTCGAAGTCAGCACGGAAAAAGTGGCGCAGCATCTGGCGCTGGCGTCGACGCTCGAGGAGCAACAGCGGAGGCTGCCGCCGGAGCGGCGAAACCGGCTCAAGCGAATCGAGAAGTTGGGGCTGGCGGTCGATGTGAGCGATCCTACCGAACCGGCGGCGCTCGCAGACTTGTGCGCTATCTATTCGGAGAATCAGCGCGATCTCGGATCGCCGACGCATGGACGACGATTTTTCAGCAACCTGGTCAGCCGCTTGCGCGAGCGAATCTCGCTGATTCGCGTGCGCCACAATGGGCGCGTGGTTGCTGCGGGACTTGCGATGAATTTCCGCGGCGCGATGACGCTACCGTGGTCGGGAGCAACGGTCGAGGCGCGTCCGGTCTATGCGAGCAACGCGCTGTACTGGCGAGCGATACGCCTCGGCATCGAGTCGGGGTGCCATACCTTCGATTTCGGGCGGTCCACCGCCGGCTCGGGCGTTTATGAATTCAAACGGCAATGGGGTCCGACCCCCGTGCAACCGTATTGGAGCACGCTCTTTCTGTCGCCGCACGCGGCGGCGCCGCGGCAGCGCAAGAGCCTGCAGACTTTCAGCCGGTTGTGGCGCTACTTGCCGCTCGGAGTGGCGCGCACAGTGGGACCAGGGCTACGACGGGGGATCTCGAATTGAGTTCATTGGCTGCACCGCGATTTGGAATCGAGAAGGCGGCGGGCGAGCCGTCGCGGATGCGTCGCAACGCGTATCGTTTCATCGGCGAGATTCATATTCCGGGACGGATTCGGCTCAACCACGTGTTCCGCGAGATCAAGGCGCTGGGACTGCCGGAGCTGGGAGTGCGCCTGCTCGATGCGGGCACGGGGCGCGGCGATATCGCGCTACACCTGGCGCGGCTGCATCCGGACTGGCTGGTGCACGGAATCGACCTGGAAGATGACAGAGTCGAGCGATGCCGTACGGCGGCGAAGAACCTGGCGCTCACTAACACCAGCTTCAGCCGCGACAATCTGCTCAACCTGTCGGCGAATTCGCAATACGATTTGATCACCAACACCGACGTGCTCGAGCATATTGAGGACGATCGCGGTGCGCTGGCGAACCTCGCGCGCGCGCTGGCTCCCGGCGGCTACCTGCTGTTGACGTTTCCGTCGGTGCCGCAGCGGCAGCATCTGAAGCTGGTCGCATGGCGCGAGCGGCGAATCGGATTCAAGCCCGAGGACATCGGCCACGTGCGGCCCGGCTACTCGCCCGACATGATCAACGGATTGGCGCGCGAGGTCGGGCTCGAGCCGGTCAAGACGGTGTGGACGTACGGGCCGTTCGGGAATCTCGCGCACGATTTGTTTTTCGTGCTCGGCGACAGCAAGCCGAATCCGATTGTGTTCGCAACTTCGCTGCCGTTTCTGCTCACGCTGAGCTTTCTCGAGAATCACACGACGACGCGTCACGGCTCCGGGCTGCTCGCGATTGTGAGGAAACCGGCGAAGCAATGAAGGCGAGCATCTTCGTATTGATGGACGCGCTGGGTTGGGAATGGATCAAGGAGCATCCGTTCCTGAAGGAGGTCGCGCCCTATCGGCGTCCGCTGGATTCAGTGCTGGGCTTCAGCACCGCTGCGATCCCGTCGATACTGACCGGACGATTTCCCGAAGAGCATGGCAGGCTGTCACTGTTCCATCGCGCTAATGGGCACTCGCCGTTCGCGAAGCTGAAGTTCATCTGCGCGATGCCGCCGTCGATGGTCGAGAACCGTTACGTGCGCTACGCGGTCAAGACGGTGGCGCGGCGGATGAATCATCTGAGCGGGTACTTCCAGCTTTACGGCATCCCGCTGAGCTATCTGCCGAAGCTGGACGTGTGCGAGAAGCGCAATATCTACGCGCCCGGTGGAATTCCGGATTCGACCTCGATTTTCGACCTGTTGCAAGATGGTGGCAAATCCTACAGAACGTATTGTTACCATGACGGGACCGATGACGAGCTGCTGGCAAGCATCGAGGCGGATTTGCAGGCGGGACAGGCTAAATTCTATTTTCTTTACCTCGCGGAGCTCGATTATTTTCTGCATCTGCACGCCGACGACCGCGAGGCGGCGGCAAGAATCCTGGAAAAATATTCGGCCGCGCTCGCACGCCTGCATCGAATCGCCGAGAAGACCTACGGCGCGGCGGAGATCCACGTCTTCGGCGATCACGGCATGGCACCGACCGAGGCGACCATCGATATTCAAGGAATGCTGGCGGGGCTGCCGGTAAAGGCGTCGCGCGATTACCTGTGCCTGCTGGATTCCACCATGGCGCGCTTCTGGTTCTTCTCCCCGCGGGCGCGAGAACTGGTGACCGCGGCTTTGAAGGACGTCGATGGAGGCAGGTGGCTAGACTCCGACGACCTCATCGCGCTGCATGCCTATTTCGCCGACGGCAAGTACGGCGAACAGATTTTTCTCACCGAATCCGGAACGGTTATCGCGCCGTGTCACATGGGGGTGCGCGCGCCGGCCGGAATGCACGGCTTTCTGCCTTCGTCGCCGCATTCGCGGTCGGCCTTCGTGTCGAGCGTCGACTACGGAGACAGCCTCAAACAGATAACCGATATTTTCGGCGTCATGAAGGCGCACGTATGAGACGGAGGAACCAGTAATGGCAACCGGCGCGGGATGCGATGAAGGCTACGCTCGGCTGCGCGGGAACTTCAGCTACTGGCGCGTGCCCAGCGCGATTATCAACGACCTGGTCGATCATCGAAGCGCGGTGAGTTACCCTCGCGGCGCGATGGTGTTCATGGAAGGATCGCCGGGCGATCTGTTCGGCTGCGTGTTGGCCGGCTACGTAAAGGTTTACTGCAACACGGCCAACGGCTCGCGGGTGTTGGCGCGGTTGGCCGGGCCGGGCGAAATAATCGGATACGCCGATGCGGAAGACGACAAGGGGAGGCGGTCGAAAATATTTGAGACACAGGCGCTGAGCAAATGCTCGATCGCGCTGTTCACGCGGGAGCGGGCGGTCCGCCTGCTGCGCTCGCTTGACCCCGAGCAGGCGATAGAACTCTATCAAACGCTAAATTCGTTCTGGTCGTTGATGCTGCATTGGTGGACCAGCTTTCTTGGCTTGCCGTTCGAGCAGCGACTCGAGACGGTGCTAAGCGACTTAGGGCGTCGGGTAGGAGTTACTGACAACCGTGGAACGTTGATAATCCCGGAGTTGTCGCAGGCGGATTTGGCGGAGATGATTGCGAGCTCGCGCCCGCTGGTGAGCCGTCTTTTGAACGAAATGGAGGAGCGCGGTCTGGTTCAGCGTCGCGGTAAACAGTATCTTCTCTTGAAGGGTTTCGACTCCCAGACACATAGATTGGCCCGGATTAACGGCCCGATCGGCGAAGATCCACGTTCGATAGATCCGACGGTGCCGCAGTGCTATGGCCGGTTCTCAGTCGTTGGCGAACGGAAGAGGGTGACGGGGGGCAGGAGGATCACGATGAAAGGAGTGACTGGAAAATAGTTTTGATGAAGATTGGTGAGATCCAGTTCACGAATGGCAAAATTCGTGACTGCGCGGCGCTGGCCGCAAGGGTTTTTGCAGTGGTTGCGATTTCAACGTCGATGACGGCTTGCGGCTTGTTCGACGGTTCGGCTGTGAAGCAAAAGGTTATTTCTCATCCACAGGCGAAAGCCGCCGATCCCTACCAGATAGGAAGCGACGATGAACTGGAGATCATCGTGTGGACCCAGCCACAACTCAGTGGCAAGGTGACCGTCGCTTCGGACGGAACAATCGCAATGCCGCTGATTGGAAGGGTGCCGGCAGCTGGTCTTACGCCCGATCAGCTCAAGGCGGATCTGGAGAAGAGGTACGCTCGCTATGTTCACGGGGCGAATGCTACGGTTCGCGTGAGCGATCCAGCCAGTCACGTATTTTACGTGCTGGGCGAGGTGAACAAACCGGGAGTGTTCAAACTGCACTCCGGCGAGGTGCTTTCGCAAGCGCTGGCAGAGGCGGGGGGCTTAGGGGAATTCGCGGATGCGGGAAAAATCCGGATACTGCGCCACAAGGAAAATGAGACGGTCGTTCTCACGATAAATTACTACATGGTGGGATCTGGCGGGGATGTATCAGCGGATGTTCCGGTGGAACCCGGAGACACGGTGCAAGTGCCATGATGACAACAACCAGAAAGTACGCCGTAATCCCACTTCTTCTCTTTGCATTCCTGATTTTGGCATTTCCACGTGCCGGGCGTGCCGATAGCCTGTTCCGGTTTTATCCTGAGTTTATGGGAGCCGGACTCTATTCCGACAATGTCCCACTGCGGATCACTAATGAGACGGGTGATTTCGCGGGCACGATGGCGGCTGGCTTTTACCTCGATTACACCTCAGCCGCCAGATACGCGTCGTTGCATTACGATACTTTTGCCCAGCTCTTCGCGCATCAAACTCGATTCGATCGGGCCGGCGAAGGGCAATTTGTTCACGCGGACGATTATGAAAACTTGTCGCCGACGACCCATTTGCGGCTGAATGAGTTCTTTTATCGCGACGCTCCGACTGTGGCGACCATCGTCACCAGCGGCGAGGCACCGCAATTCAACACGGTGGCGGCGCAGTTGCTGCTGGCGAACGATCAAGCATCGGTCAATCAGTTCAATGCAGAGTTATCACACTATTGGCAACGCAACTGGTCGACTATTTTGAGTGTTCATCAAACAACCTTCTGGAACAATGGCGGCACGAATGGCGGCAATAACAATTCCAGCTATAACCAAAACGTTACTGCCCTGGCCGAATATCATTTCTCGGATCGCCTCTCCATTGGGCCGGGCTACCGATTCTATGACTTCCGGTTTACGGCTCCGGGAGTGCCAGGTGAATATGCCCAGTGGCCGTTCGTGCGGATTACTTTGTTACCAATCAGGAACCTATATCTCTCTGGAATGGCAGGCATTGTCATTTCCCACACCCAGGGAACCAATGAGCAAGCAGTCAATCCTGGAGGAATCGGGTCGCTACAATACGATCTCCATCACGCGCATCTGAAAATATACGGAGGTCAGGAACCCGAGCTGACCTCGGGGTTATCTGGTGCGGCTGAAATTCGAGGGGTGCGCGGAGTATTGCTATACGACTTCACGCCGCGGCTGACCGGAAGTGCAGGTGGAGGATTCTTTCAAGTGCTGGGTTCCGGTTTCGATGGACAACTAATTTCCTGGGGTTTTGGTTTAAGCGATCGAGTCAACAAATGGATGAGCGTCTACGCCAGATTCGTTCAGCTTCGCCGCACCGAGACGACCACCACTGCCTCTCTCCTACCCAGCGGTAGCGTAAATGGACAAGAAGCAGTTGGCGACTACTTCGTGGTGGGATTGAGTGCTTCGATCGAAGCGTTTAGATGGAGCTGGCAATGAGTAATCAGACCTTCATCACCCTGGGACCTTACTGGGATGTCGTTCACCGCCATCGTAGGAGCTTCTTCGCAGTGGTTGTGGCCGGCTTGGCGGCCACGGCGGTCGCGTTGGTTCTTATTCCCAAGGAATACACTTCATCGGTGTTGCTCGAGGTATGGCATTCCGATGTGCAGCCAGCTTTGATCGGTGCCGAGCCGCAAAATAACCTCTCGAGTCCTCATGTTGAAACGCGTTTGGAGGCGCTGAGCCAGGAGACCCTAGCACGTAGCCATCTGCAGGACCTGATATCAAAGCATGGACTGTACCTTCGCGACGGGAAGCCAGAGGTTGGCGCAGCTGGAGAAATGGCGAGCGCGATCGTGATTACCATTCCCGATCAGGTGCTGCAGTCAAAAACCCCTAATCACTGGCAGAGAACCCTCCCGCCCGACACGGTAGAGATATCGTTCGAATACCGTGATCCGGCGAAGGCGCAAGCGGTAACGAACGATCTCGCAAACATCATGATCGATGAGTACCGCATCGAGCTCCAACGCCACATTGCGGAGACCATCAGTCTTATTTCGAGCGAGGTGGATGACACCCGGGGCAAGCTCGCTGAAAGCCAAAGCCAGATCAAAGTCCTCAAGCAGAAATATCGCGGCAGCCTGCCGCAGGACCTTGATGACAACGTCAAGGCCTTGCAGGCCCTCCAGGTGCAGGTCGAAAGGTCCGCACTGGGTGACAGCAAGAGCGACGCTTCCGATGCGGCGCAGGCGAACTCGCCGAAACCAAACACGCCTGACGCGGCACTGGCGGCGCTCAAGACAAAGCTGGTCGCGCTAAAGGCTCAATACAGCGACGAATATCCAGAAGTTATTGAAACCCAGTCGCAGATCGCGATTCTGGAAAGAGAAGTTGCGTCGAAGCCGGCCAAAGAGGAGCCGTCGGCGCCGGCGCCCAATTCAAGCACCGGCTTGGTTCAGCAACAAATTTCCGATTACCAGCACAAGATCGCGGATACTCCCGCTCACGAGGAGGCGATTGCGGCTGTGGATCGCGACTACGGCATCCTGTCGGGCCGCTACCACGATTTGAGCACCCTGCTGTTCCAGGCTCGCGCCGACGAGGAAGTATTGCAACGCGGACAGGGAGAGCGTCTGAAGGTATTGCAGTCTGCTTCGCTTCCGATCAATCCCTCATACCCAAATCGGGCTTTACTGATCGGCGGCGGGGTTGCAGTGACGCTGATTATTGCGCTGGCAATTCCCTTTGGCCTGTTCTTTACGGACACCTCTTTTAAGGATTCCGAAGACGTCAGGTCCGAGTTTGCAGATATCAACGCGATTGCGATCTCGCGGGTGCCAGAGGTCGAGGCTTATCTCAATGGCAAGCTGAAAACCGCCGAGCCTTTGCTCGCGCTGCCGGGCAATGGAGCCGGGGACAGATCCAATGGGAGTGGAGCCGGGTCGTCGGCGAACGGTCACGTCACCACTGCCAATGGCGAATCGCCGGACTCGAACGGGAATGGGAGTCTGCAGCCGCTTACGGGGCCCGCCGCGAGGTTCGCCCGTCGCTATCCGGCGCCGCCGCTGGTCGCGGCCGGCGAAGAGATGATCATCGGCGCAGCCGATGAGTTCCAACTGCTGGCTTTCAAGCTGAGATCCTGGGCGGCGCAACGCGAGGCCAAGGTTTTCGTCGTTGCGAGCGCCGTCGGCGGCGAGGGAAAGAGTTTCATCGCGCTGAATCTCGCGGCTGCGCTGGCATCTTCGGGCAGTGGCGCTCTGCTGATCGACGCGGATATTCGCGCGCCCTTTCAGCATTATGCTTTCCCTGTGCCGAAGGTGGACGGACTGCTCGGATTTCTGCAGGGAACCACGGAACTAGCCAAGACCATCACGCCGACGCCCATACCGGGACTGAGCCTGATGCCCTCGGGCGGAACCAGCAACCGCGCGCCGGAGTATCTCGCGTCGGTCAAGATGGACGAGTTGATGAATGCGGTCAGGAACAGCGCCGCTTATCAGTACGTCATAGTCGATACGCCTCCGGCGCTGTTGGTGCCTGATGCGCAGATTCTGTCGACGGCGGCGGATGGCACGATCGTGGTGACGGCGGCCGATAGTACCGCGCGCGCGGCGACCACCAAGACATTTCTCATGTTCGAGCCGGCCACGCTGTTCGGCGTGGTGCTGAACCGGTTCAAGCCTTCGTATTCTACCGTCCGCAGTGAGCGCTACGGCCGCTATGGACGGTACGGGCGCTACGGACGCTACGGCAAATATTCGAAGTACTCGAAATACTCAAAGTACACGGATCCCGATGTCAGGGAATGACTAGCGGTGCGTTCAGCCTGAGCCCGCCCGGATCGTTTCCTTTGAGCGCCGATCCCGCGTTTCAAGATGAGGTGCGCTGCGAGCTGGAACGGCTGCTCGCGTCTGTTCGAGGTTGCGCAGCCGCTCCAAGCGTCGTTGGCGTTCTGCTTACAGGGAGTTTCGCGCGCGGCGAAGGCACGGTAATCCCGCATCCTCCAACCAAAAGCCGCTGGTTGAGCGATGTCGAATGCCTGGTGGTAGTTCGGGAAGGTGTCGTCTCAAGGCAGGAGATTCAGCGTTCGATGCGGCAGATCGAGCGTGATACCAATACTGATCGTGCCAATGCTGCGCGCGGCATCAAGGTTGAGTTGCGCGCGATCTTGACCGAAGGGATGACGCGCCTGCCGCCGGCAATATTCACGAGCGAGCTGCGCGAGCATGCGAAGCTCCTGTGCGGCGATCCGGCGGCGATTCCTTTGCCGCTGGCGAGTCTGAACGGAGACGGAATATCGAAGCGCGACGCGTTTCGACTGCTGAACAACCGGATCATCGAGCAAATCGCGGTTCGCAGCGAACATGCGGACCGTAACATCGATAGCACGGCTATCGCCTACTCACTCGCGAAATTCTGGATCGACTTGGGAACGTCGTTGTCGATTTATTTGGGATGCTATCGGCCGGGATATCGAAGCCGGGAAAAGCCGTTTGAGGACGCTCTTGGGGCAAACCAGGAAATCTTAGGAGCCGAGATGAGCGGCCGGCTCATCTCGCGCTTCCGCAATGCGATGGCCCAAAAGCTTGGCCGCGCCGGATTTCCGGCTGGAGATCCCACCGATGAATTCAGCGAGGCCGTTGAGATTGCACGCGCGACCTGGAATTGGGAAAGCGGACAAATGCTGGGCACAAGTACCGCTGCGCGGAATTGGCGCGAGATTTTCGGGCGACTGAGTAGTCTCGAGTCGCGCGTGCAGCGTCTGCGTGACTGGGCTCGTGCATTCCGGCAACCTTCCGGTTTGCGTCAATTGGGACCTCGCGCGATGCTCGCCGCAGTGCGAGTGGGATCACTTGCCACGCTCATATTCGGAACCGGATGTGTAATCGATTTCTTCTGGGACGAAATCGGATCGGGTGAAAGCCGTGCAAACGAAATGGTGGTCGAGCTCTGCCGCGCGCTTGGCGTCGAAGCACGGGACCCGGCGCAACGAAGGCGGCTGCTGACTAGCGCGACGCTTGGAGCTTGGGAGAGGCATCTGAGGTTCGCAGCCGCATGACCCGCGCGGTCACCATTTCGATCCTCACCTATAAGCGCCATCAGCACCTGAGGCGCGCGCTCGACTCGGCAGTTCAACACGCAGACCAGGTTGCGGAAATCATAGTTGTCGACAACGCCGCGGAACCGGAACTGAAGAGCATGCTGGCGGCTGATTATCCGAACGTGCACTACATCGCAGCGGAGTCCAATGCGGGATGCGAGGGTCGCAACGTCGGGCTGCGTGGAGCTGTCACGCCGATCGTGATTACGATCGATGACGACGTGGAACTGTCCAGTCCCGATTGCGTCGCGGAAGTGGAAACCGCGTTTGCGCGCGATCCGCAGCTCGCCTGCCTGAATTTTACCGTCACCGGCGTCGACGGCAAGGTTCTGGAACGCGACTGGTGCCATCCGCGGCCGATCTCGCACGCATCGCGCGAGTTTGAAACTCATTTTATTCTGGAGGGAGCGAGCGCACTCAGCCGTGAGAAGGTGCTGTCGGTCGGCGGGTATCCGGCGGAGTTTTTCCTCGGTCACGAGGGCGTTGATCTCGGCTATCGACTGATTGGCGCTGGCTATCGCGTGGTGCACACGCCGCGCGTATCGACCACGCATCACGCGGCGATCGAGCATCGACCCGACTGGCGCGTGTATTATTACTACACGCGAAACGGAATCTGGGTGGCGTACAGATCGTTCCCGCCGGTGATGGCAATTTCGCGTGTGCTCGCATATCTGGTCACGATGGGATTTTTTTCGCTGCGCGCGATGCAGGTCCCGGCGTTTATCCGCGGTTGCGTAGATGGGGTGCTCGGAATGTCTCGAATGGAGCGTCAGAGTCTCGATTCAGAGTCGCTCGAGCATGTGAAAAAGATCCGTTCCGAACGGGTGCCGCTGTTCGGGAGAATCCAGCGACGACTGCGTGAGAGAATTTTGTGACGCTAAGTAACGTTCTTCTCCGAGGTGCTCGCAGAGGCACACTTATAATGGCCCGCAGACGCTTGTGATGGAGTTACTGCGGTGACCCTCTATTTCATTTTTTTGTTTCTCGTTCCCTTTCAGGAGCACCCGGTCTTGGGAGCGCAGTTGTTCCACGTCGGGCAATTTCCCGTAACACCAATCAAGCTGGTGGGAATTCCGCTGGTTGCAGCCGCTGTGTTGCTTCCGCGGCCGCGGGACGCGGCGCCGCGCCCAAGCGCGGGAATCCTCATGCTCTTTGCAGCGTTCGCCTTATTTCAAGTTCTCGGAAGCACCTTGTCATCCTTGACCTTTCCGACTGGTGACGCATCGACCTTGCTGTCCTTCGGGATTCTTATGTTCGCGACGAACCTCCTCATCAGCACTCAACACAGACTGCACATGACTATTCGCATGATTGTGCTGGTGGAAACCTTCGCGAGCACCTGGCTATACAAGCAGTACTACATTTATCATTGGCCTCGACCGCTTGGTCCTTCGGCCGACCCGAATTACGAAGCGCTCTCGTTGGTCATGACAGTGCCGCTGGCAATCTGGTTGATTCGCTACGACGGCAGCACCTTGTGGAAGTGGATTGGCTTAGTCTGCGCTCCGATCCTCGCATTCGCGGTTTTTGTCTCGCAATCACGGGGCGGCTTGCTTGCACTTATAGTGATGGCCGGTCTGGCATGGATGAATTCCCAGCATAAGATGCGGCTGGTGGTCGGATTCGTGTCCGCGCTCGCCCTGATGTTAACGTTTGCTCCCGGCCAGATGATCAAGCGACTGCAGCAGATACAATTCCAGGGACAGGCAGAGACCGGCGCTGAGGTCTCGACGCGAGCCCGTGTCGAACTGGCGAAAGCGGGCATTCACATGATGGAGGCGCATCCGGTTTTTGGCGTGGGATTGGGTGAATTTAGAAACGTCGAATTTCACTACAACCCGTTGTTGGTCAGCGTTGAGGCGGTTCCGCACATAGCCCACAACACCTACGTACAATTGGGGGCTGAGGGAGGAGTTCCAACGCTAGCGCTTTATTTGACCATTCTGGGGATGACCTTGGCGGCTTGCTGGAAGGCTTGGAGGGCACCGGGCGCGCCCGAAGACATTGCCGCGCTCGCGCTGGCCTTTCAGATCGGGCTGATCGGCATCATGATCGCGGAGGTTTTTCTCGCCGGGGAGTACATAAAAGAGATCTGGGTGTTTATCTCGCTCACGCCCAACTTGTATACGACCACTGTGCACGCCGCGGCGATGAACAACAAGACCGTTCCGACAGCCGCCGCAGCGGTTCCCGCCAGGCCGATCGTGCTGAGGCCACGCCTGCGCACCGGATGAGGATCCTGCTCGTTTCGGAGATGATCCCGTGCCTGCCGAGTCATGACGGGTTCCGCCTGATTCCCGCGAACCTGATTCGCAATCTTTACGAGCGTCACGAAATTCATCTGATCGCGCGATCGCCGGCCGGCGAAAGCGATGAGCAACCGGAATGGCCGCGGGGGTACTGCAAATCAGTGGCGATGTTTCGCGCCGATCGCGGCGCACGCGCGAGGATGCGCGCGATAACCGGCGGTATCGATCCGGCGCTTACGCGCATGGTCCTCGACACAATCGCGAAAGTGCGGCCGGACGTGCTCCATCTCGAAGGTGGTGGACTGGCTGCATTGCTTCGCTCGACCGCGCAGCAGTTGCCCGCGATTCTCTGCGTCCATGACTCGAAGGCGCTGCGCTATCGGGAGTTCGCCGGCTACGCATCCAATGCGCGCGCGCGGATCCGGTTCGAGCTGTTGTCGATGCTGGCGCGGGGGCATGAGCGTCGATGGTTTGGAGATGCAGATCGAATCGTGGTGACGTCGCCCTCGGATGCGGAGGCGCTCGCAGGCGCCGTGAGCGCGGATCGAATCGCGGTGATACCCAACGGCGTTGACCTCGAGTATTTCGCGTACCGGCCGCAGCCTGAGCCGGGGCGAATCGTTTTTACGGGCAACATGAGCTGGCCGCCGAATGAGGATGCGGCGGAGCATTTTGCGCGCGATCTCCTGCCGGCCATTCGCAGCCGGATTCCCGGCGCTACTTTCTGGATCGTCGGCGCACAGCCGTCGTCACGAGTTCAAAATTTGTCGAGCCTTGATGGAGTGCACGTTACGGGGACGGTCGAGGATATTCGGCCGTGGATCTCGAGTGCAGCGGTGTACGCGAGTCCGCTCAGATTTGGACTCGGGGTGAAGAACAAGATTCTCGAGGCGATGGCGACCGGCGCGCCGATCGTTGCGACCTCGCGCAGCCTTTCGGGCACGCCGTTGGTCGACGGGCGGCACGCGATGATCGCGGATGACGCCGCGAAATTCGGCGACGCGGTGATGCAGCTATTGGCTGACCCCGCGCGATGCGAATCGCTCTCGCGCGAGGCGCGGCGCAAAGTTGAGGCGGAGCATACTTGGAGCGCAGTGGCATCGCGATACGAGGGCGAATATCGCGAGGCGTTGGTTATAGGCTAGGCACCTGCTTTGCGGGAGTCGCGGGAACCTTCACGCGCCGTCGCCCGGGCATCAGTCCGCGCCGGATTATGTTGGTCGCTGCGGCTTGCGGGAGAAGCGCGGCCAGCGGAAACCAGAACGTGTGAAACAGCTTGCCGCGAAGGTTGTATCCGCGGTTGCGCCAGGTGGATCGGATTCCGCCGACCATCAACTGTATCGGCCGGTCGTCCAGCAGCGGGTGATGGGTTGGATCGACGCGCAGCGAAGCGAGGCGATACTTGAGATGCGCCGGATCGCGCGCGGCCCAATTGCGCGGCACGGTGAAGCCTGACTCGCGGGCGAACTCGCGGAGCGCCCATTCGCGCTGCAGGTCGATGATGATTTTGACGCGCAGCTTGCGCGCATCGAGATCGCCGGCGAGCATGCCGTGATTGGATTCGTGAATCCGGTAACAGCCGAGAATTTTTCCGATCGATACGATGTCGCCTGAAAACGGTGCAATGATTTCAAGCGACGTGTCGGCCGCCTGTCGCCAAATTGGCTCTGGGAGCGGCAGTAAGCGATCCAGGACGGATCGCGCGAACGCGTTGCCGCTGGTGGGGACTCCGACGTAGCCGCCGGCGTCGAGAGTTGCTGCGCGGATGTCGCCGTCGGGCATCTGCGCCGGAGAATATGGAACGACTCCGCCGAGCGCGCGCCCGTCCGCGTCGATGTGAGCTAGCACGAATTGCGCCTTCGCCGTGCCGGGATGCCACGCTCGCACGATCTCCTCGACGGCGTTCGGCACCAGCAGATCGTCAGCGTCGAGAAACATCACGATGATCCCGTGACTCGCGCGGAATCCTGCGTTGAATGCGGATGCGTGGCCGCCGTTGGGTTTGAAGATGGCGGACAGCCGTTCGCCGTAGCTGGAAATCACCTCGCGGGAATTGTCAGTCGAGCCGTCATCGACGACTATGACTTCGACGGGCGTGTAGGTTTGCGCGAGCGCGCTATCGATCGCCGCGCGGAGGAAGCGGGCGTAGTTGAAATTGTCGATAATGATGCTGACGAGCGGCCTGGCCTCTTCCGCTTGCATCGGCATCTTCGGCAACTATCCAGCGACTGAGCGAACGTCCGCGTTGGCGTTGTCAGGTATGCGATGCGCGAGTGGTTTCCAGCGGGAAAGGTCTCTGCCGGTGAGGCGTTCAAGCTCTTGGGTTTCGGGGAGCATCATCGCGCGGACTGCTTCCGCCGATTCGCTACTCAATGGCGGGAAGTCCTCAACGAATGGCCGCCGCGCGATCCTCCACAACGCCGTGCGTTGGCTCAATTGTATCAGAGGGCGCGCGCCGTGGCGGGAGATCCAATCGATAGCTTCGACCGTCCGGCGGGCAACACGATTGGAGCGGGCCGCAGTAGGAGCAGCGTAGACCTTTGCGCTGCCCACTCTGGAGCTATCCAAAGGCACGCGGCGCGCTCCGACGAAATCACAGATCGAGTCAAGGTAACCTTGCGGATTCGAACTCAGATCGTCATAGAACAGCACCAGCACGTGCGACTTACCAAAGGCCGCCTGCCATCGCTTGAGATTAGTCGCATAGCTGCAGAGGTCCGCGCCGCAATTGATCTGGAAGCGCCAGTAGCCGTCGAATGTATCGTTGACCGGCCGGCGCTCCGATCGCAACAGCCGAAACAACGAGTACAATCGGGCGGCCGGCTCGCGAAATGTAGCGATTATCTTGCAATCAGGAATGTCGTGCTTGATCCTTTCCCGCGCGATCGCATTCGAGAAATATGTAGGGCCCATCTCACCACCAGGGGCATCGGTGGAATAGTCGGCAAAAAGATTGGAGTACCACGCGACTCCGCGATCGTAGCGAGCATCGAAGAATCGCGTTTCCTTTTCACTCGGCAGCCCGACGTGACCGGTCAAAACTTCGTGCAGCCAGGTAGTCCCCGTCCGGGGCGGCCCGACATGAATGAAACTTGGCAGTCGCAAGACCTCTCTGCTGGTCATCATGTAGCAACCATCAAACAGTCTGAGAGCACACAACACAGTGGATTTGAAGTGAAGGAATAGCTCACTATCATCAGTTTATCCTGTAAACGTGCGCTTGAAAGGGGGCGTAGGTGTCTTTGAATTCGGACCCACCATGCTCTGGCGCAATTGAGCGATTTTCGCCGGCCTCAACTGTTACTGTGCGTGCGGGACGCTGCAGTGTGAAGGTCGCAGTTACGCTGTCGCTGCTGTGATTGTACGAAATGAGGTAGCGGTTTCCGTCGTTGAGATTCTTTTCCTTGGTGATGATGGTTCCGGTTGCAGAATTTGCGGAGAGCACAGGACTGTCGGATGCGATCAACATCGGTTCCAGTGCGCTGATTCCCTTGGTCACATTGACCAGTTCGTCATAACGCTGTTGGCGAAGCACCGGACCCCCTTTGCCCCAGTCCAATCCGCGCAGTCCGTACGACCAGTAGAAGACTCCGCGCGCACCTTCGGTGATAGCCATCCAGCTCATGTCATGCAGTTCCTGTTCGGTGGGGAAGTGCGACAGCCGCGAGAGCCAGAAAAACTGGATTACCGTCCATACTGGTCTTGCGCCATGAACCGCGCCTACGACCTTGCGCGTCAAATCGCCGACATAACTCTCATCAAAGCGAGTGCCGAGAACGTACGGATCGGTGCCGAGTACATCCACGCTATCGCGCCAGAATTGATATTCGTTCGGATAGTTTTCGACGGCGTAAGTAATGCTGGCCGGATCGTATTGTCTGATTAGACTGTACTGATGGAATGTGCGCGGTTGCCGCTCGGCGGCGCACTCGTCGCAGGTGTAGTAGCCGACGACATGCGAATCGTCCGCAAGTCCTTCGGCGTACTGCTTGATCACCTGATCTGCTGGAACATTTCCTGCGACCGCCCACTTGGGATACGCTCGCATCTCTGGAAAAAACGCGCTCACGGTCGCCAGGTAATAGATGCCGAACGGTTCCATTGCCTCGGTGTATGGGTAGATCACCTCCGCGCGGCCGTTGGCGATAAAGTAATTTATCATCAGATTGATCGGCGCCTTGGCTACCCCGGTCAATCTCGGACTGTAGTTTTCTGGCTTAAGCCCATAGCCGGTCGTGTCGTACAGGCCGATCACGAATCGCGGGCGCCCCCCCATGTGAATGACATTGTTTGAATCGATCCACGCTTTCATCTTGGCGCGGGTCTCGCTGGAGACCTTTACGATCGTATAAGCCGGCGGTGTGAAGATTTCCTTGTCGCCGGCTCCCAGCAGGTGTCCCTGCAGCCGGTACTGACCAGGCGGAAGGTCGCCCATGTCCACGGTACCGACGGTAGAGCCATCGACTGGGGGCGAAACGCGATTTGTCAAGATCACCTTTCCGTCCTGGTTGCTCACTTCCACTCCGACGTGAAGCTGCGCCATACTTGCGTCCGTCGGCGGGTGAACATCAATGGCCAGACGCACGACTTGGCTTGCGTCGCTGAACATCATTCCCCTGTAGTTTGGGTACAGCAGATAGGTTTCCAGTGGCGCGGGAAGCTCGCGGCGGAGGGAGAATTTTCTGAACCACGATGTTCCAGCGGCTGGTCCCACCATTCCCGCGATGAAGGATCCGATGCTTCCTTCGGCGACTTCACAGTGCGCTTTAACAGCCTGAGTCCAATCGTTCGTACCGACAATCGCCTTGGTCATCGCCCATTTCCTTGCTGGTACAGCCAGCAGGACTATTCGGGTGCCTCCGAGGCGCTTCGGGATAGTTATGTTGGTTTGAGTTTTTATCTCAGCCGAAATCGTGTACTGCCCAGGCGGACACTTCAAATCGTTCTTCGCAGTTGGATACGGCTCGACGCACGGCTCCTGCAGCCGCATGCTGGCAGAATCGCCACTTCCGTCGAGGCTGAAGCAACTAGGGTTGAGCGCCCAGCCCTGGAGTCCGGACCGCAGATCCCCATTCACCAGGAGATTCGGCCCAAGGCTATAGCCAGGCGCCAGCTCATCCAAGCCTCCGGTTGGGATGCCGTCGCAACGGCCGGAACCAGTAGTTGTGATCATCGACAATCCTACAACGATCAGCACCACAGCCACTCGATTAGTCAGTTTCAGCATCAGGTGAAAAACGCGCGCCGATAAGTGAAATCCGATCATGGATCAGGACATGGTCGCTATGAGGAAGAATCGCGCCTCGACGAGCGGCGAGCTCGCCGAGAATGGAAGGAAGGAATCGAGATCTGGATTGCTCATCCACAGCCGATATCCGAGTCTGTTGAGCGAATCAGTTATAGATTTCACCGAGCCGCCGAACTTCTCGAGGCCGCAGCCCACATGCATTTCCAGGAAGCAATCCGGGCGGTGGCGGGACAGAGTATCGGCGGCGCCCAGCAGCACCTTCGATTCGAAGCCCTCGACGTCGATGAAGAGAACGTCGGGAGCGCCGAAGCGGCGAGTGAGCTCGTCGACGCTGACGCTGGGGACGGCGATTTTGCCCCATGCGCCGGAGCCGTCATCGACCTGTCCGTTCGCACGGCAATTGAATTCAATCGGGTCCGCGTTGTCGGATACGGCAGCGTTGATCACTTCGACGTTGGCGGCGCTATTGGCGCGGATATTCCGGATGGCGGCCTCGTAGTTGTGCGGGCTCGCTTCGATCGCGACGACCTTCCCAGTTGGACCGACAAACTTGGCGAGCAGCATCGCGATCAGACATTGAAATGCTCCGCAATCGAAGACGGTGGCGCCGGGACGCAGACGATGATTTGCGAGGAACGACATTTCGGGCGGGACTTCGGAGGAGTCGCGATCGTACCAGTTTTTGGCGGTGGGATCGGAGATCCACAAGTCGAATTGATGGCCGGCCCGCGAGCGGCGGACCTGGTAAGGCTGGAACCGGCGCAGCGACCAACGATAGCCGGCGACCCGGATTCGATTGGCGACGGCCGGCGGAATC
>Ga0210391_10001050_pt1 | contig 26065 bp, 28 predicted proteins | sample IncBWC12OmetaG_FD_160573 | JGI IMG/M metagenome (GOLD analysis project Ga0210391, IMG submission 160573) | Forest soil microbial communities from Barre Woods Harvard Forest LTER site, Petersham, Massachusetts, United States - Inc-BW-C-12-O ... | reverse complement strand
ACGAGAAGGTTTTTACGTTTTCGGAGATGGCGCAGTACTTTTTTGACCCTTTGCACATTGGGCACGTCCCTTCCCTGATCATTGCCACAATCAGCGATAGCCTCTGCTCGTTCCTTGTTTTGTTCGGCTTTGCAACGAGGTGGGCGTGTATCTACATGTTCTGCAATATTTTTGTCGCCTGGGCGCTATGCCATCACTTTATTTTCTGGGGGCGAATGGTCGGAGATCATGGGGAATTGATCGTTCTCTACCTCATTTTCCTCATTGGCATCCTTGTTGCTGGGCCCGGAACCTACAGCGTGGACGCCTGGTTGGAGAGGAAACCTTAAGTTGATCGCGGTTGGCCTTGTCAACAAGGTGAACGCCCCGGCTAGCCACTTCACACCGTTCAAACCGCATCTCGCGACATTTTGAATTCGATGTTTGTCGGACGCCGGTACTGTAGACGATTAGGTAAAGCGATGTCTGTGCCCCTGTTGCTGAACGGTATACGCGTGATATTGGACGTGGATCCTGACACACCGCTGCTCTGGGCGATTCGCGAAACTGCAGGCCTTACCGGAACCAAATACGGCTGTGGCATGGGCCTGTGCGGGGCATGCACTGTCCACCTGGACGGAAAACCAATTCGATCATGCGTAACTCCGGTGAACTCCGTCCAGGGGAAATCCATCACCACGATTGAGGGTGTGGAAGGACCTGCGGCGCGGGCGATACAAGGCGCCTGGCAGAAACTTGACGTGGTTCAATGCGGCTATTGCCAATCGGGTCAGATTATGTCGGCGATTGCGCTGCTTGAAGACAAGCCTGCTCCGACCGACGACGACATCGACGAGACCATGAGCGGCAACATATGCCGCTGTGCCACCTACTTTCGGATTCGGGCGGCGATCCACGAAGCCGCCCGTGAAAGAAAAGGTTGATCGATGGGAGTGTCCCTCAAGACAATCGGCAAGACGGGTGGCGTGCCCAACCGTCGCCAATTTCTGGCCGCGACAGCGCGTGCCAGTACCGGTCTGGTGCTTGGTTTCTATGTGCCGAACCGTGGTCCTCTGTTCAGGGCGTTCGCAAAAGAGAACAACCAGGACGTGTTCGCGCCCAATGCCTTTATACGGATTGCTCCTGATAATACGGTTACGGTGATTTCCAAGCATGCGGAAGGAGGGCAAGGAATCTACACAGGTCTGGCAACGCTTGTTGCAGAAGAACTGGATGCGGCCTGGTCCCAGATTCGCATCGAGCCCGCTCCCGCAATACCCGATCTCTATAAGAATTTGCAATTCGGTTCGCAGGTGACCGGGGGCAGCAACTCCATTTCGAATTCGTATGAACAATATCGGAGGGCGGGCGCGACGGCTCGCGCACTGCTCGTCGCGGCCGCCGCCCGTCGCTGGAGAGTTGCTGAAAGCGAGATTATCGTTGCCGAGGGCGTGGTGAAGCATAAGGCGTCATCGCGGCATGCGACTCTTGGTCAACTGGCGCAGGCGGCCGCCGCTATTGCTGTACCTGACAAGGTCACTCTCAAAAATCCAAAGGATTTCAAGCTGATCGGCTCGCCACACTTGCCTCGCCTTGACTCGAAAGCAAAGACCAATGGCTCTGCAATCTTTGCCATCGACTTTTCTCTTCCGGATATAGCGACCGCCCTAGTTGTGCGGCCACCGCGCTTCGGTGCGACCGTGAAGAGTTTCGATGCAAGCGCAGCGAGGGCAGTTCCCGGCGTGCTTGACGTAGTGCGAATCTCATCCGGTGTGGCTGTGCTGGGCAAGTCATTTTTTGCTGCACAACGCGGGCGTAAAGCGCTCCGCGTCGATTGGGATGAATCCAAAGCTGAAACTCGGGGAAGCCAGGATCTGCTGGCAGAGTATCGGGGGCTTCTCGATAAACCTGGCTCCGTCGCTCGCCGGGATGGTGATTGTGCCCAGGCGCTGGCTCGCGCGGCGCGAACGCTGACCGCAACGTTCGAGTTTCCCTATCTGGCTCACGCCACCATGGAGTCGCTCAGTGCAGCGGTTCGCCTCGCAAGCGGACAGTGCGACATCTGGACCGGAGATTGGGGAGTTGGAGGCGTACAAGAAGACGCTGCTCGAATTACAGGCCTTAAGACGAATCAAATCAGGATTCATACGCTGTACGCTGGTGGGAGCTTCGGTCACCGGGAGAGCGGCGCACTGGAAGCTGTCGAAATTGCCAAGGCGACTAACGGCCGGTTTCCGGTGAAACTATTCTGGACACGAGAGGAGGATATTCGAGGAGATTCTTACCGGCCGATGTATCTGCACAAACTGACGGCCGGTCTCGATGAGTCGGGCAACCTGATTGCGTGGCAACATCGGATTGTCGGTCAATCCGTTCTGGGCAACGATCCGGACTGGATCATCAACGGCGTAGACATTACCTCGGTAGCCGGCGCGAGCACGATTCCTTACGACATTCCCAATATTCTCGTCGATCTTCATTCGCCTGTGAATGGTGTCCCGATCGAAAAGTGGCGTTCGGTCGGCAATAGTCATACAGCGTTTGCCGTGGAAACGTTTCTGGACGACGTCGCTCACGCCGCGGGACGCGATCCATACCAGCTTCGGCGCGCACTTCTCGCCAGGGATCCGCGAGGCAATCCACGGATGAATCTGGTCGCCCCTGATCCGATGCGTCCTCATCTGTTCGCCAAATTTCCGCGCGACCTGCAGGTGCTTGAACTCGCCGCCGAAAAAGCCGGGTGGGGAACCCCGCTGCCGGCCGGCAAGGGACGTGGCTTGGCCGTTCACTACTCATTTCGCAGTTCCCTGGCGCATGTGGCTGAGGTAAGCGTGACCCCGGATGGGGAGGCCAGGGTAGATCGTGTGGTTTGCGCGGTCGACTGCGGTGTGCCCATTAACCCTGATGTGATCCGGTCGCAAGTGGAGGGCGGCATAGGGTTTGGGCTGAGCGCTCTCTTTTACGGCGCGATTACAGTCAAGAATGGTGCGGTGGAGCAGTCGAACTTTAACGACTATCCGCTCCTGCGTATCGACGAAATGCCGAAGGTGGAGGTGCACATTGTGCCCTCGGTGGAGGCACCAACCGGGATCGGAGAACCGGTCGTGCCTCCCATTGGCCCGGCCGTATCGAATGCGATCTTCGCTGCCACAGGGAAGCGTGTGCGCTCGTTGCCGCTCAAGTCATCGGCATAGAGGCTGTCTGCGTTTGGACGTACAATTTATCTTGAGGTGACGAGCAGCAGAGAACAAGCGCTGGATTGTATGCACATTCTTTCGCGGATAAAGTTCGTGGTTCTGGGATGGGCCGCGGCGACGCTATTTTTTACGACCATCTTGCTGGTGAGTGACGTAGGCACTCATAACCCCCCGTTTTTCGCCTTTTCGTCTACCGCAATCCATTTTGCCCTTTGGGCGCTTGCTTTGCCTCTCCTCTCCTGGTGCACACGCACGTTCCCGTTGGGCCGCGGAAAGAGAACCCGCAATGGAGCGGTATTGCTCGTGATTGCTGCGACATCCGGTTCAGCCGTGATGCTTGCTCAATGGGCTATCGTGTATGCAACCTGCTTCCCATACCGTTCGCAATATCCCACCTTCGGATCACTCCTCCACTCGGAACTCCAAAGATTCTTGCCGGCGGACATCCTGATCGGGATCGTAATTGTGCTGGCGCTCGAGAGTTGGCGAGTGTGGCTGGATTTCCAGGCGGAGCGCACACGGGCAGGTGATCTCGAACGCCAGCTCGCGGTATCACGCCTCGATGCCCTCCGCATGCAACTGCACCCGCATTTTCTGTTTAACACGTTGCACACGATCACCGGTCTGATCGCGGAACAGCCCGCCACAGCGCGGCGTATGGTGATTTCCCTCGGCGACCTTCTCCGGTTCACGCTGAATGATACGAGTGAACCTTTTCGGAGTCTGGCCGAGGAGCTGGAGTTTGCCGACCTTTATCTTGGTATCGAGAAGCTCCGTCTGGGCGATCGCCTGATCCTTGATTACGATATTGACTCCGAGGCCAGCGCAGCCCAGGTACCCCAACTGCTGTTGCAGCCACTTTTCGAGAATGCAATCCGGCATGGCGTTTCCCGAATGCCAGAGGCATGCCGGGTCCGTTTCTGCGCGCAGCGAGACGGCGATCAATTACATATCTGGCTGTCCAACGACGGCCTGTTACGGTCTCAATCATCGCCCCCACCGGTGTTCGGAGTAGGACTCTCAAATACCATGGCACGCCTGCGCCTTCATTACCAGGATCGGTTCACCTTCCAATACAACGACCGTCCGCAGGGTGGGGCCCAGATCGATCTATGGATCCCCTACGAAAAAATGGAAGCAAAGACCAGTGTGGCCAGTCGCCCGGAGGAGGTGTATGCCGGCAACACAAATCGTGCCCATGCGGGCATTGATCGTGGATGACGAACTGCATGCACGTCGCTATTTGCAGGAGCTGCTCGGCAACGAGACGGAAGTGACGGTCGTAGGCGAAGCCGCGACCGGCACTGAGGGTCTCGACTTACTCCGGGAACTGTCTCCGGATCTCGTCTTCCTGGATATTCAGATGCCCGGACTCGATGGATTCGGGATGGTTGAGGGAGTTGCGGCCGAAACCTCGCCGATGTTCATTTTTGTGACTGGCTACAGTGAATATGCCGTCAGAGCTTTTGAGATTGAGGCGGTCGATTATCTTTGCAAGCCTTTCGATAAGGAACGGCTCTCGATTGCATTGGAGCGAGCCGCCCGGCATTTCCATGCTCGACAGGTTGCTCTCGAGAGCGGGCGAGACACCCAGTATCTTTCCCGCTTGTCGATCAAGGAAGAGGACGGTATCGTATTTGTCCCAGTCGACCAGATCCTCTGGATTGAAGCGGCCAACAAGTACGTCGTGGTTCATACGATCGACCATCAACATATCCTGCGACAGACCATCCAAAGCCTCGAAGATACCCTCGATCCGAAACAGTTCGTTCGCATCCATCGGTCGATTCTGGTTCGCAAAGCCGCCGTCCGTGGCTTGCACCCTCTGTTCCACGGGGATTACCTGGTGAAATTGAGCAACGGCGTGGAACTCACATTGAGCCGGAGTTTCCGTGGAACCTTCTTCCAGCAAATTGGCCGCTGACCGTACCCTCTGAATTTCAGTCCACCCTACGACGAAAAACGAGCAGTTGGCGACGAATCGGACGAAAGTGCCTGCCTCTGGTGTGTATCGTGAAGTCGAACCGGAACTGGAAGGCGCCACGTTACACGGAGAGTGCAACTGGATGACTGAGCTTCAGGCAATTCTGAAAGCCTGGCGGAATCTCAAAAATGAGGAACGCGATGCGGTCCTCGCCACCGTGGTTCACGTGGCCGGTTCAGCCTATCGTCGTCCGGGAGCTCGCCTGCTTCTCTTGCCCGGAAGCCGGCGGATTGGCTCCGTCAGCGGTGGGTGCCTGGAGGGAGAAATCGCCAGAAAAGCCTGGTGGTGGACGGAATCGAGCCCAATCTCTCTGAAGGTGTTTGACACGACTTCAGAGGATGATGCTGTCTGGGGCTTCGGCCTTGGATGCAACGGCGTTGTCGAGGTCCTGATCGAACGAGTCAACGCGCCCGGAGGGGCTCAACTTCTGCAGTTTCTCGAGGAAGCTCAGGCGTCGCGAAAACCGGTTGTGATTGTTACGGTCGTTCGGTCTTCGTCGCACTCTGAATTACGGTTGGGGCAGCGGCTTCTGGCCGGAAACGGAGCGATCCGCGGAGAACTTGCCAGTTGTCAGCTAGCCCACAAACTTGCAGGTTACGCATTGGAGGCGCTTCAGAAACGACGGAGCCAGTTTATAAATCTCGAACGCGCGGATCTGTTCATCGAATATGTGCCAACTTCTCCGTCCCTCGTCATCCTTGGGGCAGGATATGACACTCGACCTCTTGTCACGATTGCCAAAGAGCTTGGTTTTTACGTGACAGTCTCGGACGCGCGTCCAGGTAATCTCAGTCAAGATTGCTTTCCGGATGTGGACAAACTGGTCTTGCTCGCGAATATCGACTCGGCCCGGAGCCTTCCGATCGACGCGGATGATGCCGTCGTTCTCATGACCCATAGTTATGGACTGGATCATCAATGTCTGCCCGGTATCCTGACCATCGGACCGCGCTACCTCGGTCTGCTGGGTCCTCGCGCAAGAGCCGAGCGGCTTTTCGCAGATTTGGGAAGAACAATTCCTGATTATGTGCACGCTCCCGTGGGACTGGACATCGGAGGCGATTCGCCGGCGTCAGTTGCATTGTCGATCCTTGCCGAGATTCAGGCAGTTTTCGAGGGCCGCAGCGGAAACATGTTGAAACACAAGCGTGGGCCGATCCACACATCTCTCGTTTCAGAAACTGCAACAGACACAGCGTGCCGAAACTCCGAGGCTGTACATTCTTTCGGCGGGGAGGTGCAAATCAGCAGCAATGCTTAACGCTGGAATCATTCTGTTAGCGGCAGGCAGCTCAACCCGCATGGGATCCGCAAAACAGTTGATGAACTTCAACGGAAAACCGCTTCTGCGCCATGCTGGCGAGGTGGTTTGCCGTTCAAATTGTGCTCCGGTCATTGTTGTTCTTGGTGCGCGAGAGCACGACCTGCGTCCAGCCTTGCAGGGCCTGCCTTTGGAAATAGTGGTGAACGATTCCTGGTCGGAGGGGATAGGAACATCGATCAGGACGGGCCTCCGCGCACTTGAAAACCGTCCTGTATGCGGGGTTATCCTTGCCCTCGCTGACCAACCCTTCATCACTGCAGAGTTTCTTCACGGCCTCGCACAGCAGCACACTCGAACCCGAAAACTTATTGTCGCGTCCCGATATTCGGGAACAGTTGGCGTCCCGGCCTTCTTGTCGCGCCAGCTGTTTCCCAGGTTGCAGGCCCTTAAGCCACATGAAGGTTGTAAGAACCTCTTGCTTGATTCCCATGAAGCTGTTCTGATTGACTGCCCCGAGGCGGCGATAGACATCGACTCGCCCGAGGACTATGCGAAAGCCACGAGGCCGGGTGGCTCTGTACGATGAGCGCATGAAACGGTCCTCGGCATGTTTCCACCATTATTCTTGCAGTCCTCGTATTCTTGCAGTCCTCGTTTGCACTTGTCCACTTATTCGTCGAGGATTGTCGGCAAACAAGAAGTTATCCAGGACCGGGACCTACTGACGTTCCTGAAAGGAGCAGTGACAAAGGCGGCGTAGCACTGAGAACTGGAGTAGCAACGGCACGTAGGGGCGCGAGCGGTACCCCGTCAGCGCGGCCTCTGCCGCGACAGTTCGTGATTTACGAACGATCCACGCTGGCAGGGCGATCCGCCGGTAGAACGGTTGAAGTGGGTTATCCTGGTTGCACAATAGTTGCACAGATGGCTCCGAATAGGATCATTTTGCCCAACTGGCGATGCAATTTCCCGAACGTAAGTTGTTGGTTCCGAACACCAGGCGTGTGGAACCGGGTAATTGCTAAACCGTTGTACGGGCTAACACCTGTACCGAGGGTTCGAATCCCTCCCTCTCCGCCAGCAACACATTCCACACGGCTTACCAGTTTCTTTACAACTAGCCTTTACAATTTGCGAGACTCTCTCCTCGATCACAGTATTGCTGTAGAGGAGAGGGCAAATGGCGAAGAATCTGAGAGTAAGGTTGCTGGCCGCAGCGACCGTTAACGGCAAGCGTTCCTATTACAAACCTGCGATGCGTTCCACGGGCTGGCCGGACCCGGCTGCCGTGCTGGTCAAGGGCCGGAAGGTTCGGATCGACGCATCCCAACTCCACGCTTACTACGTCACGTGGCTGGAAGGCAAGAAGCAGCAGTTCGAGAACGTGGGCAAGGATGCGCTGTCCGCGTGGCAGGCGAAACTCAACCGCGAGGCTCTGCTGAATGGCGTGGCTGGAGCGGTGGCTGCTAAAGGTGCCCGCGTCACCGTGGCGGATGCCGTCGACGTTTTCCTTGAGGACGTGAAAGCCGGGAAGTCGGTCAAGACCCATCTGGCTCGCAAACGGATGCTGGCCCTGTTTCAGGAGTCCTGCTCCAAACAGTTCCTCGACCAGATCAACGAGGCTGACTGCCAGCAGTTCATTCGTTTCCTCCGTAAGCGTTACGACTCAGCCAAGGGTGCTCGGAATCATGGCCGCGATTCTCGCCAGCTTGCACATGCAGACCGCCGATGATCTGTTCGGCGGACCACAGGGTAGCCCACGGACGGACAAGCTGATAGCCGCGTCGGTTCAGTGGGCGGAGGAGATCATGCGGAAAATCGACAGCGTGTTCCCAAAATGAACGGCCCCATCTTTGGATGGGGCCGTCGAATGTCCTTGGGGCCGAGTCTTACTCTTGCTTCCTGTTAGCAACCCCGGAGCGGCAATCAACAGGAAGCGAACATCGCTCCGAGTTGCTGCTGTCTACCAAGGTAAGCGCGTGCCGGATACGCGAGTCCTCACGGCCCCGTTTGGACTAGATCGCTCGCCAGCCAACGACTGCCAGCGAAACTTCATCATACCACGCGCAGTAACTCTGGTTCTGAAAATCTAGCGCATTTTTCAAAACAGTGTATTCTGCAACGCATGGGACAAACATTACTGGACAGGGCATCGGATGCGCTGCGGAAGGCGAACGAGATGTTGGATGCTGCTGTCGTTGCGGATCGCGAAGGCAAGACCGCTGATGCAAAACAGTTTCGTTACCGCAGAGAGATCGCTCTCCGTGAAGCACTCGGCCATCTAAGGGCCGTTAGCATCCCTATTGAAGACGAGCTACGCCTAGCATCAAAAGGTGCTCCGCAAGGTTGACGCGATTCCAATCGGAGAGGCCGTCGAACCATTTTTAGGGGCTGGGCAGTTCAGGACGCTGCTTTCGCCGCGCTTGTTCATTGTGCAAGACCACGATGGTTTCAAGGTTCTGAACCAGTTGCTGACCCTCTGCAGAACCACGATCAATTTCTGAAATGAATTGTCGGTTTTCCGGCTTCAATGCAAACAGAGCGGTCTGAACATCAGGACGGATAGGATTTGCACGTGAAAATTTCGCTACGAGGCAGGCGATGACGTATTCATTGTTCGCGTCGCCCAGTCGTCGGTAGTAGACGTAATCGAGCACCTCCATTGACCAGCCAAGGTCCTTCGCCGACCGAGCAATGTCTTTCGGCCACCCAGCGAAAAAGAAGTCCTCACGGTCGCGCGTAGCCCAATCTTCAATTCGGGCGGTGCCTCGGCTTTTTTCGATCTCCTCTTTGTATTCAGGGGACATAGCGCAATTACTACGAATCAATTCCGTCAGTCTGGTCTCAGCCTCTTGGGGAAACTGCGAGTCGTGTTTGCACGTGACAGCCAGAACAAACTCGCTCAGCGAGGTGCCATCGTCATTCGGCCTTCGTTGCCAGTCGAGAAACCTTTCAACAGTTCGATTGATATGCAGCATGCCGGGCGGCTTCGGATAGTAATACGAACAGAAGTCGAGGTTGACACAGTCATAGGGAAAGGATGCTTTCACATTGAAGAATGTTTGTTTGAGCAACAACTTGTCGAGCTTCGGCAAATCAGCTTGTAACCCCTCGTCTTCCAGTTTCAGGCTAATGCTCTCCATAGTCGGAAACTGTCCCGAAAAGTCATCGTCCTCAAAAAGTACAACCTGTTCGAGCCGTCCAAAAAAACCAGCGTCTTCTCGCGCGATCATCTCCCGTATTTCATCAAATTGCTCTTGATCACATTCGCAAAATTGAACACGGCATATCGAATTATTCGACAGGTCAACTTCGAGAATCCCTTCTCGGACAAGCATGAACACATCAATCATCGACCGGGCGCAAAGCGTAAAATAACGCAGTGGGTGCCCATCGCCGATCCGTTCGGCGAGCGCCTTCCAATGCGGAAGCCAATGCCGCAGGCGCTTTCGGTGCTTCTTTAAATCATTCCACCATTTATCAAATTCTGGCATAGCGGGAGTACTTACAAATCCGAGAAGATTTCGCCGAGGAGCTTGTAGAACAATTCACGTCGTCGGGGAGCGTTTGGTTCGTTGTTGGCCCGCTCGAATGCGACGACGACCTTTTCCAAAAGTGGAGCAAATTTGCGACGGCGAAAGAGAGGCTGCAAGAGAGGATGACCACGATCGATCTCAATTTCTCCGCGACGACCTTCAAAGTCAACCGGCGATTCCTTGGGGTTGGAAACCTTGTGGGATTTTGCTTGCCTCTCTACTCGCTGAATGGAACGAACCGGGTCGCCAGTAGTTTTCCTATAGCGCTCAACGAAGCTTGCCTCCCGCTGTTTCGCCTCGACATCGCGTCGCGCCTTATTACGTTCCTTCTCTTCGCTCCACGTCTCTGGGAATATCAAATCGTGCAGGAGACAATGAACATAGGACTGAACCCGAATGTAGTGGGGATGCAATTCGTTAAAGCTGTCTCTGTCGATGTTCAGAGCATCCTCAAAACCCTGCTCTACAAATAATTCGCTCGATACCATGCTATATCTGGGTCCCTCAGCGTAGGGGTAGATAAGCATACTATTGTCGTACTTTCCGATGGCAACGTTACTTAGGCGAATCAGAACGCCCTGTATGTCACGGGGGTATAGCCGTCCCGTTTGCTGAAACAGATAGCCAGTGAAGGCCAACGGACTACCGGCGACGTTTTCGTTAGCGTAGCGCATTTCGTACAGATTGAATTGCAAGTCGGAGTTCTCGACTGACACACGATGCTGGATGACACTACAGGATTCCTTAGCCGCTCCGTCAACCAAGCTAAACATCTTTTTCTCCGAGCCGGTGAGCTTACACTGGCTGGCCCGGTGAACGTCACGATCGGATGGTAACCATACCGGATTCGCGAGCGTCAGATTGTCCGCGTGGACTTGAAAATTGAACTTCCTAAGTTGACTCTGACGCTCGCGAATCATCGGAAGCTTGGTAACCACGTTGCGATCATCTTCGAAGGGCAACGGAGCCGCTAAAGCCAGCCCAAACAACAATTGGTCATAGTCGGAGAGAAGATTTAACGATTGGATTGTCTTGTCGTAACCATAGATGGCTTCGAGATACGCGACAAACGTTTTGTATGGCCCCGATAGACCAAATGTTTTCTTGTTTGCCAAGTGCTGGAGTCCGCGCATCCGCTTGCGGAACGACTCTCGCAAATACTTAGTGAACACTCGAACGCCCTGCTTGGATGGGTCGAAGCGTTCCTCAGTGACTTGATATTGTCCGCCGTGAATCATCTCGTCATTGGCGGCACTCGATGGAGTCTTATTTATTTTGTCCATTTCTTTCCGCGTGTACGCCGGAAACTGTATCGTTGCGCGAAAAGCCACCTTCGTGTCTTTATGATGTGACGAGAGTTCGAAACGAGTACAGATTTGTGCCAGAGACAAAATCCCAAGCCCAAGCCGCCCAATAAAGGGCCGCTTGTACCCATTCGTGAAGAGAGTCGTGCTGCTGCGTTTGTAGCTGCTGCCGATTCCCCGGTTCATCAGGCGCTCAAATTCTGCTCGGGACATTCCTGTCCCGTTGTCCTCGCAAGAGAAAGTCTCGAATCGCGGAAAACCGGTGTGGATTCTGACGAGTGTCGCGTCCGCGTCAAAGGAGTTGGAGACCAATTCCTTGATCGCTCCCGCTGGTGTGCGGTATAGGCCCTGTGCCAAGTGGCCGAAGACCTTAGCGGACAAATAAATCGGTTGCCAAGGATCAGTCATACGTGTCTTCGGTGACGGTTATCAGTCACGTGTGATCGCTTTCTTGAACAAGACAATGTTTTCGTCAATCCCACGGGCCGAGGTCGAAGCCCATCTGGTGCGCCACTTCTTAATATCGGTGACCTCAAAACCGGCTTCTTCGGCTAGTTGAGCTAAGATTTTAGCGGTTGGAACGTGAACTCCGAGGTATGAACCTTGGTCCCCAACTACATAGGCACAAAGGCCACCCGGACTGAGCAGTTTAAGAACGCTCATCAGATGACGCTTCATTCCTCCGAAATACTCCTGAACAACTTTCGGATATAACCGGGCAAAACCGTACTTTTTCCCAATAATTGCTTCTTCTAACTCGGTGACTAGGGCCTTGATGGTTTTGTTGCTTACTACATATTTGTCGTCTCTGTCGCTTTTGTAAATACCCTTTGTGTGCGAGCGAATCATTCCTTTCTTTATCTCGCGCAACGTATCGCGGTCTCTCACCGCCTCCAAAAAAGCCAGCTCCAGACGAGCGTTGCGAGTGTAATCGTGCTCTGCCGGATAAGGGGGCGAACATATCACAGCGGAAAATACATTCCTGCGCCTCGCGAAAACGGCGCGGCACTTTCTGGAGTCACCAAAGAGCACTTCGGCTGCACCGTAGTTAGGGATGTTCCTCACGGTTTTTAGGTCGGAGGCCATGAGTTCTAATCGGTCAACGAATCCAGCCAATACATCGTGGTCATCCCGAGATGGCCCGCAGTACAACTCAGGACCGAATTTGACATTCGAAGCTCCGTCCACGACCTCAGCGATCAACGCAAGGAAAAGAGCATTCTTATATGAACTGGACGTATGGAGATCACAAATCGCCCGCTTTATTGCCAAGGATTGCACAAGCGGACTAGGACTGATCCAACCTCTCTCAAGCATCCCCGTTTCCTTCAGATACAAGAAGGTGGGATCGCTACATAGCGTGGAGGATCGCAGGCAGCGATTAAACGCTCGCTCAATGTCGTCCAGTAGACTAAGCAACGTCGTGGGCTGCAGCTGCCAGTTCGTTTTTACCGTGGCTGCGAAGCAACTCGATGGATTGGCGTCGATTCCCACAGAATCGATGCCCTTCTTCATGCACTCCACTAGCGATGTACCAGAACCGCAAAACGGATCTAGTACGGAGTCGCCAGCTCGGAGTCCAAACTTATCAAGCAAATCTGCAACTAGGTGATCCGAGTATCCAAGCCTCAGGCGATACCAGTTGTGAACTTCACCATTCAGAATCGTCTGGGCAGACGGCTGCCGTCGGGTCGCCGGTCCATTTGCGCTATCTAGTTGGCGCATGCGACTCGCATCGTCATCATCATTGGAATCGTCTGAATTGTAGCTTATGACGGGCTGCAGGAATTAAAGATTTTGCCCTTTTGAACGCGGAGTACCTAACCTGCACAAAGTTGATGTCGTAGCCCCCCCAGCCGGGACAAGATTTGCTCCCTCCCCTATGAGTTCAATCGATTCACAGGAGACGAGCAATGAAGAAACAAGGCGCAACAGACGCGAAGAAGGCAGCAGCAAACGACAAACCGGAGAACGGGAAGGCCGAGAAAGCGAAGATGCCCTCTACCGTCCCATCCGAACCCGAACGGTACACGATCGGCTCAACTGAAACGGTCAAGCGCGGGTTCCTCAAGGAGTTCTGCGACTTCACCAGGAAGAAGGGCACCGTGGATGACGCGATGCTTATCGCGGAATTCTCTGGTCGCCAGATCGATGGACACAAGATCGACGCGGCCAGAGTTCACCGATACATCCGCTACGCCGTCAACAACGGGCAGTTCAAGGTCGTGAGGAAAGCAGGTGGGCAATGAAGTCCAAGGTTGCTCAATTGCTCGAACGCTACGGCTATGCGCAAGAGGTTGAGCCGTCCGAGTACAACATCCGAGGCTGGCACAGTCAGCAGTACGCGCTCCCGGTAACCGTCGTCAACGGCATTTGGGAGTGCTGCGATGATGAGAAGGTCCAGCGCGGCACGGGAAGCAAGACCGGATTGCGAAGGCTGGAACTAGCGATCCTTCGCACGGAGAAGAAGTGAGCGGGGTGAAGTTTTCTCCCGGCTCGGTCGTGGCGACTCCAGGTGTTCTGGAAGCATTCAGGGCATCCGAGGACGACCCGCTGGCCTACCTCATTCGCCATATCGCAGGTGATTGGGGCGAAGTCGACGCGGAGGACTGGCGAGCGAACGAGGAAAGTCTTCTCCACGAACTCCGGCTGCTCTCGGTCTACACCATGAGCAATGGTACGAAGTTCTGGATCATCACGGAAGCCGACCGGAGCGCGACCACCTTCTTATTGCCCGACGAATACTAGCCGTTCACACAACCCCTCGGGGCCACCTTCGTGGTGGCCCTTTTCTTTGCGCCACGCCTAGGGCTACAATTCGGATCGGAAGTCGCCAACAGGGGAGAAGGGAATGCCCGCATACGTGGTAGTTACGCGTGAAAAGACCCGAAATCAAGCTCAGTTAGATCAGTATAAGGAACTGGCTCCCGCAAGTTTCAAGGAACATCCGGTTGTTTTTCGCGCTCGCCATGGTCGTCAGGAAGTTTTAGAGGGGTCCGCGTTCGAGGAGATCCTCATCCTTGAGTTTCCCAGCTACGAAGACGCTAAGGCTTGGTATCACAGCCCGGAGTATCAGGCCGCTAGCAATCACCGCTTCCAAGGCGGAGATTACCGTTTCATCCTCACCGACGGCATCGCACCCAAATAGCCGATGCGGAAACGTACGAAGCGTTCGCATAAAACCCGTGTCCGCCTCAGTCAGTAAAGTTCAGCGGAGCAGCGTGGCGGCCTACGACCCTCCGCTCCCCTCCTAGCAGCTCTCTAGAGCGTCGCCAATCCTTCCGCCCAGGCCGTGGCCCTCGCGTTCTCGACATGAATCGTCTGGAAAACAGCCGGCATGTAGAACTGAGTACTTTCCTTAGACTGAGAACGCTACCTTTCCCCAATTGAAGAAAAGCCGTTCCCTTGGTACCACAAGGAAGGCAGGAAATAGCGAACAGTTTCTCGCAACGCTTTTTAAGACTAGCTACCCGGCTGGCCTTTTTATTGCCAAGCCGGGAGCCGCTCGACACGCGCTGGTGCATCGTAGTCGGGCAGCGCGAAGATGCGGTGGATTTCAAGCAACGTGCGAACAGCATGAAGCGATACGTACTGTTTGGGAACGTGGCTGGTGTGGTCGCGACGAGCGCGGTGTTCGCTCATTTCTCTCCAGTCACGCGGAGGGCACTCGTCTGGTCTCTGAGGCGCATTCCTACCCCGACTGTGATTTCGACGATCCACCATAAATTGGAGGAGGGCAGACATTCTGGCACCGTGTTGGCTAACGGCTCAGCCCAGAGATGGCTACCCTCTTGCCCCAACTGACTTATTACTTGCGTGAGCACAGCGTGGTTTCAATATTCTTAGAGTTTAGAAGCCCACTTACACACTGGCCCAAACTTGGATCGAGTTGAATTGGACATGGAGGTCTGTCGTCGTGCGAGCAGTGCCTCCGAACGAATACATCTGGCTTCCGCTGTTGCCCGGAAGGTGTGTCGTGAGGGTTGCGACCAGAACGCCGTTGATGTAGAACTCCACGTTCGGCACGCTGTCGTTGCAGACGATCGCGAACTGATAGCTCGTATTCAGCGCAGGCGTGATGGATGTGCTCGCGACCGTCTGTGAGCTACCGTCGCTGGTGCAGCATTGGAAGGTCGAGTCTCCAGCGGCCGAAGAGAACCGGAAGCAAGCATATTTGGTAGAAGCAGGCGAGTCCGAGCCGCCGAAGAGCGTGGTAGGAATCGCATTGGCCATTCCAACCCACCAGCGAATGTCGCTGGTGACGCGGGTGATGTTCGCCATGATGCACTGCATCTGGAGACCCTGCCCGTTCATCCAATCATCGTCGGTGGTGTATGCTCCGGCCAGCGAGTTCGCTGTGCCTGCGGTGTACCACTCTTGGCCCGAGGCCATATTTGCCGTGCCCGCATTCGCAGTGTTCCAAGTGCTACCCATCGCCGTAGCAGTCAGCGCGATACCTGCCGTGCGGAATCCGGTGCCGTCTTTGATGAAGTAGCAATAGCCATAGCGAAGGGCACCTGCTGCACCACCTGCTGCGCCACCGCCACCGCTGCCAGTCGGGCCAGTTGGACCTGTGGCACCAGCCGAGCCTGTCGGTCCGGTTGTCCCGGTACCAGTAGCTCCGGTCGGTCCGGTTGTTCCCACTCCGGTCGCGCCAGTGGGTCCAGTCGGTCCGATAGGGCCACCAGAAGGTCCGGTAGCTCCGGCCGGGCCAGTTGCACCCTGTGCGCCGTTTGAGCCGTTTGAACCTGTAGGACCAGTCGGTCCTGTTACTCCTGCTCCTGTTACTCCTGTTGCACCACTCGGTCCAGTCGGACCTTGAGAGCCTGTGGCTCCGGTTGCACCAGTGGGACCAACGGGACCACCCGAAGGGCCAGTGGGTCCGATAGGTCCGATGATGGAAAGCACGAACGCCCACACCAGTTCGTCTGGCGAGCCACCGTTGTACTGAAGCTGGTAGACATTTCCCGTGGACGAGTCGAGGTACATGTCGTTCGGAATGCCGGGCACTGGTGGAGAGGCATCATTCGGATTACCGATGCCTTCGAACCACTGCGCACCGAGGGCACCTTCGACATAGCCGTACACTCGCCCCAAGGCGTCTGCCAAGAAACTGACAGGCACCGAGCCACTCGGTCCTGTGGGACCGTTGCTGAACTTGCCGAGGATGAGGGGTGGTGTGCTCATTCTTATTCACTTGTCACGGGTACTAGAACGCCATTAACTTCAATCGCGTAGCTCGGAACTCCTGAATCTTGCGGACCTCCCGATCCGCTCGATCCTCCCGTGCTGCCCGGTGCTGTTGGAGCAGCCGCGCTCGTGATGCTGCCAAGGAAAATGTAGCCGGGAGTTGTGGCGTGCTCGTTCGTGGTCTGCACATCTACTGTCGGAGTGCCGCCAGCTTGGGTCGGATCGTAGATGCAGACGTAGACTGTCTGTTCCGGTCCAGTGAAGGCCGTCGTGCCCGCGTCGTCCGCGTCGTAACTCACCGACCCGCCTGAGAAGTTCACCGTCAGCGGTGGGAAGTAAATCTTGTCAGTGTTGGTCCACGTGGCTGAGTCGGAGTCGATGCCGCTCCAGCCACCAGAACGTCCCTGATACAAACAAGGGTTCGGGCTGATGGTGTAGCTGCCACCTGCTGCCGGAGACGTAGGCGAACTCGGATTCGTCTGCCCTGTGATCGTGAAGGTGTAGGCCGTGCAATCCGAAATGTCCTGAAGCCCAGTGGTGAACTGGTTGTAAGACTGGAACTTGAAGTACAGAACGTTGCCCGTGATCTGACTGTTCGGGATGATGTACTTGAACACGCTGTTCGGATTGCTGAGGTCCACCACCACGCTGCCAATCGGATGGTCAGCCGGCACGGAGCCAAGCTGTCCGCGAAGGATCGGAGGAGCCGCGCTGTATTTGCTTGCAGAGGCAAGCGTCGTGGCTTGGTACGCAACGATCTCGTATGGAATCGTCGTGGTATAGCCAGCCGCGCTTCCCGTTCCCGGTGAGCCGTTGTTGTCCAGCAGCATGATCGGGATGAGCTGGTTCTGCTGGGCTGACGTCCATGATTCCAGTTCCCCATCGGACTCTGTCAGGTCCACGTGCAGCGTGTGCGTGGAATCAGGACTCGTGTTCGACGGGTAGTCCGCGCTGTACGTGACGCCCATGATCGAGTTGCCAGCAAGCTTGCCGATCGGGTTGTAGGACGTGCCTCCATCCGTGGAGACGTTCCGCACGTCGGTCAAGCCGTCGCTGAACGGAGCATTGATGGTCTCTTGTAGGCCGTTCCAAGCATAGATTCCGCAACTGCTGACGTTATCCAAGCCTGCTGGGATCGTCAGCGTTGCAGTGATCAGCCCAGATGCTTGAGCAAAGCCGATAAACAGGTACGCGTTGACTGTGTAGGGATCATCAGGGTTGCCGTTGTAGCTAAAAACGTTCGTGGCACTGATCACGGTGTAGTTGGTGCCAATCGAATCTGTCAACGTGAGAGGTCCGCCAGTCGATGCTCCAAAGGTGTCCATGTCCACATAGGCGATGATGCACTGGCCCTTGACGACAGTGACGGTGCAAGTGTGCTCACCCGCGCCGAGGCCACCGCTGCCCCATGACCCACTCGATGTAACCGCAGGCGTGCCGTTGGTTCTGATGGTCGCGAGGGCGTTGGCCCAGACTGGAATGGTTGGGTACGCACCGTTGGAAATGGCTGGCGTGAGCGGATCAACGTTGCTCAGTTGCTTCGAGTAAAACCCATTGTCGACCAGGGTCCAGCCGCTTGGCGGAGTACCTGAGGCGATGTTCGTCGCGAAGATGGCGAAGTCAGTTGGCAGTCCCGGTGTGAGTGCCGTGGCCGTGTTGGTCGCGCTGCTGCCTGTGTTCGTCGATGAAGCATCAACCGCCGATGGCAACACTTGTGGGCTTTCAAGGTAGCCCGTGTAAGGTGCCCAGTTCGCGGTTCCTCCAGAGACCGGGTCAGCGTTGGTCGAGCACAGCGCACGATAGAAGTTCCCGTCGCTACCTTGCACGATGGCGTTCACGTTGTAGTAGTTCGAGCCGTCGAAGAGTCCCTGATCGAAGGCTGGAGGATCAGCCAGAATCTGGAATGCGGAGCCTGACGAGCCGGAGGAGCCTGCCATCGGCAAGACGTAAGGGAATGAGATCACTGGCGGCCATGTGAGCGAGGAAGGTGTTCTCCGCCAACAGAAATAGATGGCTCGTCTTACTAGGCTCAATAGCAAGACGTATAGATGGGCGATGGCGATGATCGTTTCTGCAAGTCCACCGGGAGACGGCTGGAGGCGATGACTGTCACCTATCGCACAATCTCGGTTCTCAAGGGGCGGGGTGACCTCCACTCTTGATACCGAGAAGCCAGCACGAGCCTGATGATTGTCACTAAGCTGGGAGGATCAGAACGCCTGAGCCTCTTCTTGTAAAGGAAATGCTTCATAGCGCCAGCAGGAGTGCATGGCGTGCTGTGTCCACTACATCAGTAGTGTGTGAGGCGGAGAGGAAGGTCTTCTCTGCCCGTGTCATCGGCGTCCCGCCAGCCTGGTCAGGCCAGCTCTTGCTATCTAGTGTCGATGATCTGATTTCGCGACGCCTGCGTGGGCCAGACCGCTGGGGTCTGGTTGGGCTGCACTTTGGTTCTGTGGATAAGTGGGGAGTAACTGCCGCTTGACATTCTTATGGTCTGGGTCTATTGTTCAGGCGCATTTTGAGGGGGACAAACTTAATAGCTTGAGGGCAGACTCCCTGTTTGCCTTGTGGCCCCTCGTCTCTCTTCGCCAGAGGTTCCTCGTGTCACAAGGCATCCGCTAGCTCATCCCTCTGAGGAGAAAACCGTATGGGAATGCAACAAGTAGGTCTGTCAGTCCAAAACGACGGCAACATTTCGCAACTCGACGTTACCGACACAACGGTAGGTGGCGTGTACTATCGAATTGAGGTTTATCGATGCAGTCACCCGGCTGGAAAGTTCGGTGTGACACTTTCAGGGAGTCGTGCGGAAGACATCTGCGGAGCGGACCATCTTGGGAAACGCAGTAACCAGATCTTTCGATACGTTTTCGCTGTCGGTGATAACACGATGCACAAAGGAGAGATTCCTCTAGTGCTGGAGGGGCGCGAGGTATTCAACCCTGAAGGTCGACCGGATGGGAGTTGGTCTGTCCGAGTTCGAGACCTTGATCCCAATAGTGAGACTTTCGGCGCGATTATGGAAGCGAATGCGGAGCCGGAAGGGGCAAACGGCTTCTATAAGCTGCAATATGAGCTTCGCATATTCAAAGACGCTAAACCGACTCCCTTCAACTCTCCGTTGGGTAGGAAGATAACTGAAATCAATCCGACCTTGCCTGATCTTGGAGCACCCGCGAGTTCACTACCAGCACCAGTCGGATTGAAAGACAACGGCCTTCGTTCGAATGTCAATTTGCCAACAGCTGTATCTATCAACCTTTCGATGACGACACGCGACGTAGACCGAGGTATGGAGCCGACAGTCAGTCTAATTTCCAATCAGAACTTTGCACGATTCAGAAAGAACATGGACAGCTATGAGGACTTTGGTGACTTTGGCCCAAGAGCGGTGCATCCCGGTACGAACTTAATTGGAAATATTCGACTGGCTGCTGATTCGATCTTTGCCCGCCAATATCGTTCAGGGTTAGTTCTTCTGGGAAGAGTCGTCTCACCGGACATGGCTCGTGGGGCTTCTGAGCCCCTTTCGCTTACACGGTCGCAGACCAATACGCGGCCCGGTGTGTATGGCAATTTCGTCGGAGCCGCCATCAATAACATCGGGATTTACAAGCTCGGCTTGGACAAAGTACATAGCGACTATGCGGGCATTCCGATGAAGGTAGCTCCGGGCAGCAGAATGGAGGATGGATCTAAACCAATCGCGGATGCTTGGAGATGCAACCAGACCCTTGGTGAAGTTGCGAAAATCCTCTACCTCGCGGGGTAGCTTTGGGGGACTGACGAAAAGGCCGAGGATTGAGTCCTCGGCCTTAATCTCTATTGCCGAACGGTGTAGACTACCGTCGCAATGAATGCTCCGTTCACACCCTTTGAGCAGGTCTTTGCCGTCCTGACCTATCTCACGAACCTGCCCGACTCGCTCCAGAAATCCACGCAAGAGTGGCAAGAGTGGATGGACGAGACGAGGAAGAATCTCGCTGCTCTCTCGGAACAGATCGCCGAGGGAATGGCCGAATACGAGAAGACTGAGACAGAGGCGTTTGCTGTGCTAACACGCGGCGGTTGGCTTAGCATGGAAAGACACCTGACTGGTCCACAGGTGAGAACCGTCCTCGATATCGCTCAAGCCAGGGGCGATGACGCCGCTAACCGTGCTATTGCGAACTACTTTGCCAAGGATGATTGGGCACTCGTGACCGCAATGAGCGACGAATGGTTGGACATTCCTTACTTCAAAGATCGTGAGCCAATCGTGCGAGATGGAATTGCCGCTCATCGCTCAGGGAAGTTCACTCTCAGCGTGCCCGCGCTACTGCCTCTTGCTGAAGGATTGGCTGCGGACATCGTCGGACCGATACCGGCGAAGAAAGGTACGAAAATAGAGAACGCCGTAAAGAAGGTGGCTCGTGATTGGAAGGCGCGAGAGCAAGAACTCTGGACGCAACTTTGCGTAGACGTTGTAATCGGTGTGATGTACAAGAACGTCGATTTCGCGAACAAGCCTCCCTATCTGAATCGTCACTTCATTCTGCACGGACGAATGCCTAATTACGCAACGGATTTGACCTCGCTTCGAGTAATCCTGCTGGCTGACTCAGTCTCTCATCTTTGGCGGGAAAAACAGAAGCAAGCGAAGCCATAGCTCCGCCTGATGCAGCGTGGGTCGGGAGCGAATTCGGCTCAGAATTCGACCCAACCCCCGATGCGGAACTATCATCTAAACGATACGGTCGTCGTTTGTTTAAGGAGTCGCCTTATGTGGCAACGAATAAAACGTGCTGTGAAACAGTCACTGCTATGGGTGGCTGAGAAACTTTGCGAGGTCATCGTCTGGATCGTCGATGGTGTCCAAGCAGTCGTGGAAACTGGCAAGGAAGTCGCAGAAGTTGCGGCTGGACTCGCAGTCAAAATCGTTCAACGTGTACGCGCGACGAAGGTAGTCCGGAGGATCAGCGAATTCATAAAGACCGTGTGGGAAGGCGTTAAGGCCGTAAAGGAATTCATCGACGTCCCTGAAACCCTGCACACGATTTGGCTCGTCGTGCTTTGGCTTTGGACTTTTGCAATGGGCCTAGCCTGCTCTTCACACGTTGCGGCACCTTGGGCATCTGCTGCTTTGTGTGCGACTGGCGTGATGTACTTCGCTCTGCTCGTAGCAACCAGCCTGTTTGCGCTCTTTCTGCTCGGTATGCTGAGTCGGCCTTATCGTAGCTGAAACCTTCATCCCACAAAATTCAGCCCGTTCGTTTCTCGGCGATGCCGTGCGCTCGACGAGTGTGCATTGGTGCGCCAACTCACGCTGAGCGGACGGATACAAACCAACCGAAGCAGGCGACAATGGTATGCTGACGGTCGGGAGAACTTGCAAATGGCGAATTGGATAAGCGCCGTGCTTCACTTCCTGAATAACGAGAAGATCGCGTTTATAGCATTGCTCTTTGCCCTCTACGAATATCGGAAACGCACAAGGGTGGAGACCGTTGTACGCAACACCCTGCGTCGTTTGGCTGGTGATATAAAAGTCGTTTACCAAAATGCAGCATGGTCTGAGGCGCACGTTCGAACCAGCGGGAACCTGTTTGCTGAAGATACTCCCGACTTACTCAAGATTCGGAAGCAGGTGTTCGAGGGTGCTCGCGATGCTGCTACGTGCGCTCGGCAACTTTCACTGGTTCATTCGCAAATTAGAGGACTCCAGCAGTCGCTCTTCAACGACTCCGAAGAAATTTTCCCAGACATACAAGCAGATGATGTGAAAGCAGCCCGCGCTGCGGACTTAGCCTTGGCGCAGAAAAACGATCAACACACCTTGCCGCAATGAGCTATAGGTTCACGATGCCCCGCGCCGCACGGAACTCTGCCAAGTGGCTATCGCCTTGAGTGAGCGGAGATCCTTCCCTTTCACCACGGATCATACTGATACGTTCGACCGGGATTCATCTGTCATGCGGAGCATCGCTGCTCGTTCATCACGCGAACAGCGTGAGCTCTCGCTAGCTGTTGAAGGAGCTCTCGTCAGAGGTTTCGTCAGGTCTCTTGTATAGGTATTGATCTGGTCCCCCTGTCACTCCCCCTGTGGGTCCCCTCATGACTCCCCAAGTCACTCACCCTGTCACTCCCCTATAGCAGGAGTGAAGCCGCTGGCTCTGGGTCAGACCCAGATGCGACCTACCTCTGCGCATCGGTGGCTTTGCTCTAGATCATGAGCGCACGCGGCGTGGACCTGATCCGCGATTCGGCAGGCCGACAAAACGGAAGGCTCCTAAGAAGGATGACACACCTTGCTGTACTGACTATCCAGATTGCGAGTGCGCGGAGCTCCTTGGATAATCGGGCTTCACAGGCACCGGACTAACGTGTCAAGCTACCGTGGTGACCAAGACTTTATTCCCAAAGAAGCGTGTCAAAGGCCCACGGGTCGGACGAGATGTTGTTGCCACGCTGGTTCGCCACGCCCTCAATCTCAGCTCCGATCGCGAGGCCAACAACGTGGTTAACGTTGTGACCAGCAGCATCGTGACTGTGATCCGGGAGAACATTGACACGAACGGCTTCACTCTGAAACTCCCCTGCTTCGGCAAGTTCGAAGTTCGCCACAAGACGGGCAAGATGCGCAGGATACCTCTCACGGGCAAAGTCCAGATGACCGCCGACAAGAGTAAAGTGAAGTTCATCCCTCTGGCACGACTCCGGGAATTGGAGCGGAAACGAGGGTAATAAGATTTGCTTCTGGTAGAGAGGCTAACGATACGGAACTGGTATTTTCAATCGCTTCAGGCTTTTCTGGTCTGGTTCGTCTCGCAGCAATTCTGTAATTGTAAGGTTATGATAGCCCGCCATCCATTCGTATTTTTCCCGGATGTTCTTGTTGTCCTTTGTGGCTTCCAGTTGATTCAGGATCAGATTTCGATGGGCTTTCAAGAAGGTTCGGTAACCTGGCTGCCAGTGTGGCTGGCGAAGGTAGTCTACGAACATTCGCCCGTCTTTGTCTCGTCTCAGGAGACTTCCAATCCCGTGCGAGGGGACGTCATGGGCTCTCTGAAGTAGCGGGTTGCGCTTCTTCTCCCTGATCACGCTATCATCAACGACTATTCTGGGAAACTTAGCCACCGCCCGCTCAATGTCGTATGCCTTTATCATTGCAGGGCCGAAGAGTTGCTTGTAGCTCTTAACTATAGATCCGACGACGACTGCGCCTCGCAAGAGTATGCCATTTCGAATTAATTTGGCTTGCGCCTCAATGAGACCGCCCAGTTGAAATTCCAACAAACCCGGCTGAAATTGAACGTTTGCGGGTGTCAGGAGCGGAATGGCTATGACGGTCAGGTCCGAAAAGCTTTGGTAATACAACTGGTAGAGCCTTGCTGTGCTGCTCTCCGGTCTTACTGCTTCTCGGACGAGCCTGAGAGTCCGGGAAATCTCACCTGGGGTGCCCATCTCCACCAACTCACGGAAACCTAAGATGTCGACGTAGGCAACGATCGACACCTCGTATTCAACGCGCTTTGGTTTTCGCGGTCGCAATCAAAGCCTTGGCCTGTTCGCAGGAAGTATACACACCTATGCCCTCTTGAGCGTTTGAGCTACTGCTGACGGGCCTTGCGTTTGTCCGGTTTGTCCAAGACAGATTTTTCGTAGGTCTAGCGGCTTCACATCGGAGTCCCAAATTCAGGCATCATCTTGTCGAGCTTTTTGTGCCACTCAGCCCTTCTTTCCTGAATGTGCCGACGTGCGTCTGCTATGCGCTCTTCACGATTATTTCCCTTGGGAAGGTATTTCCCCTTGTTTTTATTGCAAGCATGACACGCCACGGCTTTGTTCTCGGCTGTGTCGTCACCTTCATGTATTTTCGGGATGATGTGGTCGATTGAAAGATTCATCCAGACATCGAAATTTCCAAAACCGTCGAGATCGCAGTATAGACATTTACACTTATCGCGCTTGTAAACCTCCCAATCTACAGCTGGCATGCTGGTAATCACTTGTTTCGCCTCCTCAGACGCGACAGCGAGCATACCGCTTGCTCCTCGGTGTGATTGCTTTCTTAGGGTCAGTTTACAATCTTTACAATTCAGGCGTTTTCGGGCTGTGCTCTCTTCAGCAGTCTGGTGTGGTTCGTTTCGCCTGAGGCTCAGGTCTTGCTATCTAGTGCAGCACGCGGGCAGAATTGTGCAGACAGGAGTGTCGGGGCTAGTCCTGGGCGGTCAATCCCTCCCTCTCCGCCATTCAGTCTCAACAGCAGAGAAATTTCGCCTTCTCTAACCCCAAAACACCCGAAACATGCCCGTATTTCGTAATATTTCGTCCACAAACCGGACTGGAGAGAATGGACTGCCCGACAGCAAAGGGGCTCTTGTCCTGACTTTTCTCTAGAGGGCACACGCGCAGTCCGGTTTCGAGGAGGCCACTAGGCGAATGCAATGCGATCACGAGCGGGCGATTCGGCCATGGCGAGTTGACTTTTGCGAGCACCTTAGAACCGAGTTCGGCAACTAACGAAACGGTTTGGTAGCCACAAGCGCGTTTATCGTTACCTATTTGGTGGAACTGCCCACAAGCGGACTTCTGGGGAGTAAGGAAATTCACTTGTCCGATTACCGCGTTTACCAGGACTATCGCCTGTTTACAACAGTTGCGTCTCCGCGATCTAACCATAATAGCGAAACTCTTTCCAGAATTGGGGCCAGGGCTGGAGCAGGCCGCGACAGACGAAAATGTCCGGATGGTCTTCGGTTTCTTCGTTTTTCACCCCGAATCGGTTTCCAGTGTGACCGGCCAACTGGCAGGAGGCGAAGAGGCGGTCCAGGTAGGGCCGTGCAAAGCCGATAACGATGAGGGTTTGCGGCGGAGGTTCGCCGTAGCCATGCTCCCAGAAGGAATTGATGCCGCTGATGGCCCGCGGCAGACCGTAGCGTTCGCCGAAAAGATTGATGGCGCCCGCTTCGCCGAAATTTCCGGCCAGGATGCCGAGGTGCGCGCGATCGTCGTGTGTGAGAGAGTCGCGGATTTGCGCAGTGGTTTGCGTGAGCTCTTCCCAGCCAAGTTCTTCGCGCAAATCGCCGTTGACCACGTTTTCGATGTTCCATAGGCGGGAGTTGATGCGGCTGACTGGCATAAAGAAGAGGACGACTAGGAGGATGTTGGCAGAAAGTGCGGTCCAGGCTAGAACGCGGATGCCCATCGCCGTACTTCGGCGCATAGAAGCCAGCCACTGCTCCCCGTGCACACTGCCAGCGGCGTAAAGCAAGGGATACCCAGGAAGCATGTAATAGCCGCGGCCCTTGGCGATGACGAACAGCGCGAGGGTGATGACGTACATCCAGCCGAGCATACGGAAGCGAGCGCCTTTAGGGGAAATGAGATAGAAGTACAGGCCTGAGAGCCAGAGCGGGACGGTAAAGATCGTGTACCTTAATTGATCGGGGAGAAAATACTTGGTGTGGCCTTGGCGCACATCGCGGGTGTGGATGTGCTGGAGGAAGGCAAGCGAAACGAAATGATGCCGGGCCTGCCAGAGAAGATTGGGAAGTAAAACCAGAATGGAGAGTGCCACACCGTACCAGAGCCATTTGGATTTGAGGTAGCGGCGCGAGGACGTCAGGACA
>Ga0210391_10001048_pt1 | contig 26069 bp, 18 predicted proteins | sample IncBWC12OmetaG_FD_160573 | JGI IMG/M metagenome (GOLD analysis project Ga0210391, IMG submission 160573) | Forest soil microbial communities from Barre Woods Harvard Forest LTER site, Petersham, Massachusetts, United States - Inc-BW-C-12-O ... | reverse complement strand
AAAACGATCAGCCGAATGGCCCGGACCTGACGGCGGACGTGGCGTTAAAGGATCCGTTCGCATCGCAGGTGGTGATTGCACCGGATTTGCTGGGGATTCCGATTCTTCGGGGGATCATCACGGACTCGCATTTTGACACGCGGCGGCGCGAGGGGCGGTTGCTGGTCTTCATGGCGCGGATTCTGGCGTCGGGACAAACGGGCCGCATTCGCGGGATCGGCATCGACGAGAAGACGGCGGTGCTGGTGGAAGCCGATGGACACGCGCAGGTGGTCGGGCAGGGCGATGCACATTTTTACGAGGCTTCGAGCAAGCCTCAGCAGTGCGAACGGGGCAAGCCGCTGACCTTCAAATCCGTCAGTGAACGGTCTGTTCGAGCCGGTGACACGTTCGATCTGGTCCATTGGACGGGGAATGCTGTGCCTTCTTATGTGCTTATCGAAAACGGTTCGATGGGCGCATTCTCGGATTAGCAAAAGCAAAAGGCAGGCTCGCTATCGAACCTGCCCCTCTAATGACAGAAACCGCCTTACTGGTGCGGGCGCTGCTCCACGTTTGGTGGAACCGGAGTCAGGACACCGGACTCCAGCACATTTGGAGTTTCTTCGCGCAGCTCGGGGAGCGGGCCTTCGAGCGCGAGCTTCAGCACTTCATCCATGGTGTCGACGAAGTTCAGTTTCATCGCGGACTTCAGATTCTCCGGAAGATCGGGAAGGTCTTTGCGATTTTCGGCGGGCAGAATGGCTTCGAAGATTCCTGCGCGATGCGCCGCCAGCAGCTTCTCTTTCAGGCCGCCGATGGGGAGCACCTTGCCGCGCAGCGTAACTTCGCCGGTCATGGCCAGATCGCGGCGAACCGGGATGCGCGTGAGCGCACTGGCCAGGGCCGTCGCGAGCGTGATGCCGGCGGATGGGCCGTCTTTGGGGATGGCGCCTTCCGGCACGTGAATGTGGATGTCGACGCTGCGGTAGAAATCGCGCGACAGGCCCAGATGCTGCGCGCGGCTGCGGACGTAGGAGAGCGCGGCCTGCGCAGATTCGGTCATAACATCGCCGAGCTGGCCGGTGGTGGTGAGCTTACCCTTGCCGTCGAGGACCTGCACTTCAGTCTGCAGAATGCTGCCGCCAACTTCAGTCCACGCCAGCCCATTCACCAGGCCGATTTCGTTCTTCTCGTGCACCATGGAGTCGGAATATTTGGGCACGCCCAGAAAGTCCGGCAGATTCTCCGGCGTTAACGCGTCTTTGTGTTTCGCGTTGCTCCTGACCACGCGGCGCGCCACCTTGCGGCAGACATTGCCGATCTCGCGTTCGAGGTTGCGGACACCGGCCTCGCGGGTGTAATTGCGGATCATGTCCTGCAGCGCGGTGTCGGTGAAGGTGACGTTTTTCTCTGTGAGGCCGGTGTTGTCGCGCTGTTTCTTCACCAGATATTGCTTGGCGATTTCCAGCTTTTCCGCTTCGGTGTAGCCGTGCAGGCGCAGCACTTCCATGCGGTCCTGCAGCGCGGCCGGGATGGTGTGCAGCACGTTGGCGGTGGCGACGAACAGCACCTGCGACAGATCATATTCGACGTCGAGGTAGTGATCCTGGAAGCTGGAGTTTTGCTCGGGGTCGAGCACCTCGAGCAGCGCGGAGGACGGATCGCCGCGGAAATCGGCCGCCATCTTGTCGACCTCGTCGAGCATGAAGACAGGATTTTTGGTGCCCGCCTTCTTCATCGACTGAATAATCTGGCCAGGAAGGGCGCCGATGTAAGTGCGGCGATGTCCGCGGATTTCGGCCTCGTCGCGCACGCCGCCCAGCGACATGCGGACGAACTTCCGTCCTGTGGCTTTCGCGATCGACATGCCCAGGGAGGTCTTCCCCACTCCGGGAGGTCCGACGAAGCACAGGATCGAGCCTTTGGGATTTTTGACGAGTTGGCGAACGGCCAGAAATTCGAGGATACGTTCCTTGATTTTTTCCAGGCCGTAATGATCCGCGTTCAGAACTTTTTCCGCGTGATCGATGCTGCGTGTTTCCTTGGACTTCTTCTTCCACGGCACGGCGAGCAGCCAATCGAGATAATTGCGTGAGACGGTCGATTCGGCCGACATAGGCGGCATGGCTTCGAGCTTCTTCAGCTCCTGAATCGCCTTTTCGAAGACGTCTTTGGGCATGCCCGACGTTTCAATCTTCTTCTTCAGCTCGTCGAATTCGCTCTTTTCGCCGCGTCCCAGTTCCTTCTGGATCGCCTTGATTTTCTCGTTGAGGTAATACTCTTTCTGCGCCCGTTCCATCTGACGCTTCACGCGCGACTGGATGCTGCGGTCCATGTTCAGCTTTTCAATCTCGATGTCGAGGACGTCGGCGATCTTCAGCAGGCGCTCGGGCAGATCGAAGATGTCGAGCAGTTCCTGCTTATCCGGGACTTCGAGCTGCAAATTGGCGGCGATGGTGTCAGCCAGGCGGGATGGCTCGTCGGTGCGAATGGCCGCGGCTACTGTCTCCACATTCAGCGACTGCTGCAGCTTCACATACTGCTCAAAGAGCGAAGTTACGCGCTGGACCAGCTGCTCAATTTGCGGAGTTGTCTCCTGCGCCGTTTTGGCCGTCTTCACGGTGGCGACAAAAAAGCCGTCCGTGTCGGTAATGTCGATGGCGCGCGCGCGCTCGATCCCCTCGACCAGCACTTTGATATTGCCGTCGGGCATGCGCACGCTCTGCACGATGTTGCCAACCGTGCCCACCTGGAAAATTTCGTCGGCGCGTGGCTCGTCAACGCGCGCATCGTGCTGCGTTGCGAGGAAGATTTTGCGCTCGCCGTTGAGCGCCTCTTCCAGGGCCCGCACGCTCGACTCGCGGCCCACCACGAACGGCGTCATCATGTGGGGAAAGATCACCATGTCCCGGATGGGCATCATGGGGAGCTTGCGCAGTTCGTTTCGTTCCCGGCTCTCTTTGGACGACTGACTCACGGAGTTCCTTTCGCGGCTGCGAGGGGTGCGGCTGTCGAACGAGACATTATCGTAGAATTCGTGCTCGTAGAAGTCGTGCTCTTAAAAGAAGAGTAACGCATCCCGGGCATGGACGGCGGAGCATGAACAAAAATGGGGTGGAAGAACAGATACCCCACGCGGCGAAGCGTTCGGATGGCGGGCGGAAAGAGCAGAAACGAAAGGCCGCCAGGACATCCGGCGGCCTTTTTGATGCTTGCAGAAGCGGTTACGATTCGAGCTAGCCTGCTTTATCGAGCAGCATGAGCGAGAGGCTGCGGTTGTGCACCATATCCGCCTGAATCTCCAACTCCTTCACCTTCTTGTTGCTGGGCAGGTGGTACATCAGGTCGAGCATCATCTCTTCGAGGATCATGCGCAGGCCGCGCGCGCCCACTTTGCGCAGCAGGGCTTCCTGAGCCACGGCACGGGTCGCATCCTCGGTGAAGGTGAGCTTGACGCCTTCGTAGTCGAAGAGCTTCTGGTACTGCTTCATGATGGCGTTGCGGGGCTTGGTCAGGATCTCCACGAGGGCCGCTTCGTCCAGCTCATCGAGAATGCCCATCACCGGCAGGCGCCCGACGAACTCGGGGATCAGCCCGAACTTGATCAAATCCTGCGGCTCGGACTGGCGCAACAGCTCGCTGTCGCGTTGCAGGCGCACTTCCGGCTGGCTGTCCTTTTCCGCAAGGGCCTTGAAGCCCAGGGCTTTCTTGCCGATGCGGCGGCCGACTACGCGCTCCAGGCCGACAAAGGCGCCGCCGCAGATGAACAGGATGTTCGTGGTATCGACGGGAGTGAATTCCTGGTGGGGATGCTTGCGTCCGCCCTGGGGCGGAACGTTGGCCACAGTGCCTTCGAGAATCTTGAGCAGGGCCTGCTGCACGCCTTCGCCTGATACATCGCGGGTAATGGAGGGATTCTCGTCCTTGCGCCCGATCTTATCGATTTCATCGATGTAGATGATTCCGGTCTGCGCGCGGGCCACGTCGCCGTCGGCAGCCTGCAGCAATTTCAGAATGATGTTTTCGACGTCTTCGCCGACGTACCCGGCTTCGGTCAGCGTGGTGGCATCGACGATGGCGAAGGGCACGTCCAGCATCTTGGCCAGGGTGTGCGCCAGCAGTGTTTTGCCACTGCCGGTTGGGCCTACCAGCAGGATGTTCGATTTGGAAAGCTCGACGTCGGTGCCGCGCGTCCGGTTCATCTGGACGCGCTTGTAGTGGTTGTAGACGGCAACCGCGAGTTTCTTTTTGGTTTGATCCTGGCCGATTACGTATTCGTCGAGAAACGCTTTGACCTCGAGCGGCTTGGGCAGGTGCGCGGGAGCAGCGCCGGTAGTGGCCTCAGTGCGATCGTCTTCCAGAATGGAATTGCAGACGGCGACACACTCGTCGCAGATGTAGGCGCGCGGATAATCACTCGGCGAGGAGATAAGTTTAGCGACTGCATCCTGCGACTTGTGGCAGAACGAGCAGCGTAGTGCTTCGTCCGATCCCGTGCGCGTCTTCATGCCCCACAACTCCTTCAACGGTTCGGCAGCGGCGTGCTTTTCGTTCCAGGTGCCGCCGATCTACCTGAGACTGGTGCGCGGACGATCGATAATTTCATCGATAATCCCGTATTCCTTGGCCTGCGGCGCGTTCATGATGAAATCACGTTCGACGTCGCGCTCGATCTTGACCAGGTCCTGGCCGGTATGTTTCGCCATCAGCTTATTCGTAATTTCCCGGATGCGAATAATCTCGCGTGCGTGAATATCGATGTCGGTCGCCTGGCCGCCCAGACCGCCCATCGACGGCTGATGGATCAGGATGCGCGAATTGGGCAGGCCGAAACGCTTGCCCTTCGTGCCCGCCATCAGCAGAAATGCTCCCATGCTGGCCGCCTGGCCGATGCAATACGTCACCACATCGTTACGAATGAACTGCATGGTGTCGTAAATGGCCAGCCCCGCCGTAATGGAACCACCCGGCGAGTTGATGTACAGCTGAATGTCCTTTTCCGGATCTTCCCCGGATAAGAAGAGTAGCTGGGCAATGATAAGGTTCGCAATCATGTCGTCGATTGGCGTACCGAGAAAGATAATGTTGTCGCGCAGCAGACGCGAATAAATGTCATAAGCCCGCTCTCCGCGGGACGTCTGCTCAACCACCATGGGTACTAACGCCATGTTTTTCTCTTCTCTCACTTCTGAGGCTTTGAGGGCCTCATTGGCTGTGACAGGTGTCACCCGTATCTTCAGGCCAGCCGTTCGACCAGAAGATTTCCTGTCTTTTCTCTCTTCAATTGTTCACGGATTCTAGCCAGATTACCCTCACGGGTCAAACGATCACGCAGGCTCTCCAGCGGCTCCCTTGTTTGCAATGAGATAACCTGGAGCTCGCGCTCGACGTCCTCATCGGCCACCTCGATCTTTTCGACGTCGGCAATGCGATCCAGCAGGATCGTGGCCTTCACTTCGTTGGCCGCCGACTCGCGCTGCGCCTCGCGCAGCCGCTCAAAATCCATCTTGCGCATGTCCTCCGTTCGCATGCCCTGGGCCGCAAGCGCGCGCAGACCGCGCTCGAGACGGGTATCGATCTGGGTCTGCACCAGAGACTCCGGCACAGGAAAGTCGAAGCGCGCGACCAGGGCATCCATGAGACGGTTGCGCGTGTCCGCCAACAGCCTGTGTTTCTTGTCGGATGCCATGTGCTCCCTCAGCTTCTGCTTCAGGTCGTCGACACTTTCGTAATCACCCAGTTCTTTGGCAAATTGATCGTCCAGCGCGGGCTGAACTTTCTTTCGGATGCCGCGAACCTCGACGGCATAAGCGACGGTCTTGCCCGCCAGGCGCTTCTGGCCAAAGTCGGTCGGGTAGGTGACCTCAAACTTCAGCTCCTGGCCAACTTTGCTGCTGCGCAGGGCGTCGGAGAAGGCCGCAACGGTGTCTTTGCCGCCGACTTCGATCGAAACATCCGCCCCCTCGATGGGCGGTGCGCCTACAGCCTCGGCGGCTTCCGCCGCTTCGCCCTGCAATTCGCCCTTGAAATTGATCTGCGCCCAGTCGCCATCGGCGAGGCCGCGATCCTCGGCGACCGGCTCCATGGTGGAATGGGCGTCCAGGATGCGGTCCAGCTCGGTGTCGTACTCGGACTCGGTCAGGGTGGTGTCGGGCTTATCGACCTTCACTTCCTGATAGCCATCGACGGTGACATCGGGCAGAACCTCGAAAATCGCCTTGAAACGGAGGGGCTGGCCTTCCTCAAGCTGCAGATTCGTCACCTGGGGCTGGGAAACGGGATGAAGTCCCTTCTCGACCATCGCGGCGCGGAAATGGGGCGGCAGGACGGCCTCCACTACCTCTTCGCGGATGGACCCCCCGAAACGCGAACGCAGGACGGTCTCGGGCACTTTGCCGGGGCGGAAGCCGGGGATGCGGGCCACTTTCTGGTAGCGCTTGAGCACGGTGCGAAAGCTCTTCGTGACTTCGTCGGCGGGGACTTCAACATCCACTTCGCGGGTGCAGGCGGGATTCAGCGTGGGCTGCGCGTGGGAGTGGCCCGCGTGGTCGTGACCCTCGTGGCTGTGCTCGTCGGGGGCTTGTACAGTGTTGCCGGTGGGTTCAGTTTCCGCGGATGCGGTCGGTGTAGTTTCGGTGGTTTCTGCGGATGTCAAAGTATGCCTTCCAGGGCCGTATTTCCCCCGGACCGGGCACGCAGTGTGCACAATGGGCCGTGGGGCATACGGCGAAATGGTGGAAGTCCATGCGTATGGCCGCGCCTTGCTTGCGGCGCGAAATCACTGCGCTGAACCTTCTCTCCTCTATGGTACGGACGGGGACCGCTGGAGGCAAACGGGGAGCAGCGGAAAAAAGAGTGCTGGTAACGCCGGTCGCTCAGCTAACCGGACTTTAGCCAACCGCTGTTACGCTGGAATTCCATGAGCATTCGCACCCTGAACAGCCGCGAAGTCTACCGCAACCGCTGGCTACGCCTGCACGAGGATGAGATTGAGCGCAGCAATGGCGCCCGCGGCATCTATGGCGTGGTCGATAAGGACGACTGCGCGGTGATCATTCCTATCGAAAGCGACACCATTTATCTGGTCGAGCAGTTTCGGTACACGATTCAGCAGCGTTGCATGGAGCTGCCGCAGGGCGGATGGGAGACGGCCGATGTGAACCCCGAAGAGCTGGCCCGGGGCGAATTGCGCGAGGAGACGGGGCTGATCGCCGGCAGGATGACGCATCTTGGCAATCTGTGGATCGCCTATGGATTCGCGCGCCAGAAACAGTACGTCTATCTGGCGACGGGGCTCACGCATGCCGAGCGCGATCTCGATCCTGAGGAGGACGATCTGGTCGTCCGCACGGCGACGGTCGCAGAGTTCGAGCAGATGCTGTTAGACGGGACGATTCAGGACAGCACCACGCTGGCGGCGTGGGGGCTGTACCGGGTGTGGCGGGACTCCCAGCAAATACCATGATGTGCGAGGCGGCAATGAACGGCAAAACGGCGGCCCACGGCCGCCGTTTTGCTGGATTGCGCGGTTCGCCCCTAAAAGCTGAACGAAGTCTGTAGCGAGATGTTCCGGTTCCCTGCCGATGACTGGGCGAAGAAGTTCCCGGCCAGCGACTGCGACTTTCCGAAGTAGGGTGATGCCAGCGTACCGTCCGGCGTGCCGAAGTTGGTGTGGTTCAGCACATTGGTTCCCCACGCGGAAAAGGTGAGGCTGTATTTGCGCGACACGGTGGCGTCCATGCGCCCCGGGCCGCCGCGGGCGCCGCTGAGGCCGCCACCGCCCAGCCCTGGAGGTCCACCGCGCATGCCGCCGCCACCATAGCCACCACCGCCTGCCCCTTTGCCGCCTTCGACCTTGGGTCCAATACCAATGACCTTGCTGAGCCGCAGGTTCAAGCTCACGTTAGTTGGGCCGGTGCCCACACCGTAGGGAATGATCTTCTCTCCCGTCCCGAAGGGATTGGTGTCGAGGCATCCGAATTTTGTGGTGACGGTGTTAGGTTCCGAGCAGCTGGCCGCATAAGTAGGCCGCGAGTTGAACTGATTGTTCCCGGTCAGATCCGTTCCGGTGGTGACGTTGTACGGTGTCCCCGAATTGGCGACGACCATGGGCGACAGCGAAACCTGGTACGGGAGCATGAAGTTGCCGAAGAGCATGAAGCGATTGCGCACGTCGAAGGTGGTGCGGCCGTAATCGAGCCCAGGATCGCTGGACACGGACGGGACCGATCCTGTTCCGCTGGTATCGCCCTTGGCGTCGCTATAGGTGTAATTGGTGAAGAAGCTGAAATGCTTGTAGGTGGCGCGGATGGTGGCCATCACCTGCGACTCTTTGTAGAATCCGCCTGACTGGAACTGCAGGTTATTCGTCAACGGCGCAGGCGGCTGAGCACCGGGATAGGTGTCATTCTGTGCGTCGGACAGCGGGAACTCGTCCGCGGCGCTCAGGTTATCCGTAAAGAACTGGTGCACGCCCTGCGAATAGATATAGGTCACGTTGCCGGTGAGCGTCTTCGCGAGCTGGCGGTCGACGCCGATGGCCGATTCCATATCGTTGGCCGCATGAAAATTCGGTGCGATCGAGTAGTAGGTCGGCGCTTTCGTTCCGCTGCTGCTGCTCGAGATCGGATTCACCGTGTACTGATAGAACGGGATGGGCTGGCTGGTGGTCGCGGTCTGGATGAACTGCTGCTCGTTCTGACCGTTTTCGTGGATGGCCTGAATCACGTAAGGCGTGCTTGAACCGAATCCGTTGGAGACGGTGAAGCGCTGATAAAACCATCCGTAGCCGGCGCGAATGACGGTCTTGGGTTGCTGCTTCCCGCTTGATTTACCCAGCGCGTAGGCGACGGTGATGCGGGGCGCCCAGTCGTCTTTGTCGCTGATGAAGTTTTGCGACTCCCAGCGGAGGCCGTAGCTGAAGGTCAACCGCGGGCTCAGCTTCCAGTCGTCCTGATAGTAGAGCGCCGCGTCAAACGGAACCGCGCGGGCAACTGAGTTGTTGATCTTCGTATAGGTGTACTGCTGCGGCTGGCAGGTCGACGGAGCCGGGTTGGTGGTGGGCGTACTCGAATAGCAAGTGAGAAAGTCGTTGAGATTGTCAAAGACGTACGAGCTGTTGCTGCCGGCCGTGGTGGCGTTTACGTCGGGATAGGCCCGGAGCCGCGCGCCAAATCCAAGAGCGTGCGATCCCACGGCGCCGGAGAAGTAGTCCTGCAACTCAAGATCGTTCTCGTGATCGGATGAGTATTGGCTGGATGCGCCGCCGTCGGTGAACGTCTGCTGTACGCCGAACTGCGGCAGAGTGGAAACCGCGGTCGACTGATTGCGGATGCGCCGGTATTGAAGGCGTACATCGTCGACCAGATTCTTGTTGATCACAATGCTGTCGGAGGCCTGGAGGTTGTTCTCCTGCGAATCGGTATTGATCGCGGTGCTGGGCAGGCTGTAGGTGCCGAGGCCGCCGTCGGTGCTCTTCGACCGGTTGTATTCTTCGCGCACGGTCAGCGTATTCGACTTGCCGAGCTGGATGTCGAGGCGCGGGCTGATGTCCTGGCGCGTCGTCGGGTTGGCGAAAGCTTCGTCAATGGAAGGACCCGTCGCGACTCCATTTTCCAGCGCAATGTCGGCCGGGTCGATGGCTTCCAAAATGTTTTCGTTGATCTGCTGACGCGTGAAGGCGCTCACAAAGTAGGAGGCATTCTTCGAGATGGGGCCGCCCACCGATCCGCGCAGGTTATAGGAGTAATACGCGGGCTCCGTCTGCTTTTGCAGCAGAGGGTTCTGCGAATTGAACGATGAGTCATTCCCCTGCACCTGAACATCTCCGTGGAGATGATCGGTGCCTGGCTTGGTGAAAATCTCGATGCGGCCGTAGCCGAGGCGATCGTATTCCGCCGAGAAGGGATTCTGGTTGACGCGAATTTCGCGGATGGACGACTTCGGCGGCAACTGTCCGCCAGTGAAGCCGTCGATATAGATCTGGCCGCCGTTCGGCCCAGCGGAAGGGCCGGCCAGCGCGGTCAACTCGTTCTGCAATTCGTCCGGATCGTCGGAGAGGGCGTCGAGGTCAGCGCCCTTAATCACGACAGCACTCGCGTTGGCGTCGGGACTGGTGCCTATGGTGGTGTTCTCCGCCTGCACTTCGATCTGCTGCTGCTCCATGGCAATCGCGAGCGCCGGATTGACGGTGCGCATTTGTCCTGCGGCGACAACGATGCCCGGGACGCGGAATGCCGCGAAGCCCTGGGCGGTCGCAGTCACGCTATAGGTTCCAGGGGCGAGGCCGCTGATGGAAAACGAGCCTCCGCCATCGGATGTGGTCTTACCCGCAACTTTGCCCGATGTCGTGATGGCGACAATCGTCGCGCCGGGAATGACGGCGCCGGTGGGATCGGCCACCTGGCCGTGGATGCCGCCGGTTGCGCCGCTTTGTGCCCATGCCTGCCCGGTGCCCGCGCCCAACGTTAACAGAGCCACGACCGCGAAAATTGCGATCCACGTGCCTGCCACTCGCGCCGAACGCGCGCTCATACACTTCAAGCTCTTGAGACTTCTAAGATTCACAGTGCTCCATGCTTACAGATAAATTTTTCGATTCGTCGTGTCAGCTGCCGCGTGAATCGCCACGGCGACCCTACCTGAAAAAAATGACGGAAACCCTGCGTGGGCTGCTCATTCTGGATGAACTAGCCTATGGATTCCCCTCCCCGCCCTGCTCGCCTCCAGCTCCTCCGCCGAGGCTCCATGCCGACGAGAACATGCTCTGACTTCCACTTGCGGAAGCCTCGAGCATGGGCTCTACACCCGCTACCAAACGAATTGCGGTGGCTTCATCGGGATTGCCCGCCGTCGCAACGATCATGACTGCGTCGCCTTTGTGCAGATCGGCGACATGAATCTCCGGGCTGCGCTGTAACAGGCGAGCCATGCCGGCCGCGCCTCCGCCAGCTCCTGCGCCGCGGAACTGACCGTTTCCGGCACCCGCGCCGCCAGCTTGTGGTGCACCGCCCGCAGCACCCGCGCTGCCCGCTCCGGCTGCCTGCCCGCCTGCGATCGCCCGCAAACGCATGGCGATCATTTGCGCCATTTGCGGATCGAGTTTGCGCATGTCGGAATCGGGCGTCGATTTGACGGTTACTGTTTTCTTCGTGACCAGGTCCTTCACCACAATAGTGCCGCCATTCGAGTCGGTGGAAACCACGGTTCCCGCGATATTCCGGAAGGAGCCGGAGACAATCTCTTCAGCAGTGACTTCGCTGCCATCCGCGCTATGGTCGCCACGCGCGGTAACCTGATCGCCGGGCTGAATCGCCGCCAGGGTCGACGCCTGCGCGTCGCTGAACTTCACGGAATCCGGCGCATAGCGGCGAACAACCGTCGAGGAGGTGGCATGGATGGTGATGGTCCGCGTCCCCTGGGTGATGGTCAACGTCCCGCCCGACGTGTCGACGCTCTTGACCAGGCCGCCAATGCCGCGCTTCGCCCAGTCAGCCTGCTGTTGCTGCTGCAGCGCGGCAATGTCGCTCTGTTTATTCACGACGACGACGGATGCGGTGGGAGGATCGCCTGCTACCACCATCAATACGCGGTCGCCCGCGGCCATATCGCTCACCGTGATCTTCGTCGCGCCGGTCAGGGTCTTTTGCCCAGGAGCGGTGCGCAGAACGCGTGCAGTATCCGGAACGGTGACATTGACGCTGGCGCCGGCATCGGTCTTCACGGTGACGGTGTTGGCGCTCACCGAAGCCACGGTGCCCATCACGCGGCTGTTGGCGGGCTGCTGCGCTGCTGCGGAGCCCAGTCCCATTGCCAGACATGCGGCCAAACACACTACCGGCCCAAACAGTCTTCGCCCTGCTGCATTCATATTCACTATTATCTCGTAGGTTGCGCTCAGCGCGCTTGTTACAGGTTCGACGCAATCCTCTGGCCAAAGTTTCAGCCAATATGGGGGATCGCTCTCGCATCGCGGTACGAGCGGTATCCCGTTGGATACCCATTCCCGGGCCAAAAGCAAGCGGCTCTCCGGGCGGTGGCCTGGAGAGCCGGAAGGTCAGGACGGATAAAGACTAAGCTGCCACGCGGTTCGGCTTGTGCCCTGCCAGCCCGTAGAACGCGATGAACAGGTAGCAAAGGACGGGAAGGACGAAGGCGTGCTGGATGCCCCAGTGGTCGGCCAACTTGCCGAGCAGCAGCGGAATGACTGCGCCACCGACGACAGCCGTCATGATCAGTCCGGACCCCTTGCTGGTGAGCGGTCCGAGTCCCGCGATGCCCAAAGCGAAGATATTCGGGAACATGATGGAGTTGAAGAAGCCGCAGAGCACGAGGCTCCAGATGGCCACCTGACCGCTGGTCATCATCGAAACGACAAGCATCAGGGCAGCGAGAATACCGAAGGTGCCGAGCAGGGGGCCGGCCTTCACCTTAGTCAGCATCCACGAACCGAGCAGGCGGCCGACCAGGGCGCCGAACCAGTAGAGCGACACCAGCGCCGATGCGATGCCGACGGCGTCCGTCAGACCGATGGTGTGGATGACGTACTGACCGAAGCTGCCGGTTCCAAAGAAAGCAGCGGTGGCGGCCACGTTGATGCCCTGCTGCAGGAAGTAGTTGACGGCGATGGATGCCAGGCCGACTTCAACGCCGACGTAGACGAAGATACCCACCGCTCCAAGTACGGTGTGCCGATAGCCCCAGATGCTGTGTTCCGCAGATGGACCGCCCTGAGCAGCAGACCGGTACTCGCGCGTCATGCCGATGGACGGGAGGTGCATGAAGGCCATGGCAAGGCCGAGGATCGCGAGGCACGCGGCGATAACGATATAGGGACCGCGCACGGTTCCGGCAACCAACGCTGGCGATGCGTTCGCTCCCAGATCGGTGAGGATGTAATGACCGGCAATGATGGGTGCGATGGTGCCGCCGATCGAGTTGAAAGCCTGGGCCAGGGTGAGGCGGAATGGGGCGCTGTGCTCCGGTCCCAGAATCGAAACATACGGATTGGCCGCCGTCTGCAAAGCGGTAATTCCCGCTCCGACGACGAAGATTGCAGCCAAAAACAGCGGAAAGCTCACCATTTTGGCGGCGGGAACAAACATCAGCGCGCCAATCACCTGGATAAACAGCGATACGACGATGGTTTTCTTGTAGCCGATGACCTCAATCAGCTTCGACGTGGGGCTGGAAAACACGAAGTAGGCGAGAAAGAACGCCGACTCCACCAGCATGGCCCAGCCGTACCCCAGGTTGAACACATTCTTGAGGTGGGGCACCAACGACATATTGAGATTGGTGATAAATCCGAAGAGAAAAAACAGGCTGGTGATGATGATGAAGGGTACGACGTAGCTCGGTCCTGTCGACGCCGGTGGTGGTGTAGTTTGTTTGGTCGCCATCTTCCCTGAATCCCCGCTTCCCTGAAAAGTCAGAATTAAGTACCCGGCGCTTGCCTGGCCGGAAATGAGCCGGCTGCGGAACTGCGCGCATCGACGCAGATGCAGTGTCCGGAACGGGCCATTGACCACTATAGGACGCGGCACGCAGATTGGATACAGAAGATTTGCCCGACGGTAACCGGCTGAGCGCGGTCCCGAGTCTTCTGAGGCGCAGCGCGATTCGCAACCGCATCGGCCCTCGCGATACCATCAACGGTTATGTCCTCGCCGCTCCTGCTATCCGGTCAACCGCTTACGCTTGCTGAACTCATCGACGTGGCCCACGCTGGCCGCGCCGTTGCCCTTGACCCCGCCGCGTTGCCCCGCATCCGCGCATCGCGCTCGGTTGTGGATGCCCTGCTCGCCCGCGGGGGCACCGCCTATGGCATCAACACGGGCTTTGGCAAATTGTCTGACGTACGCATTGAGCCGGACGAGGTGCAGGCTCTGCAGCGCAACCTGGTGCGCAGCCACGCCTGCGGCCTCGGCGAGCCGCTGCCCGAAGATGCCGTGCGCGCCATGCTGCTGCTGCGCGCCAATGTGCTGGCGAAGGGATTCAGTGGTGTTCGCCCGGAACTGATTGAAGCGCTGCTCTCGCTGCTGAACCACCGCATGCATCCGGTGATTCCGTCGCGTGGATCGGTGGGCGCCAGCGGCGACCTCGCGCCACTTGCACATCTGGCGCTGGCAGTGATCGGCGAAGGCGAAGTGTTCTTCAGCGGTCGTCGCGTACCCACCGCGTTTGCGCTTCTGCAAGCCGGATTGCCGGCAGTGACTCTGGAGGCCAAGGAAGGGCTGGCGCTGCTGAATGGCACGCAGGCCATTACCGCGGTGGGCTCGCTCGCGCTGGCACGCGCGCTTCGTGTCGCCGAACTGAACGACCTGGCCGGAGCGATGACGCTCGAAGCGCTGACTGGTACGCCAACGCCGTTCGACGAGCGCATCCACGCGGTGCGCCCGCACCCAGGCCAGATCGCCGCTGCGGCGCATTTGCGCGGCTTGCTCGCTGACAGCGAAATTCGCGAGTCGCACCGGCTCAACGATCCACGCGTGCAGGACGCCTACTGCCTGCGCTGCATGCCGCAAGTCCACGGAGCGGTGCGCGACTCGCTGGCGAACGCTTGCACAACGATTGAGATTGAGACTGGATCGGCGACCGACAATCCGCTGATTTTCGCGGCCGGCGGGATTTCGGGAGATGAGGCGCAGGAGGGCGACATTCTCTCCGGCGGTAATTTTCATGGCGCACCGCTGGCGCTGGTGCTGGATGCAGCAGCGATCGCGCTGACCACGCTGATGAGCATCGGGGAGCGCCGCATCGACCGGCTTGTGAATCCCGACATTAATGAGGGACTCCCGCCATTTCTGTCGCGGACGCCGGGTGTTTCTTCCGGATTGATGATCGCGCACGTCGCCGCGGCCGCGCTGCTCAACGAGGCGAAGGTCCTGGCGCATCCGGCGAGCGCCGACAGCGTTCCCACCTCGGGCGGAAAAGAAGATCACGTTTCGATGGGGATGACGGCGGCGCTGAAGTTTCATCAGATCGTGGAGAACGCGGAGCGCCTGCTGGCGATTGAACTGTTGTGCGCAGCACAGGGGCTGGAGTATCGGAAGCCACTCAAGCCCGCCCAACGCGTCGGCAAGGCTGTTTCTGTGGTTCGGGAACACGTGCGCAAGCTGGATGAAGACCGGGTGCTCGCCCCTGACATTGAAGGCTTAGCGAAGGCAATCCGCGCAGCGCGTTTTGACGCGTGGCGCACCTAGCATTCCGCTGACCGGTTAGTCGCTGGCCGGGCCTTAGCTGACCGGTTTTTAGCGGGCCGGTTCCTGGCTAGTACTCAATTCCCCGCTGCGCCAGCACGCCCTTTTCATAAGCGTGCTTCACCTGCTTCATCTCGGTCACGGTGTCGGCAATATCGATGAGCGAAGGATGCGCGTTGCGCCCCGTCAGGATCACGTGCACCATCTCCGGGCGTTCGCGCAGCGTCTCGACCACCTTCGCGGGATCGAGCATGCCGTAGCTGATGGCGTAATTGATTTCGTCGAGCACCACCATGTCCCACTCGCCGGAAAGGATCGCCTGCCGTGCCTCTTCCCACGCGGCTTCGACCATGCGAATGTCTTCAGGATCGGTCTCTGCGCCGCCTATTTTCACGAAGCCGCGGCCCATTTGCCGCAGCACAAAGTTCTCGCCAAAAGCCTTCGTCGCGTCCAGCTCGCCGTAGTGCCATGAGCCCTTGAGGAACTGCAGCATCAGCACGCGCATACCGTTGCCAACCGCGCGCAGCGCCGTCCCCATGGCGGCCGTGGTCTTTCCTTTGCCCGCGCCCGTGTTGATCAGAATCAATCCCGTTCGTGTCTCCGCCACTCTTGCCTCTCCATTCTCTTTCCTATTGTCGGTGGTAGGGGTGCCCTTTCAAAATGGTGAGCGCCCGATAGACCTGTTCGCAGAGCACGACCCGCGCTAGTTCGTGTGGCATGGTCATGGGCCCAAGCGACAATTTCATCGCCACGTGATGATCGGCCGGGCGCGGTTCCTGTTTTGCCCATCCGTCCGCAGGCCCGAGCGCGAAGATGACTAACTGCAGTCCCTCATCGAACGCGCGCCCGAGCCATGCCGCAAAGGCTTCTGACCCCATCTGCTTGCCGCGTTCATCGAGGAGGACCAGGAGCGGCGCAGTTCTGGATTTCTCGCGATCCACCGCATCCCACAGCGCCTGCTCGGTGCGAAAGACGGGGGCGTCCACGCCGGCCTTGCCGCCTGCGCCAGGCAGGAGCGGGGTTATTCGGTCCAGATACAGCCGCGCCAGATCCTCAAAGCCCTCGCGGGGGCGGGAGCCGACGGCGGCGATCCAGATTCTCATGCAACCAGTCTAGATTCTCGGCTGTGAGTGTGGGACATGGCCCCCAAACCGCTGATATATTGAGAGAGGCCGATCCCACACGGGAGCCGGCCGCACACCTGCGGCGCCATGGTGTAATTGGTTAACACGTCGCCCTCTCAAGGCGAAGAGTTCGGGTTCGATCCCCGATGGCGCTACCAAACTCCATCATCCATGGTTGAGACAGCAGTTTGAGGGGCGACACTCCGGCCTGGTGCCGAATCTGCGCGTCGTCTCCTGAAGAGTCGCTCCGCAACCCCAGAATGCGACGGTACACAGACCGGCGATGACGACTGCGCTTCATGATCCGCCCGCATTCCGAAATTACAGTGAACGCCGGGGAGAGCTCGGGAATCGCGCGAGTCGAGGCGCAATCTGCCTGACAACGCTCCTGAATCACCGAGTGCATGCACACTGGCGGACCCGGCTGGGGCGCGCACGCTTTGTGTTCTCACGCCCGCAAGATAGGCCGCTTAATCCGCCGAAACCGCCCCAGCGGTGGCCTGTCCGACCCCGGCCGAGGACTCTTCGAGGATATCCAGCGTGTAGCGGTGATGATGTTTCATGCTGACCGCGCCCAGGATCGTGCGCACGGAACGCGCGGTTCGGCCCTGCTTGCCAATGACTTTGCCGACATCCGTGGGCGCTACGCGCAGGCGGAGCACAGTGGCGTCTTCGCGCTCCACTTCCTCCACCGCAACGGATTCTGAATCGTCGACTAAGGCACGAGCGATCTGGATAACGAGGGCCCGCATGTCTTCTGTTTTATTTTTTGTGGGTGCCATTGTGCCCTTTCCGGGGTAAGACGGGGAGTACCGATATGGTCATGCCGCGGGGGCTTCAGAAGATGTGACCGCGGTCACCGACGTTTTCCGCCGGTTTATGTATTCGCCCTGACCTTGTTCAGGAATCGGACATGCCGTTCAAAAGCCTCGCTAAAGGGATCAGAGCAGGGTGCGCGACTCCGCGGCGATGGCCGATTCGGTAATCGGCACCAGAAACGTGTTGCCAAACTCAAATTGCGCGTATCCCTCTGGATCGGGCAGCAGCGTGCGAATCCAAAAGGTGTCCCGGCGCATGGGTACCGCATTTTTCTCCGCGCCGCCTCGATCGAGTTCCGCGTGGCAGTGAGCATGGAGATCGAAGCGCGGGTTTTTCAAGACTTCAAGGGATACGCGGGCCGTGATCCTGACGCGATGCTCGTACGTGACAATCGCCAGCTGGACCGACCGGTCGTGGCAGGTGAGCAGATTTTCGCGCGCCGTGCACCAGGCGTGGCCGGGCCCGTGATGATGGGGCGTTGCCGCCAGCAGCGGATGATCGCGGCGCAGGCGTCCCCAGCGAGGCGAAATGATCAGATGCTCCGTTGCTCCCTTCACCAGAGAGGCATCCGGATCGAAGCAGCACACCAGGCGCTCTGCTTCCACACAGTGGTCAAACATCGCTTCCCCCGTGATCGGTCGTCCCACCTCCCTAAAATGGAAAATGGCATGGGAAGCATACAGCATCGATGTTTGGGGAGGCGAGAGTTTATTACTGGGACGAGCGAACGGAAATCGTCCCGGAATCCGGAGCCGGAGCGGCTCCTGGACTGCTCGGGACGATGTTTGCTCGGCGAACCTATTCCACGTGGTAATTCGGGGCTTCGCGGGTGATCATCACGTCGTGGACGTGGCTTTCACGGAGGCCGGCGCTCGAGATGCGAACAAATTTCGCCTTGGTCTGCAGCTCTTCGAGGCTCGCGCAGCCCACCAGGCCCATGCCCGAACGTAAACCGCCAACCAGTTGGTAGACCATGGCTTCCAGAGCGCCGCGATAAGGCACGCGGCCTTCGATGCCTTCCGGGACGAACTTGCCGAGCCGGTTGCCGCTGTTGCGCCCGCGCGCGACGACGCCTTCGACACTGGCTTCGCCGGAGTCGATGTCGCCGGAACCCTGGAAATACCGCTCGCCGCTACCCTGGGACATGGCGGAAAGCGATCCCATGCCGCGGTACTCCTTGAACGAGCGGCCCTGGTAAAGAATGGTTTCGCCGGGGCTTTCGTCGACGCCGGCAAAGAGCGAGCCGATCATGACCACGCTGGCGCCGGCCGCGATGGCCTTGGTGATGTCGCCGGAATACTTGATGCCGCCGTCGGCGATGATGGGGATGCCCTTCTTGTGGGCAGCTTTATACGCCTCGCTGATGGCTGTGATCTGGGGCATGCCGGCGCCGGTGACCATGCGGGTGGTGCAGATGGATCCTGGACCGATGCCGACCTTCACCGCATCCGCGCCGGCGTCGATGAGGGCCTGCGTGCCTTCGCGCGTGGCCACGTTGCCAGCCATCAGATCGACGTCGGGAAAGCGCTTCTTGATTTCGCGAACGGCTTCGATGACGCGCGCCTGGTGCCCATGCGCTGAATCGATGGCCAAAACATCGACGCGATTCCGTACCAGTTCCGCGGCGCGCTCTAAAAAGTCGCCGGTCGCGCCAATGGCCGCGCCCACGCGGAGTCTTCCCTGCTCGTCCTTCGACGCGTTGGGATATTTCAGCTTTTTCTGAATGTCTTTAACGGTGATGAGGCCCTTCAGCTCGTACTCGTCGTTCACGACCAGGAGCTTTTCCACGCGATGCTGATGCAGGATTTCTTCGGCCTGCTCGAGGGTGGTGCCCACCGGAACGGTAATGAGGTTGGTCTTGGTCATCACTTCGCTGATGGGAATGTCGGTGCGTGTTTCGAAACGAAGATCGCGATTCGTGAGGATGCCGACCAGCTTGCGATTGCGCGTGACCGGGACGCCGGAGATTTTGTAGCGCCGCATCACTTCGAGCGCATCGCCGATCAGCTGCTCGGGGGAGACGGTGACGGGATCGACGATCATGCCGCTCTCCGACCGCTTCACCTTGTCGATTTCGCCCGCCTGCTGCTCGATGGTGAGGTTGCGATGAACAATGCCGAGTCCGCCCTGCTGCGCCATGGCAATAGCCATGCGCGATTCGGTCACGGTGTCCATGGCCGCGCTGAGCAGAGGAGTGGTTAACGCAATGCGCTTCGTCAACCGGGTCAGCGTGCTTACCTGAGCAGGGACGACTTCGCTCGAGGCCGGCGTAAGAAGAACGTCGTCGAATGTAAGGGCTTCCGCGAGAGGATGTTCGATCATGATAAGAAGATGCTCGCTCAACCAGAAGGTCTCAAACGAACGATGCAGGCAAGCGGCTTCTGGTCATTGTAGAACAGCGGCGGCTCGCGCATCGGAACGCAGCAAATACAGGGGATTCAGATCGCATCGCTCAAAGAAAGCCCGGGACCGCAGTCTTGCTTCGGTCCCGGTTCAACGAAAAGTTGAAGAAATAACAACAGCACTTGTTAATCGCCGCTGGCAGGCGTTACCGCTGGTTCATGCCCATTGCGCGGTGAGATGTTCGGAGAAGCCTCGCGTCCCGCCATGGCCGCACGTCCTGCATAGACCCGCCATGTGCGCTCCACGTCGTCGGTAGCTTGCTTCAGCAGCTGGGCGGCGGTTTCCGGATGGGCGCGCTGCAGCATGGTATAGCGCGACTCGTTGTAGATGTAGTCCTCGAGCGGAATCGAAGGAGCCCGCGAATCGAGGATGAACGGATTCTTCCCTTCCGCGCGCAATGCCGGGTTGTAGCGCATCAGCGGCCAGTAGCCGGAGTTGACCGCTGCCTTCTGATGGTCGAGGCCTTTGGTCAGATCGTATCCGTGAGCGATGCAGGCGCTGTAGGCGATGATGATCGCGGGTCCGTCCCATGCTTCGGCTTCCTGGAAGGCCTTCACGGTGTGGCTGTCGTTGGCGCCCAGGGCGATCCGCGCCACGTAAACCGATCCGTAGGCGACGGCTTCCATGGCCAGATCCTTCTTGCTGGTGACTTTGCCGCCGGCGGCAAACTTCGCTACCGCACCACGCGGCGTGGATTTCGACATCTGCCCGCCGGTGTTGGAGTAGACCTCGGTATCGAGGACCAGGACTTTGACTTTCTGTCCCGAGCCGAGAACGTGATCGAGGCCGCCGAAGCCAATGTCGTAGGCCCAGCCATCGCCGCCGATGATCCAGACGCTCTTGCGAACCAGCGCGTCGGCCACGGAGTCGAGGCTTTTGGCGTCAGCGGAATCCTGTGTCGCCAACAACGCCCGGATTTTGCGGATCCGCTCGCGTTGTTCGTTAATGCCGGATTCTTTCGACTGATCGGCTTCAAGCGTGGCTCGCACCAGGTCTTCGCCGAGAACTGGCGTCAGTTTCGCTACGAGGCCTTCTGCGTAGGCGTGCTGTTGATCCACGGCCAGCCGCATGCCCAGGCCGAATTCGGCGTTGTCTTCAAAGAGGGAGTTGGACCAGGCAGGCCCGCGTCCTTCGTCATTTTGGCAATAGGGTGTGGTCGGCAGGTTGCCGCCGTAGATGGAGGAGCAGCCAGTCGCGTTGGCGATGAGCAACCGGTCGCCGAAGAGCTGGGTGAGCAGCTTGATGTAGGGGGTCTCGCCGCAACCAGCGCAGGCGCCGGAGAACTCAAACAGCGGCTCGAGCAGCTGGATGTCTTTCACCTGGCTGTGGGAGAGACGATCGCGGGAAACGGAGGGCAGAGCCTCAAAGAATTCCCAGTTGGCGCGTTCGGACAGGCGCAATGGCTGCTGCGCATGCATGTTGAGCGCCTTGTGCGCCGGATCCGCCTTGCTCTTCGCGGGGCAGACTTCCACGCAGAGTTGGCAGCCAGTGCAGTCTTCCGGAGAAACCTGGAGGGTATAGAGCTGCTCGTCCATGCCGCGCCATTTCGGCTTGGCGGATTTGAAGGTGCCGGGTGCGTCGGGCAGCAGCGCGCTGTCGTAGACTTTGGCGCGAATGACCGCGTGCGGGCAGACCATGACGCATTTGCCGCACTGGATGCACAGATCCTGGTCCCAAACCGGAATGAACTGCGCGATGTTCCGCTTCTCCCATTGCGCGGTTGCTGTGGGGAAGGTTCCGCCTGGCGGCAGCGCGCTGACCGGGAGCTTATCGCCGTGACCGGCAGCCATAGCGCCGAGCACGTCGCGCACAAAAGCGGGGGCCTTGGCGGGCATGGGAGGCAGGATGTCGAAGTGGGCGGAAACCTTTTCGGGCGCCTTCACTTCGTGCAGGTGGGCCAGCGCCGCGTCGACGGCTGCGTTGTTTTGCGCAACCACCGCTTCGCCACGTTTGCCGTAGGTCTTTTTGATTGCTTTCTTGATTTGCTGGATGGCTTCATCGCGCGGCAACACGCCGCTGATGGCGAAGAAGCAGGTCTGCATCACGGTGTTGATGCGGGTGCCCATGCCGTTTTCGCGGGCCACGGTAAAGCCATCGATCACGAAGAGACGGAGGTGCTTCTCGATGATGGTTTTCTGGATGGTGAGTGGCAGGTGCTGCCAGACGTCTTCTGGCCCGTACGGACTGTTCAGGAGGAATACGGCGCCCGGCTCGGCTGCGGCCAGCACGTCCGTCTTCTCAAGGAATTCGAACTGGTGGCAGGCGATGAAATTCGCGCGGGAGATGAGGTAGGTGGAGCGAATGGGCTCTGGCCCAAAACGCAGGTGCGAGGTGGTGAGCGAGCCAGACTTCTTGGAGTCGTAGACGAAGTAGCCCTGCGCGTAGTTCGGCGTCTCCGAACCGATGATCTTGATGGAATTCTTGTTGGCGCCGACTGTGCCGTCGGATCCGAGGCCGTAGAAGAGCGCACGGACCGTCTTCGGGTTCTCGGTAGAGAAAGTCTCGTCCCACTGCAGGCTGGAGTGGGTCACATCGTCGTCGATGCCGATGGTGAAGTGATTCTTCGGATGCGGTTTGCCGAGCTCGTCGTAGATGCCCTTAACCATGGCGGGCGTGAATTCCTTGGAGGAAAGCCCGTAGCGTCCGCCGGTGATAGCCGGATACTGCGACAGGGGAATGCGCCCGTTGGACAGGGCCTCAGCGAACACGGTCACCACATCCTGATAGAGCGGTTCGCCGGTGGAACCCGGCTCCTTGGTGCGGTCGAGGACAGCGATTTTGCGAACGGTTTCCGGCAACGCGGTCAGGAAAGCCTCCGCTGCAAACGGCCGATACAGGCGAACCTTGAGCACGCCGAGTTTCTCGCCTTTGGCGTTGAGCGCGTCGATGGTTTCCTCGGTGGCGCCTGCAGCCGAGCCCATCAGCACGATGACGCGATCGGCATCCGGGGCGCCGTAGTAGTCAAACAGGTGGTAGGCGCGGCCCGTCTGCACCGCAAAGCGGTCCATCGCATCCTGCACGATGACCGGGCAAGCCAGGTAGAAGGGGTTGCAGGCTTCGCGGGCCTGGAAGAAGACGTCGGGATTCTGCGCCGATCCGCGCAGGACGGGGCGATCGGGGGAGAGCGAACGCTCGCGATGGGCGCGAACCGCTTTGTCGTCCAACAGGGCGAGAATCGTCTCGTCGGCGATGGGGATGACTTTATTGATTTCGTGCGAGGTGCGGAAGCCGTCGAAGAAATGGAGGAACGGGATGCGCGCTTCGAGCGTGGCCAGATGCGCGATGGTGGCCAGATCGGCCGCTTCCTGCACTGAATTGGACGCCAGCATGGCGTAGCCAGTCATGCGGCAGCCCATCACGTCGGAGTGGTCGCCGAAGATTGATAGCGCGTGGGTGGCAATGGAGCGCGCCGTGACGTGCATAACCGACGGGGTCAGCTCGCCGGCAATCTTGTACATATTGGGGATCATAAGAAGGAGGCCCTGCGACGCGGTGAACGTCGTGGCAAACGATCCGCCCTGCAGCGCTCCGTGCATGGCGCCGGCGGCTCCGCCTTCGCTCTGCAGTTCGGCCACTTTTGGAACGGCGCCCCAGATATTGCGGCGACCCTCTTCGCTCCACTGATCGGCGAATTCGGCCATGGGCGACGAAGGCGTGATGGGATAAATGGCAACCACTTCGGAAAAGCGATAGGCCACGGAAGCGGCTGCTTCATTGCCGTCGAAAATTGCTGTTTTGCTGGGTGCGCTCATGAGTCTCCCTGGGTTCGGCTTTGGGCGGAGGCATGCACTTCCGCCGCCAACCGTACACAGGAAAAGTCTGCGCCCCGCGTCGCGCGACCCGCTGTGACAGAGAACACAAGTGTGCGAGGATAAACTGTTCGGGCAAGGTGGGTTCAAACCCTCGGTTTGGACTTTGCCTGGCCGGTTCTGCCGCCTCCGGCCGGTGCACGGCAGAGGCAGTGTGATTCCGGTCACGGAGAGTCGTACCCTCGGACGCGTAGGTTCACACAATGTCGGAAATAGGTGGATGAGCAATAATTCGCATCCCTGGCTCACGGTGGTTACGCTGCTTGTGGGAGCTGTCGCGTTTGGATTCACGCCTTTAGCGCTGGCGTGGGTGTGGGCAAAGCTCGTGTCGCCCCAGAAGTCCGGCGCCGTCAAGAACGCCACCTACGAGTGCGGCCTGGAATCGAAGGGCGATGCCTGGATCCAGTTCGGGGCTTCCTATTACCTGTACGCGATCGTTTTTCTGGTTTTCGACGTGGAGGCGGTTTTTCTGCTGCCCTTCGCGGTGGCCTTCACCGGCCTGACGGCGGGAGCCTGCATCGCTATGCTGGTGTTTCTGCTGTTGCTGGTGGAGGGGTTGGTCTGGGCCTGCCAAAAGGGCGTGCTCACATGGGCTTAGATGCGTTCAGAGCGGGTTTAATGGAGTTAAACCACAAGATGAGGTTTCATGGCTGACGATCTCAAAGAGCTGAAGATCGAGCTGAGCAAGAACGGCATCTTCACCACCACCCTTGAGGAAATCTACAACTGGGGGCGGAAGAACTCTGTGTGGCCGCTGACATTTGGCCTGGCCTGCTGCGCCATTGAAATGATCGCGACTACCATGGCCCGCTACGACCTGGCACGTTTCGGAGCTGAAGTGTTCCGGCCGTCACCGCGGCAAGCCGATCTCATCATCGTTTCGGGAACTGTAACGAAGAAGATGGCTCCGCAGGTGGTGCGACTCTACAACCAGATGCCGGAGCCGAAATACGTCATCGCCATGGGCGCGTGCGCCATTTCCGGCGGCCCTTTTCGGGATGGCTATAACGTCTTGAAGGGGATCGACCGCTATATTCCGGTCGATGTGCACATTCCAGGGTGTCCGCCGCGTCCGGAAGCGCTGATTCACGCGTTCATGACACTCCAGAAGAAGATCGACGCGCAGCACATCAGCGGGGCAGATCGGCCGCGCCACCTGCAGGCCGACCAGCCCAGCGAGTTCCCGGTGCCGTCCTTCGGGCCGCATGGATTAGAACCTGCGCAGAATGATGAAGTTTTCGTCGCTGCCCTCAACAATCCCTTGAAGGTGATTCAATGACCGCGCTGCCTTCGGTTGAGGACATCAAGGCACAGATTGAGGCCGGCGTGCCCGGCGCAGCGGTGACCGTAATTCCCAACGGCAGTCCCTCCGCGCAACATTCTCTGCAGCTGGATCGTGAGCATGCTGTCGCCGTGGCGATTTTTCTGCGCGACCACGCCGAACTGCGGCTGGATTACTGTTCTCTGGTGACCGGCGTCGACTGGCTGGATACGGAAACCTCCGAGAAGATCAAAGTGAAGAAGGTCGTCGACGGCGTGGAGTCCGAAGTTGACGAGGTTCGCAAGACGAAGGTCCCTGGCTATCTGGAAGCCGTGTATCACCTCTTTTCGATGGAGAAGAAGCACGGGCCGGTGATTCTGCGCCTGCGTACGGCGAACCGTACCGACCAAACCCACGTTCCTTCGCTCACGCCGGTCTGGCGCAGCGCGGAGTTCCAGGAGCGCGAGGCGTTCGATCTCTATGGGATTGTTTTTGACGGCCATTCCGATCTGCGCCGCATTTTGATGTGGGACGGGTTTGTCGACCACCCCATGCGCAAGGATTACGTACCGCCCGCGGACGATCTGCTCCATCCGGGGGTGCACGCATGAGCGAGAACCTGCTCGAGATCGACCCCATCGCCGGCCAGGGCGAGATCATGGAAATCTCCATGGGGCCGCATCATCCGTCGACCCATGGCGTGTTTCGCATGGACGTGCGGCTGGAGGGCGAGCAGGTGGTGCGCCTGAAGCCGGTCTTCGGCTATCTGCACCGCAATCACGAAAAGATTGCCGAGCACGGCGCGTATCTGTCGGCGATTCCCTACACCGATCGCCTCGACTATCTCTGCTCCATGACCAACAACTGGGGCTACGTGCTGGCGGTTGAAAAGCTGGCTGGCCTCGCGGTGCCGGAACGCGCTGAGTACATCCGCGTGATCGTTGCCGAGCTGACGCGCTTTCAGAATCACGCAGGTCTGGTCGGATTTCTGCTGCAGGACATGGGCGCGAGCGGCACGCCGCTGATGTACGCCTTCCGCGAGCGCGAGAAAGTGCTGGACCTGTTTGAATCGCTGAGCGGCGCGCGCATGATGTGCAACTACATGCGATTCGGGGGAGTGCGCGTGGACTGCACGGCTGCGTGGCTGGACGATGTTCGCCGATTGCTGCCTGCGCTGCCGAAGTTTGTGGATGAATTTGAAAATCTATTGCGCGCCAATGAAATTCTGATGGCCCGCACTCAGGGCACCGGCGTGTTGTCGCGCGAGCTGGCGATCAATGCAGGCGTGACCGGACCGATGCTCCGCGCTGCGGGCGTGAACTACGACATCCGCAAAGTCGACAACTACGGCATCTACGACCGCTTCGATTTTCGGATTCCGCTTGGCGATCACGGCGACGTTTACGACCGCTACATGATGCGCATCCTCGAGATGCGGGAGACGGTGAAGATTCTGGAGCAGGCGCTGCGC
>Ga0210391_10001047_pt1 | contig 26089 bp, 22 predicted proteins | sample IncBWC12OmetaG_FD_160573 | JGI IMG/M metagenome (GOLD analysis project Ga0210391, IMG submission 160573) | Forest soil microbial communities from Barre Woods Harvard Forest LTER site, Petersham, Massachusetts, United States - Inc-BW-C-12-O ... | reverse complement strand
CCGACCACGTCGTCGTCAGCCGGAGGCGGTTCGTGACGATGCGCGCGCCGGCGACGATGGGATCGCCTTCGCGTTTGACCACGATCGTGCGCGCGTCGAGCCACGGAGCCACGCGCGCTTCGCCGGCGATGACCGTCGCGTCGACGCCGACGATCTCGTTGGTGTCGACGACGATCTGCTCGCCGGGGCGCACTTCCGACGCCGGGATCGTGGCGACGTTGTCGCCGTGAAGCAGCTTCACCTCGACGTCGAGGGCCCGCTCGATCCGCTCGCGCGCGAGGACGACGCGTACGCGGCCCCGGCAGACGAGGCGCTCGACCGCGATCGCGACCGCGCTCGCGAGCCCGGCGAAGACGCCGATGCCGACGGCGCGCGGATCGTGCGCGAGGGCGGCGCCGGCCGCGGCGAGGACCGCAGCCCCCGCCGGCAGGAGCACGACGAGCGGATGCGGGTCGGCCGGATCGCGCGGCGCGCGCGCGCAACGGACCACGAGCGCAAGCCACGCCGCGGCGGCAAGCGGCACGCGCGCCACGTCGGCGGCTCCGCCGAGCAGCTGGACACCTCCCGCGAGGACGCCGAGCGCGACGCCCGCGCAATCGACGGCCAGCTGCAATCGCTCGGCACGCGGAGCCGCCGCCTTCGCGGAGTCGGCGCCGGCTTCGATCCCCGGGTCTTCCCCGGCCGGAGCGGCCGCCGGCATCGACGGGGGGATCGAAGGCTTCGACGACGCCGCCGGCTGCGTCGACGGATGGATGGAAGGCATCGACGCCGCTGGCGGCCGCATCGACGGCTGCCCGAAGGCGACTTCGGGCGGCTGCGCCGTGGCCACGTCGTCGGGTGAGGGGCCGCCGTTCACGAGCTGGTAGTGCGCTTTGCACGCAGAACCGCAAAAGTAGTGAAAGCGACCGGCCAAAATCGCGACGTGGCCCGCGCGGAGCGGATCAATCGCCCGGCCGCATCCCGAGCAAAGCGTCGCCGTCGCCGTCGTCATGCGTCAGCGCGCGGCGTTCCCCACGTGCTCCTGCAGAACGCGCTGCACGGCGCGAACGCCCTGCTCGAGCTCATCGGCCGTGACCACGAGCGGCGGCGAAAAGCGCAGCACGCGCTCGCCCGCCGCCGACAGAAGCACGCCGCCTTCCTGCAGCCGGCCGAGCACGTCGCGCGCGACGAAGCCCGGCTTCATCACGAGACCCCAGAGCAGGCCCTGGCCGCGCGCGCCTTCGCAGACTTCCGGGAGCGCGCGCACGACCTCTCCGAGCAGGCGTTCGAGCAAGGCGCCCTTGGCGCGCGCGCCTTCGACGAGGTTCTCCGCGTCGAGAATGCGAAGCACGGCGAGCGACGCGGCGCTGGCGAGTGCGTTGCCTCCGAAGGTCGACCCATGCAGGCCGGGCGGCAAGGCACCGGCGAGCGCCTCGTCCGTCAGCATCGCGCCGATCGGGAACCCGCCGCCGAGGCCCTTCGCGAGCGCGACCGCATCGGCGCGCACGCCGCTCGATTCGCTCCCCAGGAACGTCCCCAGACGGCCGACGCCCGTCTGCACTTCGTCGAAGAGAAGGAGCGCGCCGTGCGCGTCCGCCAGGCGGCGGAGCGCAGCGAGAAATCCCGCGGGTGCCGGCAGGACGCCGCCTTCTCCCTGAAGTGCTTCGACGATGATCGCGCAGACGTCACTTCCGCTTCCCGTTCCGTCCCGCATCGCGCGGGACGCCGCTTCGACGTCGCCATAAGGCACGTGGGTCACGGGGCCGAGAGGACCGAAGCCCTCGCGGTACTTGTTCGTGCCCGTCATCGACAGGGCTCCAAGCGTCCGGCCATGGAACGCATTGTCGAACGCGACGACGCGGACACGCTGCGACTCGCCCTTGCCGTAGAAGTGGTGGCGCGCGAGCTTCAGCAGCGCTTCGTTGGCTTCCGTGCCGGAGTTGCAAAAGAACGCGCGCGCGTAGCCGGTTCGGCGGCACAGCTCGTCGGCGAGCCGGATGTTCGGCTCGTTGTAGAAGTAATTCGAGACGTGCATCAACGCGGCGGCCTGATCGGCGATCGCCTTCGCGAGCAGCGGATGCGAGTGCCCCACCGAGCAGACCGCGATGCCTGCGCAGAGGTCGAGCCAGCGCCGGCCGTCCGCGTCGAAGAGCGTGCTGCCGAGGCCGCGGACGAAGACCATCGGCGCAGGCTTGTAGTTGGGGTACAGGCGCCGCCGCGCGAGATCGACCAGGTCCGAATTCGTGGACATGATCCCCCGAGCTAGCACAGCGCGAGTGCCACGCCTCACGCGGCTTCCCAACGCGCTTCCCGCGCCTGGCTAGCGCGTGAAAAAGAGAAGAGGACCGGCAGGACGCCAAAAGACGGCCAGAAGACGCCAGGACTAGCCCCGAGGTTGGGGGGGTCGAAAACCCCTACTTTCCTCTTCTGGCGGTCCCGGCGTCCTGGCGGTTTTTCTCTCTGGCCTAGCGGTAGTGACGGCGGTACCCGCGGTACCGGTAGCCGTAGTGGGCATACCAGCGGTGGTAGCCGGGCCCGAAGCGGCGCCAATGCCCGACGAGGCCCACGTAAAACGGCGAGCTCGGAGGCACCCAGAAGACGGCGCCGTTCGCGTAATAGTAGGGGTGTCCGACGTCGTCGTAATAGACGACGTAGCCGTCGTAATACTGAGGCGCGTACCCAACGTCGGGGTACTCCGGCGCCGGGGCTTCTTCCTCCGCGTAACACGCGGTACCGAACGGAACGAACGAGGCCAAAAGCCCCGAAAGCAGCAGTGTTCGAAAGCTCATCATCGTAGTTCCCTCGTTGAGTCGTGGGCCGGTTCCCGCGCAGTAGGCTCGCGTGCAACCGGCGCCATCGGGAAGCTGCAACTTGCGTTCCCACTCGATTGAACAGGCGCCGGCCGGCCGCCCGGGGCTACTGGCGCGGCGTTCTTGCGTACGAGCGCGCGCTTCCGCCGCCGCGGTAGCGCGCGCTACGGGCGCAGCCGCGGAGAGCCGATTTGCTCTGTCCCATTTTGTCCCAGTTCCGTACCTGGGGGCCAACTAGCGCGGGACGACGCCGAACTTGCCGCGCTCGACGTCGAGCATCGCCTGCTCGATCTCGCCGATCGTGTTCATCACGAACGGACCGTACTGGACGATCGGCTCGCGCAAAGGCTCTCCGGACAGGACGATGACGTGGGAATCCTCGCGGGCCGTGAGCGCGAGACGCTCGCCGTCGTTGGCGAAGAGGACGAGCTCACCCGCGCCCGCGTTCGAGCTGCCAGCCCTGACCGCGCCTTTGGCGACCACCGCGAGCGCGTTGAAGGTCGGCGGCAACACCGCGGTGAGGTCTTCTCCGGCGCGGAGCTCGACGTCGAGCATCGTGATCGGCGAGAACGTCTGCGCGGGGCCCTTCGTGCCTTCGTACTCGCCGGCGAGCACGCGGACGTGACCACCCTTGGGCAACGAAACGACGGGGAACTGGCTCGCGACGAGGCCCTGGTAGTTGGGCGGCGCCATCTTGTCTTTGCGCGGCAGGTTCACCCAGAGCTGCATCATGTGCATGCGGCCACCGCGACGGGTGAACTCTTCTTCGTGGTATTCCTCGTGGAAAATCCCGCCTGCGGCGGTCATCCATTGTGCGTCGCCCGGCCCGATGACTCCGGAATGCCCGGCGTTGTCGCGGTGCGCGACGGCCCCTTCCCACGCGAGAGTGACCGTCTCGAACCCGCGGTGCGGGTGCCAGCCGACGCCGCGTTTGCCTTGCGCCAGCGGCGCGAACTCGCGCGGCGGACCGTAATCCATGAGGACGAACGGGCTCACCCGCTCGGCGGGGAGCTTCGCGCTCGGAAAGTAGGTCGACACGTGAAAGCCGTTGCCGACCCAATGAAACGTAGTGCTCCGGTGGATGCCTTCGACACTCCGGTCGCGCGCGAGCGCGTTCGAGACGGCCGGCGCGCTACTGGCCGTGGTGGCCTCGGGGATGGTGTTCATGGGCTTCAACGTACCCACGGCTCGGCCGGCGAAAAACCGTCCCGTGCGTGATGGCCGGCATCATCTGGCGTGAAGGCCGCCCGGCGCGGCGCCGGAAATGCCCGCGGGAGCCGCGCTCGTGCCTGGGGGAGCGTCGCCGTCGACCGAGCGGCGGCAAAGCTCGGCGATGCGGCCTTGCGCCCACTTGGCCACCGGGCCCAGAAGCGCATCCTTGCGGCGGACGACGACGAACGAGCGCCGCAGCGAAGCCTCGCCCAACGCCTGGAGCGGAAGGGCCACGAGCCGGCCCGCGCGAATGTCCGCACGAACGACGTGCTCGGGCATGTGCCCCCACCCCAGGCCGTTCGCGACGAGGGCGTGCTTGGTGGCCAGGTCGACGACGCGCCAGCGCCGGCGGGCGAGAATGCCGTGATCGTCGGCGCCGCGCTCCGACTCTTGCCGGTGTTCGCCGAGGACGATCTGCACGGTCCCTTCGAGATCCGCGTCCGCCACGGTGCCTCTCTCGCGCGCAATCCGGGCGAGCGCGTGCTCCGGCGATGCAACCGGGAGGAGCGTGACCGCCGCGATGGCGCGCCTTTCGAGGTCTTTCATGTCGGCGTCTTCGATGGCGACGCCCCACGTCGATCGCTTCTCGCGCACGTGGGCCGTGACCGCGGAGAGTACGTCGGTGAACACCGCGAGCTCGACGCCCGGGTGCTTCGCGCCGAATTCTTTCGCGAACGCGATCAGCGAATCGGTCGGAAAGAGCGCGTCGACGACGATGCGGAGCGACGTCTCCTCGCCGCGTTTGAGTGAGAGAACGAGCTCGCGCAGGGCTTCGACGTCGCCGAGGACCGGTCCCGCGGCCGCGACGATCGCCTCGCCGTGCTGCGTGAGGCGCGGGACGCGTCCGGAGCGATCGAAGAGGCGCAGACCGAGCTGCTTCTCGAGGCGATCGATCGACTGGCTGACGGCGGCCTGCACGCGCCCGAGCTTGCGCGCCGCGGCGGAGAAGCTCCCGCCCGACACGACCGCGACGAGCGTCCGCAGCTGTTCGATCGTGACGCCCTCGATCATGCCCGTCCCATGTTATGCCTTTTTCGTTCCGCCTCGCTTTCGGAGGATCTCCGCGGCGATCTCGGCGAAGCCCGCGCCCATCGCCGAAGGCGCGACGTAGCGCGGCGGCACGGAGAAGCGCCCGGCGCTCGCGCGCACGTTGGCGACCCCGAACGTCGTCGCGAACGCGGCGAAGCACGCGGCGTCGTTGCCGCTGTCGCCGGCGAACGCGAAGCGGTACCGCGCGGCGCCCGGATCGACGCCGAGTTCGCGCGCGCAGAACCGCAGGCTGCCGCTGGCCTTGTCGTCCGGGTCGAACGACGCGTGCAAGTGGATGCTGCTCTGGAGCGCGCGCGCGCCGGCGCGCTCGATCTCGGCGACGATCGCGCGCACCGCTTGCGGCGGGAGCGCGGCGCGCTCGGCGACGTCCCACGTGACGTCGGCGCGGCGCGCGTCGTTGTCGTCCGTGAGGCGCGCCTCGGGCACGACGGCGCGCACGCGCTCGACGAGGGCGGCCAGGCGAAGGCGCCGCGAGCGCCGCTCCTCGTCGCTGCACGGATCGCGGCGCGCGACGCCGGACTTCTCTTTGACGAAATACACGGCGCCGTTCTCCGTGATGCACCCGGCGACCGGCCACTGGCGCGCGACGACTTCGCCCCAGCCACTCGGCCGCCCGGTCACGCCGACGAGCGCGAGCCCCGCGTCGTGCAGACTCCAGAGCGCGTCGTACGCGGCTCGCGTGAGCGTGCCGTGATCGAGCACCGTGTCGTCCAGATCGAAGAGAAGACCGGCGAGCGCGCCGGCCTCCGCGGGCGCCAGCGCGGCGACGGGCTTCATCGCGGCTCGACACGCGCCAGCAGCGCTTTGAGGTAGAGGCCCTCGTTGAACGCGGCGGGGACCGGGTGGTCCGGCCCCTGAAACCAGCGCTCGAGGACCGTCGCGTCCGTGTTCGCACGCGTCGCCCCCGTCGCGAGCGATCGCGTGAGCGAACCCAGATCGACGGCCGCCGAACACGAGCACAGAACGACGATCCCGCCGGGAGCGGTCGCCCGGCACGCGCTCTCGGCGAGCTTCGAGTAGGCGACGAGCGCCTGTTCGCGTGCGCTCCGCGTCGGCGCGAGTCGCGGCGGATCGACGATCACGATGTCGAAGCGACCCTTCGCTTCGGCGAGGGCGCGGCGCGCGTCGCCTTTCACGAAGCGGATGGATTCGCCGACCCCGTTCTGCTTCGCGCACTCCGCGCCGACCTCCAGCGCGAGCGCGCTCTCGTCGACGGCGACGACTTCGGTCGCCCCGCCGCGCGCGGCAGCGGTCGCGAACGCGCCCACGAACGAGTACGTGTCGAGGACGCGCTTGCCGCGCGCGAGCTCCTCGACACGCGCCCGGAGCGCCCGCTGGTCGAAGTAGAAGCCCGTTTTTTGGCCGAGCTCGAGGGGAATGCGAAAGCGAAGCCCGCGCTCGACGAACTCGAGCTCGCGCACGCCCTCGCCTCGAACGACGGTCGAGCTCGCGGTGAAGCCTTCGGTCTTTGCCGTTTGCGCGCTCGTGCGGTCGACGATGGCGCGCGGCGACGCCACGTCCCAGAGCGCTTCGTGAATCTGCGATTCACGCTGCTTCATGCCGAGCGTGCCCATCTGCAGGGCGAGGACGTCGCCGTACCGATCGACGATGAGGCCCGGCAGACCGTCCCCCTCCGCGTTGATGAGGCGGTACCCGGTCGTGGACGGCGTCGGCGTCTCGGCGGGGCCGCTCACTCCGGCCGCGCCGCCCGTGCCGAGGCCCAGCGACGCGCGGAGCGCGATCGCCTGCAGAGCTCGCGAGCGAAAGAACGAAGCGTCGAGACGAATCGCCGCGTCGCGGACGAGGAGGCGCACCGGGATGGCGGACCCCGGCGAGTAGAATCCGCGCCCGAGCAGGTTTCCGCGCGGATCGACGACGCTCACTTCGTCGCCCGCGATCGCCCCGCCCTCGATTCGGTCAATCGCTTGCGCGTACACCCACGGATGACCGGCCCACACCGGCTGCACGTGGCCTGCTTTGAGTCGGACGGTGGGCATGTTTCATGGCGTATAGCTCGGGCTTCGGAGCTGTGACCGGAATTGCAGCGCCGGCCTGTGAACGCCGGTCTTGAATGCCATACCCCCCACGTTTGATTTTCGCGTTCGCCGGGGCCAAGCTTCGTGGCACCGCGGTTGCAGCTGCTTACCCGGCTGACCACCTGACCGCTCGACCGTCCGCCCGTCGGCTCTTTGGCGCGAAAGCTTTCGCGGGAGGCCCTTTTCGTCATGACGAAAGCCGTATTTTTCACCGCTCCGATAGCGCCGATCGCGCTCGTGGCCTTTGGGTTGGCCACGTTTGCCGGCCTTCCTGCCGCGCACGCCCAATCGGCCGATGGAGCGTGTCCGCCGGGGAGCTGGTTCTGTCCGGAGGGATCGCAGGAGCCGAGCGGCCCGCCGCCCGCGGACAAGAAGCCCCTCGAGCCGTTGCCGGATCCGGACGCGCAGCCCGAGGCGCCGCCTCCGCCGGCGCGAAGGCCCTTGCCTCCGCCGCCGCCCGTCGTCGTCTATTCGCCGGGCCCACCGCCGGATGGCCCATTCTACGGTCCGCCCGAGGGTCCCCCGCCGGATGGTCCCCCGGCGTACACGTACCGGCCGCGCCCCATTCGTCCGATTTCGCCGCCGCGCGAGTGGGGGCTCAACTTGCACCTCGACGGAGCGACGGTCGGGCACGGGACGGGGTCGCAAGGCGCGGGCATGGCCGGCGCCGGCGGCGCGGTTCGGTTCAAGCCGAATCGCCGGTTCGGCATCGAGGCGGATCTCGATTTCCTCGGCGGCACCGATTACCAGGGCAACCACCGGACCGAGACGGGGTTCACGCTGAACGGTCTCGTGTACCTGAATCCCCTCTCGCGAGCGCAGGTCTACCTTCTCGGCGGGTTCGGTTGGTCCGGCGCGCATGTCACGTGCGATTCCGGCGCGGGATGCGCCACCCCGGGCCTCGACGCACAATATTCATACTTCGGCGGACAGCTCGGAATCGGCCTCGAAATCCGCCTAAGTCGTATGTTCGCTCTCAACGGCGACGTGCGCGGCTTCCTACGGACGCGGACGGACGCGGGGGCGAACTCGCAGCCGGAGTTCGTCAACGCCAACGGGCAGACGACGAACGCGTCGGGTGGCGCCCTCTTCACGGCCGGCGCGACCCTCTATTTCTAATCTATTTCTAAGAAGAGGAACCGCCATCTAAGAAAGGGGGAACCGCCAGGAACGCCAGGATCAGAGAAGAAGAGGGCGGTGACCGCGTCCCACTCACTCTTGGCTCCTTCAATTCTGGTCCTGGCGTCCTGGCGGTCCATCTTTCTCGTCGTTTTGCGCACAAGAGCCGTTGCGCCCACTTGCCGAAGCTCGGTCGGAAGCGCGGCTTTTGACAGGCCGGAGGCGCGCCGGTTTCATTCGTTCCGATGGCGAGAGGAAATGCTGTTCGAATGGCGTTTCAGGCGCTAGTAATCTCGCGCGTATGTCCGCGCAATTCGACTTCGACCAGAGCCAGATACTGGTCATGGTGCTTGCCGGAGGCGAGGGCAAGCGACTCTATCCGTTGACGCTCGACCGGGCGAAGCCGGCGGTCCCCTTCGCGGGCCGCTACCGCATCATCGACATCGTTCTGTCGAACTTCGTCAACTCGGGCCTCAGCAAGATCAAAGTGCTGACCCAGTACAAGAGCGCGTCGCTCGAAGAGCACATCGCGCGCAACTGGCGCCTCGCGCCGGTGCTCGACCAGTTCATCGAGGCGATCCCTGCCCAGCAGCGCACCGGCAAGACCTGGTACCGCGGTTCGGCGGACGCGGTCTGGCAATGCCAGCACGTCATCGACGACGAGAAGCCGGAGCTCGTGTGCATCTTCGGCGGCGACCACGTCTACAAGATGGACGTCCGCCAGATGATCACGTTCCACAACGAGACGGGCGCCGACGCGACGGTCGCGGCGATCCCGGTGCCGCGCGCGGAGGCGCGCGACTTCGGCGTGCTCGAAGTGAACGAAGCGGGGCGCATCGTGGCGTTCCACGAGAAGGTCGAGAACCCGCCGACCATGCCGGGCAATCCGGAGATGTGCCTCGCTTCGATGGGCAACTACATCTTCAAGCGCGACGTGCTGCTCCAGGAGCTCGCGCTCGACGAGAACCTCGAAGAGAGCCACCACGACTTCGGCGCGGACATTCTCCCCGGGCTCGTGAAAAAGGGCGCGACGGTCTACGCGTACGACTTCGCGACCAACCGCGTCCCGGGCGAAGAGCAGGGCCGCAACATCGGCTACTGGCGCGACATCGGGACCATCGACGCGTACTGGGAAGCGCAGATGGACCTCATCGAGATCCACCCGCAGTTCAACCTCTACAACTTCCGCTGGCCGATCCGCACGGGCGCGACGCACGACCCGCCGGCCAAGTTCGTCTTCCGCGACGAGGCGCAGGCGCGCGTCGGCATCGCGACCGACTCGATGGTCAGCCATGGCTGCATCATCTCCGGAGGCCGCATCCACCGCAGCGTTCTGGGCGTCGGGTGCCGCGTCAACTCGTTCAGCGAGGTCGAGGAGAGCGTTCTGTTCGAGCGCGTGCGCGTGGGGCGCCACGCGAAGATCCGGCGCGCCATCATCGACAAGGACGTGGAGATCCCCTCGGGCACCGTCATCGGCTTCGATCGCGAAGCCGACCGGCAGCGCTTCCACGTGACCGAGCGGGGCACCGTCGTGATTCCGAAGCGCGCGAAGCTCGACGCGCTGATCTGAGCGCGCAACGTAACCCGGACGACCGAACCAGGGAGTGAGCGGATGGGACGCACGGTCATCGTGGGCGACGTTCACGGTTGCCGGTACGAGCTCGAAGCCCTCCTCGCGCACCTCGAGTTTTCGAAAAAAGAGGACCGGCTCGTCCTCGTGGGCGACCTCGTGATTCGCGGACCCGACCCCCACGGCGTTCTCGCGGTCGTCGACAAGTACGGAGGCCGTTCGGTGCGCGGCAACCACGAAAACAAGCTCCTCTCCATCCGCGCCGGCGCGAACCGCGGCGGCGAGCACGCGGACCTCGCAGAAGACCTGTCGAAGAGCGAGTGGGCGCTCATCGAAGCGATGCCGCTCTGGATCGACCTGCCCGATCACGGGGTTCGGGTCGTCCATGCGGGGGTGGTGCCGGGCCAGAGCGTCAAATCGACGCCGCCGGAGGCGCTCTTCACGATGCGCGCGCTCGACGAGGACGGGCGCTGGAACGCCGAAAAAGGCACGAAGCCGCTCTGGGGGGCGAAGTACGCGGGACCTCCGCACGTCATCTTCGGGCACAACGCGCTCACCGAGCCGCAGCTGCACCCGTGGGCTACCGGCATCGACACGGCGTGCGTCTACGGCGGCCGGCTCTCGGCGATCGTCCTCGACGCATCGGAGCCGATGCCGCGCGGCGCGAAGGCGCAGCGCAAGCTCGTCAGCGTGCCGGCGCGGCGTACGTATTTCGAATCGAAGCAGAGCCCGCGATGACGGGCGCGCCATGACGGGAGACCCGTCGCGCGAGCCGCGCTACCCGTACCTCGTCGTCGACGTACCGGCAGGCGAAGCCGAGGACGCAGGCGCAGAGCTCTTCGAGCTCGGGGCGCTCGGCGTCGAAGAGCGCGACGCGACGACGCTCGTGAAGGCCGACGGCCCGCCAGGCGCGCGCGGGCACACGACGCTGGTGGCGAGCTTCGAGAGCCACGACCTCGCGCGCGCGGCGCTCCATGAAGTCCCCGCCGAGTGGTCGCCGCGCATCACGGAGGTCGTGGGCGACGCGTGGCGCGACGAGTGGAAGAAACACTTCGAGCCGTTCCGCCTGTGCGGCTCGCTCGTCGTGCGGCCGCCGTGGCGCCCCTACGAGCCGGCGGACGGCGAAACCGTCATCGTCCTCGAGCCGGGCCGCGCCTTCGGCACGGGCCTGCACGAGACGACGCGCCTCGTCGCCGAGACGCTCGCGGATCGCGGCGATCGTCTCCGAGGGGCAGCGGTCCTCGACGTCGGGTGCGGAAGCGGGATTCTCTCGCTCGCGGCCCTGGCCCTCGGTGCCGCGACCGTGCACGCGATCGACGTCGATCCCGACGCGGTGGCGGTGACGCAGGAGAACGCCGAGCGAAACGGCCTCTCGGATCGAGTGCGCGCGGAGGCGACGCCCGCGGCGGACATCGCGCGGGCGTTTCCATTCGTGCTCGCGAACATCGAAGCGACGCCGCTCATCGCGCTGGCGCCCGCACTGGTACGGCTGACGGCCCCGGGCGGGATCCTCGTTCTCTCCGGGATCCTCGCCCCGGACGTGTCGCCCGCGCAGTGGCCGGCCGTGGAGCACGCTTACGAGGCGCTTCGCGTGGAGGACGTGCGGCGCAAGGGGGAGTGGATCGCGGCGGTTCTCCGCGCGTGATCCTCCGTCGCGTGCCCCTCGCGGCCCTCGCGCCTGGGCCCCGCCGGCTCGACGATGCAGCCGCGCATTACGTCGCGCGCGTGCTGCGCCTGCGCGCAGGCGACACGTTCGTCGCGTTCGATCCGGCCGCGGCGCTCGAAGCCGACGCCACCGCCGTGCGCGTCGACGCGCACGGCGTGGAAGTCGAGCTCGGACCGGTCCGCGCCGGCGGGGCGCGCGCGGCGCGCGAAGTGATCTGGCTGCAAGGCCTCCCCAAGGGCGACAAGAGCGACGCCGTGGTGCGCGACGCCACGGAGCTCGGCGCGACGCGCGTCGCCTTCGTGCTCACCGCGCGGACCGTGGTCAAGCTCGATGCGGCAAGCGCGAGCAAACGCCGCGCGCGCTGGGCCGCGATCGCCGAGCAAGCCGCGCGGCAGAGCGGGCGTAGCGACGCCCCGGCGGTCGACGATCCGGCTCCGTGGAGCGCGGCCGTCGCGACCGTGAACCCCACCGCAGCGCGCTTCTGCCTGTACGAGAGCGCGAGGGATGCCCTCGGGCCGCGCCTTCTCGAAGCGCTCGCGGGGGACGGCCCGCTCGCGTTCGCGTGCGGGCCCGAGGGCGGCCTCACGGCAGAGGAGATCGCCGTCGCCGAGCAGGCCGGCTGGCGGGGTGCGCGCATCGGCGCGTCGACCTTGCGCACCGAGACGGTCGCCGCCGCGGTGCTCGGCGCCGTCCGCGTCTTCGCGGGAGGTGCGTTATGATCGCGTGCGGCAGCCCGCGCCGCGTTCTTCCGCCCCGGCTCCTCCGCTCGTGCTCGATCGCATCGCCCTCCACCAGACGCGCCTCTTGACGCCCGGCCTCGGACGCGACGGCAAGGGCGTCGCGCTCGGGTCGAAAGGCGTCGTCCTATTGCCCTCCGTGGATCGCCTGGTGGGTCTACTCGCCGTCTATTGCCGGAGCCGATCGCTCGAAGACGTGATGCCGAGCCTTGCGCTCCACGTCGTGCGGTCCGAATTGGGCGCGCGCGAGATCGCGTTCGAATGCGCGGCGGAGTCGAGCGACCGCATGGACGGCCTGGCGGACGCGGCGCGCCTCGTCGGCGGCCTGACGTTCACGGGCACGTCGCGCCACTTCGTCCGTTACCGCGACAGCGCTGCCCCCTTCGGATACGACGCGAGCGAGCTCGTATCGAGCGAAGCGCCGTTCGTCTTCTATGACGATCGCTCCTCCCAGGGATACGCGATCGAGCGCGCCATCGACTTCCGCTCGCTCTTGCTCGGCCTGATGCTCCGTTCGTCCCCTTCCAAGGAAGACGCCGGGCCGCGCCTCTTCGTCGCCGAGCCGGGGCTTGGGCCCGCGCTCGTGCATTACCTCGTGCGTTCCGAGGTCGCGGGCGAAGCCTGCGTCGCGGAGTGGCCGCCGGAGAGCGCGCTCGACGACGCGCCGACGCGTCGCTGGATCCTCCGCATTCCCGAGCTGCCGGCGCGGATGCGATCGCTCTTGCAGACGACCCCCGGGATTCGCTGCTTTCTCCCCACGGGACCGGGCGTCGCGGTCGAAGCCGGGTTCCGCCATCCGATCGAGCTCCGCGCGTGCCCGGTCTTCGATGCGGGAGGGCTCGTTCTCTTGCGTGCCGGAGGTGAGCCCCCTTGGGTCCTCGGCCGGATGCCGCCGATGGGCGAGCTCGCCTCGCTCGCACGCATCGAGCTCCGGGCGACGTGGGACGCTCCGGCGCCGCCGGAGCCGGCGCGGGGCGCCATCGCCGGGGCCGTGCACGTCCCGCTCCGCGTGCTCGCCTCGAGCAAACCCCCGCGGCGCGTCACCGCGTCTTTCCTGAAGCGATCCGAGCTTCCTCTCCTGCGACGGCTCGCGTACGTGCTTCCGCGCGCGAGCATCGAGCGCACGGAGGTGGCGCTGACCGCGGATGGCGCGTATTTGCGGTCGAGCGCGGGCATCGAGGCCATCCCGCTCGGCGCGCTCTTCTTCGAAGTGCGCCCCAATCTCTACGTGCCGGTCGGCCACGAGGTCCTCCCGGCCGTCGCGCCCGACGTGTTGGCCCGCGCGATAGGTGTGTCGCCCTCGCGCGTTCTCTTCGTCGGGACGGACGCGCGCGCCGTCGCCGTCGACAGCGCCGCCTTCGTGTCTCTCGAGCTCCTGCTCCTCGAAGCGCCGGCCTGGGAAGAAGCCGGTGCCGAGGCGCTGCCGAACACCGCCCGGGCGGCCCCCATCGATCTCGAGACCGTCCCCATCGGACTCTTTCCGCTCCGCGGCGTCGACGTGCCGCGCGCGGGGGACTGAATGGCTCTCGCCGCGAGCCTGCACGATCACGTCCTCGCGCCCCTCGTGCTTGGCGGCGCCGTGCGACCGCTCCACGCGATCGGCGTGCACGCCGCCCTCGCCCTCGATGCGGCGCTGCCCGAGGGCCCACTCGCCGCGCTCGTGCGGGCCGCGCGCATCCGCGCGGCGCGCCAGATCGTTCCGGTCGATGCCGTTTCGGAGCCGGGCCGGCCCGAATGGGCGCTGGCCGCCGCGCTGAACGACGTCTTCCAGGCCGTAAACCCCGCGTTCGCGACGCCGCTCCGCCGGGGCATGGCAAGGCGCATTCTCGGGGCGGCCGAGGCCATCCTCGATCGAACGGCGCCCGCCACGACCGCCGCCGAGGCGCTCGCGCGCCACGGCTGGTTCGGGCGCATCTTCGAGCTCCGCCGCACCGATACGACCGTCTCGTGGTGGGTCGGCTCGCAAACATGCGCGGGCTACGAGCCGCCCATGCGGCTTCGCGCGTGGCCCGAGATGCGGCACGTGACGCTCACCAAGAAGCGGGAGACGCTCTTCGATCTCGCGCCGCTCGCCGTGCCGCGCGATCGGGTCGTGCGCGCGATGGCCTCGTTTCTTTCGCGATCGCCGCTCACCGACCTCGCGACCTGCGCGCGAGGCGAGCCGGTCTTCGCCTGGTCGGCGTCCTCCATTGGCCTCCTGGCCGAGCCCATAGGCCGGCGCCTCGCGCTGCGCGCCGTGGCCCTCTTGCCGGCGGACGCGGCGGACGAGTCGCTCGGGCGCGCGACGCGTGCGCTCGCACGCGGCGACGGCGTCGCGATGGGGCACGTGCTTCGTTTTCTCGGCGACCGAGCGCTCGGCGCGGTCGCCTCGCCCGACGGCTCGGGCATCGAGGCATCCCTCGCGCCCGACGCCGTCTTCGCTCGTGCCCTCGGCGCATTCGCGGCCCGCACGCGCCTCGAAGACGAAAGCAACGAGGAACGCGACGCCTTTCGCCTCGGCGAGCGCACGCGTTGGCTCACCGGGCTCAGCGCAGTCATCGGCCGCGAACCGGCGGTGGGGGATTTTCTTCGCGCGTACGGGCTCAATCGGCGGTCGCCCGCGTGAACGGCGATGGAGCCACGAACCCGGGCGATAAATCCGCGGGGGCGTTCGCAGAATCGCGCTCGCAGATTTACGCTGACGACGCGAGGACATGCCATGGCCGGCCTAAAGCGAATTCTGGTTCCCACCGACTTCACCGAGACTTCCGATCACGCGCTGAGCTGGGCAATCGATCTGGCGAAACGGCTCGGCGCATCGATCACGGTGATGCACGCGTACGAGATTCCGATCGTGAGCTTCCCGGACGGCGCGCTCCTCGCCACGCCGGAGATCGCCGGACGCCTCGCCGATGCGTCACGCACCGCGCTCGACGCAGCCGTGCGAAAGCACGCGGACGCGGGCGTCGCGCTGGACTCGGTGCTGCGCGAAGGCGCCGCATGGGAGGAGATCAACGCGGTCGCCGATTTGATCGACGCCGATATGGTCGTCATCGGAACGCACGGCCGTCGCGGCTTCTCGCGCGCGCTCCTCGGAAGCGTCGCGGAGAATGTCGTCCGTACGGGCCATCGTCCCATCGTGACGATTCGCGGAAAGGAATAGGCGCGAGACGCGCACGAGCCCCGCGAGCGCGGGGCCGATGCGCAGAGCTCAGATGTTCCTGGCGGTGACGCGAATGAGACGACGGTAGCGCCGCGTTCGCGCGGGTTGGCGGCGCAAGCGGACCGCGATCGGGAGCCACGAGCACCGATTCGGCGCCGATGACGCTGCGGGCGAGAAACGCAATGCAGAGATCCGATCGATTGGCAAGTGAGGCGGCGGGACGCCGTGACTGCACTCGATAACCGTGGCATGTTTCCGACCCATGCTGACTCGGTCGCTTAGGTTGGGTGCTCCTCTAGCTCTACTTGCTTTTGCCGGAGTCTTCGTCGCGTGTGCCGCTTCGACGAAGAGCGACAACGTATTCGGTGGCTCGGGGGACAGTGTCTCCGGTTCGGGCTCGGTATCCGGATCGGGAAGCGTCGCCGGATCGAGCGGGACGGGCTCCCTCGGAAGCGCGGGATCCAACGCGCTCTCCGGCGCGCTGAGCAACAGCGGGTCCGGGATGGACGGTGCGGCGCGTCCGCCTCGCTGCGACGCCAGCGGCCAGAACTGCAGCTGCTTCAACGTCGCGTCGCTCGGCTACGGCGGCCATACCGGATCGCAGCTCGGGATGGGGGGCACGGACAACACGGAAGACTTCATCAACTACCTGAACGCGCAGAGCAGCGCGCTCTTCGCGCAGGTCGGATGCGGAACCGACATCGGGTGCACGAGCCCCGACAAGCCGAACTTTGCGGACGGCAGTTTTCTGCCGAACTACGACGTCCTCATTTTCCAGTGGATGGCGGGGTCGCTCACCCCGGTCACGAGCAGCACAGGCTCGACCGAGGGATACCAGGGCGCCAACTACTGGACCTTCAGCCAGGCCGAGCTCGACGCGCTGAAGGCCTGGGTCATGGCCGGCGGCGGCGTCATCATCCTCTCGGGGTACGACTACTCGAGCGACGAGCTCACGCCGACGAACCAGGTCCTCACGGCGCTGACCGACTTGAGTTACACGGCGACCGATACGTATGGGATGACCGAGACGGGCAACGCCGAGTACTGTCTGGGCGACTCGGATCCCGTCACCGGGTGGGCCCCCGCGCCGGACAAACTCGGGGCGAACATCACCGCGGTCGGCGCGTTCCACGGGCGCACCATCCAGGTGCCGAACGGCTCGAAGGCCGTCGTCGACTGCCAAGACAACACGTACGGCGTCTGCGCGGTGCACGAGGACGTCGGCAACGGCCACGTCTACGTCTACACGGACGAGTGGGTCACCTACACGAGCCAGTGGAACCCGCCCACGCAGCCGGCGACGTACTGCTCGCTCGACGGCTCGACCGCCAACGGGGATTTCCCGGCAGTGGAAGCCGCCTACCAGGTGCCACAGTTCTGGGCGAACGCGATCAGCTACGCCGCGCAGGCGACGATGTGCCAGTTCACGATCGTCGGCACCATGCCGCCGCCTCGCTAACTCGCCCACCGTAAGCCGAAGACGGGACCGATCGCCAAGCCGCCAAGCGTCTTGGCGCCTTGGCGATCTCCCCATCGAACGTTCGCTCGATCAGAACGACCCCGGCGCGTATCAGGCCTTGAGCAGCTGCCGCAGCACGTAGGGGAGGATCCCGCCGTGCTTGTAGTACTCGCGCTCCTGCGGCGTATCGATGCGCACCGTCGCGACGAACTCCATGATCTTGCCGGTCGGCGCGGTGGCCCGCACGGTCGCCTTGCGCGTCACGATGGAGTCTTCGAGATCGGCGATCGCGAACACTTCCTCGCCCGTGAGCCCCAGCGAGGACGCGGATTCGCCCGCCGGAAACTCCAGCGGCAGGATCCCCATGCCGACGAGATTGCTCCGGTGAATGCGCTCGAACGTCTCCGCGACGACCGCGCGCACGCCGAGTAGGCGCGTGCCCTTCGCCGCCCAGTCGCGCGACGAGCCCGAGCCGTATTCTTTTCCGGCGAGGATCACGAGGGGTACCCCCTCCTTCGCGTAGCGCATCGCCGCGTCGAAGATCGTCATCGCGTCGCCACTCGGGATGTGGCGCGTCACGCCGCCTTCCGTACCCGGGGCGAGCAGATTGCGCAGGCGCACGTTCGCGAAGGTGCCTCGCACCATCACTTCGTCGTTGCCCCGCCGCGAGCCGTACGAGTTGAAGTCCTTCACGTCGACGCCGCGCGCGGCGAGGTATTGCCCCGCGGGCCCGTTCTTCTTGATCGATCCGGCCGGCGAGATGTGGTCGGTCGTAATGCTGTCGCCGAGCACCGCGAGCGCGCGCGCACCCGCGATGTCGGTCACCGCACCGGGCTCGCGCGTCATCCCGTCGAAGTACGGCGGGTTCTTCACGTAGGTCGACTTCGCGTCCCACGCGTAGAGATCGCCGGTCGGCACGCTGAGCTTCTTCCAGTCTTCGTCGCCGTCGTAGACGCGCCCGTACACGCTCTCGAACATCGCGCGATCGATGCACTTGTCCATCGCCGCCTGCACTTCGGCACGCGTCGGCCACACGTCTTTCAGACTGACGGGCTTGCCGTCGCTGCCCGTGCCGAGTGGCTCGTGGTACGGGTCGAAGTCGACCGTGCCCTTGAGCGCATAGGCCACGACGAGCGGCGGCGACGCGAGGTAGTTCGCGCGCACTTCCGCGTGCACGCGCCCTTCGAAGTTGCGGTTGCCGCTGAGAACGGCCGCCGCGACGAGCGCGCCCTGCTCGATCGCCTTGGAGATCGGCTCGGGCAGCGGTCCGCTGTTGCCGATGCACGTCGTGCATCCGTAGCCCACCGTGTAGAAGCCGAGCTTCTCGAGATACGGAGTGAGCCCCGCCTTGTCGAGATACTCGGTGACGACCTTCGAGCCTGGCGCGAGGCTCGTCTTCACCCACGGCTGCCGCGTGAGGCCCTTCTCCGCCGCCTTCTTCGCGAGCAGCCCCGCGGCCACGAGGACGCTCGGGTTCGACGTGTTGGTGCAGCTCGTGATCGCCGCGATGACGACCGAGCCGTGCGTGAGCGTCACGTCGTGGCCGTCGATCGACGCGTTGGCCTTCGCGTCCGGCGCGCTCGGCTTCGGCGACTTGGCGAGCATCTTTTCGATCGACGAATGGAAGTTCGCCTTCGAGTCGGTGAGCTTGATGCGATCCTGCGGGCGCGTCGGACCCGCGAGGCTCGGCACGACCGTCCCGAGGTCGAGGTGCAGCACGTCCGAGTAGGTCGCTTCGGGGGCGCCCGCGACGCGGAAGAGGCCTTGCTCCTTGAAATACGCCTCGACGAGCTTCACGTGCGCGTCGTCACGCCCCGTGAACCGGAGGTAACGAAGCGTCTCGTCGTCGACCGGAAAGATGCCGCACGTCGCGCCGTACTCGGGCGCCATGTTCGCGATCGTCGCGCGGTCCGCGAGCGTGAGCTGCCCGAGCCCGTCGCCGAAGAATTCGACGAACTTGCCGACCACGCCCTTCTTGCGAAGGATCTCGGTGACGGTGAGCACGAGGTCGGTCGCCGTCGCGCCTTCGGGGAGCGACCCGGTGAGCTTCATCCCGACGACCTGCGGGATGAGCATCGACACCGGCTGGCCGAGCATCGCGGCTTCCGCCTCGATGCCGCCGACCCCCCAGCCGAGCACGCCCAGGCCGTTGATCATCGTCGTGTGCGAGTCGGTGCCGACGAGCGTGTCCGGATACGCGGTCTTGCCGTCTTCGCTCTTCATGACGACGCGCGCGAGGTATTCGAGATTCACCTGGTGCACGATCCCCGTATCGGGCGGCACCACCTTGAAGTTGCGAAACGCGCCCTGGCCCCACTTGAGGAACTGGTAGCGCTCCTTGTTGCGCGCGAACTCGAGCTGCGCGTTGATCTTCATGGAGTCGGCCCCGCCGAACGCGTCGACCTGGACCGAGTGATCGATGACGAGCTCCACCGGCTGGAGCGGGTTGATGCGCTTCGGATCGCCGCCGAGCCGCTTCATCGCGTCGCGCATCGCGGCGAGGTCGACGACGGCGGGCACGCCCGTGAAGTCCTGGAGCAGGACGCGCGCCGGCGTGAAGGCGATCTCGCGTTCCGGCTGCTTCGAGAGATCGACCGTGGCGAGCGCCTCCACGTCCGCCTCGCTCTCGGCGCCTTCGCCCCCCGATTGCGTGCGGAGCAAGTTCTCGAGCAGAATCTTCAGCGAAAAGGGCAGCCGCTGGGCTTTTGGGTATTTCGCGTAGACGCGGTCGAGGCGAAACACCGAGTACGAGGCGGGACCCACGGAGAGCACGGAGGCAGTGGTGAGGGGTTCGGTCATAGCGCTTGTTCTGGACTAGTCCTCGCGCGACCGCGCGGCAAGGACCCGCGCGCGGGCGAGGCAAGCACCGGCGGCAAGCGAGACCAAGACCGGACCGGCGCCGCGCGGCGCGGCGCGCCCACGCCGGCCTTCGCGGTGAAGCGCGATTCGCGGCACAGGAAAAGAACACGACACAAGCCCCCTGCTATGCTTGGACGAGGAGCTTTTCCGGAATATGTGTCGGCTGCTCGGGATCGCCGCGAACGAGCCCACGGAGTTTCGAATCGTCCTGCGGGAGGCCCCGCGCTCGCTCGCCTTTCTTTCGCGCGAGCATCGCGACGGGTGGGGAATCGCCGTATTCGATGCGACGGCTCGGCAGTGGCAGATCGACAAGGGCGTCGAGTGCGCCGGCGAGGACGAGCGCTTTCATCGCCTCGCCATCGGCACGCGGGGCGAGCTTCTCATCTCCCACATCCGGCAGAAGACCGTGGGCGACACCACCCTCGCCAACACACATCCGTTCGCCCAGGGCCGCTGGGTCTTCGCCCACAACGGCACCGTGAAGGACGTCCCGTGGCTCCGCGCGAACGCCTCCTCGTGCCGTCTTTCGGAGATCACCGGGCAGACCGACAGCGAAGTGCTGTTCGCGTGGCTTCTCACCCGCCTCGACGAGGCGGGCGTCACCGACCACCCTGCCTGCGCGGCGACGGATCGCGCCATCGCCGGAGCGGCGCGTGAGGCGCGCGAGCACGAGGGCTTCGGCGCGTTCAACTTCATCCTTTCGGACGGCACGACGACGTACGCCCACCGCTTCGGCCGGTCCATGTTCCTCTTGGAGCGCGGCCTGTACGACGCGGTCCGGCAGCGGCGCGCGAGCCGCGACGGCTCGGTCCTCGAGACGCCCTGGTCGTCCGGGCGGACGGCGGTGTTCGTCGCGTCCGAGCACATTACGGACGAGCCCTGGCAGGCCCTCGACGACGGCACCCTCCTCCGCATCGAGCGCGCGCCGGCCCCGCATTGGCGACTCGTCCTCGCGTAACGAGGACCCAGCAGGCTCTGGCTTCGCGTAATCATTAATTCGTACGCACAAATGTCACTTGCTTGGCCGGATCGGCCCGGTCACCATCCCCGCGCGGGGTCGGTCGAGCGCATCGTGTCTTGAGAAGCGCCGCGACGAACAGGCCTCGGCCCTGCGTTGCCGCATGGATTCCTCGCGTCTGCTGGGGCCGCCATTCACGCGAATGGCCCGAGAATCGGCCAATCTATTTCGCATCGACAATGTCAAATTAGAGAGGAGCGACAAGATGTCCTACGCATCGTATGTCAAAAGGATGACGCGAATCGCGGCGTCACTCGTGGTCGTCGTCATCGGCGTGAGCTTTCCTCATCCCGCGCACGCCCAGTACATACCGACCACGACAGAGCCGATCATCAATGCGAATTCAGGCCTGTGTATGGGGGTGGACGGCGGCACCATGGTCGCTGGCCAGGGGATCATTCAATGGGAATGCGAGGCGGCGACCGCGGCGCCGGACCAGTACTGGAACTTCGTGAGCGTCGGCGACGGCATTTATGAAATTCAGAACTACAAGAATACGGATTATTGCCTAGGTGGAGCGATTACGGAAACCGGATGCCCCGGCGGGACTGAATGCCCAGGCGGTGGGGGCGCCCAAATGTATATCGATTATTGCGGCGGCGCCTCGCAAGACTATTGGTACATAACCGAAGGCTACGGCTTCGATGTCGTTTTTACCAACTACGCAATCGGCCTCGTCGCCGCCGCCTGGGAAGCGAGCACCGAGGAAGGTACCTGGGTCATTACGTGGGAGGACGAGATTGATGGGATTGTAAACCCGTCACACCTCGAGCAGCAGTGGTCCATCGCCCCCACCCTTTGAGAACTCGGATCGATAGGAGTGGCGCCTATCGCGCTCGCTTGCGGCGTATCCACCCCAGGAGGCCGAGGCTCGCCACGAATGCGGCGCCAGGCGCGAGCGGCGACACGGGCCCGGGTACGCTCGAGCACGACGACTTGTGCGTCGATTCGTCTTCGGCTTCCAGGATCGGCGCCGGCGGGTAGATCGTGCAGATTCCCGCGATGTCGTCCGGCTGCAACGTCAGCGAGCCGGCTGCATACAACGCATACATGACCGAGGTCGTATCGGTTGCGTGCGCGAGCCCGAGGAAGTGCCCGGCTTCGTGCGTGAGGATCGTCTGCAGATCGTATGTGTTCGGCGGAAGAGGCAGCGTCGGCGGTTCCACCGCCGACAGGTAATGCGGCGTCAACCCCGTCGTCATCGAGTTGATCTCCATGTCGGCGTCGTAGATCGTTCCCGAATTCACGCCGTAGGTCACGGTCGTCAGGGCGAGCGTGTTGGCCGCGTCATCGTGCTCCCAGTCCGTGTCGCGAAAGACGATGATGTGATGCGTGTCGTGCACGGTCGGATCGCACTGGATGAGACCGCAGTCGTCGGCGACCGTCAGTGCGTCCGACGGGCCGATGTCGTAGGTCTGCACGTTCGGCACGTCGGACGCGCCATCCAGAACCGGGCCCGCGTCGTAGAGAGTCGCGGGACACATCGTCGTGTTCCAGGTGTTGAACGCGGCGTCGGCGACGCGCGTGGCGTCCGCGAGGGTTACCTGGTCGCTCGCGGCTTGCGCGAGCGAATACGGGATCACGGAGCCGGACGGCCACGCAAGCGGGGTGCCCTCCATCCAGCACATTTGGTCGAACGACGGGTCGTAGCTGGACGACGGGAGCGGCGTAGTCGTGGTGCGGCAGAAGGCGTGCGCCGTCGGCGCGTTCGCGAGGACCAGTGCCGAAGCGAGGACCGCGAAGATGCCACCGCGCAAGCCGGCCCGCGTGCCCACGGCTACGCGCGCACGAGAACGCCATGCTCGCCGCACACGGCGCTCTACGGATCGATGCATATTCACTCCTCGCTCGAAGACGATTTGACCCAACTGCACGCGCGCGGTTCCCCCAAGCTACACGCCCGAGCCATCGCGCTCAGGCTCTTCGCGGGATCGCGCTGGCCGCCGTCGACCCCGTCTAGATAGAGAATACCCGCAAACTCGCAGGCGCGCGCGCTCCGCGCGACGTTGCAAAGACGTTCCCAATGCGTCAGCGCCTGGGCGAAATCGCCCGGCGCGCCCGCTTCCACCGCGGCGAGCATGTCGGCGTGCACGCACCCGTAGAATTCTCCAGCGCGGCACGCGTCGCGGTACAGGGCACGCGCGCGAGTCCAGTCCTTCGCGGTGCCTTCGCCGTGTTCCGCCATGTACCCCACATTGGCGCATCCGGTCGATTCACCGAGATGGCACGATCGCTCGAACGCGTCGTTCGCACGCGCGGAGTCGCGGGGCACTCCGTCACCGTATTCGAGAGCGCAGCCAATGCTGTTGCAGGCGCGCGCATCTTCCAGGGCACACCCGCGTGCATACTCGGTTGCCGCAAGCAAAGCATCGCGAGGAAATCCCTCGTTCCCTCCCTCGAACGCCTGGCCCACCTGAAAGCACGCGTCCGCCTGGCCGGAGAGGCACGCCTGCTCGAGCTCGAGGCGCGCTTTGAGCATCTGCCCATCGTCGGCCTCGTCGGTTGTCCCGTCGTCGCTCTTGTCGGACGGCGCATCGCCGGCGGAGTCGGCCGCCTTTCGCGCGAGCCAGTGCGCGCCCACCGTGCAGCTCACGACAAGGCCCCCGTCGCACGCGTGCGTGAGCATCGCAAGGCCTCTCTGGGTGCTCGCCGCGTCATGCGCGACGCCGCGGCCGTCCAGCCAGAGCCGGCCGGCGAAGCCGCACGCGCGGAGATCCCCCGCGTCGCAAGCCTCGGAGAACATTCGCGCAACGCAACCGAGCGGGCCGTTGCTGCGTTCCCCTTGTTCCGATGGCTCGGGTAGCTCCGATTGTGCCCATTGCTCCCATCGCGCCATCGCGCGCGAAACGCAGTCCTCGGTCGTACTGCCCGCGCACACGAGAACGGACGGCGCGGCGGGGGCGGCACAACCGTCCGGATCATCGTGCGAGGACGCGCGCGCGGCGTTCGTGTTCGCGGCCGCCGCACAGCCTTCGATGGGGCACGCCGCGGGCGCGGCCGGCAGCGGCGACAACACGAGAGGTTCCGCGGCGCAGCCCGACGACGCCCCAGCGAGAAGGACCGCCGGGAGGGCCCAAACCGAAAGCACGAACGAGCTTTTCACCAGGGGATGCAGAGCATGACACACGAAGCGGGAGGCCTGTAGAGTGCGTCCGATGTCGATGGGCACTTCCGATGAAGTCGTAGGGCTCGCAGGCTACGGCCGCTTCGGCCGAGCTCTGGGACAGCTCCTTTCGGACGCAGGGATCCCCTATCGCGCTTACGATCCCGACAGCGAGGTGCCGCCGCCGTTGCGCGCGGGGTCCATGCAGGAGCTCGCGCGCGGCGCGGCGTTCGTGGTGATCGCGGTGCCGGTGCCCCTCGTGCGATCGGCGCTCGAGACACTGCGCCCGCACCTCCTGCCGTCGCAGGTCGTCTTCGACGTGGGGAGCGTGAAGGTCCTCCCCGGCGCGGCGATGGCCGGGGTCCTGGGGAACGCGATTCCGTGGTGCGGGACACACCCGCTCTTCGGCCCCGTGAGCCTCGCGCTGGCCGAGCGCCCGCTCCGCGTGGTTCTTTGTCCGGCGTCCGAGCACGCAGCCGCGGCGGTGCGCGTGCGCGCGCTCTACGAGCGCATCGGGTGCGAGGTCATCGAGCAAACGCCGGAAGGCCACGATCGCGTGATGGCGCACACGCACGCGCTCACCTTCTTCGTGGCCAAGGGCATGATCGACGCGGGCGCGGGGATGGAAGTGCCGTTTGCGCCGCCGAGCTTTCAGGCGATCGCGCGCGCGATCGAATCGGTCCGTTCGGATGGCGGGCATCTGTTCGCGGCCATCGCCCGCGACAATCCGTATGCCGCCGATGCGCGCAAAGATCTCGTCGCGGCGCTGACGGCGATCGATCACGCGCTCGACGCCGAAGCCGAATCGGGATCCGGCTCCGGATCGGCGAGCGAAGAGATCCGCGCGGACGACGCGCAGTTTTCGATCCCCGACCTCGGGCAACGATCTCCGGAGCTGCGCGAGACGCGCGACCACATCGACGCCGTCGATCGCGGCATCGTGAATCTGCTGGCCCAGCGCGCGCAGCTGCAAGAGCGGGCCGCGCGCGCGAAAGCGGCGCTCGGCGCGCCCGTCCGCGACCCGGTCCGCGAAGCCAAGCTCCTCGGTGCGCGGCGCGAATGGGCGAACGAGATGAAGCTCGACGAAGACGGGGTCATCGACGTGTTCCGCGCCATTCTGACCATGTCGCGCCGCTCGCAACGAACCTGACGGGCGCACGGACAGGATAGAGCTACAATGCCGCGCGTGATGAAGCGCTTCCTTTCGAGCGTCCTCTTCGCGAGCGCCGTCACCGCGATTGCCGTCGCGTGCGATTCGAGCCCTACGGCCAGCTTCTCCAGCGGCCGCGCGCTGCCCTCCTGCTCGGAATTCGGCGTGTGCGAAACGTGCGCCCTGCAGCCGGGGTGCGGCTGGTGCTATTTCTCCGATGGAACGGGGTCGTGCAGTACGGGTCCGGAGCAGTGCCAGTCTGCCTCGGAGGGCACCTGGACCTGGTACACCAACGGCTGCCGGACCGCTGCACAGCCCACGGTCGGTCCGGAAGCCGAGGGTGGGACGAGCGCGGCTCCCTCCGATGCAGCGGCGATCGACGGGACGCCCGCCACGGACAGCGCCCTGGGCGATAGCGCATCCCCCGCGAACGACGGGGCTTCGGTGGGCGACGGCGCGTCACCGACGCATGACGCCGCGGCGCCGATGGGCGACTCGGGGTTTCTCAACGAGGGCACGCCCGACAGCGGAGCGAGCACGATCGACGCCGGCGCGGGCGACGCGGAACCGTCGGGCACGAACGCCGACGCCGCGGACGGCAGCTGATCGCCTCGCTCACTGAACGACGACGGTCGCCGTCGTGAAGTCGATGGTCCCCGTGCTGTTTTGCGCTTCGACGAGGACTTTGGCCTCTTCCAGATCGCCGAGCTGCAAGCCGAGCCCCAGCCAGCCGGAGAAGTGCTCGGAAATCGAGATATGCCCGCACTGGCGGGCCGTCGACCGCACACTGAAGTACTGATCGAAGGTCGCATTGCCGCCCGTGATGGCGGGCTTGTTCGTTTGCGTGTGCGTCCAAACGTCGTAGGTGTCCCCATCGACCGTGATCGTCCCCGCCTTCGTCCGCGGGGTTCCGTCGGACGCGGTATCGCCCGGCTGCGTGCCGCCCCAGTCGTCGATGATGTAGTACTCACGCAGCGGATTGACGGTCCATCCGTAGATTCCGACGTATACGAGACCCGTATTCCCGGTCTTCGTTTCGGCGAAGTCGGACGTGATCGTTCCAATCTGCGCGGGGGTCTTGGTCTCGTCGAACCCCAGGCCGTTGCGCGCCAAGAAATCGCCGGCGTTCGTCCATGTCGCGCTGAACGTCGCGTCGACACCGTAGACCGTCATGCATCC
>Ga0210391_10001045_pt1 | contig 26101 bp, 27 predicted proteins | sample IncBWC12OmetaG_FD_160573 | JGI IMG/M metagenome (GOLD analysis project Ga0210391, IMG submission 160573) | Forest soil microbial communities from Barre Woods Harvard Forest LTER site, Petersham, Massachusetts, United States - Inc-BW-C-12-O ... | reverse complement strand
GCCCATCGCTACTCCTCGCGGGGTCGCATCGGCGGCGTTTCGTCGTGCTTCACGGTGTATCCAAGCCGCCCATCAGTTCCGACACTACTCAGCGACATGGCGGAATGTCGGATAGTACCTATGAAATGTTCGGTAGCTTTGAATTGCGGCAACCGAACGCACTTGATCGGCAGCCGGAAGAAACCTCAAGGCTCGTAGCATTCGCGCTGGGCCGCGCTTAATGTTTGAATCGAGTTTATGACGCTCGCGAGACGAAAGTAGCGGCGCAAAAATATAGTTTATGTCCTTCCACCCTTTGCAGGCGAACTTCCACTTCCAAAATAATTCCGTTGGAAACAATTGCGTTTGGTTAGGGTCGCTCGCAGTGCAAGTAACTGTCAGCATACGAACTCCGTCCTTATAGGAAGTAAGGAGTGCCGGTCTAAAGATAATGTCAGGGCGCTGCGCCTCCGCGGTTTTCACCGCCAGTTCAACGCATCTGGCAAGTACAGACGCGAACTCGTCTTCCCCGATCAACGCGACATCGGTCGGCATGAAGGTCTCGAGTTCTTGCCTGAGCAAATCCGCACGGGCGTGGCCCGGACTGTTGAAGCCCGCATTCTTCCACTTGTCGGACGCTGGTGCTTGCGCATTGAGCGTAACGCGAAAAATGTCCCCGTGCCTTAGCCGGAGCAGGGTCTGAACGACTTCTTGGAGCTGAGTCTTGCGGTCGGTAGTTGTGTAATCCAGCCAAACGATTAAGTTCTTCTTGCGAGGAAATCGCGCTGCGATTTCATCCATTCGAGAAGGCAGATCGGCAGAGTTCATTGTCTCGCAGATGGTCGCATCCGTAGGCCGGTTGAATTTCTGACGCGCAACTGCGTTGGGATTCAAGTCGAAGGAGAATTGCGCTTGAATCCCCAAACTGTTGTATATGGCATAGTGGTCGATCAGATGATTTCCGCCCATCGACAGATAAATATACCGATCTGAGCCCCGCGGAATCAGCGCTCGTGCGAGGAGCTCTACGAACAGCTGGCGGTCAATGAATTTGTTCGGGCGAAGCTGGTAGGGAATATCGGCGCCACTCATCGGGTGGCCTGCTTCAGTATCTTGTCGAAGCACTCCTGCCCGACGACGGACGGGGCCTGGGAAGTTTCCCCAAAAAGATGGGCGGATACAGATTTTATGGCGGTCTCTTTGCGCGTAAAGGATATTCTACGCATCGGATTGCGAGTCTCCGGTACCGGCAAGCGAGGCGGGTGCTTCTTTGCATGCTGTTCGCCCCTTACGGCGATTCCGTGATCGGCAGCAAGTCTAACCTCGGTCCTCGCATCCTTGCGCTCTGCTCGGTCGAAAAACTGCCCTGCCTCCTCTTCCATTCCCTTCCATCTATTTGTGAATGAAGTGCATTCTCTCAACCCTTCCATGCAGTACTTCCGAGCATCCAAGTAGATATCCGATCCGACTTCAAGATCGCGCTTGGTGGTTGATATTGGCAATTTCTCCGGATGATCCGTGGAGAACACGATGAAGCCAGCAATGCTGCGAAATTGTGGATGGTACTTCGGTACCGCGCCGTCTCCCCAACCTGTCTTGTAAGACTTATCGTTAAGCAAAACTAGTCGGTCATTGCAAATGACGGAGATTCCAGCCTCGTCCGTCTCCGGGCGCTCAGCCGATGCGTCTATTTCCTCTATGCGTGCGAGGGGGCGATAGAACCCCACGGTTACCCGAACGTGAACTCCGTTCTTGGTTGACTCGAAATCGTACGGTCGAATGCTGTTCTTTATTTTCAAGAAGTTGCTCGAGTACAGGCGAAGTGTCCTTGGCTTGATCTTTTCTCCATTAACGAACACTGCGAAACCTTTCTGCATTAGATATCCGAAGTGCTCGGAAACGGCGGTCTTCAATATGTTTACGAACGAGTCGTTGCCAAATTGGCGAGCAATATCCTTCTTGAGCGATGGAACCGTAATGGTTACGCCTTTCTTGCTTTTGTCACGGATGAGTTTCAGCGGTAGGTTCCACTCTCCATTTTCGGGATCGAGCCACTCCCGGGAGTAGGTGACGGCAAAAGCAGCGTCATCGGCAATCGATTCTACCGTTGCTTCTTGGCCAATCTTAAAGATTGCTCGCTTCATTCCAATTCCATAAAGGCCGATGGTCGGGATGTCCTGATCCTTCCCGAGCCGTGGTCGACCTAACTGAAACGCTCCCTCAATAGCGTTCTCGGGAATGCCGCCGCAATTGTCCGCTATAGAAAAGAAGTCGGAACTAAGCTTAAGTCTGGCCTCGTACCCATCGTACGCGTTCGGCTTCTGGATCTTTCCTCTTCGCTGCCGCGTCGCACCATCCACGCAGTTGTCGATCAGATCAAGTAGGGCGTCTGTAAGCTCGATATCGCGAGTAAGCATCGAAACAAAGAAGCGTTTTGTTGGACCGCCCCATACGCTATCGCCAGTGACCGTTTCCATCGTTGATACCATCCCTGTGCACAATTTAGAAATCGAGTACGGGTAAGTGAGAGAGCCTTAATACGCTAGTTGACGCCGCATGAGCTTCGTAGAGCAGAATATCAGCGACAATAGGATTTACGTTCCTCTCGATCCGGCTGAGCGCGTGCCGCTTCGTCGGACGATTGCAAACGAATTCTTGCGACGAGTTTCCTCGGGCGGAGACGTACGACATTTCGACGATTAATGATGTGCACAAACAACGCCCAGGAGCCTAGCTCCCGGCCTTTTCTAATAGCGCCCGTTAAACCCTCGGCCACGGTCGCCGGCATCGAACTAAGTGTATGATTATACCGATATTTGTCTGCAGATCCGCTTTGGATTTCCAGTCTAAACCATCAGACGCATTCCGATGATTACGACGAAGGATTCACTAAGGCGCCTGCTTCGAATCGGGACCAATTATCGGTACGCTCGTCCCTACGCGCCTGAACCCGTTGAAATCGACGGATTGCCCAACTTCTTTTCGCATGTTTCGCTGCATGGAGAGACTTTGCCGACGCTCGAGCGCGGGATCAATCCCATGCGATTTGTCTCCGCAATTGACGGGTCGAGGCGACCTGCGATCTTGATTTCGAGCAGCCCTCATAAAGTGGGTTCTGGTTTCACGCCGTGGCAGGATACGTTCGAGCCGGACCTGGGAACAGTTCGATATTACGGAGATACCAAGTCCAAAGATTCTGATCCCAATACCTCTCCCGGAAACGCCGCACTGTTAGAGCAATTCCGTTTTCATACGTCTCCGCGGGCGGATGACCGGAGGCGCGCCGCGCCGCTCATCCTCTTTCGCCGGGTCACAGTCCAGGGGCGCGCAAAAGGTAACGTTCAATTTGCCGGTGTTGCGATAATTGAGCGAGCCGAGCGCATAACCCAATTCAATCCCGCATCAGAGGAATATTTCACGAATTACGTCTTCGAGTTTGCGGTCCTGAGCCTTACCCCTGAAAACGACTGCCTGGACTGGGGATGGATTGACGAGCGGCGAAATATTCGGGCTACGGCGGACGCCATCTTGCAAAGTGCTCCCTCTGCGTGGCGCGAGTGGTTGCGATTCGGAAACGATGCTCTTCCGCGACTGCGACGTCACGTTTCTCGATTGTCAGTCATTCCGACAATCGACCAAAGGCCTCTGAGTGGTTCAAGAGAGGAGGGTGTACTCAGACGAATCTACGATTTCTATTCGGGACGCAAGCACAGATTTGAGCTACTAGCTAGCGCAGTTGCGGCTCACGTCCTTACTAGATCCGGGGCCGTCTATCGCGAGGGATGGATTACCCCTGGCAGCGGAGATCACGGGACGGATTTTGTAGGCCGCCTAACTCTAGGTAGCGGCTTTGCCAGCGTTAAATTGGTCGTCTTAGGACAAGCCAAATGCGAGAGCCTAAGCGCGCCTACCGGCGGCGTTCACGTTGCGAGAACCGTTGCTCGTCTGCGTACGGGCTGGATCGGAGTATACGTGACGACGAGCTATTTCTCCGAGCCGGTGCAGCGGGAGATTCTTGAGGACCAGTATCCGATTATACCAATTGCGGGAAAAGAGGTCGCGCAGGTGGCCTTGGCCTTGGCGCTCGAGGGAGGGCAAAGAAAGCTGGAGACATACTTAACGGAACTTGATGCGCGCTTCGACACGATGTTGAGCCATCGCAGACCTGAACAAATACTGTTCGATTGATCGCAGGGAGGAGCGCCCGATTGGATCGCGACTTCTTATATCAAAGAGACACAATCAAGCGCTCTGACCAGTACGGCGTTGCGGGCGAGCGGTCGGAGCGAAGCATGGAACGACCGTGTCCCATCTGGTTGGATAAGTACGAGAGGTATCGGGAAGAACCGCAATATTTCAAGCCGCGCATGGGAGCCATATGTTGTCCCCCGATAGGAATCCTGGGATATCACAGTAAACATCTCCATGCTGTTCCCGAGGCTATGATCCGAACTTTGTTTGCGAGCTTGCGCGAGCGGGGAGGCCGCTATAATGCTAGCTGATTTGTTCGCGCCATTAACCGCGGAGGACCGGTTTCATCCCCAATACTTGGGTCTACGCGAATCGGATATTCACGGGGATGCACGCGTTCTGATGAGCGCGATCATGCGGCGGATGGGCGATCCAAATGGAAGCTTCGTGCGTCACTTCCAAGGCGATGGATTTCATTCCCGCCTATTCGAACTGGCCTGTTTCGCATATCTCGAAGAAGCGCAACTCTCAATCGACCGTTCACATGATCGGCCGGATTTTCTTGCGTCGGACGGAAATTGCGTTGTCGCGGTAGAGGCCGTAACAGCCAACCCGCCGGCAGGTCAGGGATCCGACATTTCTTTAGCGAACATGAGTCCGCTGACTGAGCTAGAACTCTTCGACAGGGTCAATAGGGAATTTCCTCGGCGCATCGGCAAGATCTTGCAGAAAAAACTGCGACACAACTACCACGAATTAGAACATTGTCGTGGCAGGCCGTTGGTGCTGATGATCGCGCCATTCTTCGAGTCCGGATCGGTTTTCTATACGGACGACGGCCTGCTGTATGGTCTCTTCGGACCGCCGGCGGGAGTGCAACAGGCAAGTCTTCCGTTTTTTCAGCGAGAAGATGCCGGCACAATTAGTGCCGTCCTTTACTGCAACCAGTTTACCGTTTCGAGGTTCTTCCGCCTTGCGACGGACTTCCATTCGCGCAGTACCCCAAAAACAGAGCGACACGGCACGTTCTACAGTAAACGTGGCCAGGAGCACCACGCTCTCGCACACTTTAGTCATTGCCTAGGATCGCCCGGTTTACCGAAAGAAACGTGGGCGGAGGGCGTCAGCGTTTTCGAGAACCCCAATGCCATTATACCCCTGCCACGCGGCACTCTTCCCGGAACATGCTATGTCTCCGTGCAGGATGGATATGTGGTCAAAGAGATCAGCGATTTTCATCCTGTCGTTTCGTTCACGCACATTCACGGTGTCGATGAGCCCGGATAGTCCAGATCGCTTGCGGCAAGACCGAGACCGTACCTATATTGGGACTTCATCATATTTACGACAATGATTGGTAGCGGCGACATTTGCACGGAAGTTGCGAACGAGCCAAGGCACTTTCCCGGCGCGGACTGGGCCTCAATGAAGCGCTCGATCCGAATCTAACGAGGTTGATCGGGGATAGCGGATCTCGCCATTCAAATTGAGCCAGCGTCACAGACGTTATCCTATGATGGTGCCCTTGTAAGGCTCAGGACCTGATGTAGGAATTGCAAGAATTTGCGAAGAAGTTTGTGATCCTCGGCGTCAATACCTTCGGGATCGATGTGAACGACATCATTTCTTACCCTGCGCACTTTGTCCAGCTCGCGGACAAAAATGGCACGATCTACGTTTAAGGCAATCTTTGTCCAGTTTTCTTTGTTTTCGAGAAGACGTATGTACTCGCCGAAGGTCAAATCGGCGACTGTCTCGACGTCTCGTGCAGGGTCAGCGGCGGAATCCTTGGCGGCATTGAGTTCCGCCGTCGTAAATCGTCCAGTCACAAGAGTTCGAATGTGATTTTCAATTTCTGAGAGCAAGAGAAAAGGTTCGGACAACTGCTGAAACTGCAAGCTAAGGTCGCTTGTGGTGACGATTCCGGAAATTGTACGGTCCTCGGCCCGCACCAATACGTAGGAGTTCTCAACGATCAGTGACACCACGCTAAACAGCGACGTATGGCCTGGAACCTCGTAGTGCGGTTCCATACAGTCCTGGGCCGTTATTACCGTACGTCCAAGCGCCAGTCGTGCGCCTATGCTGGACCAGCTGACGATTCCTTTGACATCTCGTTCACTAGTCATGACCGGAAGCTGGGAGAAGTCGTGGCGTAGCATCAATGTCACGACCTCACTGAGGGAGCAATTCGGCGACACACTCAGAGGTTTTGAATTTGCGGATTCCAAGCGGCGAATGCGAAAGGCGGGATCCGGAACGCCGCCAGTAATTAATTGGTGTGACGTTGGTTCAATTGTCTCGATTGCAGGAGCGTAGCCGCTCAACGTGCCTAAGTCAGACGCAGGCGCGATCGGTGAGTGCTCGGGCATGTCCGCAAGAGCGAAGCCTATTGGCGTGCTGCTATGTACTTCGTTGAAGTCAGGGACGGTTATTAGATGTGCGGCCTTGAGGGCTCCGGTTATCCGTTGGTTAACCCAGTATCCGCGCCGCTTCTGACCGAACCAGCCAAGGAATGTACGTACGCTCACGGCTTCGATCGGCTCACGGGCGACCAATCTTGCATGAATGTTTGCCAGCGGCTCCTCACGAGGCGTACTTGCCATTGCACATCTCCTTATCTAACGAGGGAAGTCACGGCTCATGTGCCCATTGGCTCTTCCCACGACGAATACTACTCACTGACACCCCTCGGGGCGCAAACCTGGTCACAGAACCAGATGCTGCAGATCAGATTGGGGCGCGTTGCGCGCGTGCTTACCAACGCCGCCGTCCCCGCAGCGCGTGAGAGCATCCCCGATTCTTTGGTAACGCTTCTTGCGGGACCGTTGCCATCGCTCAGGTCCGCGCTAAGAGTCGGTTCAGGGGGGGGCGGAGTCGCGGCGGGGTGATCTGCTGGCCTATTCTCGGTCCAGTCGATACTCAGGGCCCGTCAGTCGCATCAGGAGAGGGCACGTGCACGTATGAGCGTTCTCGTGAAGCGGATTCCGCGCAGGTACGCGCATCCGCCAAATCTTCAGGACGGCGCGGTCGCATTTAGCCGGATAGCCAAGATACCGGGTCGCCTTCTAGTGAGCAGCTCCGCGGGCACAACGTCTATCGAAAATCGGATGCGATAAACTAGTGCAAGAGGCCGGATACATTTTGGCAGACCGATTTGCCGCGAAACTCACGACGTTGCTCGCAAACGCAGGTGGCTTCTATGAGCGGGCTTTTTGCGATTACATACATCTTGTCATTCGCCGCTTTGTGCGCTGCATCACGTCGTCTGTCTTCCGGGGTGGGGTTGTGCGCTCGGAAGCGCGTAGCCGTCGCGCTGGACTGTCCGGAGGTCTTCGCCTCGGTGAACTTTGGTGAAAACCGGCAGTTCAGGGCGAGGCAGCCAGGCGCCTATAGACGTCCGAATAACGTCCTGCAGCTGTGCGAGGGATGTCCTGAGATGGACCTTGTGGAGCGTAACCTTGCCAAGGTTGATGTCGCGGACGCAGCGCCGTCGCGCGGTACTGAAAAAACCCTAACGGCGGTCCGCCGTCTGTCCGGTCGCCGAACCAATAATTTGAGAACGCGCGCCACAGAGTACGGTATACAGTCGAGTTCCGTACCCTTGGGGCGTAGCGTGTTAGGCGACCTGGAGGAAACACCGATGCCATCACAGCTAGCCGTCGAGCCCGCTCTCGCCGCCTTGGTCGCTCGTACGAATGCCCACTTCGCTGAGTGCGACATGTTGCCCGTTGCCGAGGAGCAGCTGGAGTGCCTGGTGGACGGCGAACGGACGACGGAGGCGCTTGAAATGGTGGACGACTGGTCCGCGCGCCTTGGGCTTCCGGATGACCTTCACGGCGATCTGTCCGAATGGATCGAGGGCAATGAGGCGGTCGACGATGGCCAGCGGAGCAACGGGCCGCGCCGCCGTTGAGCGCCGTTCGCAAGCGTGCCGCCCATTTATAGCCGCGTTTCGACCTCAGGCCAGACCGCGGGACATGCAAAGTTTTGGAGCGGCACGGCCACGTGTTCCCGTCTGGGCGAGATCCGGGCTATGGGGACGCAGTTCGATGCGTAGAATCGATTCTTTGGTTTGAGGTGCCCACCGTTTTGGGCTATTTACCGGATCACATCTGCACCCTGCAGATCGAAGCCGTAGTGCGCCGGCGCAAATGGCCGGCGGCAACATATCGCGTCCGGCCCGTGTGAAATCCGTGTGATTACCCTGTGCTTCCATGTGCTCTCGTGGGCTAATTCGGGGTTGCAACGGCCGCCCGCCCTTTGTTGACGAAAGTTATAAGTTAAGTACAATCAATGACTTGGGGTCCGATATCGGATTCCCGATTAGCCTTGGCGGCCAAGGCAAGGCACTCATAATGCCGGGGTCGAGGGTTCGATTCCCTCCCTTTCCACCAATCTTATTGGGGTCCGTTCCGACCACATCGGTAACGAATTATTCGGGCAAATAGGTAAGGCGGCCTCAATTCCTGCAGCGAAGGTTATTTGATGGTGTCATCCGGCTGCGGCAATTCGCCGCGCTTGCGACGCATAATCCGGTCGAAGGCCGCAAAGTCGGCCTTGGTGCGGCGCTCGGCAAAGAACGCAGCGGTGTTCATGGCCGCCAGTTTTTCAGCGACAGCTGTTGCCAGGAACTGGTTGACGCTCACGCCGTCTGCCTTGGCGCGCCGCTCGACTTCTGCTTTGACGGACTTGGGTAGACGCAGGGGATAGGTGCTCTGGGGTGTCTTCATGCTTTGATCCTCGTATAGGCCTCCGCCGGAGTGAGCAAGTTGATGCCAAACTGCTTGGGCGCGATGCCGAAGTCCCGGATGTTGAACGTCACGATTGCGTCAGCATTTCCGTTAGCTGCGGCTTCCAGTACGATTTCGTCCCCCGGATCCCGCAGCATGGGTCTCCAGTTGTAATGGCTCTCGACGGGCTCGAGCATTGCAATGACTGCATCGACGAAGATTCCCACGTCTTTAGCATTCAGTCCTGATCCCAGGATATGTTCGGCGCGGGTACAGGTGGCCTCGTACTCCAGGGCCAGCGCCACATTGGCCAGAAGAGTGAGCTTGTCCTGACGAGCTTCCATCAAAAGAGCAGCAGAGGCACCTGTGGGGCTGCGCATCGCGGCCACGATGACATTGGTATCAAGGACGACTCTCACCTATTTATAATATCACATCACCTGCGATATCAAAATAATGGACATTGCTTGGACAACGACAGCTCGCTGGCTGCGGGAGATTTGCGGGAATCGGTTGTGCTCAGTTGTGCTTCGTCGTGCCAAACTGCAATGGGGCCACTCGGCTAAGCTATTGAAATCGCAGGCTACCTGGAGCCAAATGGACGGCTCATAATGCCGGGGTCGAGGGTTCGATTCCCTCCCTTTCCACCATCGACTGACGTCCGTTCCGACCACATCGGTAGCGGATCATTCCGGCATGCTGCGCTACACTTTAAAGGCTGACCCTTTTGCTAAGGACGCTGGAAATGGCGCGCGCTGTGTCGGAAATCGAGACGGAAATTAGGGCACTTGAGCCCAACGACCAGGAGCACCTCTTGAAGCCTCTGCTCGAAGAGCTAGATGGTCCTGCCGATCCGGATGTCGATCGTGCCTGGCTTGAAGAGGCGCAGCGGCGCAGTCGAGAGCTTGACTCGGGTGCCGTAGAAGCAATTCCTGCCAATGAGGTCGTAGCCAAGGCGCGCGCAGACCTAAGCGGCGGTGAAGGTTGAATTTCAGTAAGCGTTCCGTGATCCCGTCTTGCGGCAAACGGATCAGTGGTTTATGGGTCGGCTGAGCTTCCAAGCAGCCGGCAGCGGTGAGCCGATCTGGCTTGTTGGCGTTAAAGGCAGGCGCTCGAGGACATCCCGCAGGTAGGCGTAGGGATCGATGCCGTGTAGACGTGCGGTCTGGATGAGGCTCATGATCACGGCCGCCCGGCGGCCGGCACGATCGGAAGACCAACTTCAAGACCAGCGTGTCCGTCCAAGGGCACTATTAGGGACACAAAACTGTCGGCGGGGAAATAGACGTAGGGCATGCGCTGCCCGGAGGTGCACAAAACTTGAGACACAGGCTCCAAGCGCCCAAAGAGGCGCTTGCGAAGCGGGTGTGGCAACCCGGCGAGGAGCTGATTGCCAGTCCTTGATCGCTTCGAAACTGGCATCCGTCTCCCCTTGAATGATTGCACCGAATCGTGTCGATGAGCCCGCTAACACTATTTCGTTGGCTCACCTTGCTGCCTCATAGCCCGGCCAGTTGGCTGCGTATGGGACGGGACGGTCAGCACCTCCGGACATGTGCCAGTCCGCGGCTGGATTGGTGCGAATCTTTGGACAGCAAGCATCTGCGCGCCCGCCAGAATAGTAGTGATGGCGATGAGTACAATGGTGCGGATGTGTGAATCGGGTTGGGACTTCGCAAGCTCATCGCCGCCTAGCGGCGGCGTCGCGATGGTGACAGTGGGCCGCCGAGGCAGAAGAGGGAGAAGACGCGGAATTGTTGTCTCGCAAATGGCTTGCCGCAATCTAGGATCAGTCAGCGAGTCTAGCGATAAGGCGAGACGGATTCTGGCAGCTTGCGCGGGGAGAGTAGCGAGATTTCCGGCCTCCTCCCACGGGTCCATGTTCATGCGAGCCAGAAGTGACACGACGCTCAAGCTCAGCCCGTTCTGATCTTCACCGATTGGCGCGAACAGAAAATCATTGAATTCAGATCCGAGAGGGGACATTGGGCCCGCCGACATCACGTAAGTCTCCGTAGTTGCTAAGCCGGTAGCGCTTATACCCTTCAACTATCTACGCACGGAGCGCTGCTGTCGGTTCGCTGGCGCACCTTGGCGGCCAGGATCAGACTCTGAGGATGAACGGTTCTTGTGGGCCGGAGCGCGGCAGGAGGCGATCACTTTCTTTCTTGACGACCGCATAGCACTCGCAACAGAGCTCTTCGAGCTTGGGGCGGTCCAACACTGTGATACGGCCACGGGCGTATCGGATGACGCCCAGCTTGTCGAGTTTCCCGGCGGCCTCAGTAACACCCTCACGTCGCACACCCAGCATATTGGCGATCAGCTCCTGAGTCATGACCAGCTGATTGGACGACAGACGGTCGAGCGATAGCAGCAGCCAGCGGCACAGCTGCTGGTCCACCGAGTGGTGGCGATTGCATACCGCGGTTTGGGCCATCTGGGTGATCAAGGCCTGCGTGTAGCGCAGCAACAGTAGTTGCAGTTCACCACTACGATGGAATTCATCCTTGAGCTGCTGCGCGACCAGACGATAGGCGAAGCCGGCGCTCTGCACTATCGCCCGGCTCGGAGTCGTCTCCCCACCCATGAATAGCGCAATCCCGATCAAGCCTTCATTGCCCACCACCGAAATCTCTGCTGATGCGCCGTCTGCGAGAACGTACAAGAGCGAAACAATTGAGTCAGTGGGAAAATAGACGTAGCGCTGGATATCCCCTGATTCGTACAAGACCGATCCCAGAGGCATCGGCACGAACTGCAGGTGCGGGTAGAGTCGTTCCTGCTCTGAAGCAGAAAAGGCTGCCAGCAGATGATTCTGCTGCGGACTGTGGGGCGGATTCGCCATGGGGTAGGTCGAAAGATCGACTGCTAGGGAACGGGCTATGGCCACTATAGGCTTTTCTCCGTGGTGTCGTACGCTAGCGTACATAGATCGGTAGAGAGGACACCCGCGCTCGCGTATTAAAGGGCAACGCCGATCGGCACGTTCTCGTGTCTATATGTGCGCAAGCGCACAGTCAATGAAGGCCGTAAAGTCGACTCTGGCTGATGAAAGTACTCCCGATGGTCGCGGCAATGACCCCGGATCCCGGCCGTTTCGGCCTTACCAGCGACGAGGCGCAGCGCCGGCTGCGTAAATTTGGCGCGAACGGCGTACCGGAGGTCGCGGTACGGCCTTTGCTCGCCGCACTGGAAAAGTTCTGGGCGCCCGTCCCGTGGATGCTCGAAGCCGCAATCGTGTTGCAGCTTGTGCTGGGGGAGTATGTCGAAGCCGCCTTTATCTGCGCTTTGCTGCTCTTCAACGCCGCACTGGGATTTTTTCAGGAGAGCCGCGCTCAGACAACTCTGAAGGCCCTGAAATTTCGCCTCGCCCTGAACGCTTCGGTCCGTCGCGACGGGTTGTGGAAGAACGTTCTTGCCGCGCAGCTCGTTCCCGGCGACATCATCAAGCTGTCCTTGGGCGGCGTGGTGGGCGCAGATGTCCAACTGCTTAGCGGCGAGGTGCTCCTGGATCAATCTACTTTGACTGGTGAGTCCCTGCCGGTGGAGGCGAGCGCCGGAACGACGACCTATGCTGGCGCGATGGTTAGGCGTGGAGAGGCAATTGCCGAAGTGACTGCGACAGGCGCCCGCACCAAGTTCGGACGTACCGCGGAGCTTGTGCGAACGGCGCATGCCGTCAGCTCGCAGCAAAAGGCAGTCCTTGGCGTAGTCCGTAACTTGGTCATTTTCAACGCCGTGATCGTAGTAGCCCAAGTGGCATATGCCGTCTCGCTGAAACTGCCAACGTTAGAGATCATCCAGTTGGCTCTCACGGCCATCCTCGCTGCAATCCCGGTCGCGCTTCCCGCCACTTTTACCCTTGCCAGCGCCCTGGGCGCACGAGCGCTTGCCAAGCGTGACGTTCTACCGACCCGGTTGTCCGCGGTGGACGAGGCGGCAACTATGGACGTTCTGTGTTCTGACAAAACCGGGACACTGACCCAGAATGAACTGGTGGTCACGGCGGTGTGTCCCATGTCTGGCTTCGACGAAGCGCGCGTACTCGCCCTGGCGGCCCTGGCCAGCTCCGAAGGCGGACAGGATCCGGTCGACGGCGCGATACGTGTAGCATTCTCGCGTGCCTCCCCCGACGTGCCCAAACTGGTAAGGTTCCTGCCGTTCGATCCCGCAAACAAGATGTCGGAGGCCACAGCGACCGATTCAGAGGGTAAGACTCTGAGAATCGCGAAAGGCGCCTTTCCTACCGTAAGTGCCCTGACTCCCGAGTTGCCGGCGGCGACCGCGGCAGTGAATGAACTTTCAGCGCAAGGATTCAGGGTCCTGGCAGTGGCGGTGGGGCCACCTGGGGAACTGAAAATGGCAGGGCTCGTGGCGCTCAGTGACCCGCCGCGCACGGATTCTCTGGCGCTCGTCACGGACTTGCAGAAAATGGGCGTCCGTACGGTGATGCTCACGGGAGACGCGCCCGCCACCGCGCAGATCGTGGCCCACGCCGTCGGTCTCACCGGTGCCGTTTGCCCGCCGGGTCCCCCTCCTGCGGGCGTAGCCCCTGAGCAATTTGCGGTCTTCGCAGGGGTGTTCCCCGAAGACAAGTTCCGTATCGTCAAGGCGTTCCAGGCTACCGGGCACACGGTTGGGATGTGCGGCGATGGTGCCAACGATGCGGCCGCGCTGCGCCAGGCCCAAATTGGAATAGCGGTTTCCACGGCGACCGATGTGGCCAAGGCCGCGGCCGGAATGGTGCTGACGGAGCCCGGTCTCAGCGGCATTTTGGCCGCAGTGACGGAAGGACGGGTAACCTTTCAGCGCATCCTGACGTACACCCTGCGTTCAGTGACTCGTAAGATCGATCAGATGCTGTTCCTGACTGTCGGATTGGTGATGACGGGTCACGCGATTCTGACGCCGATGCTGATGGTCATTTTGATGAGCACCGGCGACTTTCTGGCCATGTCCGCAACTACGGACAATGTACGGCCATCACCCAAACCCAATGCCTGGCGCATCAACAATGTGACCATCGCCGGCGTAGTCATGGGAGCTACAAATCTCATCTTCTGCAGCACGGTTCTCTCCATCGGAAAGTTTGCACTCGACTTCGATACTCGATCGCTGCAGACGCTCGCCGCAGTCACCTTGGTCTTCAGCGGACAGGCGGTCTTTTACGTCGTAAGGGATCGGCAACGGATTTGGAGTTCGCGCCCGAGCCTGTGGGTCGGCCTATCCTCCGTCGTGGATGTGCTCATCATTTCAGTCCTGGCGGGCGGCGGATTGCTGATGGCGCAGCTGCCATTGGCGGTAATCGGTGCCGTGCTGGCTGCCGCGACCGTCTTCGCTTTCTTGCTGGATACGGTCAAAGTGGCGGTGTTCACCCGCTTGGAGATGGCGTGAAGCCTGTCATGCCAGCGCGTTGAATCCGGCAATGACATCGAAGAGTTCTTCGTCGATCGAACTTTGCCGCAGGCGGTTGAGCGATTGCTGCAGTTCGTCTTTGACACTCTCGATGTTATCTTCCGCGCGCTGCATGGCTTCCAAGCGGCTGGCGTTCTCACTGGCCAGCGATTCCGCGCAGGCCCGGTACAGGGAGATGAACAGCTGCTCATGAATCAGTCCCGCTAGCCCTGCGGTCCGCTCCCCGAGCAACTGCGCAAGTTGAGTGTTCGGCCATGGGATCTCCCGGATGCGCTTATACCAAGTCGCATCCAGCGGTAGCAGTCGCTGGCTTAGGGCCTCGTAGTGCGTAGCCGATCTCGGCGCATTGTGAAAGACGAGGATCTCACTATGGCGGTTGGAGGCTCCATAGGAGTCCATCTCGATCTGGATTTCGGTGACGAGTGCGGTGATGGCGCCAACCGAGCTGGGAACTACGAATCGCTTGCTAACAGTCAGTCCCGCTGCCTCGAGCGGCGGGCACACCCGTGCGCCGACGGCCCAGAGGGTCTTGGTACCCGACAGCTTCCTCAGTGCCCCCGAGGCGAAGTCTCCGATGACCTCATTAAAGCGCCCGACCAGGCCCTGATCTGAGCCGAAGACCAAGGCGCCAGTCAGCGTGTCCCCGCCCCGGGTCGGCTCCGCTGTCAAAGGTGGTTCACCGGACAAACACAGACTTAATCCGAGCTCGACTGAGTGCTGGTACTGGCCCAGTGCCGCGACTGCATGCTCATATTGGACGATGGATGAGGCCGAGATCGCCTTCATCGCGCGGACCACCGAGCCAAGTTGCCGGGCGCCATCGAGTTTGCGGCGCAGGCCTTCGAGTGAGTCGCTCACGGCTTGAAAGCGGCAAGCGCGGCAGTGACGGTCTGCGCCACCGCGGCAGTATCGGCTGCAGCCAATTTTCCGTCTACCAAGCAGCGTTGACGCAAGTCCTGGGGCATTTGGGTGACCGCGGCACGCAGCGCCGCCTCCGCGGTGGCTACCTTCTCGAGCGGAATCGCGTCCAGGAGTCCGCCGGTCAGAGACTGCAGCAGCACGATCTGCTCCAGGACCGGAATGGCAGCGAATTGCGGCTGTGCGAGACAGGCACGAATCCGTTGACCATGGCTGATCACCTGCTGCGTATGCTCATCAAGGCGCGTGCCGAAGCGCGAGAAGGCCTCCAATTCTTCGAACTGGGAATACGCGAGTTTCAGCTTGCCGGCAACCGCGCGATAGGGCGCGCGCTGTGCGGCGCTGCCGACCCGGGAGACGGATTTGGCGACATCGATCGCGGGCAGGATCCCCAGCTCGAACAGCGTCGGCGACAGGTAAAGCTGACCATCCGTGATCGAGATGAGATTGGTCGGAATGTAGGCCGCAATGTCCTGGGCCTCGGTTTCGATGATGGGCAAGGCGGTAAGGGAGCCGCCTCCGAGCTCCTTGCGCAGGTGCGTGGAGCGCTCGAGCAGACGCGAGTGGATATAAAAGATATCTCCGGGAAAGGCTTCCCGCCCTGGCGGACGCCGCAACAGTAGTGAAATCTCCCGATAGGCGCGCGCGTGCTGGGTGAGATCGTCGTACACGACGAGTACATCGCGGCCGGCTTCCATGAAGTGCTCCGCGATACTGGTTGCCGCGTAGGGAGCGATATACGTCAGCCCTGGTGCATCACTTCCCTCGCTCACCATGACGACGGTGTAGGGCATTGCCCCGTGGCTGCGCAGATCCGCCACGGCCTTGGCCACGGCGGAGGCCCGTTGACCCATGGCGACGTAGATGCAGATGACGTTCTCGTCGTGCTGATTGAGAATGGCGTCGAGGGCGATCGCGGTCTTTCCCGTCTGGCGATCCCCCAGGATCAGCTCCCGTTGCCCGCGCCCGATCGGCACCAGTGCGTCAATGACCTTGATGCCGGTTTGCAGTGGTACGGTCACCGGGGAGCGATCCATGATCGCCTTGGCCTCGCGCTCGATGGGTAATCGGTGCACGCAAGCCGGCGGACTTAGATCATCGAGTGGCCGGCCGAGCGGGTCGATGACCCGCCCCAGGAGCGCCTCTCCGACCCCCACATCCATGACCCGGCCTGTCCGGGTGACTTCGTCACCGGCCTGAAGGTGCGTGTAATCCCCGAGCAGCACCACCCCGATCTTATCTTCGTCCATGTTGAACGCGATGCCGGACAGTCCGCCGGGAAACTGGATGAGCTCTTCAAATCCCGCCCCTCGCAATCCCGAGACTGTCGCGATACCCGTCGAGACCGAGGTAATCGTGCCGACCTCGCGCGGCGCCAGGTTCGGCGCAAACGATTCGCGCGCCCGTCGCAGGCCATCGAATGTCCGCTCAAGGTCTGGAAGCAGGGTGTCAGGGGGCATGTGCCGGTGCCTCGGTCGGCGCCGCCAACCCCGTCGCTACGATGGCGGTGGCATCCTGGGCTAGAGTCGACAGATAGTCCGCGACGCTCCAGGCGAGCTTTTGTCCAGACACCGAAATCTCGAGCCCGCAAACCAGCTCGGGTGCGGTCTCGAAATGGACCACGGCAGTTGCGCCGAGGACCTCTCGAATCGCCCCCTCCAGCTTCGAGCGCTCCGAGGGAGAAGGATCGTCGGCGCTGCGTACCAGGACTGCCTGCGCCACGGCGGTCGTGACGGCTAGTGCGAGCCTTTGCGGCTCGGGCAGCGCCCGCAGGTGCCCAATGGCCACTTCGAGCATGCGATCCTCGAGGCTTGTGCCGGCAAGTTCGGACAGGGCCTTGCGGGTGAGCGCAAAGACCTCCGCCTGGATGCGCACCGACAGTTGACGGCCGAGCTCCGCACGCTCTGCGCCCAGCGCCTGGGACAGCTTGACCCGCAACAGTTCGGAATCCTGCCGCGCCGACTCGATGAGGCGCTGGCGCTCCGTAGCACCTGCCTCCGTCGCCTTGCGCATCAGCCCGTCCCGTTCCTGGTCAAAGGCCTGGTTGCGTTTGCGAAGATCTTCTCCCGCAGCCTTGGCCTTCGCTTCCTGATTCTCGGCGTCCTTGATCTTCGCGGCGATCTTCTGTTCGCGCGTATCGATGGCCGCCAGCACTGGCCTATAGAGATATCGGTGCAGCAGCCATACCAGGATCAGGAAATTGATCGCCTGCGCACAAACCGTGAACCAGTCGATCAGCACGTGCTACTTCCCAACCGCCGCAATGGCATGGTTCCAGAATGGATTGGCGAACAGTAGGATCATCGAGATGACGAAGCAGTAGATCGCCATAGACTCGATCATGGCAAGGCCCACGAAGAGGGTCCGTGTGATGGTCGGTGCGGCGTCCGGCTGCTGCGCGATTGCGCTCAGGGCGGTAGACACGGCGCGTCCCTGGCCCATAGCCGGTCCGAAGCATCCGATGCCAATGGTGATGCCGGCCGTGACGATGGAGGCAACGGCGATCAAAGTCATGCTGTCCATGGATCTCCTGAATTCGATTGGTTAAGCATCGTTGTCTCCGGTGGCGGCGGCTATGTAGACCGTCGCAAGGATGCTGAAGATGTAGGCCTGCACCATACCGGTCAGCAGCCCGAGAAGGGTCATTACCACTGGAAAGATGAAGGGTGTGATGGTGAGCAAAATCGCGATGATCATCGTCCCGCTCATCATGTTGCCGAACAGCCGTACGGCGAGCGCCAGAGTACGAGAGAGCTCGCTGATCAAATTGAAGGGCAGCATGATGAGGGTTGGTTCGAGGTATGACTTCAGATAACGACGCCAGCCGCGCCTGGCGACGCCGAAGACCGGCACTGCCACGAACACGCACACGGCAAGCGCCGCTGTCGTGGAAAGCGAACTGGTTGGAGGCTCGAATCCCGGCACGACCGTCAGCAGGTTGGCCGTTGCGATAAAGATAAAGAGCGTGCCGATGAAGGCGACGTAGGAGGATGGAACCGACAATCCGACCTCTTTGATTTGATCGTCGATGCCGGTGACCAGAATCTCCAGAGCCGCCTGCCATCCTGAAGTGACTACTTCGCTCGAGAGCTTGCGGGTGATGAGGTACGCGCCGACCGTCAGCACCAGCATCAGCCCCCACGTCGTAACAATCGTCGCGTTGAGCTTGATGAAGCCGTATTGCCAGAGGATGAGTTGGTCGGGCGTGATATGCATGGCTGCTTCAGGTGGGGAGGCGCGTGAAGTGCTTGACCGCGCCCCGTGCAACGAGGAGCCCGCACAAACAGGCGATGAGACTTGGCAATCCCAGGCGTGAGAAACAGTAGAGGCCGCAAATCGCAACCGCAATTCGCCCAAGTGCGCTGAGTCCGAACCAGACGGCGGGCACCGTGGAGGTCAGGCCGCGACGTACGGTCCACCACAGGCCGCCAAAAAATACGGCTCCCAGCAATACTCCAGCGGCGAGAGCTGCAATGACAAGTCCGAGACCGGTCACTTCTCGCCATCCAACAAGCGCCTGATGTCACGCTGTTCCTTGCTCACCCAGCGCCAAGCATTCGCGCAACCGAGGCACAGCCCGGCGACGAGTAGCGCCAGTGTCCAGGTGTGTGTACCGGGGTGGCGATCGTCGAGCCATCGACCCAGCCCCGCCCCCAGCAACGTCGGCAGGCAGACTGACCAGCCGATGAGCCCTAACATGCCCAGTCCCTGCCAGACGGGCGAGCGCGCTTGGCGCGCTTTGAGCTTGCGCTCTTCCTGTGCGCCAAGCTGGGCGGTGAAGGACCGGTCAGCAGATGAGCGGGTATCTGGATCAGGCACGTTGCAGCTTGACGAATTCGCGGACCAGTCCGCTTTCCAGATGTGCCAGGGTTTTGAGGTTTGAACTCTCCTGGTCGCTCAGCTGCTTGAGTTCCTGCTGAACGGCCTGGCGCAGCCGGCCAAGGTCCGCCCCGGCAATAGCCCGGCGTACGCATAAGACAACATCCGCTCCGGTCTTGATCAGCATCCCGGCATCGACCGCAAGATGAACTTCGTCCGTGGCAGAGGTCGAGTAGGCGAAGAGGCCCGGTGGGACGACGGCGGCGCAATCCATTCGGTGGGGTAGAAGGCCGAAGGAGCCTGTCTGGGTCATCACCACGATCCGTTCGACATTCGCGATGCTTGCAAAGACGCCTGAGGGCACGATGATCCTAAGCTGCACGCGCGCTGCCTTTGACTTCGTCGATCGTGCCGATCATGTACAAGGCTTCTTCCGGAACGTCCTTGAACTCATCGTGCAAGATCCGTTCGCATCCCACCAAGGCGTCCTTGAGACTCACGGTCTTGCCCGCCAGGCCGCTGAACTGTTTGGTCGCGAAGAAGGGCTGGGTCAGGAACCGCTCCAGGCGACGGGCCCTCCCGACGACGTTACGGTCTTCCTGGGAAAGTTGCTCGATACCGAGCATTGCGATGATGTCCTTGAGCTGCGCGTACTGAGCGAAAGTACGACGGATCTCCTGGGCAAGGTGGTAGTGCCGATCCCCGGCAATACCCGGCGTGAGCATCTTGGACCCCGATTGCAACGGATCCACCGCCGGAAAGAGCCCCGCACTGGCGCGCTGACGCGAAAGCACGACAGTCGCGGAAAGATGCGAAAAGACGTGCACCGCCGCCGGATCGGTGAAGTCATCGGCCGGCACATAGACCGCCTGGATGGCCGTGATCGCGCCGCCTTTGGTGTTCGCAATACGTTCCTCTAGTGCGGCGAGTTCGGTGCCCATCGTGGGCTGGTAGCCCAAACGCGAAGGCATGCGGCCCATGAGCCCGGAGACCTCCGAGCCCGCCTGGACGAAGCGGAAGATATTGTCGACGAGCAGCAGCACGTCCCGATGCTCGCTGTCCCGAAAGTATTCGGCCATCGTGAGAGCCGTGTGGCCCACGCGAAATCGACTGCCGGGGAGCTCGTTCATCTGTCCGAACACCATCACCATATTGGGCAGTACGCCGGCCTCCTGCATTTCGCGATACAGCTCTTCTCCCTCGCGGCAGCGTTCGCCGATGCCGCAGAACAGGCTGACACCGTCGTGATGTCCGATCATGTTGTGGATCATCTCGGTCAACAGCACGGTCTTACCGACCCCGGCGCCCCCGAACAGGCCTGCCTTTCCGCCGCGTTCGAGTGGCATCAGCACATCAATGGCCTTGATGCCGGTTTCGAAGATCTCGCTCTGGGTGACTCGCTCCGACAAGGTCGGCGGCGAGCGGTGTATGGAGCGTAATTCGACATCCGCGAGGTCTCCAGCGCGATCAATGGGCTGGCCGAATACGTTGAACATCCGGGACCTAATGGCTTTGCCGACGGGCACCTTCAACGGTCCCCCGGTATCTTCGACCCGAGCACCACGTGTCAGCCCCTGCGGAGGCGTCATGGCGATGCCGCGGACGCGTTTCGCATCCAGCTGCGCCCAAACCTCGATCAGGACCTGGGCCCCCTCGCCCGCGCGCAGTAGGTTATTGATGGCGGGAAGTTTGTGGCTGAACTCAACGTCGATGACGCTTCCGCGGACCGACAGCACGGTCCCGTAATCCTGATTCTGATCCGACATGAGGGATTGTTCGTGCCATGCGCTGCGGAGTGGTCACGATGCTTGGAACACCGCTGCGAATCTGTACGGTAGCGCTCATAATGGGCCGAAGACAGACAAAATCGGGATGTTTGGGTTCGACAGCGAACAGATGGAACGCCGAAGTGCGCATAACTTGATCTCATGCAAGCGTATGCGGAGTGATCCATATGAATCCCGTCACCTCCTTTCTCGTGTTTGTCCTCGCTATTGGCGGAGTGGTTGCCGGCTACCGGGGCAACCTCTATCTAGGCGTCCCGCTGCTCGCGCTTGCGGCGCTTGTTGCCTCCTCGCTGAAAATGGCCAATGTATGGCAGAAATTTGTAATTCTGCGGATGGGTAAGCTGCAGAGTGTGCGGGGTGCGGGGCTTTTTGCGATCATCCCGGTCCTCGACACGGTGGTCGCCGTCATCGATGAACGTATCCAGACGACAGCCTTCAACGCCGAGCAGGCGTTGACGCGGGATACGGTTCCGGTAAACGTCGATGCCATCATCTTCTGGCATGTGCAGGATGCGGAAAAAGCGGCATTGGCCATTACCAACTATCGTGAGGCGATCGATCGTGTCGCGCAGACATCACTGCGCGAGATGATCGGGTCCTCCATGCTGGCGGCGCTGCTCTCGGATCGCAAGGATGCGGACGAGAAGTTGAAGATCGAGATTGGTCAAAAGACGGCTCCCTGGGGCATCTCGGTGACCTCGGTGGAGATTCGCGACGTTGCAATTCCGGAGGCGCTGCAGAATGCCATGTCACGCCAGGCGCAGGCGGAGCGCGAAAAGCAGGCGCGCGTCATTCTGGGCTCGGCCGAAGCGGAGATCGCCGGCAAGTTCGTTGAAGCGGCTGCGGTCTACGCCGGACACCCGTGGGCCCTGCAGTTACGGGCAATGAACATCATTTATGAGACGACCAAGGAGCGTGGCGCAACGATACTCATGCCCAGTTCCATGGTCGACAGCCTGAATCCCTCTGCGGCGACCCTGGCCCTGACGCTTGCGGGTAGCGAGGCGCTCGCAAGCGGCATTCCGCCCAGCCATCCGGGTGCAGGGGCCAGTAAAGGCGGATCTCCCGCGGCGGTGGGTAACGGGGTCGGCGATGCAGCCGGCTTCCCGCAGGCGGCAGCGTTGAGCAGCCCCCGCATCTGATAGACGGCGGGTCAGTCGGTGTGGGTCAGATCGAGAGGTGTGAGGTTGCCCCATTGCCAGTTACGGATTTCGGGCATGTCCTGACCATGGCGGTTTATGTACTGTCTGTGCTCGATCAGTTTGTCCTGGAGCTGCCGCTTCAGATGTAGGCCCTTGCTGCCCGTCTGCGGCACCCGATCGATGACATCCATGACTAGATGAAAGCGATCCATCTCATTGAGTACAGTCATGTCGAACGCAGTCGTGATCGTTCCTTCTTCCTTGTAGCCGCGGACGTGGATATTGTGGTGATTGGTCCGACGATACGTCAGGCGGTGAATCAGCCACGGGTAAGCGTGGAAGGCGAAGATGACCGGCTTGTGGGTCGTGAACAGCGAATCGAAATCCGCATCACTCAATCCATGCGGATGTTCTAACTTAGGCTGTAACTTCATCAGGTCGACGACATTGATGACCCGGATCTTGAGGTCTGGCAAGTGTTGTCTCAGGATGGAAACAGCGGCAAGTATCTCGAGCGTCGGGACGTCCCCGGCACACCCCATTACGACATCGGGCTCCACGTCGTACTCATTGCTTGCCCATTGCCACACTCCGATACCTTTGGTGCAATGCTCTACCGCGGCGTCTATTGAAAGCCACTGCGGTGCGGGATGTTTTCCGGCAATGACGACGTTCACGTAGTGCCGGCTGCGCAGGCAGTGATCCATCGTGGACAGCAGGCAGTTGGCATCCGGTGGCAGATAGACTCGGACGATCGAAGCCTTCTTGTTCACGACATGATCGATAAAGCCCGGGTCTTGGTGTGTGAAACCGTTGTGATCCTGTCGCCAGACGTGCGAGGCCAGCAGGTAGTTCAGCGAGGCGATCTCGCGCCGCCAGGGGAGGGTGGCCGTGACCTTCAGCCACTTGGCATGCTGGTTGAACATCGAATCCACGATGTGGATGAACGCCTCATAGCAATTGAATAGTCCGTGCCGCCCGGTGAGCAGGTAACCCTCCAGCCACCCTTCGCATTGATGCTCGCTGAGCATTTCCATGACCTGGCCACTGTGCGCCAGGAATTCGTCCCCTTGACGGGTTTCGGCGACCCATTGTCGATTGGTCGCCTCGAAGACCGATTCAAGTCCATTGGAGAGTGTCTCGTCGGGCCCGAAGATTCGAAAGTTGCGTTCGGATGCGTTGAGTTTGACCACGTCGCGCAGGAACCGTCCAAGCACGTGGGTGTCACCGGGGCCGCCGACGCCAGGGGATGCGACCTTGAGCGCGTACTGGCGAAAATCGGGCAAGATCAGATCGCGCAGCAGGATGCCGCCGTTGGCGTTCGGGTTTGCGCCCATTCGGCGCTCACCGATGGGCGCGAGTTCGGCGAGTTCTGGCAGCAGACGTCCGGAACTGTCGAACAGTTCCTCCGGACGATAGCTTTTCAGCCAATTCTCGAGCAAGGAAAGATGCTCGGGTTTCTGTGCGGAGATGGAGAGTGGGACCTGATGCGAGCGGAAAGTCCCTTCGATCTGTTGGCCGTCGACGACCGTCGGTCCGGTCCACCCTTTGGGCGAGTTGAGGACGATCATGGGCCAGCGGGGCCGTACGGTCGCACCGCGTGCGCGCGCTTCGTGGGTGATCTGCCGGATCTGCTCTACCGCCTTGTCGAGTGCGGCGGCCATTGCCTCGTGCATGAGGTTAGGCTCATGGCCCTCGACAAAATAGGGCGTCCAGCCGCAGCCGCGGAGGAATTGCTCGAGTTCCTCACGGCTGATTCGAGCAAGGACCGTGGGGTTGGAGATCTTATAGCCATTGAGGTGCAGGATCGGCAGTACCGCACCATCGGTCACCGGATTCAGGAACTTGTTCGAATGCCAGGACGTCGCAAGCGGGCCGGTCTCCGCTTCGCCATCGCCCACGACGCACGCGACGATCAGGTTCGGGTTGTCGAAGACCGCGCCGAATGAATGGCTGAGGGAGTAGCCAAGCTCCCCGCCCTCGTGGATCGATCCTGGGGTTTCCGGGGCTGCATGGCTGGGAATGCCCCCGGGGAACGAAAATTGGGTGAATAACTTCTTGAGACCGGCCTCGTCGCGGCCGATGTTCGGATATACCTCGCTGTAGGTTCCTTCGAGGTAGGTGTTTGCAACGACCGCCGGACCGCCGTGACCCGGGCCCGAGATGTAAATCATGTTCAGATCGTATTTTCGGATGACCCGGTTCAGATGCACGTAAATGAAGTTCTGGCCGGGGGTCGTGCCCCAATGCCCGAGTAGCATGGGCTTCACATGTGCAAGCGTTAGCGGCTCCTTCAGCAGCGCGTTGTCATAGAGGAAAATCTGGCCGACGGACAGGAAATTCGCGGCCCGCCAGTAGGCATGTATTCGGCGCAGAAGGTCGGGGGACAGGGTTGGTTCCATCATTGACACACCTTCCGCCCCGCGGCCCGCCGCAGTCGGTGCCCTAGCGCACAGATGGCGCCGCCGGTCGCCGGTACTTTACGTCGCTGCCGGAGTCAATCTGTTCATGCGTGCGATCCCTCTTTATCCCTTACGTTTCGATCCCCTGTATCAGTATCGGCCCTGGGGTGGTCGACGGTTGGCACGCCTCCTATGTGCCCCGTTACCGCTGTCGGAGCCAGTAGGCGAGGCGTGGCTGTTGAGTGACCGCGACGGTTATGTCAGCCGTGTTGCTGACGGGCCGCTCAAGGGCAAGACCATAGCAGAGCTGACGGCGCAATCTCCGGACGAACTTCTGGGGAGACTGTGGGGACGGTACGAGCGGTTCCCGCTGCTTCTGAAGCTCCTGGATGTGCAGGAGCCGCTGTCGGTACAGGTTCACCCGTCCGATGCGTTCCGAAGTCTGATCCCGGGCGGTGAAACGGGAAAGACAGAAGCGTGGATTGTCCTGGAAAACGGTCCGGGGGCACGCATTTTCGCGGGTCTGAAAAGGGTCACCACCGAGAAGGCGATGCGCCAGGCTATTGCCGATGGAACGGTTGCCGCAGAATTGGCCGAGTTCCTGCCCGCGCCGGGGGACGCCGTCCTGATTTGCGCCGGGACCATTCATTCGCTCGCCGATGTCGTCGTGCTTGAAATACAGCAGAATAGCGATGTGACATTCCGACTCTACGACTGGAATCACATCGATCCGAAAACCGCGCAGCGTCGGCCTTTGCAGGTGGATCAGGCACTTGCCTGCATGGATTTCGCGCAACTGGCCGTGACACCACTCACCCCGCGAATGATCGAGCGGCGTCCGGTGCTCCGGGAGAAGCTTATTCAGTGCGATCAATTCTCAGCAGTCCGCATTAGTGGGAACGTTCCTTTCGTTTTCGGCGAAGCAGAGACGCCACGCGTTCTGGTGTGCCTCGCTGGAAACGGGCACCTAGAGTACGCGGGTCGAGATTACCCGTTCAGTCGCGGAGAGGTACTGCTATCACCCGCAGTCGTTGGTGTTTGTCTATGCCGCCCACATGGCACGGTCAGCATATTGGAGGTTTCATTGCCGGAGAATTCGTGATTTCATGAAAAAAATCGTCGTCTTTGACTTGGACGGCACTTTGGCCGAGAGCAAGACAGCGATCGACTGCGAAATGGCGCAACTGCTGGGTCGACTTCTTGGTCTGATGAAGGTGGCGATAGTATCCGGCGGTGACTGGCCACAGTTCGAAACGCAGGTCCTGGGCCACCTTGGGCAGGACAAACGTCTTGCGAACCTATCGCTTCTGCCCACCTGCGGCACCCGGTTCTACCGCTACCGGGCGCGCTGGGAGCTGCTCTACGCGGAGGACTTTACCGCGAATGAGCGGAGGAAGATCCTCGATGTCTTGCAGCGGACCTTGGAGCAGGCGGGCGACAAGCCTGCGCGAGTCTGGGGTGAAATCATCGAGGATCGCGGCAGCCAAATCACTCTCTCGGCTCTCGGACAACTCGCTCCGCTTGAAGAGAAGAAGCGATGGGACCCGGATTTCGCTAAACGCAAGCGGATGTTAGCTGTGCTCGAGACCTTGATCCCGGAGTTCTCAGTGCACTTGGGTGGCGCCACCTCCATCGACATTACCCGGCAGGGCATCGACAAGGGATATGGAATTCGTAAACTCCGGGATATTCTGCGGATAGAAATCCACGAA
>Ga0210391_10001042_pt1 | contig 26153 bp, 29 predicted proteins | sample IncBWC12OmetaG_FD_160573 | JGI IMG/M metagenome (GOLD analysis project Ga0210391, IMG submission 160573) | Forest soil microbial communities from Barre Woods Harvard Forest LTER site, Petersham, Massachusetts, United States - Inc-BW-C-12-O ... | reverse complement strand
TCGCGGAAATTGTAGATTTCGCCGTTGTAGACGACGGCAAGAGTGCCGGTTTCGTTCCAAATAGGCTGCGAGCCGCCAGGAAGATCAATGATGCTGAGGCGCCGCGAACCTGCGACTACGGGCGGAGCAATGAGAATCCCTTCTTCATCGGGGCCGCGATGAACGATGGCGGCAAGCATGCGGCGAACAACCGCCTCACCGTTTACTTTCGAGTCTAATCCGATGGCGCCGCAGATTCCGCACATAAGCTGACAGACCGGCCACCCCTACCTACTCAACGCATTCTTGTTTGAGTGAGGAGTCAGCAGGTATGTGGTCTCCTCCATTGATACGGGCCGAGTAAATTCTGGGGCAGCGCCTCGGTATTCTGATTTGCCGCATCGTGCCGGCGAATGCCGATCTCTACCAGTATCAGAATACCTTCTAGAAACGCGGTGCGCCAGATCGGATCTATCGCTTTCGGCGGAGCAGCAAGCGTCTTCGCCGGGCGCGCGTTCCGCACTGATCGGTACACAACTAACCGGACGGCGATGAACGAACCATGGCTGTCACGTCCCCCCGGTCGGCGGGTTCCGTCGCGCTCCATTGCCGCGCGCGTCATACGTGTAGTTAGTATATTACCTATAAGCTAACTAAACACAATATAACATCCTGCTATCTGCTTTGTGCTTCGGGTGGCAAGTGCACGCCCATTGCCATCGAGTGCGATGTTGGCATCACCACATCTGTCTAGTCCTTGGTTGAGCACTGTATTCATTGTGGTTCAGCGCTTTGCCCGGGCTCCTGAACCGATGACGGGCAACGCTTCCGCGGTCGGATCGTCACTCGTTCCAGCATAATGCACATACTGCTCGTCCGTCGCCCGGCTCATCTTCCCGCGAGCAACGCGCGCACGACGGTCAACCGGCAATCTAAATTGCGTGGAATACGTATTGCGGCGCGAATCGAAGACCGAAAGCGTCACGATGATGCGGGCGAGGTGAGGGATGTCCAGGGGGATCGGCTCAACCGACGAAGTCACGAGAACGCCTTCGATTTCCTGGTCTGGCTGCAGCCGGTTCTTGCGCAGGGCGAAATACCGATTGATGACCCAATCGCCCTCGTAATATGGACCGGGTTCCGGAAAACGGTAAAGTCCATACCATGCGGACGATCTCGGCGCAGGCGGGACGAGCGACAGCGGCGGCGTGCCCCAGGGAGTTTGGATCTGGAACCCTACGAGATCAATCGGACGGCTTGCATCATTCCGGAGCGTGCATTCAATCCCGAAACCCGTACCCCCCTGCTTGAGGTCGAACACCGAGTTGTAGCTCGTCCCGGGAATTTTTTCGATCGCCAACCCGACAGGAGAAATCTTGTAGCCGTGATCAGAGAGCACCGGGCAGCCGCCCCTGTTCAGGCGACGCACAAGACCATCCCATTCCTCTGGCGTTTGTTCCATTCTAACCCTCCGTGCGTCGGCCAACCTTAGACGCCGCGCCCGCCACCGACTGTGGCGCCCAGTTCCTGGCAAACACCGCAGTCCCTATCGCAGCAAATTCGTTGCCGCTGAGAGACGTGCACAACGTGCACGATGTGCACACTCTCACTTCACCCTCTCCGGCACGTCGCCGGTTCGCAATCTTGCTTCCGCGCAGAATTCGCAGGAAGGATTTTCCAACTTCGTGCGAACCTCGTAGGCCTGCGCCAATTCATGAATCGTCCTGCGGATTGCGCTGGTAAAGCGGATTCCGCGCCCCGCGCTGCCCAGGCGCCGGGAGGACAAACCCAGCGCGCGCAGGTGATGGCCCACGGCGCGCGGATCGATAATAATATTTTCGCCGCGCCCTTTCAGAATTCCATTCGCGATCGAGTGTTGCATCGACCCATTGAGATCACCGCATTAATTGGACAAGTGAAACGTCGGTTTAAGTGCAAGCCGCATGCAACTCGACGCGGAAACCTCATCGTTTGAGCTGATGCGGCTGAGCAACGGTCGCCCTACCCGTTCGTCACGATTTTCCTTGAAGTCGGCGCCATAGCCTGATTGAATCACATTGCTGTTTGGAGAAGATAGGGCAGGCGATGAATTATCGAGGTAGTATTTTACCACAGTAGCCTCAGCAGCCTGACTTGGGCTCGTCCGTTAAAAGCCACCAATGCTCACCGCGATAGTCGGAATTCTGTTCGGCAATTTGCTAGTCGCAACTCCGTTTGCCCCGGCATTAAACAACGTGCATCAGATTTTGACCAAGTGTGCCGACATCAAGCTTCCTTATCGGGAGTTGTTCGGCGCGCAGCAAACAGCGGCGGAACTCCAGCAGGCCTAACGCTGCTCGCGTATCTTGAATCGCCGGGCCACGCTTAACGGAGCGCAGCATGAGCAATCTCGAACCAACACACGTCGCGCCTGGCGGCATCGATCGAAAACGCGAAGCGCGGAATGATCTCCGCAATAGACGTTATCTTCAAAAGGTAATTGCCGCGCACGGCGGAACGGGGCAACGGTCCAACCTCGACAGGCTCGAAGCGTGCAGGCTCGGCGTGTGCATGATATGCAGTGGAAAATGGGGCCCGCTATTTCGACACATTCCAAAACACTATCCGAAGTTGTCCGCAGAAGCTGCGCTGCGCGAGTTCCGGACGGCATTCAACATTCCCGACGACGTGCCGCTCGTGGCAGACTGGCATCGCGAGCTGCTCTCGCGCGGCCACACTGCGCGGATGCAGGGACCGCACGGCGAACTGACTAAAGCGAACCTCGCCGAGAGGTCTTCACACCCAAATCCCGAAGGCTCTGGCAAAACTGGCGTGAACCCGTCCGAAAATCCGCTCTCGAACTGGGCGGTCGCGAAGTACCTCGTGAGAGGCATCGGCCAGGTGGATACGGCAAAAAAGCTCGGTGAGTCGAATCACTACCGCGTGCAACGTCGCAGTGCTTCGATGAGCTTGAGCTTCGGCGCCGCATTCATCTGCGACCAGTGTGATCCGTTTCGCCACCGGAACCTGTGCGGCTTGCGCCGCATCGTAGGATTAGATGCCGCGAATTTCGAGAGGTATGTCGGGCTAGAGGAGGGCCGGAGCAACGCAACTCGGCCTGCGGATGCCATTGTAAACCCTTCCGATGCGGTTCTCGTTGTCGCCTGGCGTGACCATTTGCTCAAAACTCTGCTCGCAAAAGGCAGCCTCGCGCTCGGCATCAGGATTGGACGGGGCCGCGTACTGAAGACTCTTCTACCCGAGATCGCGGAAACGAATCGGTTTTTGCTGCTGACGATTGGGGAGATTCGCGCTGCGATGCGCGAGACCTCTGAATCGGGCGTCGATAATCTCGGTGAGTTTGTTTGCGGGCAGGCAGCCATCGAGGAGAGTGTGCAATCTTCAGACAATCGTTGGCGGAAAACTCTGCGCTATTTAGCCTCAGACCGTCTCGAGGAATGGCTCAAAAATAATCTCGTCCGACTGCGTGGTTCGGAACTTGACGGCGAAATCGTGCGCGCCATGATTGGCTATGGTGCTTCGTCTGTCATAGTACGGAACGCGCTACGGTATCGCACATCGGTGATCGAGCCGGCAGACGTGCGAAGCCTGATTCACAAGTATGCGCCTGCATTTGCCGAGCCGAGGAAACCATCCGGAGGCACACCGGTGGGGTTGCGTCCTGAGACGCGCGAACGTGTTCAAATTGCGGCCGCGTTTAGCAGGTGTGGTTGGTCTATCCGGAAGTCGGCACCTTTCCTCTCTCCTGGTCAACCGGAGGGGGCGGTCGATAATGCGTATGTGTTCTACTCGCGTTACCGAACCGAGATTGAATCGGCAAAAGCCGCAATGCTGCAGAAACAAGCCGAAGCCATCGTTCAGCAAATCACAGACCGCTCCTGACCCCTTAACGAAAACCCCGCACCCCTTTTTGTTAGGTCCCAACAAAACCCCCCAGCCATTTTTCGTTTAATGCAATCGCTCCTACCTTCGCCGAGTATGGCCGCGTGCGAACGTGTTTGGCTGCCTGAAATACCGGCAGAGCGAACCTCGTTCACCCCCTTGCGGCACTTGATTGCATATCCGATCCTCCTGTTAAGATTAAATCAAGCAATTCGAACGTTTCCAATCCGTCATCCGGACAAGCTTTAGACAAATTTCGCCCAACCCGAAATATGACTAGGCGAAGAGAAAGCGAGGATGATATTTTGTCTCTGCAATAGACGAAGGCCGAAAGAAATTGATTTATCTTTTTGCCGGGATATTCTTGGTCAGACGATTGGCGGGCCTGGATCGCTGGCCATCCCCCGCTAGAGAATATGTGGTCCGGGATGCCATAGATAGCTGCACCGAAGGCACACGTTAATTTACGCATAAGCCACTCATTCGCCCAGCGTCGGCGGTACAATCCTGCCAATGTCAGACGTGGTCCACATCTACGGAAGCTCTTATGAGACGTGCCCGGTCTGCGGTCAGAAGTGCACGTACGGCGGCGACACGAAGGCAATAGCCAACGAACCTGTTATTCGTCCCTCCGATTGGGAAATCGAACTCTATTGCAGCGAGCATGGGCACTTCTCTGTCCTAGCCGGCGATCTTATCCAGCCGGAATAAAGCGAACTCACGAATGAAGTCCTCTTTCGACGAAACTCTCGTTTCAGTGTGCCGCCAAGTACTCATGGACGAAGCTAATGAAGTAAGGTTGGGCACCGACCGCTTTTCCGTCACGTAGAGCAAAGCGAAGCGTCTTCAACAAGCTGTATTCGCGTTTGATGGAAACACAGTCCTTGGTGTTGAGCAGAATCCCAAAACCAAATCTCGATGGCCAGCGATGGCGCGGGCAGGGAAGAAGGTGATGAGATTTATCCAGGACGCGCGGTATATCGCGATCGTGGCGGATGCGTACGTGATTTTGTATGGTAAACGCCGCGAGGCCACGTAACAGGTCGATACTTCAGGGCTAAAAGTAGCGCAAGAGCAAAATTGCTTGAACTGCAGTCTGCGCCAGGATGAACCAGAATAGAAACTGGTTTATCCTATCGTCCTCATTCCAGCGTGACGCTAGCATAATGACGATTGCTGCCGCAATCGCAGCGCCGCTTGCCTGACAAAAGAGTGCCGCGTGCTGCTTGTGAGACGCCCAAAGATAAGTGCACGTCAAAAGCAAAACTATCACGCCATAGATTTTTATGTATTTCGGTGGAAGCGTCTTAATATCCCAATCTAGCGTCCCACCGTAGCTCAGGACGTTTTTCATGGTCACGCACTCACCGACTTCCCGTGGCCTGAATGTTGGCATTCTTCGAGCCGGTATGTTCTGTCCGGATGCTCCCGAGACTCTGTCTCGATATAGCGAACCGCGCCAAATTTAGTTTCAAAACAGCCGTGAAATTGTTTTGCTCTCGCTCCAACCCGCGAGTCCCAACTAGAAACATCCCATTTCTCAGCCATGACTCTTCCTCGCGCCGTCGCTGAACAATAATACTCCACTAAGTGAGTGTTCCTGCCTGAAACGTAAGACAACGTAAGCATTGGGTAAGGGATGTGGGTTGCAACGCCCTCACATCTTTGGTCTTCTAAGATGTGAATGTTCTTTCGACTCCCACACGCTTCCGCCACTACCCGTTGAATCAATGGCTTGTAGAAACCTTGGCGCCAATTCGTTAGGTTGGCACCAATTCAAGTCACAGCACACGTTCTGAAAGGGAATTCATCGCTGTTCGCTGCGCGTCATCAATGATCTGACCGTATGCGGAGCGAACTAGGCGTGGTCGTACTTGAACACCGAGAAACCAGCGCACAGCGGTTTTAATTCAAAGACTTGATGTGGCCTGCGTACATGCGATGGCGTAGCCGAACAGCAAGAGACTTTCGGACCGCATCTCCTGGGTCCCGGAGACCCTCTTGGGATCGATTGTTTAATTCAAACCTTCCGTCCCGCTGTGTTGAACAGGCCCTGAGCATGCGCGTGCTAAAGGGTGGCGCACGGAAAGTGAAGTGCAAAAATCTCGGTCCCGTTCCCAAAGGGACCATTGCTTGACTTTATAACAACTCCCGGCCTACGCTACCTTATCCCAGCCTCTAAACCTTGATTATTCGGGTCCCTGTGATCTATGAAAATGCTCTACATAATGCGCGCTCACAAGTGTCCCATCTGCGGTAGCACTAACATTCATCGGTCGAGACGCAAAGGTATAGCGGAGCAGGTCGCTTGTCGAGTCACTCCGGTTCGTCCGTTTCGCTGCAACGACTGCGATACGCGGATATACGCACTTCAGGCGGACGTGAAGAAGTCTGCTTGAAATGGTCCAGGACGGGCCGACCTGAAATGTTTTCGTTTCAGTCCGCTCACAGATCTGGGCCGGAAATCCAGTCTGCGACGGCTAACACTGCTAGAGCGAAAAGAATTCCGCCGGTTACTGCGAGGAGAAACCAATTCTGAAATCGCGGACGCGCGGAGAGATTCGATTGAACGAGGGGACGCGCCTTGTAATGGTGGGATCTCGCATGTCGCATGTCGAAACGGTTGTATGCACTTCAGATACCAGAGCAAGTATGCGTAGGAGCAGTTCGCTTTAAAGCTGTTGCAACATGGTGCTGGCTATTCCCTTGCGCAGCAGAGCCGCCGTTTTTGCAACGTAGTCGCGATCAACCTACCGGAAGCCTCCGCATTTCACTGTGGGAATTCCGTTCCGAATCTGAACCAAAGTTTTCAACGAAGCTACTCCGGCCGCAACGTCAAGCCGGTTGGTCTTCCACCTGACTCTGAAATCGCCCCACATTTAAAGAATCTTGACGAATCGTATGACAACTGACGTGTGCAACCCGGCGATCTCGAGCACGAGGTGTGAGCACGAGCCGATTGGCCTAGCTATTGCAGAGCCACACATACTTGAAAATCACAAGACTTCAGCAGCAATAGGCTGGCCCAGACGGGGCTAGTTCTGGATGGAGGTGAATCGCTACCCAGGCTGAATCAAGTTTCCGGCAAGTACTGAAAATCTTCCGTGCTCGGGGCACTTCAATTCGATTTCCCAATCAGTGGGCCGGATCACGGGCTCGCTGACGAGATCTTTCATGCTGTCGTCATAAGGGCATTTGTGGCCACAAACAGGACACGTTTCGTACGAGGCTCCGTAGATGTGAATTACGTCAGCCATTAGCTGGATTATACTGCCGATTGAACTGATGAGCGAGCGCGCAGCGTCATCCCAAAGCGGCCCGCATCGAGTTAGTTCGCGAAGATAGAATCGCTTGATGCGTGCGCGGAATCGGCTGATACTGCCATCACCCAGTCACTGCAGGTTTGGATGACGCTAAAATAGGCTCGGGCATTGGAAGTGCTACGTCTCGCGTTCGCCGCAGCTCGAAAGACCGGCGTCTCAGACGCGGAGATCTTTGAAGCAATCAACTTGCCCATTTATCCCCGTGGCGGTTCCGATCGTGTGAAGCCAAACGAGTAGGCTGGCCGGGAAAGAGCCCAGCGCAGGGGTGACGGCATCGGCGAAAAATGGGAAGTCTCGAGCTGGGACGTTCGAATTGGTGATCGGGCGAAGCAACATCACGGATGTTTCGAAACCAGAGTTGTTGCGGAGCGTTTTGTCACGACTGCGTCTCGGGAGTATCCGGACAGGATTTACCGGCTTGAGCAATGCCGACATTCCGAGGAAGGGAAGACCAAGACCGCAAGCGCCTAGTAACCCAACGTCCGCTCCCTCCACCATTTCCTTGTGCGGTTGGCACGGGTTGGCTACAGTATGTTGGACAGAGCGACGCAGCCGACTTCGCGGAAATTGACTACACATCGGAAGGCGGCTCTGATTCGAGTGCGTCTTGCGTTTCCTGACTGACAGTTCGGTGCCTTCTAACCTGTCCTTTCTCTGTACTCTCGTACAGTTGTTCGCTTGACCCAAAGCACTAGACTATCGGCAAGGTTCTTAAGCAAGGGCAATTGGGGAAGAAATATACCTCACACCGCGAATCTTTTTGTTGATAGCCAGCGTGGCGGGCGTTTCGCTTCTGACTGGGTCTGCGTCGGCTACTCCCGCGGCCCTCAAGTGTAATTCGCACCGGGATCAGATCTGGGTCTATGATTCCTTGAATAGCTTCGGCGTCGAGGCGAAACTTGATTGCGGCGGCAACGTCCAAATTATTGAGCGCGCTAAGGACTACGTAAAGATTCGTACTCCAGATGGAGTGGAGGGCTACGTCCCCGAAACCTCCGTCGCAGATCTTCCACCGCTTGAAGTTCGCCAAGATCCGGCTCTTGATGTTGGCCTGGTCGCGAAGCAAGCTGAGGCAAAGGAGATCGCAAACGCTACTGCCAAAGCAGCTGCGGATGCGGCGTCTATCATTCCACCGGATTCGGCACGGCTCGTGGGTCCGGCGTCAGCCGGTTCGGCGAACGAAGCCCCAGCCAAAAGCACCAGCGACAAAAAGTTGCCTGGAGGCAGTTCCACGCTACCCGTCGCCGCATTGGGCGAAATGAATCCCCGACGAACTTCTCCGCCCGCCGACGATACTTCATCAAGGTCAATTTCTGCTGATTCGACGGCGCCAACCGGCGATTCCGACGAAATTCCCGATTCACAGCCAGAGAATCTAAGCGCGGACTTCGCCTGCCAGAACTATTTTTCTGCCTACGGCCTGACGCCCAGCCAGACGAAATGGATCGCCCAAAACAGGAAGAAGCTGTTCTCGAATGTCTGTCCGGCTCCCGATCCTTCAAAAGTGGATTTCGTGATTATCTTCACGCACGATGTCGATTTTTTTAGCGCGACGATGCCTGAGCCGGTTCACAAGATGAACGGGTTTTCGGATTTTACACCCATGACAATGATCGACTCTGCGCTCATGTCCGAATCCGATGCTGACACAGCCCACCGTCAATATGTTTGGATATTCCAATTCGAGAAGGGCGCTTTCGATCCTGCAAGTTTTTCCCCTCGCCGGAAATATCAATACTCGAAGGTGGAAACAAGTTCGCTGGGTTCGAAGGCCGGAATCAAGGCAGTCGAGGACGCTTTCCAATTTGTGGCGGCCGCGAGTCACTGACGTACAAGAATTGAACAGAGAGAGTCGCCCCGACCAAACAACTGCGGTTCGTAATAGAAACATTTCAGCGTTGTCAAATCGAGGGCCGGCTAACGACGAATGCTAACGGACGTGGGGTCCAGTTCGTAACTTTCGTCCTCTACGGCTTTCTGAATTGCCGAGCGAAGAGTCTGATCGTCTGCATTCTTTGGCGCCTCGCAATGACGACGGATCACTTCTTCGCCAATTTCGATTCTGATCAGCCGCTTCGACTTCGCCGCATCCCACAAGACTTCCACAGGGTTTGGAGGCATGGCTTCCTCCACCAAAATGTGTTGCTGGATACCACGTTTGAGAACCCTGCCGGTTTTGCGGTCGGAAAAATGATTGCGGCTTGAGTCAGCCAGTTTGGCAACCGTGACAGGGCGGATCCAACCCAACCCAACCCAACCCAACCCAACCCAACCCAACCTTCTCCGAATCGCGCCTTGGTGTCGTTTTCGCAGCAACAGTCCTTTCTTCCATGCCCTTCTGAGCGGAGCTTGGCTACGATGAATGCAATAGCGTGGCAGCCTTGATCCCAGGCTCGTGTCCTGCGGGTGACGCCTGAGCAGTTCCGTCTTGGAGGGAAGCTCAATGAAACAACAGTTCATCTTGGAACGCGCCGAAATCCGCGTCGACATGAAGGTGACGGCGATGCTCGTTGGTAGACACGACAAGTTGGGAGTGGAACGGGCCATCACAGAAAACGTCAGTTCCCGCGGGATTCGTGTCATCTCGACGAGCGAATGGATGATCGACGACACCATTTTGGTTGCGTTGCCAGCTGCCCACTTCACGGCTGTAGCCCGCATCGCATATTGTGACGGCTTGGGAAAAGGGCGGTTCGGGACGGGATTGGAATTCATCGGCTCGAGCGAGCCCTTGGAGGTGAGCGTGCTCATCACGGCGTTAGAGTCTCCGGACGTATGGCTGCAAGGAGCTGGCCCAGGAAAATTCACATCCAACTAGCAGTTCTTCCACTTAAGGAAACAATTCAGACGGCTCGCCAGCGGTTCCGGTACAATCTGGGTCTGGAGATCAGTCCGCTTAACATCTCCACCCCGCCGAGAAATTTGCCGTAACTTCTAAGCTTGGGGTTCAGCCATGACCGAAAAGATCCATTCGACCGCAGGCTATTTCCTTGCGGGACTGGCTATCGGGTCGCTCGTGGGTATCGCCTTCGCGCCGAAATCCGGTGAAGGAGCTCGCGAGTTCGTATCGAAGAAGGTGAAGGAGGGGAGCAAGCACGCTCGGAAGAAGGCGCGGGAGCTAAGGGAGCGCGCTGAGGACTTGGTGGATCGTGGGAAGGAATTGATCAACCAGAAGGACGAACAAATCGCAGCGGAATTGGACGAGGCCACCAAAGCCGACCTGCCGGAGAAAGCGAAAGCGAGAGCGAAGGGCGTCTAGGATCGGGACAAGAAGACCAGCGCCTTTGTCGCCGGGAAATGGGTCCTGGCATCCTCTGGATTTCAATGCACCGCGTGTCCGAGGCTTGGTTGTCTCAAGTTGGCACCCTTACAGAGCTTCTCGCAGCGGCAGTTGTCATTGAAGCCGAGGTAGCGCGCGCATGAGTTGCGGGATGCGGGCGCAGATGGCCGTCTGATAAACGGCGAGGAATGGGCCGGGTACGCTGCGCTGGAAAGCTTAAACACCGGTGGAGGGGTCAGTCGTGAGTGGCAACTATGAATATCTGCGGATGAACTTCGATTGGGAGCGAAGCTGCCTACTGCTCGGATGGCCCTGTGAATCCTACGGCACGGTGACGCTAGCCGGACTGGATTGAGCACTCTCTACACCGCTGGAATTTACAGCGGTCACCACGTAGTAGTAGGTGATGTCCTGGCCGGACTGGACACCAGCGTCCGTGTAGGTCGTGCCCGCAACCAGTGAAGTATTGACTTTCGAATACGTCCCCTGCGTAGTTCCGCGGTATTGGTTGTACCCCGCAATGTCGGGCGAAGTGCTAGCACTCCAGGACAGCGCTACAGACGCGGGCGCAACACCAGTGCCGGAAAGCGAAATCGCAACTGGAGAGTTCGAAGCGTTGCTCGTCACGATCAGCCCGCCAGTGACACCCCCCGGCGTTGCCGGATCGAAGGCCACGGTGAGCGTCGTTGTTTGATTTGGCGCGAGCGTGGTTCCGGCGCTCACACCACTAGAGCTGAAGCCGGCGCCCGTTGCGCTTGCGCCAGAGATGGTGACGTTTGCATTCCCGTTGTTTGTTAACGCAACCGTCAGCGAACTGGTGGCTCCGTCATTTACGTTCCCAAAGCTCAATCCCGTCGGATTGGCTCCCAGCAGTAGGCTCGTGGCGACGCCGGTTCCACCCAAAGGAATTGTAAGCGGCGAGTTGGGCGCATTGCTGACGAGCGCGACAGATCCGGATACGCCGCCGGAAGTTGATGGTGTGAAGACCGCATTAAATGTAGCAGTCTTTCCTGCCGCGACAGTTAGGGGTGCACTCAATCCGGAAGTGCTGAAGCCAGTTCCGGTGACGGCGGCCTGTGAAATCGTCAGGCTCGCATTGCCGCCGTTCGAGACAGTGATGGTCTGCGAGTTACTGTTGCCCACCACCACGCTGCCGAAAGCAGCGCTAGATGGCGCGGTCGCGATCTGTGCTTGCGTTCCGGTGCCGCTCAATGCAATAGCCATGGGAAAGCCTGGTGCGTTGCTTGCGAGAGAAATGGTACCACTGGCGTTACCTGCGGATGACGGCGTGAAACCTGCAGAGAAGCCCACGCTCTGACCTGCGCTGAGCATCATCGGCGTGGATAACCCAGCGACGGCAAAACCGGTCCCGGAGACGCCCGCGGACGAAATCGTGATGCTGGCTGTGCCGGAGTTTGTGAGGGTCATGGACTGCGATCCGTTGCTGCCTACGGCCACGCTCCCAAAACTCACACTCGTTGGATTGGCGGTGAGTTTCCCCTGAAGGCCTGTTCCGCTTAGTGCGATGCTTGTCGGCGACCCCGAGGCATTACTAGTAACGGCGATGCTTCCCGAAGTGCTGCCCGCCGATAGCGGCGCAAATTGCACTGCGAATGTTACGCTCACACCTGCGCCAATGGCTTGCGGCAGAGCAAGGCTATTGATGCTGAACCCCTGACCAGACGGTGTCGCCGACGAAATCGTGAGCGCTGCGTTTCCAGCGTTGGTCAGAGTAATATTTTGCGAAGCACTGCTTCCGACGTTGACGTTGCCGAAGCTCACAGTCGTCGGGCTGATGCTCAATTCCGGCTGCGTCTGTGTCTGCGACTGCGTTCCGGTTCCGCTCAATGCAACAGTAATTGGAGAGCTCGACGCGTCGCTTGCAATCGAAATGCTTCCGTTGGCCCCACCTGCGGAGGACGGTGTGAAGCTTGCCGAGAAGCTCACGCTCTGACCCCCGCTGAGCGTCATCGGCGTGGATAAACCGGCGATCGAAAAACTAGAGCCGGAAACACTGGCAGAGGAAATTGTGATGCTAGCTGTGCCGGAATTCGTGAGGATAATGGACTCCGACCCGTTAGTGCTTACAGCCACGCTCCCAAAACTCACACTCGTGGGATTAGCGGTGAGTTGCCGGCGCGTGTGGTTTCGGTTTTTCATTGCTGGTGCGGGGACGCCCCCCGAATTGCTGCTCGCCGATGCTGGTGCAAATCGTTCCACGAGTGTCGCGCTCGCGCCTGCACTAATTGTTTGTGGAAATATGAGTCCGCCGAGGCTGATAGTCGTTGCGATTACTGCGAGGGCGGTTGTGAGGCGGCGAAAGCGGGTGATATCGAAGCGCTGATGTGAGACCGGCCCATGAACTTGCGTTTGATCGTTGCGATTCTGCGCGCACTTTTTCACGGCACGCAAAGTGTAAGCAGGGCGGGGTTAGCCTATCTACTGGACGCGGGGTCAAAAAAGGGTCAGCCTGTTTTCGCCTGTTCGCCCAGGCAGCGTACCTGTCCGTAACGCGCCAAGAGCTGTACCCAGAACACCTCCATTCGGTGGTGTATCCCGCGCGTATATTGAGGGCTTAGCTGTAATTTGTTGGCGGGAACTCGCTCTGCGGAAGGACAGGTCAGGGTACGATTCCTTCCGTACGCGCAATGTTTTGCCGCGAATTTCGAGCGCGAACACTCGCGGATAACCTTGTTCCTCGCACCCAGCATGCATGAACGTGGCACGGCTAGGTTATCCGGCTGAGCAAAAACGAGGGAGCCGAATTTCCAGGCCGGGCACTCGGCCGCGGCAAAAATGCCTGAACTCTGGCAGAATCTGCACCGAGGCTAAGTCGTCGCGTCTTCTCGTGCAGCGTTCATCGCGTTCTTTGACGGTGTACTTCCTCCGACGCTCACCGTCGAGCAGCAAAATCCTGCTGTCGAGATGCACTTATCTGGTAATCCCAACTCGGTTTGTGCGCAAGCAGGCAGAGTTTACTTTCTCAGGTTCTCGAGCCACGCGTCCAAGATTGGCACGTTGCTAGGCTCAATCGTGGTGAAGGCGACTCCCATTCCCGATTGCGGCCGCGAATAAGCCACCTTTCCGATCGCACTGAAGTTCACTCCAGCATGCGATATTTTCAGTCTGACCTTTGTCCCTTCCGGAAACGGCGTCACCGTTTCGGCAAAGCACCCCAAAAGATTCAGGTTCTCGATATGTGCCGCAAGTTGCTTTTCGGATTGTAGATCGGCGAGCTGGATGCCGGCCACGAAGGAATGACGCGGCGCGCGATGACGTTCGGGACAGATCGGGGAGCGACCTCGGCGTGTTGGATTCTATCCCACGTCGAATCTCGGACCAAACAGAATCAACAACAACCGAAGCTTCCTCATGGCTATTAGAGCCATGAATGGACCTCACGTAGAAGAGTCCGACCTCGCTCTCGCATCGATCGCGCCATTCCCCAGACACCATCGCAACGGGCGCCCACCGAGATGAGGTTTTCAAACCCAACCGATTTCTCAGATACGGCTCCGACCCACCTCCTTCGGCTCCCGATTTTGCGACGGCAATCAGAGCGTTACCGCTCGGCACCGGCAGCCCAGATCTGCGGCAGCATCTGGCTAAACAGCCGCCGGTGCCGATGTCCCTCGGCTACCTCCCGCCTTCGCAGGATTCTCATCAAACCGTCCGAACCGCGTTGGACTAACGGTTCTGACGGTCGGCAATCAGCAACGAGTGTCCAAGAAATCAGGGCCCAAGGTCTTTCGGATCTAAGTCATAAATTCTGGTAGAGATTGCGTTTGCCGAGCGGGCTGACTCTTGCGGTCACAAGCTGGCTATAGCAGAATCCGCTGTGCAGCGCAGATGGCCTAAGGTGCGCGCAGTTGCGCTCCGGCCCCAGGAACCGAGCGTTAACTGCAGGCGGAGCCTTCATGCCACGCGACCTTGTGCAGGACGCACGATCGGGGAAGCACGTAGGGTTACGTGGGTGCGCTGCCGGGAGAAGGAGGTCATGCCGATGTTTCTCGATTTCTACCGCTTGCACCAGCAGCCGTTTGGCGTCACGCCCGACCCGGCGTTTCTATACCCGAGCTGGACGCATTGTGAGGCGCTCGACTCGCTTACGCAGGGAATCCTCGAGGGACGAGGGTTTCTGGCGCTGATCGCGGAGCCGGGCATGGGTAAGACGACGCTCCTATATCAAGTGCTCGAAGGGCTGCGCGGTACGGCGCGTGCCGCGTTCCTGTTCCAGACGCAGTGCAACTCCCGCGAATTCTTCCAGTACCTTCTGAGCGAGCTAGGCGTCGATTCGACGGGCATGGGACTAGTGGCCATGCACAACAAGTTGAATGAAATGTTGTTCGCGGAAATGCTGGCAGGCAGGAGATTTGTCCTGATCGTCGACGAGGCACAAAATCTCGACGATTCGGTGCTCGAAACCATCCGGCTGCTTTCGAACTTCGAGACGTCGCACAGCAAGCTATTGCAAATCGTTCTGGCCGGGCAACCGCAACTCGCGGAAAAACTGGGGCAGAAGCGGCAGGCGCAACTGTTGCAGCGCATTGCGGTGGTGAAGCATCTGGATGCCTTATCGCCGGAGGAAGCGGCCGGTTACATCCGCCACCGGCTGAAAGTTGCGGGCCATTGCGGCGAAGCGCTATTCGAGCCGGACGCCTTGACCCTAATCGCCGAGCGAAGCCATGGAATTCCGAGGAGCATCAACAAGATCTGCTTCGAAGCTCTGTTGGAAGGACATGCCCAAGGGTGCCACACGGTGTCGCGGGACATCGTCGAAAAGGCGAAACGTAATTTGGATGTCGTAGCTGCTGCTCGTCTGACGCCGAAGCCGATGCCGGCGCCATCGCCTTCACACGCGGGCACCGATTCTGCGGACGCAGCCGGTATCCCTGCGACAACCGAGCTTTCGTACGCACCACTCGCGGAGTTTGGCGTGGCTAACTGGGTCCTTTGGGTGGGTGCATTCGTTGTCGTTCTGCTCGCGGCGGCACTCGTCCTGCCGCGCGGTCTGAGCTCGGATACCCTGAAGTACAACGTGGCCAAGGCGTCGCCGCAGGCAAGTGCCGGCTACGAAAGTCAACTCTCACTGACACGGGAATTGGGATTGAAGATCAACCGCATCGCAATTGATCCCGGCCACGGTGGGTACGACACGGGCACGATCGGTCCCCATGGTCTGCTTGAGAAGAACCTTTGCCTCGATGTGGCATTGCGGCTGGGCCAACTGATCGAACAAGACATTCCAGGTGCGGAAGTGATCTACACACGCAAGGACGACAGGTACGTTCGGCTGGAAGACCGCACCGCGATTGCCAACCGCGCCAACGCGGACCTGTTCGTCTCGATTCACGCGAATTCTAGCGACCGCCGCGAAGCGCGCGGCGTCGAAACGTACTCCCTCAGCCTGGCAGCTCCACAGGAATCCACGGTACTGGCGGCGCGCGAAAACGCGCTCGCGCAATCTTCCTTCCACGATCTTCCGGAACTGATCAAGAAAATCACACTCAACGAGATGATGGCGGAGTCGAGACTGCTTGCCGTGGATATCCAGAACGCGCTCTCGCAGAGTCTTCAACTCGTGAGCCCAGGCGAGACGAACCGCGGCGTGAAGCAGGCACCCTTCATCGTTTTGACCGACGCCAACATGCCGGCGGTGCTTTCGGAGATTTCCTTCGTCAACAATCCGAGCGACGAGAACCTGCTGCTCGAGAGCGCTCAGCGCCAGCGCGTAGCCGAGGGCCTGTTCCGCGGCATTGCGGCCTTTCTGGATCGCTTGCGCAGGCTGCCCGACAAGAAGCCGAGGTTAGTCAGTGAAAGCCGTCTCGGCAGATCATCGGGACTGGCAACATCAACAGCCACAATCGGAAGCAGTCCGCAGTAGAATTAAGCGACGCCCGACGAGGTGCTGCTGCCACTCGCGACTTATAGATAGCAGCGCTGGCCATAGGCGAAACTGAGGTGCTGGTCATTCCGTTTTAAGTGAACGAAGTTCGCCAAGTTCACTGCCTCCGATTTTCGGTTCATTCGACTGCGCGGTTTTCTGTGATTCCGCGGGGGAATTGCTTGCGCCCGACGGCGGGTTGTTCGGGTCCGTGCACAAACTGCAGCCCTCGCGGTTCACTGAGCTGTCGAGCTCGAGTGCGTAGCGACGAAGTAAGGTATGAATCCGCTTCCGCGTATCTCGGCTTAGCAGAAGAGCCCAACCGGTGTTGGTCCGCTTGCGTTCGGTCAGGCCAAACGAGGTCAAAACGTGCCCAACCTGGTGCGGACTCGCGTGGAAGGTTTCGTAGTCGTACTTCAGTTTCAGATTGACCGCTTCCGTCAAATCGCTGTTCGCATACCGGACGACACTAAAATCAAAGTGTTCATGGCATAAATCTTGCGCTTAGTCACGAGCCATGCCGCCCGGCGAAGTGGGCGGCTCTCGTAACAAAAGACACGAGAATCCGCGCTTGCGAACAGATCAAGACGATCTGGTGATTGCTCTGCGAACCACGCAGTGGCCGTCGCATCGATCATCGGAGTAAGCTTAAGAATGTGTAACAACATTGTTGACACGTTAAGAAGAGTCGGATAGTCGTCGAGCGAGGCGAGGAAATTGACACGACCGACGCTAAACTCAGTCTCGTTTTTCCATTAAATCGGCTTCATCAGTGCTCGATCACCCGGCGGACCAGTGGCTCATTCTTGACATGCTGCGAGACATTAGCCCCTTCCGGTCAAGATCCAATCTGTGGTCTGGTCAGATCTTTCAGCTAGCTTTACGAGTAAGCTCAAAGGCAGCGCGCTCTGTCCCAGCTCATACTTCGAGAGCTGTGCAACCTCGAATCATTTGCACCATCCAGCGAATGGGATTTCATCTCCAAGGATTCTCGTGAAGGTGTCGTGGCAGGAGGTTCGAATGACATACAGCTTCACGCAGATTAGCCAGTACCTACGCTGCCCGCGGCAATATCGCTACCGATACCTCGATGGCTGGCGCGAGAAAGAAGACAAAGCCGCAATGATGTTCGGCCGCTGCTTTGAGAACTCTTTGGCTGCTTATTTCGCTGGGGAAGATTCAACTGCCGCGTTCTTTAAGGAATGGCACAAATATCAGGATGCCTCCCTCGCTTACGTGAAAAACGACTCTTGGGACCGGCTCTATCACCAGGGCATTCACCTGCTCGAACGGTTCGCCCAGGATGATCGAGTTCGGATCGAGCGACCGAAGGAGAATCTGCAGGTGAAATTGACACGTTCCCTTCCATCCGGCAGCCAATTCGTTTCTTACATCGATGCGATCGGCGAACTGGACGGGACGAAATGCATCATCGACTGGAAAACGACGACCTGCCGCTATCCGGATCAGCCTCAAGGTCTATTGGCCCTAGATCCACAACTGATCTGCTATTCCTGGATGACTGGGATCTCCGATGTTGCTCTGGCCGTCTTCGTGCGAAAGAACGCGCCCGAAATTCAGTATCTGAAGACAACGATTGATGAGCAACAGCGCCGGGAATTTGGCCAGCTGGTGGAGACGACGGTCAACCAGATTGAAGCGGGCCAGTTCTTTCCGCACAGCGGAATCCGCTTTCCCCAGAATGGCTGTGTGAGCTGCTCCCATCTGGGAATTTGCCTGGGAGATCAGCAGCTGCTGGATTCGAAACTGATTCGCCGGCCGGGAGCGATTGACCTTGATTGGATTGACCAATTTGCGGACTAGCGGGCCGCCGCCGATGGCACCGAAGCTGAATCACCGTCGCGCCGTGTTCGTGCTGGAGAAGATCGACGAGATTCTGCACTGGGAACGGACGGCGGAGCAGGAGCGAGACACGCGCTTTGTGGAGTTGGGCCGTTACTTGTGCGAATTGCGGGCCGGTCAGTACTGGCGGGTCGACAATCTGAAGTCCTTTGATGAGTTTCTGGAGAAGAAATTTCCAGAGTCGCGACGGAAAGCGTATTACCTGATGGCGATTCACGAGCAGCTGCCGCGGCAGACACATCGTGACCTAAAAGAGATGGGGTGGACCAAGGCACGGGAGTTGGTCAAAGTGGCGCGGGCGGAGAGACAGAACTTCGATTGTGCACCCTGGGTGCACAAAGCGAAGCAGATGCCGAGGGAGGAGTTCAAGCGAGAGGTGGAACGACACCTGACGGGCAAGGAATCCGAGCCTTGGGAGATGCTGTATTTCAAGGTCTACAAGAGCCAACTGGCGGTCATCGAGCAGGCGCTGGAAGTTGCTTCGTTGATGCTCGGTGGTCAAAAGGCGCGCGGCTATTGCCTCGAGATGATCTGCGCAGATTTCTTAGCCGGCGCAAACCTGGACGCCTCTGGGAACGCCGACTCCCTTCTGCTGGCACTCAGTCGGATTTACCTACTGCTTCCGAACTCACAGCAGCAGGAGTTCTTGTTGTGGATCCCGAAGGCGTCATGAATTCTCCGGTCCCAAGGCGACCCAGGCTTCGCTTAGACCGGGATTCCTATCACGCGCTTTGCCAGCAAGTGCTCCAACGCGACAGCTGGCGATGCCAACGATGCGGAAGTTCTAGAGATCTCCAGGTCCATCACATGCAGCCGCGAGGCCTTCTGGGGGGCGATGTGGAAGAAAATCTCATAACCCTTTGCAGTGTGTGTCATCGAGAAATCCATCTCGGTGCCGAGGTTCTTGCTAAGTTCGACTTGTGAGAGCAGGACAGCTACTATCGCGGGGTCCTATTATTGTTCGATGACGCTTACTCCTCTGAACTCAGCGAAGCGGCGTTTTTTGTATGTCGCCACTTGGTATGCTTTATTGTCTTGGCTCGTTCGGATCGTCTGAAACAGATTTTCCCTGTTGTACCGGCCCTCCCGTTGTTTGGCGAACCAGATGAAGCATGGAGGGATTGATGAGAAGGTCTTGCCGTTTTCGAATCGAAACGAGCGCGTTTGGTTTACTTTTCACCAGATCGATCTGGCTCGTCCAAGGATTCAGCTCGATGCGGGAACCCATAGGAAGTACGGTAATTGACTGTTCTTTGCTCGCGGCAGATGGTGCGGCCACCGACAGGCGATTTGCGATTGGTGCCTGACTTCGGACATGCGGGCTGATCAAGCTCGGCAGTGATTGGGCTTGCGAACCAATCATCTGCATGAACAGGACTGAATTCCCCAGCTTGTCCTTGTACGGTGACCCTTGCAAGAGTTGAACTGCTTGCGCGTTTGCTGTTTCTTCGACACCGGCATTGATCGGAAAGCCGAAATGATTGAAGCGATCCTTAACCACAAATACGCTCCAATCCCTCACGGCCCACTGGTCCGAAAGCGTCTGTCCCGACAAGATATGCGCTAGCTCATGCGCGAGGATCATTGCCAAACTGGCCTCATCAGGCAACACGTCGAGCAATCCGCGACTGACTAAAATCGTGTGGCCGATGGTGAACGATTCGAGCGTTGTAGTTAGTAGCACCCGACAGGCGACGTCCGGCTCGATGTCCAGGTTATTGCTGACCGCAAGATTGTTCGCGATCGTGTAGAGAACTTTGTCAACAGGGCCGGTCGGAGCTAACAGGCCAGCCGCTTGGAGACGGTCGACTCCGACAGCTTCATTCTCGTGTCCCGGGGCCGCTTGGCTCTCCGCGGTGGAGCTGTATTCTGCACTTGAGTTGTTTGGGCCATATCCCCAGAATAGAGTTTGGGCTTTGAAGCGAATGTTATTGGAAAGCGTATTGCTCGCATCCGATTCGACGCTGTAGATGTAGGCCGGCACCCAAACGCGGGGCATCATGTTCATGCGCCAACTATCACAATGCAATCGATAGGCCTTGGAATGTTCCGCAGAGGAGTTCGTGCCGTTAAAACGCACGATCGTATAATCTTGATCCTCGACCCAAATTCTGCCCAGGAAATGGTCACCGCCTTTTTCTTCAAGAGGCGAAACATCAAAGACGAAGCAGCGAACTTCGCCGAGAAACTCACGCCGTACATAATCAAAGCGATAATGTTGGCGGTCGAACCCGTTTGAATCGATGTAGATCAAGCTCAGAAAACCGTCTGCAATAGTCTCCTTATTGAAAAGCCTGCTGAGGCCTTCCTGTTTCCCTGACTTAGACGTTTCTTTTTTATCGACTTCCGACGGACGTTGCACCTTTCCTTCACCAAACATCATTCTACCCAGAAAGTAGTGATCCGTGATCGGCGACGTGTCGGGTTCGTGGTCTGCATGCATATCCTGCACATACGTCTCTATGATCGGATGATACTGCTGCAAAGTTTTAAGTTCCTCGTTCTCACGTTGCACAATCCGGTCGACTACCTGATCGACGCTAGGCTGCTGAGCCCAGGTGACATTTCCCCGCATTGCTGAAATGAGTGCCGCCATGATCAAAATCCGGCTTAGGACAAACATTGTTCCCCCGCCCAGAACTTGGTAAAGCGATACCAGTATTCTACTTCGGTTCAGCTTTGGGCGCGGAGCGTGCTGTCGTTTCGGGCAATAGGACGAGGAACGGGCGCATCGCCCCCGACGTAAGCTGGAAACGCTAGAATTGCGGAAGAACGAATGAACTGCGAGTGAATCATCTCCGTTTTCGGAGTGCGCTCGGGGACGACGACATGGGAAACCTAATCGCTCTATGTTTTTCGTGTCATGAAACGATTCACAGGAGCCGGAGTTCCCACACTGCCTAGGTCGAGGAGCTTCGGGGAGATTCGCTCCGCAGCCTCGGATGTACGAGGAGTGCATTATGAAGTCCGAAGATTGGATATATCCTCGCGTTTTGAGAGCCGCATAGTGGGGCAGTTCTTCAGAAGACGGAGACAGGTTTTTATCACGGAGTCTTGCCCGAAACCAAACTGTCTGGCTCGTCGAACGTTCGCAATCTTGAACCACTCGAACTGAATCGCCTCCCCTCCCAGATCTGGTATCCCGTCCATCTCCACGGCGTAAGTCAGACCCACCGAATGCTGTCGTGGGTCTAACGCGAAAGGTCTTCTTCGTGCAGGCGAATACTGTGCTATGTACAACGGCTGTTGATCAGTTCCAATGAATAACTTAATGTGACGTCCGAGTGCTTCTGCTACCTGCCGGTGGAGCGCTTCGCTCAAGGACTCTCCATGCATTAATCTGCCGCCAATCAGGCACCACTTGCGGCCTTGTGGAGTCTCGCGAAGGATCAGACCCACAGCGCGTAAATCATGTCGGGGATTTGATGAAAATCGAACCGGTAAAGCGTCTATGCAGACCACTGGAATGGAACTTTTGATTAACTTCCAATCTTCAGGCGACAGCCACGATTTCTTCATTTTTCCTCCGAGCCTGATTGCTCGCCAGTTGCACCAGATCGCAGAGCAGTGTTAGTGGCGGAGTGCTCCCCGCCAATTTAAGCTATCATGATCTCGTTTGGTGATTAGACCCGCAAGGACGAAGAGGGCCTAGCACGAAGTGAGATTTCCGATTCCTTGATCGAAATGTGACTTCAGACCGAAATAGAGGGACTCGGGAACAATGACGTAAGAAAACTGATCACCCTGTGTTTTTCATGCCGAGAGAAAATTCACGCCGGATAGTAAGAGGTCCCTTTCACGTTGGGCGCAGATACCAAAAAAAGCGGATCGTTCTAGTGCGACCTTTTTAAAGCCGCGCTCACAAATTCAGTCAGGTCTTTATTCCTTCTGACAGGCAACGAATTTGAAAGCGGCGTCGATCGCGCGATCGCTGGCGTGCGGTCCAGATTCAATCTCAGAATGATCAGGCTTCGCACCTCGCGAGAAATGGCCAGGCTCAAAGCTGGCTCTTTTAAATCGAAAAATCCACACATACTCGCGTATGTATTTGGCTGACGACTGGGTGTTATCCAAAAGGACGATGGCCGTCCAATCCGACAAGCCTGAACTATCTGTGTGGACCGGGACCGGCGATATGTAGTCATAAAAATTGACATCATGCGTAAAAATCATAACGAAATCTACCTTCGCTGGCGCGATTCTTCGCGAAACGGGCTCCGCTAGTCTGAACGAGGACTTGGTCGCCAAACGTGCTGTCACTTTAGCTGAAACTAGCAAGTCATTAACGAGCGGAAAATAGCTTGGCGAGGAGGAGATAACCACTTGACCCGGGTTCTCGACGCAGGAATGCTCGAGAGCGCGCCTTCAATGCCACGCACTCCTGAGTTTGGCATAGCCCTGAGAAATGCACTTTCGGATCCGGACGGGCCGAATTCCTAGGCGCGTTTGTCCGTACCAAAGTAGCGACATCCGCACGAGCAGAAGAAACACGAAGGTCAAAATCGCCGAAATCACGGCCGCGTATGATTCGCGCTCAACGAAAATGGTAGTCATCGTCGATCTCTCCCAACCAGGAGTTAATTGGTCAAGAATTCGCTGAACGGGCATTCTAAGATAGCCAAGGCGGCCGATTCGAACGTGGGCCGTATGGTCGTAGGTATAAAGTGGATCGTAGCGCGGGATGCCGTGCGTGGCTTCCGCAAATGTAGCAGGATTACTCAGCTCTTCGCGCGTGAGTGTCCTACCGTCTGTCGAACGCAGAACCACGCGAAACGTTGGGTCAACAACTATCCACCGGCCGCCCACTAGAACCTCCGCGACCACATGCTTGGTCATGTCGCGCCTGTCTAACAGAAGTAGTCGGCGAACATCCATATGCCCTGCATCCATGAGGTTAATGAATGCATTTGTAGCCGTCCCGCACACCTGCAACAGAGCATAATAATTAAGCGTATCGGTCGGATCGCGGTCCGGCATAAAATCATTCGGGATTGACGGGTAGCGGGCGGGGCCATGAGCCATCCAGTTTAAGATGGCCTCTATCTTTTCTTCAGCAGGGGCGGTAGCAGGCACGATTGCGTCGGAAAACCCTGTTAAGTATCTGCGGGTCGAATACTCCCACGCCGTCGCATACATCGCAAAGAACAGCGATAGGACCAATAAACCATTTAACAAGAGCCACATTGTGCGAAAGAGCCCGTGAGACAGAGGCGGCCGTTCGCCAGTGGGAAATGATTGGCTCTGGGTGGCGTCAGCAACATTTCGCCTTCCCCCTGCCGCAAGCACTGGCGTTTGATAAGCTCTCTGGATGCTGTCCCTACCCATTGGACATCCTTTGTTCAGTAATCCGCGTTTCTTCCACGCCAGGGTTTACTGGGTCGCTCCGACCCGTCGACCGAGGTTCCTTCTCGAGAAGAAAAGAGTGAACATTCTGTCCTCGATTCTCATCGTAACGCACGACGCGCGCCGTTTGTTTTGCGCTCCACTCTTCGATGACCTGACGACCGAGGAAGGCAACTCGCGGGGTGACAAAATAATCGTAGAACAGATTGATCGAGCCGGCCCACGTACGCTTCCCGCGAGAGCGAATAAAATGTACAAGGAAATAGGGGACCTGCGCAAAGAGGACCACTAAGGGTTGGGACCAACGGTGGAATAAGCCACGACGGATCAGACAACCCGGAAACTTGTAAAGCAGCGGATAGCGACCGAATGGTTTGTAGACGCCAAGATACATTCGACCTCCGGGTTTGAGAACTCGCAAGTTCTCGGCGAACGCGCCGCGAGGATCCTGCGTGTGATGGATCACACCGTCGGATATGACGATATCAGCAATCGCATCAGGGAACGGAAGGCAAAGGTTGTCCGCGACGGCGCCGGGGCAGCTATACCGGCTCGTGGCGAGGTTGATTGAGACAACGCTGCGGTCAATGCCGATGCAGTGAAGGCCGCGCTTGACGAGAAATCCGAGGACCCTCCCCGGGCCACAGCCAATGTCAAGGATAAGAGAGTTTTGATCGAGCGTGTCGATCAAGTCGATAAGCGGAGCTGACACCAATGATTGAATTCTCGCTATGCCATCCGCTGGAACCCAATCAAAGGGGTGCTCATCATAAAATGCTATTTGTTTAGTGGGAACCATCATTTCCTGCCACGACTTCTTTATAATAACCTTCCATTTGCTCGGTCAAGTGATCCCAGTTCAATTGTGACGTGACCTCACGGCAGCCTTCCTTCAAGCGCGCATACAGTGACTTGTCATGCAGCAACCGTTTGAGGGCCACGGTCAAAGCATCTTTCGCTGGGACGACTACCAATCCAGCGCGGCCATCGATAAGCGAACGAATGCCGCAAAAAGGCGTAATGATCACCGGAACACCGTAGGCGATGGCTTCCGCGGCGACATTTGCGAAATTCTCATACTGCGACGGAAGGGCAAAAATGTCTGCGTCTGCGAGGAGAGCACTTTTTTCTTCGTCGTACACGGGACCTGTGAACAGCACCCGTGCTCCGACGCCGGAGTTCCGCGCGCACGCTTCAAGCTGCGCGCGGTATCCTGGCTCACCCTCCGGTCCCGCGATCACAAGGCGGCCAGAAAGCGGGGACGCCTGCGCGAACGCTTCAATCAACAGATCGGCTCCCTTGCGAGGGATGAGGCGACTTAAAAAAAGGATGACTGGCTCGTCCTCCGATATTCCCAGCCGGGAACGAAACCTACCCCGTGGGTAGGCAGTCGCGCTTAGATCACTGTCGATCCCGTTGTGGCGAATCGCAATCTTCGCCAGTGGTACTCCGGCTTCCACAAGTTCGTCTTGCTCAAGTTCAGAGGTGGCGATAACCCTTGCGGCGTTCCGCCAGAAGACGCCGCCGATAGTTCTATGCCACATTTTTTTCATGTTGATGCTTCGATCGATTGGTCTGTACATTCCCATCGGCTCGATCAAGTAGGGAATTCCTTTACGCCTGCAAAAGTGGCTAACAATTGGTCCGAGCAAGTCGTAGAGACCGTAAAAGTGAACGAGGTCGAACTGGCTGAGATGGACCCGGCAAAATCCTATCACACGGGGATTAATTGTGAGAACGCGATAACGCGCTAGCGTGGGCAGGTAAATTGCGACGACACCATTGTCTGTGCACTGCAGGCCCAGCGCCGTCTTCTTGGTTTGGCACGTGATATGTAACCATTCTGATATTCCAAGGTTCACCGAGAGCACTGTGACGCTGTGACCGTGCTCGGCGAGCTTGCGCGACAGCGCGCGGACCTTCGCTGGGCGGCCGCCTTCGGCGACGTACGGAAAATAGGTCTGGGCTACGTTGAGGATGCGCACGGCTAGTTGCTGACCGTTTGCGATCCGACGACTGAGTGCGATTTCTTAATATATTTTCGCCACCAGACGTCGAAAAGAATGCAGGCAAACAACTCGTGTGAGTTGTCGCGCTTCCCCTGACGGTGCTGGAGCCGAAGCTGTTGGACGAAATTCAAATCGAGAATTCCATCATTCCACGCGGCGCCGACATCGTCCCCTAGTCGCCGTCGTAGTGGGTGCGAACTGACACGGCTGGCATCGAAGTAGGGGTCAAAGAGCTTTCCGACCCAAAGTGCAAGAGGCGCGTTGAAGCCTTGCTTGGGAGCACGGCGAGCTTCGACTGGGAAGAACTCTGCGAATGCGTCGACGAGGATGGCTTTCGGTTCACCGTTCCGAAATTTGTACGCGAATGGAGCGTTCAGACTCGTCTCGACGAACGCAGTGTCAAGAAGCGGAACACGGACTTCCAGCGCCGTGGCCATGCTCATTCGATCGGTGTATTCGAGAATGTTGTCGACGAGAAAGGTCTTCAGATCCATTTGCAGGATTTGGTTATCTTCATCATGCAGCATCGATTCAGCGTAGGCCGCACGCAGGACGTCGGTCGATGGGTGCAGTCTTTCCCCCGATGAAGC
>Ga0210391_10001040_pt1 | contig 26179 bp, 45 predicted proteins | sample IncBWC12OmetaG_FD_160573 | JGI IMG/M metagenome (GOLD analysis project Ga0210391, IMG submission 160573) | Forest soil microbial communities from Barre Woods Harvard Forest LTER site, Petersham, Massachusetts, United States - Inc-BW-C-12-O ... | reverse complement strand
GCCTTCTAGCATTGTGCGCCGCCTTCTACGCCATTGTCGGAGCGGTGATGGAGTTTCCTGTCAAGACCCACGCGGTGCTGGCAAATATTGACGGTCCCTTCCCGGAACGGACCTCTTGGAATATTCTGGCCGCGGTTTCTTATGCATGCTTTGGCGCGGTTTTGTTCTCACCACTCGTGGTTAAAGGACTTGCCTCAATTTTCGTAAGCCGCACATCTGGAGGCGCCTAACATGCGTTTGAGCGGACGCGCCGTGAATAAACTGCCCAAGCTGTCATTGAGTTCGGCGAGCGCAATGATGCGGTGCCGCGCCGCTCAACTTTGGCGTTAGGCCTCATGTCTACTGTTCTAGCAATTCCTGTTGGCGTGGCAGTTGTCAGCGGGATCGTTGCCGGTGAAGTTGGCGGACTTACGCTGGGGAGGCGTTTGCTTCGATCCGTCAATACCCGTCCGGAATTTGCGAACTACGTCGCCAAGTCGGCTAGAAACGGTGGGCTTGGCGCTTCCTTCGTCGGGCTTCTCTGTTCATTCTTGATCGGTGGCAATTTTGGCGGGAGTACTGGTAAAGAATTGGTCGGAGCATGGAACGTGCCAATTGGAATCTTTCTCGGCATTACGACGACTCTAGGCATCCTGGTATCCGTCGGATATGTGATAGCAGGGAGACTGGCCGCGGCAACGGTGCGCCGATATGATGCTTAACATGCGTTTGAGCGGACGCGCCGTGAATAAACTGCCAGTAGTGACGCTGCGGCGCGCCGCTCAACTTTGGCGTTGCGCGGACGCGCCGTGAATAAAGTGCTTGTCGTGTTGCGGTGCCGCGCCGCTCAACTTTGGCGTTAGGCAGCATGGACACTAGCCAGGTCAAGAAAATGCCGGCATCGCCGGGCCTATCGTTTCATGGGTGCTATTTGGACGCTAATTGGCGGAATCCTCAGCGTCACTTTCATCGCCTTGGCCTTTAACCCGAGTGCCACGATGGTGGAAAATGGAGTGGTAACCTCTGCCTTAGGCCCAAAGGTCGCGGCAGCGGTATTTACTTCCCTGTTCTTTTTGTCTGGACTGGGGTTTTTGTTCGTGCCGGCTCGTTACCTTGACCGACTCTTCGTCTGGAGGCAGTCGTTCCTCTCGATGCTGATGTTTTGGCGTCGCTGATGTCTGGTTATATGCCTAACATGCGTTTGAGCGGACGCGCCGTCAATAAAGTGCCAGTGGTCGCGCTGCGGCGCGCCGCTCAACTTTGGCGTTAGGTGGTTAGTCGTGGGCCTCCCTGTAATTGAAGTTCTCTCCGGGTTTGTCACTGACGGGCCAAGCACGGGCTACAGAAGCGGCGGTATGACCTTCCTGTTGGGAGAGCCACCGAAAGTCCTATATTCCCCCTCCTTTTTGGCGGGCACGTCATTTTCGCAGGGCGACTTTATCGCTGTCGCGGCAAAGCGGACCTTTATTCCTGGCGCCGACTACGTTGCTCTGGCGTACCGGAACCTTGGCGTCGGCGGCGACGCACAATGGCTGAATCCCGCATGGCCAGGGCTCTGTCTCATTATTGGTGGCGCCGGAGCATGTGCTTTGGCAATCCCTGGACCCGTGAGTGCCGCGCGCTGGTCTATAGAGGCGATAACTATAGCGATTGGCGCTTTTGGCATTGCGCGCCTTCTGTCGATGCGTAAGGCGACAGGACTGCTAAATGCAATGCAGCCGCCCCTAACTTGCGTTCGAGCGGACGCGCCGTGAATAAAGTGCCAGTCGTATTGTTGCAGCGTGCCGCTCACCTTTGGCGTTAGGCAACATTGGGAGAACCCGTGCGATACCAAGCCTTCCTAGCGACTCTGCTTCTGGCCCTGTCCTTGCCTAGTTCTGGAGCGGAACCCGCCGCCGGGGACATAACCGCTCTGGTGACCCGTCATTTTCCCGACGCGAAAGTCATTGGCGGGACTCGGCCCAATTTTCCGTCCTATGTGGTGGCAGACTTCAATGGTGATGGTGAAGATGATCTTGCAGTAGCAATAGAGGACGCGGAAACCGTGCGGCGGGGTCAAGGCTGCTACGCTTTGGTGATCATCAACAGCTTTCGCACCGCACCTGCGTCGGACGTCCAACCGTTCCGGACATACGAGTGCTTCAAGGCCTACAGCGTCGAAGGCATGGATACAATTGAGCTAAAGGTACGAAATGTCGTGAAGTGGCGCGTGAAGGCCGTCGGTCCATGTTTGCGTCTCACGCTTACCTACGACTACGTGGCAAGGCTCTGCTGGCTCAACGGAAGCTACGCGGAACTCCAGTAATTCAATAGGATTGGAGAGCCTAACATTCGCTTGAAAAACTGCCTGTCGTGATGCTGCGGCGCGCCGCTTAACTTTGGCGTTAGATAATGTCACTCTGACAACTGCCGACTTTCCGTAATCGTATTGCCTAGAAATCGATAAGGAACTACCAATGCGCCGTCTACTTGCCCTAATCTGTCTCCTGCCGACCATTCTCGGTCCATCCTTCGCGGCAGATGACCCAAACTCTGAGACGATTGCTGACATTCATTGTCTTGCGGTTGGCCTTAGAATTTCGCAGTTGCCGGACGCCTCACAAAAATCAGCGGGAATGATGGCGACCCTCTACTACATGGGTCGGCTTGATGGCCGTACTCCGAATCTTGATCTGGAGAATCTAATCGTACAAGAAGTTCCAAAGCTAAATGACGCCACTTTTCGTGCGGAGGCGGTACGTTGTGGAAATGGCCTGACTGTGAGGGGAAAGCAAATTACTGAAATGGGAGAGCACTTAGTAAAACGCGGTCAAGCGATGCAGCAGCAGACTAGTCCGTAGAGATGGAGTGTGCTCCAAATACAACCGTCGAACGCTGTTTCCCGGTAGTGGCGTTGCCGTTTTTCGAACCATGGTCATACCATCTAACTTGCGTTTGAGCGGACGCACCATTGATAAAATGCTAGTGGTTGCGCCGCGGCGCGCTGCTCAACTTTGGCGTAGGCGCCACCAACCGCTCAGGGAGGCTTCAAATGAGCAAAATTATCGTCATAGCTCTAATGTTTGCGGCGACTACGCCCGCCATCGGCGCGCCTCCATCTACACTTCGCGCGGCTCTTGAGCAGTGGGCATCGCCCCGCCCCATCAGCCGCTACCAGTTCTCACTGGTGGATCTGAATAACGATGGCATCCTGGACGCTGTGGTACAGGTTACTGATCCGGCCTTTTGCGGCAATGGCGGTTGCCCCATCGTTGAGTTCAAAGGGGAAAGCTCCGGCTTTATCTTGGTGGGAAGCAGTGGCTTAGTGCGCAAACCAATCTACCTGCTGAATGAAGTGCAGGACGGTTGGCACACCCTCGCAGCAGTAGTTGGCCTAGGAGACCAAGCGGGTGTGGTACCCATTCGATTCAAGCAGCAGCAAGGTGCCTACCGCTCTACGCCGTACGTGAATGCACAGATCAAACTAACATCACAGGCGACAAAGCAGGTGCTGGAGTTTGAAGAGGTGCCCTAGATTTGGACGGCGCATTTCATCCGGAACGGTGCGGGATGACGACTCATCCCGCTTCGTAGAAGGCCCGAGGAAGGGCTAACATACGTGAGCAAACGCGGCGAATAAAGTGCCCCGCCACTATCGCAATGATGCGGTGCCGCGCCGCCCATGTTTGCAGTTAGACGCACCGGCATGATACGTGTCTCTCTACTACTTTCTGTCGGGCTCCTCGCGGCGTGTGCGGCCCAAAAAGACGCCAGGGTTTCCCCACTGCCAGAGGAACAATGTCTTGCCGCGCCAGAAAGAGAAAGGCTGCTCGCCCTCGACCAGCGTGATTTCGATCAAGACCTCGCCGATGGCGGTGGCGGGTGGCGCGCCGTCGCGGATAAGCACGGTTGCGCAATCAGTGCGGCGAATCTTATTCGTGATTACCGAGAGCGCCACTCTTTAGTGGAACCGATTATCTACTGGCATGAAGGTCAAATGCGAGCAGAGGGGAATGAATACGCGGCGGCGATCCTTCTGTTCGAAAAATCCCGCCCGCCCAAGGGGCAGGGCAACACAGGCTGGAATCAGTATGTCGACGCTTCAATTGCCTTTCTAAAAAGAGACAAATCTGCACTCATTCAGGCACGTGACTCCTTATCCAGGGTAAAGGCTCCGCCGGGAGTCACCCTAACCGATGGTGTATTTGAAATTCCTAATAATTCTGGAAAGCCTCTGAAAATGCGATGGCCCCCGAACATTGATGTTGTTGATGGTCTGATTAAATGTTACGAGAGGAGCTATCACGAGGCTTACGGCGACGCGAGATGCAGAACGGCTCCTCCAAAGTAGGACGTCTAACCCGCGTTCGAGCAGACGCGCCGTGAATAAACCTACACCGATCTCTGGTTTAGGAGCGGCTTGCAGTTGATCGCCGCCAACGAGGATTTCAAGCTACTTGGGGCCCCCAGTTCCGCCCGCGCCGCCGGTACCGCCGCCGATGATTGCGCCATTCCCAGGAACGCCTCCGGTGCCGTTGCCGCCATCAGTGGTACCACCACCAGCGGTACCTGCCGCTGAGTCACTCCCGCCGTGTCCGCCTCGGCCGGTTTGCCCAGTTGTGTCATCGGGTGTCACCGGCGAGGAACTTCCGGTAACTGCGGTCCCCTTGGGCTTGCGTATTCCCTTCCGCGACGGATGCTGAATATGCTGTGGCGCGGAACTGCCGGGTGCGCTCGAATCAGCAGACACAGGCCCGGTGTCATTCGATTGCGCGAGCGCGGACATCGATAGCAAGAGACCCAAGGGAACCGCTGCGTATGTATTAACTCGAAATGTCATCAACGTTCTCCGTGTTAGGGCATAGGCATGGCCGTGTCCAGTCTGCATAGGATCCGACAGACTTAATTTGTCGCCTATCGCTGATACCGCGGAGAGAATGTAGGACGCACGGCTCCTGGATGTCTGGAGAGACGCGATGTTGTGAGATTTCTCCTAGCCGAGGCGATCTTAACTGCAATAAAGTCCTTTAGACCGTTAGGGATCGCAGCGGATCCCTGTGGTACGGGTTCACGCATTTTGATCGCGGTGTGACTCGTAAATGACTAATCTTACGGCTGGGTTGAACCACGGACGCATGGAATGGGATCACCGTAAGGCAGCGCTTCCCGGACAAGGGCGATGGCAAAGTTTTTCACGGAGGACGAAAGCGAGCCGCCAGATCAGCGGCGCGTAACTTGGTCTTACGTGCGTTGGAGCGGACGTGCCCTCAATCAAGTGCCGGTACCCGTGCAGGGCCGCGGCGCTCAACTTTGGCATTGGGCGGCGCTGGGGAGTACTGCAACGAGTTCGTCGATCGCAACCCAATGGAGAACCTATGCGCGTTGCAGCTGCATGCATAGCCACGCTCTCACTCTTCGGGAGCATGGTCCCGAATGGCGAGCCAGCCGATCGTATCTTTACGAGGATTCCTGCCGAGTTTCAGGGGCGCTGGCTGACCAAGTCGGACCAATGCCAATCGGGATATGAGGGTTGGCTCTACGTCTCTGATCTTCAGATCCAGGAGGCGGAAGGCACTGGGTACGCCGTCTCGGTCCGGAACATAGCCACGCTTGAGATCGAGGTTGATATGACGTGGCGATCCACCCCCAAAGGAACGGACGAGGGGCGCAAAGTGGGTCGCTTCGCTCTGTCCCAGGATGGGCGCCAATTAATTGAGACGCGAGATGGAAACGCCGTATCCCGAGTTCGTTGCGCGGTGGCACCGTGAAATCCTGACTGCGCAAGTCATTCCATGAAGTTTCGATACAAAAACACCGGACTGACGGTTATCGTTGCAGTGACGGGGATGCTATTTCTCCCGTGCTCAAGGGCACAAGAACCCGCCGAAACCCATCTTGGGGCTTACGGGAGAGCGTCAACTTATTGTGGCGCCGATGCCATACCCCGGAACAAACCAATCATTCCACAGGTGGGATGTTTTTACCTGTCGGCAGGCCATCAGGCGTTAGGGACATTCGCAACCCACCTTGTGGAAGTAGCGGTGGATGCCACGGGCGCGGAAGTATTCAAGGTCGATGGGCATGTGGTAGTCGAATTGCGCCGGACGCCGACCTTGACGAATTTGCCGTTCGTAAGAGCCGGCGGGGTGGCTGGATATTCAATTTGTAAGGGAGAGGCCGGCAGATCCTCGGGTTGCCCCTCAAGCATCACGATATTTTCCAGAGATGGATAAAGGAGTCTTGTTCGTCGTGTCCGAGTGTCTCCCGCCAAAATACAGTCTCTGTGTCACGACTCAAGAGAATTGGGACTATGAGAAAGCACGCCTACACTAGACCGCGAGTCGAATTCCGAGGTCGAGACGCATGCCATCCTTCGTAAGTATCCTAGGCCGAGCTTCGGACGGAAGCCGCTATTCACCGCGTAGCTGAACTTGTTGTCGGATTCGCCTTGATAGGCTACTGCGCATATGCCGTGGGCACCGGCAGTATCTCTGGAAAGTTTCGTCTATACACTCGCGACGAGCACCCATGGTCGTTCTGGACAACCGTCCTAATCGCGTTCAGCATCGGTGTCGTTTTCATCTTAGGCCATGTTTCATGGCGCAATTGAAATACCCGCCTGTAATGAGCGAACGCGCCATGAGTAGAGTGACTGTCGTGTTGTTGCGGCGCACCGGTCAACTTTGGCTGTAGAGCAGCTATGACCTCCGTTCGCGTGTCCTATCGATGTGCGACTCCAAACGACGCGCTAGACATTATTTGTGTCCACTATGCCGCGGTTAAGGCAATTGGCAAGGATGTCTACCCGAACGCGGTGCTGTTTGCATGGTCGCCGCCACCGGATGACCAGCGCCGGCGCAAAATTGCCGAGCTGATCGCACAGGATGCCACTGTCTGCACCGTGGCGGAATGCGACGCCAAAACTGTCGGCTTTGGAATTGCGCTTCCCGCCGAGGGGTGGCTCAAAGCGCTTTACGTCCACCCCGATCGTAGCGGCCTTGGCATCGGCACAAAGCTGCTTCACCATATTGAGCGACAATGCCAATCCGCTGGCACCGAAAGTCTTCAAGTGAATGCATCGCACAATGCCGAGGGCTTCTACCTGCGTCATGGATACGAGCTGATTGGTCCAACAACCCAAAGGCTCACGGAAATCATATCAATGCCGGCAATCCATATGATGAAGCGCTTCCTGCGTGGCGACTAACAGTTTCGGAGGTGCAATGGCAGATCGATGTGTTTTCTGTGCGATAGTAACGGCTTCGGAACCTGCGAGTATCGTCTGGGACGACGATTTGACGTTGGCATTCATCGACCAGCGGCAATTTCATGCCGGTCATACGCTTGTCATTCCGAAACGCCACTGCAGCGACGTTCGAGAGCTTGATCACGAATCGGGTGCAGCCCTGATGGCAACAGTAACCAGAGTCACCCGTGCCGTTGCCGCGGCATTTCCAAATCAGGGATTGAGCTTGTGGCACTCTATTGGCGAGGCAGCAGATCAGGAGGTGCCGCACATGCATATGCACGTACATCCCCGGGTAATCGGGGATCAACTGCTTCGTATCTACCCTTCGGCTCCGGAGCTACCGGAGAGGCGGATCCAAGACGAATATGCAGCACGATTGCGTGCCCACATGACTTAGCATGCGGCGAAAATCCGATGGCCCAGCAATGGAGCTGGTTTGGCCTTCTCAGCAGTATCTTTCGAGTTACGTTGTGGCTCTTGAGCGCGGGTGGTCTGCGGACAACGTAAGAGGCGTGCTCGCGGCACGCGAAGAACTTGCGAAAATCGGCACGGATCCGGCGGCATTCCTCGAGAGCATGGTCGACCGTGAAGCAAGGGCCGGCCCGGTCACACTCCCGGACGGATCGACCGTTGCGCGCATTCCGGGCTATCGGCGATGGATATGGGACGGCGATTTCTGCGGCAGCATCAGCCTTCGCTGGCAGCGTGGAACTACGGAGCTGCCGCCGCATTGTTTGGGCCATATTGGGTACGCCGTCGTTCCGTGGAAGCAGGGTAGAGGTTACGCCACGCGCGCCTTAGGCATGTTGCTGGTCGATGCCAAGGCTGAAGGCCTGCCGTTTGTTGATATCACCACGGACCCCGAGAATATTGCCTCGCAGCGGGTGATAACCGCGAACGGTGGAATACTTATCGAGCGATTCACGAAACCACTGCAGTATGGCAGCGTTCCAGGCCTGAGATTTCGGGTGCTACTCCAATGAACCTTGTGAGAATTTCGGTCTTCGCTATTTTTTTTCGCTAGTGGCTGGGCATTAGGCGGACAATGGAGAGACTACCGTGCGCATTCAGGTTGTCATAGCGATAGGCGCGATACTCGGTCTCGTAAGTACGCTGGGCATCTTCTTCGACCGTCGCACCGACGGTAAGAGTTATATCGTGGCTGCCGGAACAATTCGCGGTGTGCTGGTTGCGTTGCTGGTGGCCTCATCGCCTGTGGATTGGGGGTGGCTCAGGGAGGCCGGATTAGGGGCATTTTACGGTGCCGTTGTCGCACTGATGGTGGTCCTGTCGCAGGGTAGGAGTGCCCGCCAGCATGCGGTCTACATCTTACCGCCAAGCATCATTTCCGGCGCCCTGATCGGTGCGCTGATTGCGCGCTTTGGTGGCTGAGGCGTGTCGGCGGATAACCAGGAGTCAATGCAATGTCTGATGCCCGTAGCAGACCAGTTCCAAAACCGAAAGCGAGGCGCCCGAGGTGGACATCCTTCGTGGCGACGGTCCAAAAGGGTAGGGCCATTCGCGGGCTGCAAGAAGAGGGTAACTCCCTCCATCGAGTCAAGGTCACGCACAATTTAAGTACGCTTCTGGTGCACATATCGGATGAGGATGGAAAGGGCTGGACCACCGTGGCGATAGACCGAGACACGCGTGAGTGGGCGATCGCCCAGCGGCCGCGACAGCTCGATTCCGCTGAAACGGCATACGGACTGCTTTATGCCGATGCCTAACACGCGCTGCACCGGATCCGCCGTGACTAACTGTCCTCGGTTGCGGCGTGCCGATCGACTTTGGCCTTATGCGCCCTGATTTAACGATGCGTTCCGGCACGCCGGCCGATGGCGAATGCCTTTCAGCGCTTGGGTCGCAAACCTGGCTTCATACCTACGCAACGGATGGTATCCGTTCCACCATCGCCAGATTCGTCCAGGAGCACTTGTCTCCGGCTGCATTCCGCTTGCAGCTGGAGCGCTCAGACGCCTTTACATTGGTCGCGGTGGTGAATGGACATCTCGTTGGCTACGCCATCGTCGAAATCGGAAAACCGTGCCTGGTCCGGTCAACAGCACTTACCCACCTCGACAAACTGTTTGTTCAGGAACATTTCCTGGGGACAGGCATCGGACATGCACTCCTCGAGGAGGTGAAGATGGAGGCCAGGCGCCGCGCTGGTAGCTCCGCGCTGTGGCTAACCGTAAACTCAGGCAACGAGCGTGCCCAGGTGTTTTACGCAAGGCATGGTTTCGTCGACATCGGCAGCACCAAATTCGACCTCTACGGTGAACAACATGAAAACCGCATCCTGCACGCGCCAGACAGCTGACATGCGTTCGAGCGGATACGCCTTGAATACGGTGCACGAGAGATGTTTCGCGCAACTTTGGCGTTAGGTCATTAGGAGCGTCGCAATGCAGCGCACAGTGCCCATGCTTCACATCGAGGATTACGAAGTCGCCAAGGCGTATTACATAGATTGGCTCGGATTTAGAATCGACTGGGAGTTCCGCTTCGAACCGACGTTTCCCGTCTATATGCAAATATCCCGCGAGGGTCTGGTGCTTCACCTGTCCGAACACGAGGGCGACAATCCCGGTGGCGTAAAGTGCCACGTCGACGTCGATGATCTGGATGCCTTGGTCGCGGAGTGGAAAAGCCGGCGCCCCGGCTTCATGCAGGAAGTCGAGACCATGCCATGGAACGCCAAACATATCTCCTTGAAAGACCCATTTGGAAATGAATTGGGCATAAACCAAGTCCTGCCGGTAACCGAAGACCTATCACGCATTTGAGCGTACGCACCGCCAATAGGCTGCCACTTGTATTGCTGCGGCGCGCCGCTCAACTGTGGGCGGGGCAACCGATAAGACCGGGCGCGAACACAGTGGAAGCACCAATAAATGAAACGTTTCGCAGCGGCTGCAATTTTCCTGCTCTGGCGACAGTATCGGCCAACGCTCAAACCAAGTTGGATGAGGAGGCAGTCCACAACCTTCCGCGCGCCTTCTGTGCAGCTTTCAGCAATCATGATGGATCAGCTCGCCCAGTTCATGGCTAATGACGTAGATTTCGTTGTGGTAGGCGCCACGTGGCAGGACGGAAAGGCAGACTTCGAGAAGTACCACACGCGGCTGCTCAGCGGACGATCCCACGACATGAAGCTTGAACCGCTACAGATCGCGGTACGCTTCTTACATCCGGACGCTGCGATCGTTCATTGGAGCTGGACAGGAGCCGGTGACAGGAACCCGGATGGCGCCGCGCGCAAGCGACGCTACGCCTCATGACGATGGTCGCCGCAAAGCGGAACGGCGACTGGCTTGTCGTGGCCGCACAAAATGACAGCTCCTTCCCGGGCTTACCACCAAAGTTCAAAGGAATCACTTCACCCATGCCAATTCCGGACCAAGTTGGCCGCCAGCCTTCCAACTAGATACGGCGTCGCGCGCCTCACCTGTCGTAGTAGAGGCCGAGGTAATAGTTTATGCCGAACTCCCTGGAATTACGTTTCCGGGCATTTTCGGCTCGGACCCCGGTTCGTCGGACCAGCGTCGTTGTTCTGGCTCTCTTTGTGTTGACTTACCTGGCCATAACGGCCCCTGAGCTGATCCATCCGCCTTCGCGTAGAGTGCAGATTGCGTTGGCGATCGCTTGGTGTCTTGGGGTGGCTGCCCTGTTTATGCTCGTTCGCTTCTGGAGGCACGTCACGCGCGATGTGGTTGCCGCTCGGCGTGTCGGCGTCTAACATTCGTCTGAGCGGACGCCGTGAATAAAGTGGAAGGGTCACCACCATGCTTCAGCTGAGACCAAACTGCGAATGCTGCGGTTGCGTTCTGCCGCCGGATTCAGCAGACGCTCGCATCTGCTCGTTCGAATGCACATTTTGCGCGACATGCGCCGAAGACCCATTGCATGGCCTATGTCCCAATTGTGGTGGCGAACTTGTCACACGACCACGGCGCCCGCTGGGGAAGCTGATCGATTATCCCGCCTCTGTCGAGAGGGTGGTTCGGCCCAACGGTTGTGCTTCGGTTAGCTAACAATCGTTGGACCGCACGCCGTGAACAAACAGCCAATAGTGGTGTTGGGGCGCGCCGCGCGACCTTGGCTTTGGAAGGCTCATGTTGTGGCGCGCCATTTGGACTTCCCGCCGTCGTGGCATTTGCGATCCCACTGGTCGTGACTGTCGGGATGCAATCCTTAATCAGCGCGGAACCCGTTCGGCCTCATCCTTCTCGGATGGGCCGCGCTGGTCCGCGCTCCTGCTTCTCTATGCCGTCGGCGTCGCGGCACTATTTCACCCGCGCGTCGTCCTCACCGAAGAACCATCGGCCGCCCGGACCTTCGGGGAGGGGTGGAACTATCGGACAAGGACGCCTCGTTGGCCCCACTGGAGGGCCGTGCCGTGAAGCGTCTACTATGTGCATCATAATCGCCCGCATTTGAGGTCACATGAAACGAGTCACTGGCATTGGTGGCATCTTCTTCAAGGCCAAAGACGCACCATCACTACGGGGTTGGTACAAGCAGCATTTGGGAATCGATGTGCAGGTGTGGGGCGGAGCTGCCTTCGATTGGAGCGATGACCAAGGCAAGCCGGTTGCAGGCACAACGGCCTGGTGCATCGATGCGCACGAAAGCGATCATTTTGCGCCAAGCGCAGCGCCGTTCATGGTCAACTACCGCGTAGCGGACCTGCATGCCTTGGTCAAGGTCTTGAAGGAAGAAGGCTGCAATGTACTCGAGAAGATCGACGACTCCGAGTACGGGAAGTTTGGGTGGGTCATTGATCCCGAGGGAAACAAGGTCGAACTGTGGCAGCCGCCGATAGGCCAATGAGGCATGGCCGCGACATCGGTCGGATATTCCGGTACCCCGCTCGCTAAGAAACTGGGCTTGAGAGAAGACAGTACCGTGCTTCTGATCGACGCCCCGGACGACTATGAACAGTTGGTTTGCCCACTGCCGTCGCGAGTTCGGTTTGTATCGCGTCCTAGCGGAACTGTCGACATGGCGCACGTATTTGTTACGCGGCGCTCCTTTCTTCAAAAGCATTTAAATAGGTTGCGGGACATCCTGAAACCGGACGTGCCAATCTGGATATCGTGGCCCAAAAAGTCATCGAAAGTCGCAACTGACATAACCGAAGACATTATTCGGGACGTGGCCCTGCCGCTTGGCTTGGTCGACATCAAGGTTTGCGCCGTCAGCGAAATATGGTCTGGACTCAAGATCGTGGTTCGTAAGGAGAACCGATAAACGGGACGAAGTATCTGGAATTCCAGCCCGTTTGCTCGGCGGTGCCGCCACTGCGGGTCACGATTGTTGTGATGCAGAACGCGACCGGCTCACGAATGCGCTCAAGCTTGGCCAATTCCAGGTGATCGGCTGTAGAATGCCCGGAGCGGTGGGCGCTGACCGTGGCGCGGATCCGCAACATCTATTAATCGGGGGACATGAAATGACGATAGCGAATAGGCGGCTCATCCTAGCTGTTTGTGCTCTTTCCATCGCCGAAGTCGCGATGGCGGCGATCCCCAAGGCGACGGTAGATTCAGACGTAAAGGACGCGCGAGTTGCCAACGTCACTGCGACGTCACCGAAAGGCGATACCAATAGCTACACCTGTGACTATGGTTGGCAAATTTCCTTCCACGGCGGTGTGGAGACCACCGACTACTGTGAAATAGTCATTCCACCCGACACCAAGAATGCCGTCGTGTGCACCAAGAAGTACGACAAGAGGATTTCGACGATCACGTTGGTTCAGTCGAGCTGCAAGATTACGCCTCCGTAAGAGTCGAGCGCAGCACGGGGGAGCCGCGCTCCGCCTGTTCCCGGAACCAAGTCCTTGAGTGGGTCTGCCTGAATAAACTGCCAAAGCCGAAATTCGAGGCCATAACTCCGCGGTTGCCCGTATCCGACGTGGAGAGGGCACTCGCGTTTTACCTCGATCAACTTGGCTTTACGTTGGGCTGGAAGTGGGGCAATCCGCTTACGCATGCAAATGCATGTCGTGACTCCATTGCGGTGGATTTAATCGCCAGCCCGGCCGGGCGGTCCGGAACGGCCATGGCCTATGTGCAGATTCGCGGCGTTGATGCCTACTTCGCCGAACTGAAGAGGCGGAAAGTCGAATTGTCGGAAATAGGGGACCGACCGTACGGAATGCGGGACTTCGAAGTGGTGGATCCGTTCGGCAACCGCCTCGCCTTCGGAGAACCGACCAACCATTGACGGGTCATCCATGCCTTCATACGAAATAACGTGCGACAAGAGCCGCTTCGACATGGCGGCGATTCACCGCTTTCTGACACAATCTTACTGGTCGCCCGGCATTCCGCTCGCAGTCGTCAAACGTGCGATCGCCAATTCCCTGTGTTTTGGGGTTCTCCTCGAGAACCAACAAATCGCATTTGCTCGGGTCATAACAGATAGCGCGACCTTCGCGTACCTCGCTGACGTGTATGTCCTGCCAGAGCATCGCGGCAGAGGGCTGTCCGTGCGTCTGATGGAACACATAGTCCGGCATCCGGAGCTGCAGGGGCTCCGGCGCATGTTGCTCGGAACACGGGATGCGCATTCTTTGTACCAGAAATTCGGCTTCAAGCCACTTGCCGCGCCGGAAACCATGATGGAAGTGCACGACCCGAAGATCTATATCCGTGAAATCACCAGTGCCATCTAGCGCCTTCACTCGTAGGGACGAAATGAAAGAATTAACCGGGCGTTGCCTATGCGGCGCGGTGACGTATCGGATTTCCGCTGAACCCGTCGCCACCCGGGTGTGCTGGTGCCGCGCCTGTCAGCACATTGCGGCCAATGGCACCGTAAATGTTCTCGTGCCAACGACTGGGCTCGAGAGTTTTGGCCAATTGAGTGAATATTTGAGCATCGCAGACAGTGGCAACGAGATGCGACGCCGATTCTGTCCGGGCTGTGGCGCACACCTGTTTGCCAACTCCTCTGCGCGACCGCAAGTCACGGTCGTGCGTGCGGGCACTCTGGACGATCCCTCGGCAGTGCGTCCCACCGTGAATATTTGGGCCAGCAGCGCACCCGATTGGGCCTGCCTGGATAGTCAGCTGCAGCGAGTCGAGCAGCAGCCAATTCCGCCCACCGTTAGGCCAAACCATCATCGCGACTAGGGCATCCCTGGAGAACTACTACGCGGCGCGAGCCGCGGAGTACGATGCCGTGTATCTGAAACCCGAGCGCCAGGCCGATCTTCGGGCGATTGAGCAGTGGGTGGCGCAGCGCTTCGCGGGGTCCAGTGTTCTGGAGGTCGCCTGTGGCACGGGCTATTGGACCCAATTTATTGCGCGTACCGCCAAACGGATTTGCGCCCTGGATGCGGTGGCCGAGACCCTTGCGATTGCCAAGAGCCGAATCTCCACGGGGAATGTTGAGTTTGTGATTGGCGACGCCTACGCACCGTCAGGCGGGCGAGGCGAATTTGACGCCGCGTTCGCGGGATTCTGGTTCTCGCACGTACCAAGGGCCAGACAGAGCGAATTTTTGTTGGCACTGGGTGATGCGCTCGAGGTGGGGGCGAGGGTCGTGATTCTGGACAATCGCTTCATCGCCGGCAGCAGTTCACCCATTGCAGAACAGGATGCGGATGGCAATACCTACCAGATGAGAAGCCTCCGAGACGGCACAACTCATCGAGTGCTAAAGAATTTCCCGTCTGAAGCAGAACTTCGATCTCTAGCCGGCGGCGTCGGCGCCGAGGTTTGTCTTACACAGTGGGATTACTATTGGGCGATCGAGTTTGTGGTCAACCAGGCCCGACGGTCGGCTTGAGCCAGCTGGTTGCTCCATCGGCTCTTGTGCCACAGGGGAGCGACGCTGCCGATCATGTGGCCACGGGCGCAAGGGGGCGCCACGCCGGTGCCGCGCGTGATTGTGCAGCGCACCTCCTGCGACAATCCGGCTTGCGAATTCAAAAACCACAACCTGCGCGCTAACGAAGCGTAGCCTGGACGCCGGCGGGTAGTCTCTTGCCGCAGCCGCCGTGGTCATCATATTCTGCATGGATAACGGGGGAGTTTATGGGCACTTTCGCGAACATTCGGAACAAGGCGTGGCTCGGTGCCGTGTGCTTTGGCTGTTGCCTGGTGGTCGCAGCCGTTCCGGCCGCGCGGTCGCAAGACATCACAGCGCAGACGCTGATTGATCGAGCGCAGATTCAGGATTTGATTACGCGTTACTACTACAACTTTGGCAAAGAGAATCCGGAGAGTTTTCCAAACTTCTACGCGGATGATGCCGAGCTCATCCTGGGTGACAAGCACTTCAAGGGCAAGGATGGTATTGCGAAGGCCTATGCGCGCAGCAGCGCCCCCAGTCCGATGCAGAAGGCCTACTCCTTCAATGTGGAGATCGGCAATCCGCTGATCGTGGTGCACGGTCATACGGCGAGCTCCCAGCTGACCTTCACTGAATTCTTGATCGACAAGCAGGGCGATGCGCCGCGTGTCACGACGCAAGGCAGGGAATACGCGACTTTCGTCAAGGTCAACGGTCAATGGCGGTATAAGACGCGGCAGATCAAGGGCGGTACGCAGCCGCCGGACGGCTGGAAGGAATAGCAAGCCTGCCGAACGCGGCGCGGTGGCCTCGCCCTATCGTGACGCCCTGACGCTCATCAACATGAGAAGCAGACCATGAGCAAAGCCTATTGGATCTCTGCATATCGTACGGTTCGTGACGAAGAGGCGCTCTTCGCGTATGCCAAGCTCGCAGGACCCGCACTTATTGCCGGGGGCGGCCGCTTCCTCGCGCGCGGTGTGCCTGCACGCGTTTACGAAAGTGGCCTCGCTCAGCGCACCGTCGTCATCGAGTTTGACAGCGTGGCGCAGGCCGTCGCGGCTCACGACAGCCCCGAGTACCAGGAGGCATTGCGTGCACTGGGCAACGGCGCGGACCGTGATTTGCGCATTATCGAGGGTGTTGGGTAAGACGACCCAGCATCGGAGGCCAGCATGACAGCGCCAATATTGAACCTCGCCGACCTGGAGCTCTTGCCGCGTCCCGCTGCCTTCGCCGCGACCGGTCCCGCAGCCGCCCGCTTCGATGCACGCTCCGGGCAGATTGCGTCCCGGCTCGGCGCGCAGAAGCTCGGCTACAATGTGACGGCCGTGCCGCCGGGTAAAGCAGCGTTCCCGTTTCACTGTCACCGGGTGAACGAGGAGATGTTCTTCGTGCTCCAGGGCTCCGGGGAAATCCGGATTGGTACCGCGACCTATCCCATCCGGCAAGGTGATTTCATCGCCTGTCCCCCAGGCGGCCCCGACAAGGCGCACCAGATCAGCAATACCGGCGCCGATGAGCTCAGGTATCTGGCGGTGAGCACGAAGCTATACCCTGAGATCGCCGAATACCCCGACAGCGGAAAATTCGGCGTGCTGGCGGAGTACTCCCCCGGACCTGACGGCAAGCCGCAGGGCTTCCGCTTCGTCGGCAAGGAGAGCCTGAATGTCAATTATTGGGAAGGCGAAGAATAGCAAGTACTGGTTTCCGGCCAAGCGCTACGGATGGGGTTGGGGTCCGCCCACCGCCTGGCAGGGATGGGTGATTCTGCTGGGATGGATCTGCGTACTGATTGCAGCGGCGCTGCGTTTGATGCCAGCGCATCCTGTCACCTTTCTGCTGTTCGCGGTGGTCATGGCCGCCCTCCTGACATTCATCTGCTACCTCAAAGGCGAGCCGCCGCGGTGGCGCTGGGGGGATCAGGATGAATGATCGCCGCTGGTGTCCGGCGGGTGGCATGCCGTAGCATGGCCGATGTGACCGCGCTCCTTACCTTGATCGCCTGGCTGATCCTGTTTGTGCTGTGTTGGCCGCTCGCCTTGTTGGCACTGCTGCTGTGGCCGCTGATCTGGCTGGTGTCGCTGCCGTTTCGACTCATCGGAATAACCCTCGAGGCAGTGTTTGCGCTGCTGCGGGGTGTGTTGTTTCTTCCTGCGCGACTGCTGAGCGCCAAGCGACGCAAGGTGGCCTGACGTGGCGGAATTGGCGACACTGCTGCCACGCATCCTGCCAAAGGCGATCGCCTGGGCCGAAGCGAGATCGGCTGACATCATGGCGGATGGCGTTCCGCTAACGGATTTCGAAAGAAGGCTTGCGCATCTCTCAGGCGTCTATCGGCCGGAGCTGGTGCGAGTGTCCGAAGTCGCCCGCATTCCCGTTCCCGATGATCCGGAGTTGCGCGACGCCGCGATCACGGCCGGCCTGCTGGGTCCGGGCACGATTGGACTCACACTCGGCTACGGGATCTATATCTTGATTGGCCACCGCAGCAACCGGCTGGTATCGCACGAATGTCGGCACGTGTATCAATACGAGGCGGCCGGGTCCATCGCCGCTTTCCTGCCGCAGTACCTGGAACAGATCCTGTCGGTCGGATATGCGGCAGCGCCGTTTGAGGTCGATGCCCGGGAACATGAGCGCGACACCGCCTGACGGGGAGATGATCGGTACCAATGGATGACTGGAGCGTGGTTGCAACTTTCGGGGACCGGATTTCCGCCCAGGCGCTGGTCGGCCTGCTGGATTCGGAAAAGGTGCTCTGCCGACTCGCTTCAAACGAACCCCTGCCGGGTCTCGGCAGCGAGTTTGCGGTGTTGGTTCCGACGAAACTCCTGCATCGGGCGCAATGGATTCGGGAGCACGCCCGGGTCTCCGAGCAGGAATTGACCTATCTGGCCACCGGCGAGTTGCCCGGTGAGCCCGAAAAGCCGTAGCGATGGCATACTGTCATCTCGCGACAAGGGGGAGACTTCCAAATGAAACGCAGCACTCTCGCAGGCCTCTATCTGGTGCTCGGCGTCGCGCTACTCGCGCCTGCGCTGAGCCATGCCGAGATCTCCTGCACTCGCGGCGGCCTGCAACAGGCCGTTGATCTGTATATCACCGCGCAGACCAAGGGCGATCTGTCAGCGCTGCCGTTGGCGAAGGGTGTGGGCTACTGGGAGAACGCCGTCGCGGCTGACATCCAGAAGGGCCTGATCATGAAGCCCATGAAGATCGATCATCAGCGCAGCTTTCTCGATACGGACACCTGTCAGTCGATTACCGAAGTCATCGTGACGGACAAGGCGGCGCCCTACGTCCTGAGCACGCGCCTGCGGGTCAATCACGACAAGATTGCCGAGGTTGAGATCCTGTGGACCACGACCGGCTACTGGCTCTTCAATGCCGACGCTTACCTGAAATACTCCTCCACCGAGAACTGGGATCCGATTCCGGCTGAAAAGCGCAGTTCCCGCGGCACCTTGGTGGCTGCGGCCAATGCCTACCTGGATGCATTCCTGGAGAAGAAGATCGACCTCGTGCCGTGGGGATTCCCCTGCGTGCGGGTCGAGGGCGGCGCCTACACCGGCAAGGGCTCCCCGTCGGACAGCTGCGAGGTTGGCGTGCCCGGCGGTGTCAATATTGCCAATCGCCGCTTCGTCGTCGATGAGGTGCTCGGCACGGTGTCGGTGTACTGCACGTTTGGCGCCGGCGGTCCCGGTGGCGGCAGCGGTGCGGCCGATAGCCATGTATTCCGGGTCGAGAATGGCAAATTGCGCTATGTGCATACGCTGACGCACTTGTTGCAGGCCAGCTTCCGGGGCAGCGGCGGCAAGCCGCCGTAAACCGCTGGATACGGATGCGGACTTCATGCGAGAGGCCCTGCAGGCAGGGCGCCAGGCGCTGCCCGATTGTTTGCCGAACCCACCCGTCGGCTGTGTGCTGGTGAGAGCGGGACGCGTGATCGCCCGCGGGTTCACGCAACCGCCGCACCGCAACCATGCCGAGGCGATGGCCTTGAGCCAGATGTTCGGGGGCGCGGAAGGCGTTTGCGCCTACGTTACCCTTGAGCCGTGCTCCTTCCACGGCAGGACTCCTTCCTGCGCCCAGGCGTTGATCGCCGCCGGCATTCGCCGCGTGGTCGTCGGAATCCTCGATCCGGACCCGCGCAATAACGGCGCCGGCATCGCAATGCTGGTGAGCGCCGGCGTCGACGTCCGCAGCGGCGTGCTCGAGGCCGACGTGCACCGCGACCTCGACGCCTACCTCGCCTTGAGCGACAACCGGGGGTGATGCCCATGCGTTCACCCTGGCTCGATGTCCCCCTGGCCGACTATGAAGGTCACATGTCCTGGCCGGGAGTCGGGCAGGCCGACATGCTGGCCACCCAGTTCGCGCAACTGCTGGTCAAGTGGGCCCCCACCTCCGCGGCGGTGATTGGCTGCGCCGGTGGCAATGGCTTTGACCGTCTCGATACCGGCATCACGCGACGTGTCGTCGGCATCGATATCAATCCGCAATATATTCAGGAACTGGCTTACCGATACGCGGCCACGCTGCCGGGACTCGAACTCTACGTACGCGATATTCAAGAACCCGTCGAGCGGATCGAGCCGGTGGATCTCATTTATGCCGCCCTGGTGCTCGAGTATGTTGAGCCAGGGCCGGTGCTGCGAAATTTCAAAGTGCTGTGTCGCCCGCAGGGCGTGCTGGCGATCGTGCTGCAGCTGCCATCCGACAAGGGTGAAACCATTGCGGAATCGCCCTTTACCAGTCTCAAAGGTCTCGCGCCCGCCATGCATCTGGTCTCCGCGGCGGATCTGGCGGCTTGCGCCGCCGAATCCGGTTTCGCACCGCTGGCATCACGCCGGATCGTACTGTCGTCCGGAAAGGCGTTCGCCCTGCAGGTGTTTCGGCTGCAGGCGCCCAGGAGTGCCGATTGAAGCAAGTCATCGTCGTCAATGAAGCGCTGCACCTGCCGTGTGGCAAATTGGCCGCCCAGGTCGCGCACGCCGCCATCGGCGCGTTTCTGGCAGCCGATCACAGTGCGCAGGTCGAGTGGCTCTCCTGCGGGATGACCAAGGTGGTGCTGGCCTGCGAGTCCGCCGCGGCCCTGCGGGCGCTTCAGGACCTCGCCACCGCGGCGGCGCTTCCTGAATTTCTCGTGCAAGATGCCGGCCGCACGGTCCTCGCCGCGGGCACCGTCACCTGCCTGGGGATCGGTCCGGCTTCCGACCAGGCGATCTCCGCGATCACCGGCGCGCTGAAACTACTGCCGTGACCGGTGCACTTCTGGCCCGAACCGCGCGGCTGGAGTTGATCGCCGCGACACTCGACCTGGTGCAGGCGGAGCTTGCGGGGCCCGACGCGCTCGGCGCCTTGCTGGGAGTTCCCGTTCCCGCCAGCTGGCCACCCGGTGAATATGACGAGGAGGCGCTGCAGTTCTTCACGGCCGTGCTCGTCTCGGGCGGCCCGGCCGCCATCGGCTGGTACAACTGGTACGCGATCAGCCTCGATGCCGAGGGACGCCGGGAGGCGCTGGTCGCGGGTGCGGGGTACCTCGGACCGCCGGCGGACGGCGTCGTCGAGATCGGCTATTCCGTGGTGCCGGAGGCGCGCGGTCGCGGGTTTGCCACGGAAATTGTGGCAGCGCTGACCACCCGCGCGTTGTCAGTGCACAGCGTGCACAGCGTGATTGCCCATACGATGGATGCCAACACGAGCTCGCAACGAGTGCTGCGGCGCTGCGGCTTTCTGCCCGTGGGTCCCGGCGGACAACCCGGGCTGATCCGCTTCGAGCGGACGCGAGACCACCGCTGACCGTTACAGTCGCGCGGTAATCAGCGCCTGCGCGCGTACCAGCTGCGCCGCATTCAGCTCCCCGGCGGTATCGGTGGCGCCGCGTGGCCGCTCCGCTTCCAGCACGTCCAATATCTGCTGCTGCACGGCCCCGCGGTGCAGCGCCTCGGAGTAGGAGATCTCCGGGTGGAACATCACCATCGCATAGCGGGGAATGAAGCGTTCGGGATACAGCCGCTCCAGTTGCAGCGCCCAGGCCTTGTGGCGCAGGAAACGCGCATCGAGCACCGCCGAGCGCATTTCGGCATAGTTTTCCAGTGCCATCTGCGCGATGGCTTCGGTTTCGTTACGCCGCTCGTCATTGAATCTCGCGAAGGTCGCGGGCCAGTCGCAACCGGCACTGCCCGTGCGGGCGTGCGCGACCATCGAGTCGAGCACCAGACAGTCCTCAAATGCCGCATTCATGCCCTGCCCGTGAAAGGGCACGATGGCATGCGCCGCATCGCCCAGGAGCAGGACCGCACCGCAGGCCCACGGATCGGTGTGAATGGTGCCGAGGTGGCCCTGCGGATGGGCGCGAAACTGTGCGGTCAGATCACGGATCAATGCCGCCGCGCTGGCGAATTCACGATGGAAGAATTGCTGAACCGCGTTATCGTTCACCAACGTGTCGAATCCGGGATTGCCGGTGTGCGGCAAAAAGAGCGTGGCGGTGAAGCTGCGGTCCGGGTTCGGCAGGGCAATGAGCATGAAGCCGTGTCGCGGCCAGACATGCAGCGCATCCGCACGCAGGGCGTAATCGCCCGCTCGCGGCGCAATTCGCAGTTCCTTGTAGTCGTGCTGCAGCGGTCGCTCGATGACCGTCACATGGCCGTCCCGGGCAAGACAGCCGCGCAGTGCCGAGCCGGCACCGTCGGTCGCGATGGTGACCGACTCGTCAAGCGCACGCTGCGCTCCCGTGCGCGCGTCGCTGATGCACAGCGTGCCGCGAAGCGGGTCCACGGCGGTGCAGGTCGTCTCAAACCGCAGCTGCACCTGCGGCAGCTGCGCCGCGGCCTCGATCAGGACGCGGTTGAGTGCGGCGCGACCCACCGAATAGATGATTTCGTCATCGCGCTGCCCATAGGGCAGCAGATGGCCGATCGAGCCGGCCTGCGATTCATGGATCATGCGCCCGCGCATCGGCAGCAGCAGCGGGCGGATCTGCGCCATGAGGCCCGCGTGCTCCAGGGCGCGGATGCCGCGCGCGGCCAGCGCCAGATTGATGGAGCGGCCGGCATCGGCATCGTGCTCGCGCGGGTCGGGGCGGCGCTCAAATACCGTCACCGGGATGCCACGACGCCCAAGCATTACGGCCAGCAGTGCACCGGCCAATCCACCCCCGGCGATGTTGACGGCCTGCTCGCGCATCTAGCCAACGTCCCGCAGTGCCGCCTCCAGGGCCGTGGCGAATCGGAACACATCCTCAAAACCGTTGTAGAGCGGCACGGGCGCCACGCGGATGACATCCGGTTCGCGCCAGTCGCACACCATGCCCGCAAGCTGCAGCTGCTCGAATACGGCCCGGCTCTGGCGCGCGGGACTGCGCAAGCGCACGGACAACTGGCAGCCGCGCGAGTGACTGCCCAGCGGCGTCAGGATATCCAGCGGCAGCGGGTCGAGCAGGAAGTCGAGATAGCCGGTCAGTGCCACGGACTTGGCGCGCAGATGGGTGAGCCCGGCTTGCGCGAAGAGGTCAAGCGAGGCCAGCAATGGCGCCGCCGAGAGAATCGAGGGATTGCTGATCTGCCAGCCCTCGGCACCGGGGACGGGATCGAAGTCGGGTCCCATGGCGAAGCGGGTGCGTGGGTCATGCCCCCACCAGCCCGCCAACCGGGGCCGAGTCGGCGAGCGGGCGTGACGCTCGTGGACAAAGCAGCCGCCGATCGCTCCGGGACCGGCGTTCAGGTACTTGTAGCTGCACCACACCGCAAAGTCGGCACCGCTGTCATGCAGGTTGAGCGGCACATTGCCGATGGAGTGGGCGAGGTCAAAGCCCACGGCGCACCCGGCCTTGTGCGCCGCCGCGGCGATCCGCGCCAGATCGAACACCTGCCCGCTCAGGTACTGCGTGCCCGGCCACAGCACCAGTGCAATCTCCGCGCCGCGATGCGCCAGAAAGTACTCGATCTGCTCAACAGTGAAGTGCGGGCTGCCATCCGACGGCTTAAGTTCGAGCAGCTCCGCGCGCGGATCCAGTCCGTGCCAGCCGATCTGCGAGGCCACGGCGTGGCGATCCGAGGGGAAGCCATTGGCTTCCATCAGGATCCGGGTGCGCCCCGCAACCGGACGATAGAAGCTCGCCAGCATCAGGTGCAGGTTGACCGTCAGGGAGTTCATCGCGACCACTTCGCCGGGCTTTGCCCCGGCCAACGCGGCCAGGCCCGCTGTCATCTGCTCGTGATACGGAATCCAGGCGCGCCTGGCGGACTCGTGGCCGCGCACCCCGAGCGCGGCCCAGTCATCCAGCTCCTCGTTGACGCGCTGGCGCGCCGCGAGCGGCTGCAACCCCAATGAGTGGCCGCACAGATAGACCAGGGGCACGCCCGCGTCGCTGAGCGGACGCGCAAAGGCATCGCGCAAGCGCGCCAGGCCGTCGGCGGCGTCGCGAGCTGTGGCATAGGCCAGGGTGCGTTCAAACGTCATGGCGGGCGATATCCGGCGCCTAGCGGGTCTGCACGGTGCCGCAGTGACGGCAGGTGAAGCGCTGCGGATCGCCGAAGAAGCGCTCGAACACCGGCGGAAACTGGGTCTCGATATCGGTGAGTTCGAAGAACTCCTCGTAGAGCTTCGTGCCGCAGTTCTCGCAGTACCACTGCAGGCCGTCCTGTTCACCGGGACGCCGGTCGCGCTCCACCACCAGACCTACGGTATTGGCCGCGCGCCGCGGCGAGTGCGGCACACCCGCGGGCAGCAGAAACAGGTCACCCTCGCGGATGTGGATATCGACGACCTTGCCCTCCTGCACGGTCTTGAGCAGCAGATCGCCCTCGGCCTGGTAGAAGAACTCCTCGCCCGGATCCACGTGGTAGTCCTTGCGCGAGTTGGGTCCGCCCACCGCCATGACGATGAACTGGCTGTCGCGGAAGATCCGCCGGTTGCCTACCGGGGGCTTGAGCAGATGGCGGTTTTCCTCGATCCACCGCTTGAGATTCAGGGGGCTGGGGACTGACATAAGTATTCGGTTCCTCGACCCTCATTGTAAGCTTAGCCCATGGACACCAGAAAACTTGGCTTCGGGCCCGCCGCGGTCAGCTTACTCGCCGCGGCGATCCTCGGTCTTTCGGGCTGTGCCTCCTGTCCGCACACCTGCCCTGGCGCCACAAGGCACCCCCGGCGCCGGAGGTGTCCACGGCCCTGACGGTGGCGACACCCGATGGCGCCGCACTGACCTGGCCTCAGGTATGGCAGCGCAACGATGTGGTCCTCGACATGACGGCCGTCGCCGCCGCGGGATCCGCGGTAGTCATGCCGCGCAGCGGCCTCGCTTGGCCGGTGCGGGTGGCGCTGCGGGTCACGCCGGGCGCGATCGGGGCCATCGATGTGCGCGGCGCGCAACGCCTGGTCGTGCCGATACCGGCGGGCGGCGCCGCCAGTGTCGAGGTCGAACTGCCCCCCGGGGTCTACGTGGCCGCAACCAAACAGATCACGCTCAGCTGGGGTCCTGCGAACGCGCCACCCGGTCCATAGGAGAACGTATGTACTATCGAAACAGTCTGTGGGGCGTGCTGGTCCTGATCGCCGATATCTGGGCGATCGTCAACATCATGCAAAGCAATGCCGACACGACCAAGAAGGTGCTGTGGACGGTGCTCGTCGTCCTGCTGCCGGTGCTCGGCTTCATCCTCTGGTATTTTTTCGGGCCCCGAACCGGCCGCACCTAGGAGCCGTCGGGCCGCTGATATCCCGGACAGGCGACACTGATGGGCTTGATCGGCGCATCGAGATTCACCGCCGTCAGCGCGCCGCCCCAGACACATCCGGTGTCGAGCCCGATCACGCCATGCGCGTTGACATAGCCCAGCGTCGACCAGTGGCCGAAGATAATGCGGGTGCCACGACTGGCGCGATCCGGGATTTCAAACCACGGTAGCAGCGCCGACTGTCCAGGCTTCGGCGGTCCCTTGGCCTTGAAGGCCGCACGGCCCGCGGCCGTACACACGCGCAGCCGCGTCAAGGTGTTGACGACGAACCGCAGCCGGTCGGTACCCGCAAGCTCGGCGCTCCACTGATCTGGCCTGTCCCCGTACATCTGGTCGAAGAAATCCTCGGGCGCGGCCATGAGCGCGGTGCGCACTTCCTGCGCCAGGGCCAGCGTCTGCGGCACCGTCCACTGCGGCACGAGCCCGGCGTGGATCAGCAGCTCCCCGTGCAGCGGATCCTGGTAGGCGAGCGGCCGCTCCAGCAGCCATTGCAGAATCGGCATGCGGTCGGGTGCCCTCAGGACCTCCTGCAGCGTGTCGCCGGGCTTGTCCCGCAACCGCGATCCAAAGGCCCGTGCGAGCAGATGCAGATCGTGATTGCCGAGCACGACCACGGCGTTGTCACCAAGGTCGCGGATCAGGCGCAGGCATTGCAGCGACTGCGGCCCGCGATTGACCAGATCCCCCACGAACCACAGCTGGTCGCGATCGGCGGAAAACCGGATGACCTCGAGCAGCGCGCGCAGCTCGGCGGCACAGCCTTGCAGATCGCCGATGGCAAAGCGTGCCATGGGCCGGCGCGGTTACTGAAGTACGCCGGGCATGGCCAGGCGGAAGGGCGCGATGGGCGCATCGAACGCCTGCCCGTCATCCGCGATCATCTGATAGCTGCCCTGCATGACACCGACCGGCGTTTCAATGATGGCGGCGCTGGAGTAGCGAAAGCCCTGACCGGGTTTCAGATGCGGCTGCTCTCCGACCACGCCATCCCCACGCACCTCCTGCACCTTGCCATTCGCGTCCGTGATCAACCAGTGCCGCCGCAGCAGCCGGGCCGGATGCGCGCCATCGTTGCGGATGGTGATGGTGTAGGAGAATACGAACCGCGGTTCATCCGGGTCGGACTGTTCGGACAGGTAGCTGGTTTGTACATCTACCGAGATCCCGTGTGCGTCTTCCAATCAGGCCACCTCATTACCGCTGACGCGCACGGCGAGCACATCGCACGGCGCCGCATGCAGGACGGTGTCCTCGGTGAGATTCACGAATATCGACAGACCGTGACGCTCGCGGGCACCCAGTACGATCAGATCGCAGGACATTGCGCGGGCCAGGCGCACGATCTCGGCCTTGACGTTGCCGATCTCCACCCGCTGCTGGGCGGCAGCGACGCCGATGTCGGCACACAGCGCCTCGA
>Ga0210391_10001038_pt1 | contig 26223 bp, 20 predicted proteins | sample IncBWC12OmetaG_FD_160573 | JGI IMG/M metagenome (GOLD analysis project Ga0210391, IMG submission 160573) | Forest soil microbial communities from Barre Woods Harvard Forest LTER site, Petersham, Massachusetts, United States - Inc-BW-C-12-O ... | reverse complement strand
TCAAAGCTGTTTCATTCAACGATTTCCGAGGTGACCCTGACTTTCACAATTGCGATTTTTGTGCTGGGGTTTGCGGCCTTCTTTGGAGGGCTCTGGCTGAACCGGGTTGGACCGCGCGTGGTCATGCTCACCGGGGGCCTGCTCTACGGTTGCGGCATATTTCTGGCGAGCTTTTCCTCCGGACTTCCCTGGCTGTATCTGACGTATGGAGTAATCGGCGGAATCGGGCTCGGCTTCGGCTACATCGTTCCAATCTCGGTTCTGGTGAAGTGGTTTCCAGATCGCCGCGGGTTGATGACAGGCGTTGCTGTCGGCGGTTTCGGCGCGGGTGCGCTGGTGACCGCGCCGGTCGCCACCCGGCTGATTCAGAGTGTGGGTGTGCTGCACACCTTCGCTTATCTGGGAATTACTTACCTGATTGTCACCTGTGCGGCGGGTTGGTTTATGACCACCCCCCCTGCAGGCTGGCAGCCACAGGGATGGACGCCCGGAGCGATCGAGAAAGCGCAGCGCGCGTCGAAGGACTTCAGCCTGGGCGAGGCCTTGAAAACATGGCAATGGTGGGCGCTATGGTTCCTCCTGTTCCTGAACACCTCGGCAGGAATTTCGGTGATCTCGCAGGAAGCGCCGATGTTTCAGGAGCTGGCCAAAGTTACGGCGATTGTCGCCGCCGGTATGGTGGGCATTGTCAGCATTGGCAACGCCGTCGGGCGCGTCTTCTGGGCGTGGGAATCTGATTGGATTACGCGGCGTGGGACTTTCTTCGCGATGTATCTGCTGCAAGCGGGGCTGTTCTGGTTGCTGCTCGTGTTTCACTCAGTGACTGGCCTTACCGTGATCACGTTCATCATTTTGATGTGCTATGGCGGCGGTTTCGGAACCATGCCCGCCTTTGCCGCCGACTACTTTGGAGCGAAGAACGTGGGGCCGATTTACGGACTCATGCTCACAGCCTGGGGGTTCGCGAGCGCGTTCGGTCCGCTGCTGATCGCGTATCTGAGGCAGTCCAGCGGCAGCTATGCAACCGGGCTGCATGTGATCGTGGCGATTATGGCGATATCCATCCTGATGCCGCTCGTGGTGAAACCTCCGAAGGCGGCGGGACAGAACCTGGCTGCGGGCAGCACCACCGGTGCCGTCACCACGCGATGAAAGCTCGGCAATCCGCGGGAACCACAAGGGCGGCCAGGTTTGCTCAGTTTTCGCCGCGCCGCCCGAAAATTACGCTGTCTTCGCGTAGCGCAGCTGATGCCACGTCCATGCGCTCTCGATGATGTCGTCGAGCCTGGTATATTCCGGCTTCCATCCGAGCTCCTGACCGACCTTCTTCGAACTGGCGATAAGCACCGCTGGATCGCCGGAGCGCCGTGGGCACTCTTCGACCGGAATCGCATGACCGGTAACCCGGCGTGCCGCGTCAATGACCTCCCGAACGCTGAAACCGACGCCATTGCCGATGTTGTAGATAAGCTTGTCCCGGTCTTTCAGCGCTTGGAGGGCGAGCAAGTGGGCGCGCGCCAGATCCTGGACGTGGATGTAGTCGCGGATGCAGGTACCGTCGGGGGTGGGGTAGTCCCGTCCGAAGACCTTGATGCTCTTACGACGGCCGAGGGCAACGTCGAGGATAAGGGGGATGATGTGCGACTCGGGCTCATGCGCCTCGCCGCGGCCCTCGATGGCTCCGGCAACATTGAAGTAGCGCAGGCTGGCGTAGCGAAAGCCGTGGATGCGGTTGAGCCAGGCAAGCATCCGCTCGACCAGCAACTTGGATTCGCCGTAGGCGTTGGTAGGACGCAGCGGGGCGTCCTCGACGATGGGGGTCGATTCAGGCTCGCCATACACCGCAGCCGTCGAAGAGAAGACGAGGCCTTGAACGCCGGTGGCGAGCATCGCCTCAAGCAGGCTGAGGGTGGAGGCGCTGTTGTTGCGGAAATAGATCTCCGGTTTTCGCATGCTTTCCCCGGCCTCGATGAGAGCGGCAAAGTGCATCACTCCGTCTATCCCTGTATGCAGGACCTTCTCGATGACGACACGGTCGGCGAGGTCTCCCTCGATGAATTCCGCCTGGGCGGGAATCATCGAGCGGTGAGCGTGGCAGAGGTTGTCGTAGATGACGACCTGGTGGCCCTGATCGAGGAGAAGTTGAGCAACCGTGCCGCCGATGTAACCGGCCCCGCCGGTAACGAGAATCCGCAAGATTTTATCTCCTCTGATCGATCTGCCAGCAATCGACGTTTCGGTCACCAAACGGGGTGGGAGAGAACAGCCGGTTCGCCATATTTCGTGCCACCGATGTGGGATGGTGCAACCGTCGGAGATGAATCATCGTCGAAGAAGAGGTCAAGCAGGTCGGTCCGTCGGCGCAAGGATTAAGAATAATTTACTCTGCAGTCCGCGTGCAGCGCGATAAGGCTTACGCATTCTAGTGTTAGAGATTATAATTTTAAGAGCGCATGTTACGATCGCATTACCTTTGTAACGCTCTGTGTTTAATCAGCGACAGCCAAAAGCGGCCGCCTTGGATAGGGTGTACCTAAGGGAAGCCTTCTGAATAGAATTCTCCATGGGTTTGATGGAGGACGCAGAATAGGCTGGCGAAGCCATGCGGGGCCCGACCCTGGAAGAAGTGGAATCTGGAATGCATGCACACTTCTCATAGGGATTTGTCTCATTTTGTGACATTTTTGGGCAACAAATTCTGGAAACTCAGGTTGGGATAAAAAGAGCTATGGCGAGCAATTTTCGGAATCGGTCGACCTTTGGACTTCTACCCGAACCGCAAGGCAGGCTTGGCTCGTTTGGCGTGAGCCTGGTGGTGAACGTCGGCGTAGCCGCCCTTCTGATTCTTTTCGCTGCGGCACGAATCCACCAGGCGAAAGTGCAAAAGGAGAATACCGCGGTTCTGGTATTTCCCGTAGAGCCGAAGCCTTATGTGCCGCCTCCGGTGCCCAAGGTCCGCGTGATTCCGCCGCCGCCGACGGTCGAGCCGCTCCAGCCCAAGATAAAACCGCCCAAGCCCGTGATTGAGCCGCCAAAGCCTATGGAGGTGAAGATCCCCACGCCTCCGACTCCGAAAATAGCTCCGGCGCCTCCCAAGGCCGTGTCGCCTCCGCCGCAACCTAAGGTGGGACTCTTCAAGAGCTCGCAGCCCACCCTGGTCGCAAACAACACGGTTGCCCCCACACCTAAGACCGGAGGATTTGGTGATCCTGTCGGCGTCACACCCAATCCCAATGCAACGAGGCCGGCCACAATTGCCGCGGTGGGCTCGTTCAACGGAACTCCAGGGATCGGACAGCCCGGTGCGGGAGCGGCGCGCCAGGGGTCAGTGAAAGGCGTGGCGTTTGGCTCCGGGGTCGCAAATGGCGTTCCCGGCGGCAAGGATGTGCATGGAACCGTCGCTTCTGCCGGATTTTCCAATGGAGTGGTAGGCGGGACGGGCAAACCCGGAGGGACGGGTAGAGTCGAACAGGCCGGATTCTCCGGAACGGGCTTTGGGCAGGCCGCGCCCGCGGCGCCGAAGGTGCAACAGGTGGAGTCGACACCAATCGTGGTTCTTTCCAAGCCCAAGGCCGCTTATACGGCCGAAGCCCGCCAGCTAAAGATCGAGGGCGACGTAAAGCTCGAGGTGCGTTTCACGGCATCGGGCCATGTCGAGGTTCTGCAGGTGCTCAGCGGCTTGGGGCATGGCCTGGATGAGCAGGCGAAAACCGTCGCACAAGGCATTCAATTCAAACCGGCAACCAAGGATGGACATGCGGTAGACCAGGTCACCGTAATACGAGTAACTTTCCAGTTGGCCTAGGTTCGTTTACCCCTGGCATGAACTTTCGAACCACAGGGCGGGACCGGACGTCGCAGCACCAGCTGCTTCGTGCCAACGATTCCGGGATACGTTTAGGGATACGTTTCAGGTAGGTTCCGGGATAAATGTACCGCCTGACAGAAGAAGCGCAAAGATTGTGCTGGGCAATCCCGAAACGAGAAGACGGTAAAGAGTAAAGATAAGAGAAAGAGAAAGATTAGGAGCCTGTAAATGTCTCTCCGTAATATGTGCACCTTGGGTCTGGCGTTGTTTTTAAGCGTCGGCGCCGCTCAAGCAAAGAAAGAAGCAAAATACGTGCCGCCGGTCCCCCTCACGCCTGAGCAGGCCGCGCTCGTACAGAAAGCTGTGGATCGGGAAAAGGCGACAGTCAAGCAGATCCAGAAGAGCACGCCGGTCGTGCAGACCTACATTCAGAACATGCGGCCTGATGCCAAGCTCCAGACCGTACCTGTTTCGGATCAATACATTGTGGCTCGCGTGGATTTCGGCAAGGCCTTTGTTGCCAATCCCTATGAAACCCGAACGGCCAAGGGCAAGGGCTTCTTCAAAGGCACTCACAAGTTTCTGGCAGACCTCACCAAGAGCTTCAGCATCAGTTATTCCGCCACGGGCTTCATGGACATGATGTTCCTCGATCCCGTGAGCTTCGACCAGCAGCACTATGATTTCACCTATGTCCGGCGGGATTTCCTGGGCGGCGTGCGCACCCTGGTCTTCGATGTAAAGCCCAAGCCCAAGGAGGGCTACGGACGGTTCTCAGGCCGCATCTGGGTTGAGGACCAGGATGGCAACATCGTCCGCTTCAACGGCTCTTATACCGGCAACAACGGCGAAGAGATCGCCCGCTACTACCACTTTGACAGCTGGCGCTTGAACGTTCAGCCGGATGTCTGGTTGCCCACTGCGATCTATGTGGAAGAGACCCAGAAGAGCGATACGAAGAAGGCCACCGGTTTCCGCGCGCAGACTTATTTCTGGGGCTACTCGCTGAAGCTGCCTCAGCATGAGGGAGAGAGCGAGTCGATCCAGGTAGAGAACGCTCAGGATCAGAGCGATCAATCGCAGGACGTAAGCCCTCTACAGGCGAGACGCCAATGGGTTTCCCAGGCCGAACAGAACGTGCTCGACCGTTTGACGCAGGCCGGACTGCTGGCCCCGCCAAGTGATTTCGATAAGGTGCTCGAGACGGTTACAAATAATATTGCCATCGGCAGCAAGCTCGCGTTGCCGGACGATATCCACTGCCGCGTGATGCTGACCACGCCGCTTGAATCGATATCCATTGGCAACACCATCCTGCTGAGCAAGGGCCTGGTGGACGTGCTGCCCTCGGAAGAGGACCTGGCAGCGGTGCTGAGCTTCCAGCTCGCTCATATCGTCCTGGGCCATCATATTGACACCCGGTACGCCTTCAATGACCGCCTCCTCTTCCCCGACGAGGCGACCTTTGCGAAGTTCAACATGAACCACTCGGCAATTGATAACGAGACTGCCGCGAAGAAGGCTGTCGAGCTGTTCAACGCTTCGGTGTATCACGACAAGGGAGCCAGCGTTGGTCTATTCTTCCAGGCGCTGCAGATGCGCTCGAAGGAGCTGACCTACCTGGTGACACCGCGGCTGGGCGATTCGCTTCTCAAGCCCGACGGGACGCCGTGGCTGGTCGCGATCGGACAAGGCGCTCCCAAGCTCAACATGGACGATCTGACTCAGATTGCCGCACTCCCTCTGAACAGTCATCTGAAGATCGATCCCTGGGACGACAAGGTCTTCCAGCTGAACGTGAAACCGGCGCCGCTGCTGAGCGCTCGCGACAAGATGCCGTTTGAGGTCACCCCGATCTACTACCGTCTGCAGCGCTATCAGCCGCCGGTCCAGGCTCCGTCGTCCACGGCAGCGGCGACCACGGCGCCCGCAAGCGCGGCGCCTGCAACCGCGGCACCGGCGAATGCTGACCCGGCAGCAACGCAGCCGCCTCCGCCGCCCGCGGATCCAAACCAGGCTCCCCCGGCGGCAAGTCCACAATAAGCTGTACCAGAAACGGCACGCCGGTTCCCATTTTGGGTTCCGGCGATCGCTGGAAGGGTTTTTTGCGACAAATGGCGCCTTGGCTTTGCAATCTGGACTTATTGCATCTCAAATCTTGGAGATAGTAGACGTGCTCAAAAAGATTCTGATCCTCAGTTTTTTCCTCGGGTCCGGAGCAGCGTATGCCCAGGTCGCCCCATCCGTTCAAGGCGGGAATTCAACACTGTGGGTGGGGGGCGAGTTCTCAAGCTTCAACTCTGACTACGCTACCTCAAAGCGGCTCAATGGAATCGGCGCCCTGGTGGACTACAACGTGACCCCAAGATTCGGATTGGAAGCCGAGGGGCGCTGGATGAAGTGGAATGCTGTCGGCCAGCAATCACAATACGACTACCTCGCTGGACCCAAAGCCAAGTTGCTGCAATATCACCGCTTTTCTCTCAACGCCAAGTTTCTGTTCGGCGGAATTTGGATCACCTATCCCTTTAACGTAGGAAGTGGAAGCTATTTCGCGTATGTCCCCGGAGGATACGGCGAGTACCGCATCTCGAGCAGATTCGCGGTCCGCGGTGACTACGAATATCAGTTCATACCCTCGGCACCCGGGTTTCCCGGAATCCCCAGCAATGGGCTCACTCCGCATGGTTACAGCGTGGGCGTGACCTATCGCATTCTCGGGGTCCGCTAGAACTCGAAGCACGAGCGCATTGCCAAGTGAACGCGAGGGGCCGGGTCAAACCTGGCCCTTTTTGCGTGAACCGGACAATTGACGCAGACGTTTCGGACAGGAAAAAGCAGCCTCAAACGATTTCGTTCGAAGCTGCCTGCGATGAACAACCGATGGTCAAAGTCTAGAAGTGGTAGGCGACGCCAATCGAGGGATCGCTGATGTTGAAGTAGCGGTTGGTCTTCAAATTTGGGTCGTTGAAGCTGGGCGCCTTCACCACGATGCCGCGATACTCGACGCGAATATCGAAGCTGGGGCTAAGCTCGTACGCGATGCCGCCCCCGTAGAGGGCGCCGATATTGGTGCTGCGGCCAAGATTCTGAAGCTGCGTCTTCGCGTCATTGATCGGCGAATAGATGTAGCCGCCCGGACCGCCTTCAAGAAACGGATTGAAATTCTTGTATGTGAAGTTGTAGACGTACGCTCCGGAAATTTCCTGGAAGCGATTGTGAACGAGAATATTGTTCGTGGGATTGATATAGTGCTGCACTTCCTGCGCGTACTGGTAGTTCAGCTCAAGCCCGCTATGCGGTGTAAGCAGGTACCGGTAGCTGACCAGAACGCCAATTCCCGTGGTAGCGTGCAATTGAACAGCATTTCCGGCGACAAACGGCGGAATCAAAGCGGTTCCGCTCACGCTGACGTCCATGCGGCTTTCCTGGGCGAAACCCATCACTGCCATGAAGGGCAGCAGCAACAGAAACAACAGACTCTTCTTCATTCGTCTCGTGAACCTCTCGCCCACTGTGGCGGGCGCAACGCCTCTCGGCTCGTCAATTTTTTTTTGGCGGAGCCGGGGTTCCCCGGTCCACTTCGTAATTGTACCTGCGGAATGATGTTTCTACAGCATCCTGCGAAGATCGATGCACGATCAGCGGGCATGCTCGGCCCGGAAACTGAACGGCGAGCCCCGTTCCTGAGAGAGTGACTTGACGGCTTTGAGGAAAGCCAGAGCCGCATGGGACAAGGTCGCATTCTTCCGGTAAGCCAGCAATAGCTGCCGCTCGATTTTGAGCTCCGGCACCTGAACCTGAACCAGTTCTCCCCGCGCCAGCTCATGTTGGACAGTCAGCCCCGGAACCAGTGCGACACCGTTTCCCATAGCCACGAAGCGCTTGATGGCTTCCAGGCTGGGCAGCTCGACGTTCATGTTCAGCGGCGTCTTGTGCTTTTCAAAAAGGTCGATCACCCGCCTGCGCAACGGTGAAACAACATTATGAGCAACGAAATTTTCCGCCCCCAGATCGCGGATCGCCACTTTCTTCTCTCGCGCCAACGGATGCCGGGGATTGACGATGAAGACAACCGAATCGGTGTAGACGCCGAGCAGGTGAAGCTGCTCATCTGCCGGCCGGAAAGTGACGATGCCGATCTCTACCGTGCGGTCGAGGATCTGTTCGGGAATGCGGCTCGCCAGAGCCCGCTGCACCAGAACGCTGATGTGCGGACACAGGTGCCGGAACTCGTCGAGCACAGGCAGTAGATAAAGACAGGTGTACTCGTTTGCCGCCAGATGCAGCCGTCCGCGCTCCAAAGAGCGCAGTTCCTCGAGCGCCGAGGCCGCTTCGCCGCGCAGCTTCAACAGGCGCTCAGCGTACGCGCGAAGCAGCACTCCGGCAGCGGTCAGCGTGCCCTCCCGCGAAGTGCGCTCAAAAAGCGGGTCGCCGATTTCCTCTTCAAGACGGCGGATTGCGTGGCTTACGGCGGGCTGCGTGCGGCGCAGACGGATCGCGGCGCGCGAAAAACCGCGCTCTTCGACGACCGCGAGAAAGGTTTCAAGTTGGGACAGGTCCATAAGTGATAGCCACACTCAGAGCAAGAATTTGTTCCAATATAATCTAAATCTATCGATTCAGTAGAAATTATAAATTTGAATTATGTGCAGTATTTTGGCAGACTTAATGGCAAGAGAGTCTTACTTGCAGGGGATGTAGATGGCTCCAGACCGCGTTCATTTTTTTGATACGACCCTCCGGGATGGTGAACAGTCGCCGGGTTGCAGCATGACCCAGCACGAAAAGCTTCAGATATCCCATTCGCTCGCCGATCTTGGCGTGGACATACTGGAAGCCGGCTTTGCCATTTCCTCAGATGGTGACTTCGCCGCAATCGACGCAATCGCCCGCGAAGTACGCGGGCCGGTGATCGCATCACTGGCGCGATCGAAGAGCGGAGACATCGAGCGGGCGGCGCAGGCACTCAAGCGCGCCCATCGATCGCGGATTCACATTTTTCTCGCCAGCTCCGATCTTCACCTTGAATACAAATTGAAGATGAGCCGCGAAGAGGCTCTCGACCAGGCGGCCCGATCCGTCGCGCTGGCGCGCACGCTGGTCGATGAGGTCGAGTTTTCTCCGGAAGACTCCACGCGCACCGATCAGGAATTTCTGTGCAGGATTGTCGCCGTGGCTATTGAGGCCGGCGCGACCGTCATCAACCTTCCCGACACGGTCGGCTATGCGGTCCCCGGCGATTACGCGGCCATGTTCCGCATGATTCGCGAGCGCGTGCCGGGAGCCGGTAATGTTATCCTCTCCGCGCACACGCACGACGACCTCGGACTCGCGGTGGCCAATGCCCTGGCCGCAATCGAAGCGGGAGCGCGGCAGGTGGAGTGCACCATCAACGGAATTGGCGAGCGGGCAGGGAATGCCGCACTCGAAGAGATTGCAGCGGCCTTGCACGTCCGCGCCGATTATTTTCCCGTAGAGCATGGACTGAGACTGGACCACCTCTATTCCGTCAGCCAGCTTCTGGGGCGAACCATCAGCTTTTCGCCATCGCCCAATAAGGCAATTGTTGGCAGCAACGCTTTCGCGCATGAGGCGGGCATTCACCAGCACGGCGTGCTCTCGAACCCGCTGACCTACGAGATCATGACGCCGGCTTCCGTCGGCGTACCGAGCAATCGAATGGTGCTGGGCAAACACTCCGGACGCCATGCGCTGCGCTCCCGCCTGGTCGCACTGGGTTATCACCTCGCGCCTGAGGATCTCGACATTGCTTATCGCGCCTTCACCGAGCTGGCCGACCGCAAGAAGGCCATCTATGACCAGGACCTGATCAACCTGGTGGCGCACCACCAACGACACGAAGACCTGATCAACGACGAAACCGTCTCGAAACCGAACTGAACTTTTCCGGCGCGCACGCCGCCACACTCGCAGGGAGACAACGATGAAGCTCAAGGTACTGGTAGTCGCTGGAGATGGAATCGGTCCCGAAGTCACGGCCGAAGCGGTGCGCATTCTGCGCTCCGTCGCCGAACTCGGCGGATACGATTTCGAATTCAGGGACGCCCTCATTGGCGGTGTCGCGATCAAACAGCATGGATCGCCCCTGCCGGAATCGACTCTCGAGGCCGCGCTCGAAAGCGATGCTGTGCTGCTCGGCGCAGTGGGCGGCAACGAGTTCAACGCGCTTCCCCCGGACCGCCGGCCTGAAGCCGGCCTGTTGCAGTTGCGGCAGGCTCTCGGCGGCTTCGCAAACCTGCGGCCCTCCTTCGCGTGGCCTTCACTCTCGTCGAACTCGCCGCTGCGCGCCGAAGTGGTCGACGGAGCGGACATTCTCTTTGTGCGCGAGTTGCTCGGCGGCCTGTACTTTGGGGAGCCGCGCGCGTGGGATCGCGAAGCAGGATCGGCATGGAACACCATGCGCTACACCCGCGACGAGGTGATTCGCGTAGCCCGGGTCGCGTGCGAACTGGCGTTGACGAGGCAGAAGAAAGTGACCTCGGTCGACAAGGCCAATGTGCTGGAAGTTTCGCAGCTCTGGCGCGCGACCGTGACCGAGGTTGCCACGCAGTATCCCGATGTAACGCTCGAGCACCAGTACGTCGACGCCTGTGCCATGCACCTGATGAACACGCCGCGCAACTTCGACGTGGTCCTGACGGAAAATCTCTTCGGCGACATCCTGTCCGACGAAGCGGCAGTCATCACCGGCTCACTCGGCATGTTGCCGTCAGCCACGATCGGCGGGCAGGTGAATCTGTACGAGCCTGTTCATGGTTCAGCGCCGGACATTGCAGGAAAAGGACTCGCCAATCCTCTGGGCGCGATCCTGACCGCGGCCATGCTGCTGCGGCATTCCGCCAAGCTCGAGCAGGACGCACAGGCCGTCGAGACCTCTGTTCGCAAGGTGCTGGAGCAGGGGTATCGCACTGCCGATCTGGTGCGTGGCCAGCCCTCGAAGATGGTCGTCTCCACACAGGAGATGGGCAAGTATGTTCATCAGGCGCTCAACGAGATCATCGACTGCCGGCAGGCGATGCACGCGGTATAGGTGCTGGCCGCACGGCGGGGGCGCCTTCGGCACAAGACAATTTGAGAGATGTGGAGTCAACAGAGATGTCAGCAGCAAAAACATTATTCGAAAAAGTCTGGGAGTCGCACCTGGTGGCCGAGCCGGCCAATGAACCGGCGCTGCTCTACATCGACCTGCACCTAGTGCACGAAGTAACTTCACCGCAGGCCTTCGAAGGTCTTCGTCTCGCGGGACGCAAGCTGCGCCGTCCGGATCGCACCGTGGCTACGGTCGATCATAACGTGCCGACCACGCCCAATCGCCTCATTATCGAAGACGTCATTGCCGCCAAACAGATCGACACGCTGCGGCAGAACTGCATCGACTTCGCCGTCGAGCTCTACGACATACAGTCGCCGAACCAGGGCATCGTTCACGTCATCGGACCCGAACTCGGGCTTACCAAGCCTGGCATGACGATCGTCTGCGGCGATTCGCACACGTCAACCCACGGCGCATTTGGCGCGCTGGCCTTCGGCATCGGCACATCCGAGGTGGAGCACGTAATGGCGACGCAATGCCTGCCGCAGTCGAAGCCGAAAACCTTTCGCATCGCTGTGGAGGGTGAACTGCCCGACGGCGTGACCGCAAAAGACGTTGCACTCGGCATCATCGGACGCATCGGCACGGACGGCGCGACGGGATATGTCATCGAGTACGCCGGCTCCGCCATTCGCTCCCTGAGCGTGGAGGGCCGCATGACGGTGTGCAACATGAGTATCGAAGCGGGCGCGCGCGCCGGCATGATCGCTCCCGACGAAACGACCTTCGCCTATCTCAAAGGCCGCACGTTTTCACCGCAAGGCGCGGCGTGGGACGAGGCCGTAGCCGAGTGGCGCAAACTGGCTTCCGATCCAGGCGCGAAGTATGACCGCGAGCTGATCATTCCCGCCATTGAGCTCGCACCTTACGTGACCTGGGGAACCAGCCCGGGCATGGTGATTCCGGTCACCGACATTGTTCCCAATCCCGCCGACGCGAAATCGGACGCCGACCGCCGCCATTTCGAGCAGGCCCTCAAGTACATGGACCTGAAGCCCGGCGTGCCCATCGAAGATGTGACGATTGATCGCGTCTTTATTGGCTCCTGCACGAACTCACGTATCGAGGACCTGCGCTCGGCCGCAAAAGTGGTTGCCGGATATCACGTTCACTCCCATGTCCGCGCCATGGTCGTGCCGGGATCGCAGCCGGTCAAAGCGCAGGCTGAGCGTGAGGGTCTGGACCACATTTTCCGCGCAGCGGGATTCGAGTGGCGTGAACCCGGATGTTCCATGTGCCTGGGCATGAACCCCGACATTCTCGCGCCGGGTGAGCGTTGCGCTTCAACCAGCAATCGTAACTTTGAAGGACGCCAGGGACGCGGCGGCCGTACGCATCTCGTCAGCCCCATGATGGCCGCAGCCGCAGCTATCACTGGCCACTTCACCGATGTTCGTACATGGGAATTCAAGAAGGAAGAGGTTCTCGCTTAAATGAAACCGTTTCGCAGACACCGATCGAAAGTGATGCCGCTCAACCGCGCGAACATTGATACGGATCAGATCATTCCCAAGCAGTTTTTGAAGCGCATCGAGCGCACCGGCTACGGCGATTTCCTTTTTCACGACTGGCGTCAGGACCCGGACTTCGAGATCAACCACCCCCGCCACAAGGGCGCGGAGATTCTCGTCACCGGCAAAAACTTCGGCTGCGGATCGTCGCGTGAGCATGCAGCCTGGGCGCTCAACGATCACGGATTTCGCGTGGTCATCGCGCCCAGCTTCGCCGATATCTTCCACTCCAACGCAGGCAAGAACGGCATCCTGCTGGTCACGCTTCCCGATGAACAGGTCGAACTTCTGCTCCATCGCGCCGCGACCATCGACGATTATCACCTCACCGTTTCGCTTGAAGATCGCGACATTCACGACGATCACGGCTTCTCGGCGACCTTCTCGATCGATCCTTTCCGACGCTACTGCCTTCTCGAAGGGCTCGACGACATCGGCCTTACGCTCCGCCACGCCGATGCGCTCGACACATTTGAAAAGCAGCACGACCAGGCCTTCTGGGTAACACCACGCCCCGCTTCGGCAGCCACGGAGACTGCACACGCATGAGCACAAATGGCAAGAACGGCGGCGGACACAATCCCAAGAAGTACAGCATTCCTCTTACCGAAGGACCGAGCCGCGCCGCAGCGCGCTCCTACCTGCGTGGCATTGGCTTCTCAAAAGAGGATCTGCACAAGCCCATCATCGGAATTGCAAACACGTGGACCGAAATCGGCCCCTGCAATTTCCACCTGCGTCACATCGCTGAGGCTGTCAAGCAGGGCGTGCGCGAAGCGGGCGGCACGCCGATGGAGTTCAACACCATCACCATCTCCGATGGCATCACCATGGGCACCGAGGGCATGAAGGCATCCCTCATAAGCCGCGAAGTCATCGCCGACTCCGTCGAGCTGGTCGCGCGCGGCAATCTCTTCGACGGTCTCGTTGCCATCGCCGGCTGCGACAAAAACATGCCCGGCACAGTCATGGCGCTGGCTCGTCTCGACATTCCGGGGCTGATGTTCTACGGCGGCTCCATCAAGCCCGGCCATCTGAACGGAAAAGACATCACCATCCAGGATGTCTTCGAGGCCATCGGCTCGCACGCCGCGGGAAAAATTGATGACGCTGGTCTCGAAGCCATCGAAGCAGCAGCCTGTCCTGGTGCCGGAGCCTGCGGTGGCCAGTTCACCGCCAACACCATGGCCATGGCCTGCGAGTTTCTGGGCATCTCGCCCATCGGTCTCTCCGGCGTCCCTGCTTTCCTGCCAGAAAAGCTCGATGCTGCGCGTGAAGCCGGCCGGATGGTTCTCGAACTCGCGAAAAACGATCTGCTTCCCCGCAAGATCATCACAGCGAAAGCCATCGAGAACGCCATTGCCAGCGTCGCGGCCTCCGGTGGATCGACGAATGCTGTGCTTCACTTCCTCGCCATCGCCAACGAGATGGGCATTCCGCTTTCTATCGATGACTTCGACCGCATCAGCTCGAAGACGCCGCTGCTCTGCGATCTCAAACCCGGCGGCCGATACGTCGCTGCCGACTACCACGCCGCCGGCGGCAGCCGCCTGCTCGCGAAGCGCTTGATCGACGCCGGCCTGATTGACGGCACCGCCTGGAATGTTTCCGGCAGGACCCTTGGCGAAGAGGCCGCGCAAGCCACGGAGACCTCCGGTCAGAAGGTCATCCACACCATCGCCGAAGCGATCAAACCCACAGGTGGCCTGGTCATCCTCAGAGGCAATCTCGCACCCGAGGGCTGCGTCATCAAGGTCGCGGGACACAAGCGCCTGGAGCATCGCGGCCCGGCGCGCGTTTTCGACTCCGAGGGCGAAGCCTTTCATGCGGTAGAGTCGGGCGCGATCAAGCCCAACGACGTGATCGTGATTCGCTATGAAGGTCCAAAGGGCGGACCGGGCATGCGCGAAATGTTGCAGGTGACCGCTGCCATTGCCGGCATTCCCGAGCTGAGCGAGACAGTGGCGCTGTTGACCGACGGACGCTTCTCCGGAGCCACCCGCGGCCTGATGGCCGGGCACGTTGCGCCCGAGGCAGCCGTGGGCGGACCGATCGCCGCCGTGCGCGAGGGCGACATGATTCACTTCGATATTCCGAACCGCAAGCTGACGGTAGAGATCTCCGACAAGGAACTCGCCGAGCGATTGAAGACGTGGACAAAGCCCGTGCCCCGCTTTGCCCGCGGAGTTTTTCGAAAATATACCGACACCGTTTCATCCGCGTCGCTTGGCGCGGTCACGCACTGAGCTCTGCAAGGAGAATGAGATGAGTGAAGCAAAATTCGCAGGCACCCGTTTAACCGGAGCCGAGATTCTCTGGGCCACCCTCGAGGGCGAGGGTGTGCGCGAGGTCTTCGGCTATCCCGGAGGCGCGATTCTGCCTGCATACGACGCGCTGCGCAAATTTCCCATCCGCCACATTCTCGTTCGGCACGAGCAGGGCGCGGTGCACATGGCCGACGGCTACGCGCGGGCGTCGGGTAAGGTCGGCGTAGCTGTCGCTACCTCCGGGCCAGGCGCGACCAACATGGTGACCGGCATCGCCACGGCGATGATGGATTCTATCCCTTTGCTCTGCGTCACCGGCCAGGTTTCGAGCAAGGTTCTTGGCACCGACGCTTTTCAGGAGATCGACATCACCGGCATCACTCTGCCCGTGACCAAGCACAACTACCTGGTCACACGCGCCGAAGACATCGCTCCGGTCATCCGCGAAGCGCTGCTCGTCGCGCGGTCTGGACGCCCCGGTCCGGTGCTCGTCGACATCACCAAAGATGCGCAGCAAGGCTCTGCGACTTACGATTTCGCCGCTTCGGCGCCTGAGCCATATCGCCCCCATCCCATGCTGCGCGCGGAGGAGGACTCCGTTCTTAAGGCGGCGGAATTGATTCGCTCGGCGAAACGTCCGGTCATTCTTGCCGGACACGGCATGATTCAATCCGGCGCACGCAAACAAGTGCTCGCGCTCGCCGAACGGCTGCAGATTCCCGTCGCGTCTACGCTACTGGGTTTGGGCGGCTTCCCCGCATCGCATCCGCTCTCGCTAGGCATGATGGGAATGCACGGCGAAGCGTGGGTCAACCAGGCGATTCAGCAATCCGATCTGCTCATCGCCTGCGGCATGCGTTTCGATGACCGCGTCACCGGCTCGCTCGCGACCTATGCAATCTACGCGAAGAAAATCCACATCGAAATCGATCCGGCGGAGATCAACAAGAACGTCAAGGTAGACGTGGCGCTCATCGGCGACCTGGCCGAGGTGTTAGAAACCCTGCTGCCGCACCTCGCGCCGCGTGAGGGTGAATCCGCATGGATGCGGGAAGTGAATGCGATGAAGGGCGAGTGTTCGGTACGCGACATCCAGAATCTGCCCGACACCGGACACCTCTACGCCGCGCACGTGATGAACGATCTGTGGCACGCGACCCACGGCAAGGCCATCGTCGTCACAGACGTGGGCCAGCATCAGATGTGGGAGGCGCAGTACTACAAGCACGAAGATCCGCGCACGCTCATCACTTCCGGCGGCCTTGGGACTATGGGTTTTGCTTTGCCCGCCGCAATCGGCGCGAAAGTCGCCTGCCCGGAAAAAGAGGTCTGGGTCATCGCCGGAGACGGCGGTTTCCAGATGACGGCTGCCGAGCTGTCCACCATCGCGCAGGAGAACCTCGACATTAACATTGCCGTCGTCAACAATGGATACCTCGGCATGGTGCGCCAATGGCAGGAGTTCTTCTACGAGAAGAACTATGAGTCCTCGCCCATTCTGAGTCCCGATTACGTCAAGCTGGCAGACGCGCATGGTATTCCGGGCGTGGCCGTGCGCACGCGCGGCGAAGTGCTGCCCGCGGTGAAGGCAGCGCGAGAACGTAAAGGACCCTTCCTGATCAACTTTCTCGTCGAGAAGGAAGACTCCGTGTATCCCATGATCGCCGCCGGCTCGGCTCTGCATGAAATGATCCGCAGACCGGGCCACAATCCGCTCATCGAAACCGCACAGGACGTTTAGGGATAATTTGTAATCGTATGTTGCACACATTCGTAGCACTCGTAGAAGACAAACCCGGCGTGCTCACGCGCGTGGCCTCGCTGTTCCGGAGGCTGAACATTAATATCGTCTCGCTCACCGTTGGACACTCGGAAAAGACCGGCGTCTCCCGCATGACCATCGTCTCGGACGCTTCGCCTACGGCGGGACATCGCATCATGGCCAGTCTGTACAAGCTCGAAAACGTTTTGCAGGTAGACGATGTGGGCCAGGCCGCCTGCGTCAGCCGCGAACTGGCGCTGATCAAAGTCGCCGCCACGCCCAAGACGCGTTCACATATCTTTGAGCTCGCCGAAGTCTTTCGCGCGCGCATCGTCGATCTCGCGCCCGAGTCGCTGATGATCGAGATCACCGGTGTTGAAAGCAAGATCGAGGGGCTGATTCAGGTTCTGAACGAGAGCGACGACCGCATTCTCGAGATTTCGCGCACCGGCCGCATGGTGATGCGGCGCGGCCAGCACACCAGCCGCGTCCTCGACGCCATGCGCGTGCCCAGCGGGGAAAGCGAATCCGAGCCTATCGCCGAAGACGATGAAGCAGAGATCACCGAAGAGGCGGACCTACCTCAATAGAAGCAGATCTGCCTCAATGGAAGCGGACCTGCCGCAATAACGGACTAAAATTTCACTCTAAATCGAAGACACGAGGAATCCAGAAATGCCGAAGACTTATCACGATCAGGACGCCAATCTATCGCTCATTCAAAAAAAGAAAGTAGCCATCATCGGCTATGGCTCACAGGGCCACGCGCATGCTCTCAGCCTCAAGGATTCGGGCGTCGAAGTCCGTGTCGGCCTGCCCGCAAACAGCAAGTCAGTCGACAAGGCAAAGAAGGCAGGTCTGGAAGTGAACACGGTGAGCGACGCCGCTGCCTGGGCCGACGTCATCATGATTCTCACGCCCGATCATTCGCAGGGCGATACCTACAAGAACGACATTGCACCGAATCTTAAGGCAGGCAAGACGCTGATGTTCGCTCACGGCTTCAACATTCGCTTCGGCACCATCACTCCGCCAAAAGACATCGACGTGTCGCTGGTCGCACCCAAGGCTCCCGGCCATCGCGTGCGTGAAGTCTTCACCGAGGGCGGAGGCACACCCGGTCTCGTCGCGATTCATCAGGACGCCTCCGGCAAAGCGCTTGATCTCGCCCTCTCTTATGCAAAAGGAATCGGCTGCACGCGCGCGGGTGTGATCCAAACTACATTCGCGGAAGAAACCGAGACCGACCTCTTCGGGGAGCAGGCTGTTCTCTGCGGCGGCGCTTCCGCATTGGTGAAGGCCGGCTTTGAAACGCTGGTTGAGGCGGGGTACCAGCCTGAGATCGCCTACTTCGAGTGCCTGCACGAGCTCAAGCTCATCGTCGACCTCATGTATCGCGGCGGACTTGCCTACATGCGCTATTCCATCTCTGACACTGCTGAGTATGGCGACTATACCGCCGGCCCGCGCATCGTAACGGATGCCACACGCGCCGAGATGAAGAAGATGCTCAAGGAGATCCAGGACGGAACCTTCGCTAAAAAGTGGATCGAGGAGAACAAGACCGGGCGCAAGCACTTCGACGAGATTCGCAAGATCGAAGCCCAGCACCCTATTGAGAAGGTGGGCGCTACATTACGTGCCGCCATGCCCTTCCTTGACCCCGTCACAGTCAAGGACAATGCACCGCAGGCTGCACAACCCGAAACTGTCCACGCGTAGATCGCATACGCCGCACACATTCACTGGCCGCGGACATCCTGCTCGCGGCCATGCGTGTCTCGTTGAATAATGGCCGCTTACCGATCGCTTCTTCTCATCGCGCTCTCTCTCAGCTGCGCGGCAGCGTTAGGACAGGCAGGCCCCAAGTGCCAGGTGATTCCGAAGTCGCTCGCCGCCATGCGGAACTGCTATCGACCGCTTCTGGTCTTCAGCCCCACAACCAACGATCCAAGGCTCAGGAAGCAGAGCCAGATTCTCGACGCAGCCGCCGACGACATGATGGACCGCTTCGTCATGTTCACGCCCATCCTGCCTGCTGCAAAGAACTTCTCCAAGCCGCTCGACACGCCCTACGCCCTGCTCAGCACGCAACAGATGCAATCGATCCGCGCTCAGTTTAAGATCCCCGCGGACGACTTCGTCGTGCTGCTCCTCGGCGAAGACGGCAGCGAGGCCCTGCGCAGTGAGAGTCCGATCAGCTCCACGCGGTTAAATTCGCTCATCGACACCATGTCTTCGCGCAAGATTGAAATGAAGCGTCCCCACGCGAACTGATTCCACCAGCCTGCCGGACGTATCGGTTACCATCAATAGATAGAGGCAGATTATGACCACCGCCAGCACTACTCCCACGCTGGACTCGGCTGATCGTCACACCGCTCCCGGCCACACGCCGATTCCGGAATTGATCGAAGCTCTCAAACGCGTTGGCCCCCTTCACGGCATGGAGGAGAGCGAGCTTGAGTGGCTCGCCACGCACGGCATCGAGCGCTTTGAACCGGCCGGAACCACGCTCTTCCACGAAGGCGACCCCGCCACCAGAATGAACATCATCCTCAAAGGCGAAGCTCATGTTCGCCGCGAGCGCGGCGCGCCCACGGGACTCTTTATCGGCCGCGCCGGACAAATCACCGGGCTGCTTCCCTTCTCGCGCATGAAGTCGCACGGCGGACATGGCTTTGTCGTCGTCGATATCTGGGCCCTCGATTTCGACAAGTCGATCTTTCCCGAGATGCTCCGCGCCGTGCCGTCGATGGGGCAGCGCTGCGTTTCCGTGCTGCTCGATCGTGTCCGCGAGGTCACCCGCATAGAACAGCAGACAGAAAAGCTCAACGCCCTCGGCAAGCTGGCCGGCAATCTTGCGCATGAGATGAACAATCCCGCGTCTGCTGCGCAGCGAGCCGCCTCCGGCCTGCTCGACGAGCTTCGCGTATACGGCCACCAGAAGTTCAGACTCGGCAGTCTTTGTCTCGACGAGCAGCATCTGCTGAAGGTACGAGACTGGCAGGAGAGCATTCGCGAGCAGGCGAGCAAGACAGTACCAGCCTCTGCGCACCATGCTGCCCTCGAAGACGGCCTGCAGACCTGGCTCAGAGGTCACGGCGTCGAAGAGACGTGGAAGATCGCACCTGAGCTCGCAGAGTTGGGCGTAACGGCAGAACAGCTCGATCCCCTGGGAGAATTCCTGAACGCCGGCTCGCTCACCATCGTGCTGTCGCAGTTCGCGTCCTCGGTGCGTGCAGAGCGCATCGCCGAAGCCATGCTCGACTCAACAGCGCGCATCTTCGACCTCATCCGCGCTATCAAGGACTACTCCTACATGGACCAGGCCCCCATCCAGGAGATCGACGTCCGGATGGGCCTTGAAAACACGCTGACCATGCTTCAGTCGCGCCTCACGCATGTTGAGATCGAGCGCCGGTATGATGCCGAGCTGCCCATGATCTCTGCCTACGGCAGCGAATTAAACCAGGTATGGATGGCGCTGCTTGAAAACGCGCTCGACGCCATCGCCGATCGCGGCAAAATTACTCTCGCCGTGAAGCTCTCCGGAGATATGCTGCTCATCGAAGTGTGGGACGACGGTCCGGGCATCCCCGCCGAGATGCAGGGCCGCATCTTCGAGCCCTTCTTCACTACCAAAGCTCCCGGACTCGGACTCGGGCTCGGACTCGACACCGCGCTGCGGATTATCCGCCGCCATCGCGGCTATATCAGCGTGAAGTCGGAGCCCGGAGCCACCTGCTTCCGGGTTCGCCTGCCCATCGAGCAGCTGCAAGCCTACTAGGGTCTGGTCACAGACACCAGGGCTTCCGGTTGTGGACCGCTTTGGTACGGTGCCCGACACTTTTCTCCTGCGGTTCTCGCCGGACGCGCTACTCTGTTCGTACCGTGACGATTTTCACCGATTCTCGACGGCAGCGGTTCCGGACATCTCAAATCCGGCACGAGGGGATTGTCACGAAGCAACGCCTTCTGGCCGCGGCCCTTGTATTGGCCCTGACGTTTCCTGCGCAAGAAGCATTGGGTCAAACTTCGCCGGCCTCGATCGATGCGCCATCCCCGCAATCCCTGCAAGTTTCATCCACTTCGTCTGTGCCGAGGAGTCAGTCACCGGCAGATACGATCCCATTGCTTTCGACGACTGCTCCTCAACCGCTCTTCGACTTCAAAGAATCCGACATCAAGTTCAATCTCCAGAGCCTCATGGACGTGCTTCGCGACCGCAGACATGAAGGCTGGGTGCTGGCTGCCTATCCCGACCCAAAAACAACTCGGCCGCTGATTGGTGCGGGATTCAGTCTCGACGTGGCGACGACCGATCACCCTCAGACCGATCCTCTCAATCCTCACCCTTTCATCGAGCCATCGTCTGCCCAGCTGTGGCAGGCAGCGGGATTCGACGCCGATCGACTGCAGAGAATCCTCGACCAGTACGACCGAAATCTTTCGGCCTGGGGGACAAAAAGATATCGCAGGAAGATCAGGGCGCATACGCTGACGCCGGAGTTGACCGAAGAGGAGGCCACCAGGCTTTTGCGCATCTCGGCGATACAGGCCGTCGTGAACGCGAGGGCCTATTGCCGCGATTTCGACAAACTGACCGCGCCGCAGCAGATGGCTCTGAGCCAGCTGGTGTTTCAAATGGGCGTGAATCTTGAGGAGTTCGTCCAGTTTCTGGGCGTATTGAACGGCAATGCCATTATCAGCGAGCCGCCGCAACCCAGCGTCGGCGCAGTAACAGACGCTGACCACTGGAATGCCGTGCAGCGCACGCTCATCGACAGCCAATGGGCCAGACGCTATTCCGATCGCGCCTCAACAGTGATCGCCATGTTCGACCCAATTTATGTCCAGGACCCCGGCGGAGCCGAACGGCGAGTAGCAGCCACCCTCCGTCCTCCGCCCACAAAGCATCATCGTAAAGCGCCCCCCGCGGCGTCTCTGCGGGCTTCGAATGAAAGCCATGGTAAGGCACCCGGCAAGAAAGCGTCCTCCCAACACAAACGCAAGCTGACCTAAAAGTCAGTGGACAGCCATCCGGACGCGAAGATGTTTCAGGTCGTTGAGACACTCGTTTATCCCTTTGATGCTCGCATCAAGGAGTGAACCTGACTTCTACAGCGCCCAGTCCCGGGCAACGAAGTCCGGATTCGGACACCTGCAGCTCGAATCGAAAACACCCTCTTCCTTTGTAGCCAACAACATCCGCCTGAGGAACAGTTGGCCTTTCACATGCGTAGGCTATCTATGGGAGAGTCCCGTCCATGATCCTCTATGATCTGCGCCACGCACTCCGCCAGCTCGTCCGCCTGCCCGGCTTCACCCTCACCGCGATCATTACTCTGGCGCTCGGCATCGGAGCCAACACGGCCATCTTCAGCGTCGTGAATGCCGTGCTCCGCCATCCCGCGGGAGTCGACCACCCGGAGCGCGTCGCAGTTATGAATGTTCTCTATAAGAAGCTCGCGCTCGATGTGCCCTACATCTCCGTTCCCGACTACACCGACACCGCTTCTCTCAAGAACGTTGTCGAGGAGGCGGCGATGGAAAGGGGCACAGGCTTCAACACGGCCCATGACGGAAAAGTGGAGCATATAACCGGCGCTCAGGTTGGATCGCAATGGTTTCAGGTCTTCGGCGCACGCCCCATCCTGGGCCACACCTTCACCGCCGAGGAAGATCAACCGAATGCCGGCCCCGTCGCAGTGATCAGCTATGGCATGTGGCAGAGCGTCTTTGGAGGTAGCCACACTGTCGTCGGCCAAACCCTGATGCTCGACCAGAAGCCGTACCAGGTGATCGGAGTGATGCGCAGCGATTTCGATTGGCCGCGGCGCAACCAGGTCTGGGTTCCGATCGCGCTCGATCCCAAGGCCTTCGCAGCCGATCAGCGCTACAACGAGAGTTATCAGACTTTCATCCGCCTGCGTCCCGACGCAACGATCGCGCAGGTGAACGCCAGAATAGCTGGTAAGGTGCGCGAGCAGATTCGGACAGAGGGCGAAAAGTCGTTCGGGCAGAGCGCAGACTGGTCCTTCTACGCTTCGCAACTTACGCAGTTCGCCGCCGGGCCGCTGCGTAAGCCTCTCTACGTGCTCTTCGGAGTCGTCGCCCTCGTCCTGCTCATCGCATCCGCCAACGTCGCCGGACTCTTTCTCGCCCGCACGGCTACGCGCACCCGCGAATTCGCCATCCGCACAGCGCTCGGTGCATCCGCCTCCGCCATCGTCCGCCAGCTGTTTACCGAAACCATGCTGCTCGCCGGGGCTGCTACGTTGATCGGCATCGCCGCCGGACCCCTCTTCGGCCGTCTCCTGCTCTGGCTGATTCCGCACAGCCTCGCCGAAGGGTACGAAGTCCACATGGATCCGGCTGTGCTCGCGTTCACGGCGTGCGCCGGACTGTTGACCTCACTCATTGCGGGGATTGGCCCAGCGCTCCGGCTCTTGCGGCAGCACGAGTCGCTCGATCTGCACGAGGGCGGACGGAACGCTACTGCCTCGGTCGAAAAGCAGCGCCTGCGCAGCGCTTTTGTCATCGGCGAAGTCGCGCTTGCCTGCCTGCTGCTCACCGGCACCGGACTCTTTCTCGCCAGCCTGCGCAAGCTTCAGCAGATCGATCCCGGATTCAATCCTAAAGGCGTGGTCGCAGCCACAGTCTTTTATTCGGGAGACGATTTCAAGAAGAACGATCCGCGCCAGGCCGCGTTTGTCAACAATGTCATCGCTAACCTCTCCGCGCAGCCGGGCGTTCACGCTGCTGCGGCAATCGACCCGCTGCCCTTCGATCCGAACAACGGCGGGTCCAGCTCCTTCCAGATCGTAGGCCGCCCCCTTGCGCCCAACGACCCCGGTCCGCACAGCAACGTTAGCCTCGCAACACCCGACTACCTGAAGGTGATGCAGATTCCCCTGCTCGCCGGGCGATGGATCTCATCCGAAGACCGCGCCAACACCGAGCCGGTGGTGGTAATCGACGCACGGCTCGCGCACAAATTCTGGCCGAATCAAAGTCCCCTCGGCCAGCACATCGCCGGTGGCGGACCCAAAGCCGCGGTCGTCATCGGCGTGGTGGCCACCATCCGCAACAGCTCGCTTGAACAGGACACGAGCGACGGCATGCGTTATTACCCTTATGCGCAGACCAACGATATCCGCGCCGATTTCCTTATCCGTACCGACACTGATCCCAGCGCCCTTGCCCCGGCTATACAGCGCGCCATCGCTTCCGCTGACAGCACACAGACCGCTACGGACATCCAGGCGCTCGAATCCCTCGTTACCGGCTCGCTCGCTGGCCGCAGGCTCATCGTAGATATGCTCGCCGCCTTCGCCGGACTCGCACTGCTGCTCGCTGTCGTCGGCATCTACGGACTCATCAGCTACGTCACCAACCAGCGCACTGTCGAAGTAGGCCTGCGCATGGCCGTGGGAGCGCAGCGCACCGACGTTGTCTTCCTCGTGCTCAAGGGTGCGCTGGCGTGGGTTTTTGCGGGACTCGCTGTCGGAACCATTCTCTCGCTCGTTGCCGACAGACTTCTCCGGCAGTCGTTCGCCGCCTTCGGCTCGGGAGTCGTCGAATCGCTTACGCTCTCGATTCTTTCGTTGCTGGTCGTGGGAATGCTCGCCGCGTTTCTGCCCGCGCTGCGCGCTGCCTCGATCCAGCCGATCAAGGCTTTGAGAAATGAGTAGAGGCTCGCGAAGTCAGGGCGTCTGTGAATTAGCCGCGCGGCTGAAACGGGCAGACATGCGGTGAATCTGTTCGACCAACTCCGGCGGCTCGCTGACCTCAAAATCCACGCCGAACATGGCAAGATATCCCGCCAGCATTTCGACCGAATACGCGCCGATGTGCATCAGGCAGCGGCCCTCGTCGATGGCTTCCAATGTTCCCAGCGTCGAGGGAACAAAGTCGGTCATGCGTTCGACCGAAGCGTGCAGCACCACCCGCGCGCGATGCGGATACTGCTCGTAAGCGATGCCCCGCATCACGTAAGCCGCGATGTCCTCTGCCGGAAGCTTGCGCGGCGCAAATCGAAATCCGGAGTGGGCGGGCTTATCGATGCGATCCACTCGAAACGTCCGCCAGTCCTTGCGGCCGGCATCCCAGGCCACCAGGTACCAGCGCCGCCCGGAATTTACCAGGCGATGCGGCTCGACCTGGCGATCGCTCGGCGCTCCGTTGCGGCCGCGATAGCCGAAACGCAGACCGTCATAGTCGCGGCATGCGCCGGCAATCAACGACAGGATGGCCGCCTCAACCGTGGGACCGCCGTTCGTAACCGGCACGATGAATGAATGAAGCGCGTTAATCCGGCGTCGCAGGCGGGAGGGCAGCACCTGTTCGAGCTTCGCCAGCGCGCGCACCGATGACTCTTCGATACCCGTCACGCCGCCGCTGGCCGCGGTGCGCAGACCTACCGCGACTGCAACCGCCTCGTCATCGTCAAGCAGCAGCGGAGGCAGCGTGGCTCCCGCGCCCAACTGATAGCCGCCCGAAGTGCCGGAACTCGAATGCACCGGATAGCCCAGGTGGCGCAGCCGGTCCACATCCCGCCGCAAGGTGCGCGAGGTCACTTCCAGACGATCGACGAGCTCCGCACCCGACCAATAGCGGCGCGCCTGGAAGAGCGAGAGCAGGCGAAGCAACCTTGCTGAGGTCTCCAGCATGAATCAAGTCTGCCATATCTTGCGGACTAAAACTGTCCGCAAGATATAACATGATTTCTTTGAAGCAAGATTAGGGGTCCCGCCAGCGCTGCCCGCTGTCGGCAAAGGAGAATCGTGATGGATACCGCCACGCCACAACCTGAGGGCAGCAACTTCGATGCGATCCGGCAGCCTAACGTAGCCTACTGCTCGGGCGAGATCGCCAGCGTCAACTGGGCCTACGGGATGCCGCTCTCTTATGTACTGGAGATGGCGAATCATTGGCTCGGTTTTCATGACCAGACTGCTCGGCTCGCAGATGCCGGCGGCTCGACCATCGGGCGCTACGACACTCCAGACGCGGATAAAACGCGCCCATCGCCGATCCGCGCTCTCTAAAACCTTTGATTGATCCGCAGCCCCATCTTTGGGCGCAAGACTTTTGCCCACCCGGGCCGTAGTGTCACCACGATGCTCCATTCATCTCGGCACAATGATGGGACTCTGCAATCGCGTGGCGAATGCATTCGGTCTGCCCTCGCAGGGATTCCTCGAACTCAAAAGGTAGATCCGAACTCAGCGTCCATCGCGCAGACGCGTGGCCAGCCGATCCGGCAATCCTGCCTGCACGATGCGTGCCTGCGCCAGCCGCACATCGTACGGAACGCGGCAAAACGTCACCGTCATCACCGCGTCGTCATAGATGGCAAAAGCCGCGCGCCAGTCTCCGTCGCGAGGCTGGCCCACCGAGCCCGGATTCACGAGATACCGAACGTTGTCGCGAAGCTTCAGCTCGAATTCCTCAGGCTCATCGCGCGAATGGTAACGCGGCGTCAACCGGAACCATTCCTCGCCATTGGTCGCAAAGCCGCCCTGCAGATGCGTATGCCCGAAAAAATTGATCCGGGTCGTTGCCTCGTGCAGCGGCAGCCAGGCATCGCGCACCGTCATCACGTATTCGTCCTCGTCGAGCAGCGATCCGTGCACGCAGCTTACCTGCGGGCCATCGGGCATAATCGGCCCAGCCGGAATCTGCTTTAACCAATCGGTATGCTCGGCTGAGAGCACAATCTGAGTCCATTTCGCCGCGCGGGCGGCAACCGG
>Ga0210391_10001037_pt1 | contig 26228 bp, 27 predicted proteins | sample IncBWC12OmetaG_FD_160573 | JGI IMG/M metagenome (GOLD analysis project Ga0210391, IMG submission 160573) | Forest soil microbial communities from Barre Woods Harvard Forest LTER site, Petersham, Massachusetts, United States - Inc-BW-C-12-O ... | reverse complement strand
GCCGACGTCGGCGCCCATCGCCTGCGTCATGAACTGATCGCGACGCGTGCCGTCAACGAACTGGTCGATCTTGCCGGCTCGACTTTTGTCTTCAGTTTCGTGCGTGACCGCGGCGTCGCCGCCGAGGACGTCGTGCGCGGATGGGTGATAGCGACCGACGTGCTCTCGATTCACGAACGCGCCGCCGAGCTGAAGCGCAACGCCGCAACGACCACGGCCGAGTCAGAGCTGAGCGCATTTCTCGCGCTGGAACGCGCAACCAGAAGCGCCACGGGATGGGCCGTCAGCGAGCTCGAGCCGGCTACCTCGATCGGCGCGGCGGTGACGCGCTTCAAGCCGGCATTCGAAGCGCTATGCGGCGAGTTCGAGACGATGCTCGCAGGAGGAGAGCGCGATCGCTTCGAGCGCCTCTATCGCGAGCTGCGAAAGGATGTGTCCGATGGCGAGCTGGCGCATGGACTCGCGCGCTTAGCCTTTGCCGATCACATCTTGAGCGTGCTGAGCCTGAGTTTCGCCCGCGAAATCGAACCAGCCGAAACGGCTCGGGCGTACTTCCAGTTGAGCGCGCAACTCAATTTCTCGATTCTCGAAGAAACGCTTCAGTCGGTTGGTTACGAAGACCGCTGGGAGCGGCGCGCCGCCAACGAACTGGCCGCCGAACTTCGCACCGCACGAATTGCGCTGTGCTGCGCGGTGCTCGACGCGATCGCCGACAATCCGGCGGTCACTGTCGATGAATCGATCGAGCAGTTGCAGCGCGATCGCGCTAATCGTTTCGCGGAAGTCGCGCGGCTCTTTGACGAGCTGAAGACTCTGCCGGCGCCGAGCCTGCCCGCGATTCACGTAACGGTGCGCGCTCTCTCCCGTCTCGCCGCGTGACTAGCCTGCGACGTTCGGCAGCGGCGCAGTCGCTTGCATAGCGGCAACTTGCGTCGCCGAGTCGAAGATCTGCAGCGCGGGCACTGGCTGTCCTTCGTGCAAATCCTGATACAGACGCAAGCCCGCAGCGACCACGAATGCGATCGTTGCAAAGGTAACGCTGATTTCGCCGAGGACTTGCAGAAAAATCGTCGTGCTGAGAAAACCGGTGACTACCCCGACTGGACCGAACAGCAAGCTCACCACCACGAACGCGCCCCATGCCCATGAGTTGAATCCCGACCACACTGCGACAAATACAATGACCCGCATCGCGACTTTGAAGAAGCGCTTGCGGATCAGGTCACGGCTGAACAGCAATGCGTGCCAGCTATGTTTGTCGTCGAAGATCAGCGCGAACTGTGCGAAGTAGAGCCATGTGTACACCAGCGCGCCCAGCAGGATCATCAGCACCAGCGCGATATATGCCCACACCCCGATCGAGCTTGGCATGTAGCCGGTCAACAGCTGGAATACGAAGAGGCCGGCCGCCGGAGCAAGCAATTGCAGAATCGTCACCCAGATGAACGCTGGCGCCAGCCAAATCGATTGCCGATAAACTTCGATTGCCTCGCCGATAGGAGTCGGCTCGCGAATTCCAGCACGGACTCGCTTGAGCGCGCACAAAGTGACCAGCGGCACCAGCAGCGTGAGCCCGACGACAATCCAATGAAGCACGGTCGTGACCCACGGGGAGAACGGCTGCGGCTCTTGCAGCGGTGGGGGCTTCGCGGCCGGAGTGTCGGTGCTATCGATTTGTGTATAGTTGATATTTTGCGCGCCAGGCGGCGCAAAAGTCGTCGCGAGGTGATACTGCAGATTCAACGCGTCGGGCAGCAGGCATAGCGCGGCCGCCAGCACTAATGGCGCGAGCACAACCGCCAGCGCCGACCAATTGGCGCGCAGATCGTTTACCGCGTTTGCGAGATATATGAAGCTGCTTTTGAGGCGGACAGGGCTCACGGCGCAAAAGAGGTTGGCATCCTCGCAGGACCGAGACAAGCCCGCCGCTTTTGCCCATGATCGCCAATTGCTTCGATGATATAATGAGGCTTCACGACCGCCCCACACGGAGTATGCACTCATGGCCGACGACGACCGAGCATCGAAAATCGAGCATGAGAATAAGATGATGCGCAGGCTGCGCTTCCTGGTCGAGCTGACCTTCGCCACCATCGCGCAGGACAACGACATGACGCTCGAACAAGGATGGGAGCACGTGCTCGCGCTCAAGGGCGCTGCGGTCGCGATGTTTCCCGGCAAAGAAGAAACCTTCGACCTGGTCTACCTGCCGCGCTTCTCGCGTCTGCTCGCAGAACGATTCGGCGCGAATTGACCGCCGCGCATACATCGGGCGGCCAGCTGTCCGGCGTCATCGCAAGGCCAGACGGCTCGCTCCTCCGCGGGCGCGTCACGTTCACCGATCGGATTACCGCGCTCGAGCCCTCGTCCAACGGCGGCAACGACTACATCCTGCCCGGCTTCGTCGATCTCCAGGTCAACGGCTCGCACGGCATCGACGTGATGAACGCGTCGCCGGACGAAATCGCAGCGCTGAGCCGTCATCTCGCACGCGAAGGCGCGACGGCCTGGATGCCGACGGCGGTCACCGCGCCAATCGAGAAGATCGCGCAGGTCCACGAGTCGATAGCGAATGCTTGTGAGAATTCGCGACAATCGAGTGCGAATTCCGCCGCGATTCTCGGGATGCATCTCGAAGGGCCGTTCATTTCGCCGCTGCGCCTCGGCGCGCACCCGACGCTCAATCTCGAGCCGCGCGGCGACGCTTTCGAGCGCGTGCTCGCGATGCGTGCGTTGCGCCTGATCACGCTCGCGCCCGAGCTGCCCGGCGGCATCGAGGCGATTCAACGCCTCGCCGCTCGCGATGTGGTCGTTTCAATCGGTCATACCAACGCGACTCTCGACGAGGCCAACGCCGGCATAGCAGCCGGCGCGCGGATGTTCACGCATCTGTTCAACGCGATGCGCCCGTTGAACCATCGCGATCCTGGCGTGATCGCCGCTGCGCTCGCGCCGTCCCCCGCATTCGCCGCGATCATCTCCGACGCCATCCACGTGCATCCGGCGATGCTTCGACTGGCGGTCGCCGCTCGCGGAAAAGATGGGATCATCCTGGTCACCGACAAGGTGGCGCTCGCGCAGACCACCGGCATCGAAAAAAATGTCGGCCGTGCTCGCGCGGCCATTCGCGACGGCGCCGCGCGTCTCGCCGACGGCACGCTCGCCGGCAGTATCATCTCGATGCTCGAAGGGGTACGCGTGATGATTGAGAAAGCCGGCGTCGGCATCGGCGATGCGGCCGTGATGGCCGCAACCAATCCTGCAAAGCTGGTGGGCGCCAACGATCGCGGACGCATTGACGTCGGTGCTCGCGCTGATTTAATCGTGCTGAGTCCGGCGCTGGAGTTGAAGTCCGTTCACATCGGCGGCCGCGAGATAAAATAGCTACCGGTCCGCGAAAAAACTCGAACAAAAAATCGGAGCCAATCGATGCCGCTGAACATAGCCTGCGTGGGCCGCGAATATCCGCCCGTCACCACCAACGTCACCCTCGACGCGATGCAGAAATATGCGCGCGCGTACAACGACGACAATCCCGCGTTCTTCGACGCGAGCCGCGCCGGCGGAATCGTCGCGCCGCCGATGTTCGGCGTAACAGTCACGTGGGGCGCCTTGATGAAGGCGATGATGGATTCCGAGTTGCACGTGGACCTGCTGCGACTCGTTCACGGCGAGCAGGACATGGAATTTCCGAATCCGATTCGGCCCGGCGACGTCATCGAAGCATCCGCCAAAATTATTTCGATCGAAGCGAAGACCACCGGCGAGACGATGACGGTCGAGCTGAACGCCGCCAACCAGAAAGGGCAGCCTGTCCAAAGGACGCTCTTCATCATTTTCATTCGGGGCGCTCGCAACCGTGACGCTGCCGCCTCGGAACCGCGCCCTGTCGAACCTGATCGCGGCGCGCCAATCTTTTCGGTCGCGCAGACCATCGACAAGGATCAGACCTTCCGCTACGCCGAAGCGTCCGGCGACCCGAATCCGATTCACGTCGATGAAAACATTGCGAAGATGGCGGGCCTCCCCGGCATCATCGTGCACGGACTGTGTACGATGGCGTTCACGTCGAAGGTCGCGATCGACAGACTCTGCGCGGGCGACCCGACCCGCTTGAAGCGGCTGCGCGTGCGCTTCTCGCGCCCTGTGCTCCCCGGCCAGACCATCACTACAAAAGTGTGGGCCGACGGCGAGCGCGACGGCCGCAAAGTTTTCGCCTACGAGACTTTCAATCCCGACAGCCACGCTGTCATCAAGGGCGGCATCGCCGAAGTCGCGCCCTGACTTTGTGAAAATCACCATCGGCCTGTCGCTCTCTCTCACCGGCGAATACTCCCCGATGGGCCGGCAGGCCGAGCTCGCAATTCGACTATTCGTCGCCGACGCCAACGCCAGCAGTGCGTTGCGCGTCGCGGGCGAGCGATGTGAGTTCGCGCTCGAGTGCCACGACGACGCGAGCGATCCCGCGCGATGCGCCGAAATTTACCGTTCGCTATGCGCCGATCGCCGCGCGGATATAATCTTCGGGCCTTACTCCAATCGTCTCGCCCGCGTCGCCGCGCCTATCGCCGAACGATCGGGCCGCGTATTCGTCAATCATGGCGGCGCCGGCGATGAGCTATACGAGCAAGGCTACAAGCTAATCGTCGGAATACTCAGTCCCGCGAGTGACTATTTGCGCGGTTTCGTCCGGCTACTCACTGAACTCAAGCTATGGCGCAAACGCGCCGCGATCGTCGCGTCGAAGGCGGCCTTTGCACGCGCCGTAGCGTTGGGCTTCGAGCGCGCCGCTGGCGAACGCGCAGCTCGTCGCCGAGGAGTTCGCGTCCGCGTGAAATGGAACGGCGCGTTCGATCCCGAGGCGACTCCCGCGCGGCTCTTTCCCGCACTCGCGCGCAACCGCGTCAACGCACTGGCCAGCGCCGGCAGCTATGAGCACGACGTCGCCGTCATGCGTGCGGTCGCGGCGTCGCCGCTCAACATCCCGGTGCTCGGATGCGTGGCGGCCGGCGTCGGTCGCTTCAGGTCCGACCTCGGCGAGCTGGCGGAAGGAATCGTCGGTCCATCGCAATGGGAGGAATCGGTCGAGCTCGAGCCTGCGCTCGGTCCGACGGCCGCCGAATTCGCGCGCCGGATGCGCTCCGCGGGCGCTGCTGATTCTCCTGACTACCCGGCCGCGCAGATCTACGCCGCCGGTCTTCTGACCACGGCCGCGCTCTCGAGCGCCGGCGGCTGCGACGACGCGATGCTGCGAGCGGCGTTCGCTGATTTGCGCACCAACACGATGTTTGGCGACTTCTCGATCGATCGCGTCACCGGCCGCCAGATCGGCCACCAGATGCTGCTGGTGCAGTGGCACCGCGGGAAGAAGGTGATCATCGTGCCCGAGTCGCACGACGACTCCGTCTCGCCCGATTATCCCTCGGGCTTGCGCCTGCTGCTGGCGGGAATCGAGATGTTTCGGCTAAGGCGGCCCGACGACTCGCAGGAATCACTAGACGACGACGATCCCGATGCCGACAAAAGATGAGCTCCGTCACGATTCGACTCGATCGCGGTAAAGTTTTCGCCCTCGGCCTGATGTCGGGGACATCGCACGACGGCGTGAGCGCTGCTGTCGTCGAGCTCGACGAGCGTTCGCGTCCGCCCGCGCGTCTGATCGCATTTCGAACGTTTCCGTACGCTGCGCGCCTTCGGCAAGAATTGCTCGCCGCTTCCGCCAACGAGAAAGTCGGCGCGGCAGCAATCTCGACGCTCAATTTCGCGCTTGGCCGCGAATTCGGCCGCGCCGCAATCGATGTCGCGCGACGCGCGCGCATCGCAATTTCCGACATCGCCTTCATCGGATCGCATGGCCACACTTTTTTTCATCTGCCGCCGCGCCGCGCGACTCGCGGACAGATCGCCTCCACGATGCAGCTCGGCGAGTCTGCGGTAATCGCCGCGGCCACGGGAGTGCCTGTCATCGCGGACTTTCGCCCAATGGATCTCGCGCTCGGCGGCGAGGGCGCTCCGCTCGCGCCGCTCGCCCATCTCTGGCTGTTCGCGGATCCGAAACGCGGCCGGGTTGTGCAGAACATCGGCGGCATCGCCAACGCAACTTACATTCCGCCGCGCGCACGTCTCGGCGACCCCGACCGGATCGCGTTCGATACCGGCCCGGGAAACGGCATGATCGACGCGCTCGCGTCGCGAATCTCGGCCGGTCGCCTGCGGATGGATCGCGACGGGCGCATCGCCGCGCGCGGCCACGTCAGCCAGCCCCTGCTCGCAAAGATGATGGAAAATCCTTACTTCCGCCGGCGCCCGCCGAAATCGACCGGCCGCGAGGAGTTCGGGCCCAAGCTCCTCGATCCCATCGTCGCCGACGGCCGTCGCATGAACCTCGTCGACTACGATCTGGTCGCGACGGTCACCGCGCTTACCGCGCGATCGATCGCCGACGCATGCCGTCGCTTCATTCTTCCGCGTGGCGCCGTCGATCAGTTGATCGTCACCGGCGGGGGTGCGAAGAATCGCACACTGATGCGCATGATCAAGTCTGAACTCCCCGATGTCGAAGTGGTTACAGCCGCGGATATCGGCGTTGACGGCGACGCAGTCGAGGCCGTCGCATTCGCGATCCTGGGCTACCAGATGCTGCGCGGCCGCCAAGGCAACATCCCGAGCGTTACCGGCGCGCGCGCGCCTGCAATACTCGGCAAACTAACGCTGCCTCCGACTCCATTGAAATGAAGCGGCGCTGAATTCGATTCATGCGCTGCGTCTGTCCTCCGGCGGCTCGATTCCCGCCTTGGTCGCCGACTCCACCACTGCCGATCGAAAGATCCCATGCGCCATCGTCGATTCCTCGCGATCGGCGCGCGCCGCGTAGATTCTCATGCGCGCTTCATGCGCCGATTTGTCGTCGGGTGCGGCAGCCACGGCCCAATCCGCCAGGTGACACGCGAGCACGACGTCGCCCGCGGCAAATTTCTCGTTGGCGCGCGCGACTACCGGCGCGACGCCGCCCGCGAGCGCGGCGATTTCCTGCGCCCGCTCGCTGTCGGTCGCCGGTTTGAGATTCGACGGCGTGCCATCGTACCATCCGCCTTCCAGCCGCCAGATATTGCGCACGATGAACTCCGGCTCGTCGTACACGGCCTGCAGCCAGGGCTTCTCCGCGAGATTTGCCGGCGGCTTGACGGTGTGAATGACTGCGTCGAGCGACGCGCCCGCGTTCATCATCGCAATAGTCTGATCGTATAAACTTTGCAGATAGTTCGCCGTGTCGTTCAGCACCTGCCGCACGCGAATCGCGCCGAACACGGGATAGCCATGCCCCGGCACCAGTACTTCAGCGCCCAGCCGCGCCATCACGCGCAACGCCTCGGCCCATTCGCGCGCATAGCGCTGCGCTTTCTGCGGATTGCCCGCGTTGGGCGCAGCCCAGATGATCAAATCTCCGGTGCACAGCAACTTGCGCTGCGGGATGAACACCCAGCAATGGTCATCGGTCTCGCCGCGCGCATGATGGCATTCGAACTTGTCGTCGCCTGCAACTACATTCAACTGAGTATCGAAGTAAGTATCCGGATATACATACTCAGTCGGCCACGCGGCCGGCCGGTTGAACTGCCGCGTATTGACTACTGTGTTATAGCCACCGGTCCGCTTGTAGCGATCGAACCGCGCCGCGACTGCGCGATGTCCGACGACGCGCGGCCGCGCGACCTTGTTCTTCTGCGCATCCGCGACAATCGCCGGCATCCCGCATGCGTGATCGACGTGCCCGTGCGTGTAGATCGCAGTGTTGACCCGGTCCGGCGAGAATTGCCGGATGAGTTTCACCGTCGCGTCCTGGTTGAAGTAGCCGCCCGTATCGATCAGCACCAGGCCCTCGCGCGTTTTGGCCGCAGTCACGTTCGCAAACCAGCGGTAGAACATCACGCCGTCGGCTATTTCCTCGTATTCGCCGGTCGGCAGCAGCGGATGGAACTGGCGGGTCGTAATCGCGCCGGTGAAAATCTTTTCCGATTGATCTCTAATCACGCCCATGGTTGGAGTCTTCCCTCTACCACTCAGTCGATCCAATGCATCTCTTCTATGTGCCGAATTTTCTCATGCTCGACCCAGCTGTAGCGTCGATGCTGATCGATCAGCCGCGCTTCGATTCCCGCCGCGCGCGCACCGACGACGTCGATCGAATAGATGTCGCCGGCAAATCTTGCTTCATCGGCGGCGACGCCCAGCCGCTCGAGCGCGATGTGATAGATCCGCGGATCGGGCTTGGCGACGCCGACGATATGCGAGTCGATTATCACGTCGAAGTACGGCGCCAGTCCGAATCGTTGCGCGTCACCCGCGACCTGCCCTTCCGCATTCGACACAATCGCGAGTTTGTAGCCCGCCGACTTGAACCGCTCGAGCGCCTCGAACGTGCCCGGTCGCACGACGCGCCACAGCGACGCCTCGCGATGTATCGCGCCAAATTTCGTCGCGCATTCTTGAAATTCCTCTTCCGGAATTCCCGCCGCCGTCATCCAGCCGCGAAAAAAAAATTCGTACGCCGCATTGGTCGCTTGCGCGTTGCCCTCGCTCATCAGATGTCGATCGATCGCCGCCCGCCCCGCGTATTCCGCATGCTCGAGCGCGAGCGCGTCGAGCTTGCGTCCTTCGCGCGAGAATTCGCGCGCGAGCAATTCGAAATCCAGGAACGCAAGCGTGCCGCCAAAGTCAAACAGGAGCGCTTTCAGTTTTTCTTTTTTCCTCAAGCTCATAGGGCCTTGAGTGTAGCAGGGCGCTGCCTCTTCCAATCAATTAGTTGCGCGGCCATCTCGCAAAAAGATATGATTTTTCTGGAGATTTCTCCCCGCCACTTCAGCGCCTCCACAGGAGTGTAGTGATGTTCACCGGTATCATCGAAGATCTCGGCACCGTCGAAAGCCTCAAACCCACCGACCAGGGCGCGGTGATTTCGGTGCACACTTCGCTGCCGATTTCCGAAGTCAGCATCGGCGACTCGATCACGGTCAACGGCGCCTGCCTCACAGTGATTTCAAAAAGCCCCGGCCGCTTCGCGATGGACGTCTCGGCCGAGACGCTGCGATGCACCGGACTCGGCGATCTCAAGCCCGGCAGCCGCGTCAATCTCGAGCGATGCCTCACTCTCGGCAAGTTGATCGGCGGCCACCTGGTCTCCGGCCACGTCGACGGCATCGGCCGCGTCGTGTCGATCAAGCCCGAAGGCGATTCGAAACTTTTCACCTTCGAGGTCGCGCCCGCGCAAGCGCGCTACCTGGTCGAGAAGGGCTCGGTCGGTATCGACGGCATGAGCCTGACAATTTTCTCGATCAAAGACACAAACTTTTCGGTCGAGGTAATCCCGCACACGCTGCGCTCGACGACGCTCGGATTCAAACAGGCCGGTGACACCGTCAACATCGAGAACGACATGCTGGTGAAGTACGTCGAGAAGATTCTTGCGGTGCGGGCGGCCGCGACTCCCGCGTAGATACTGAAAAACATGAGCCTGATGCAGATACCGCGGAAGATCGAATACGCACTGCGTGCGATGATCTATCTCGCGGATCATCCCGCGGGCGTGGCGCGCGGCACCGAGATAGCCACACGCGAACAGATCCCGAAGTATTATCTCGAAAAAGTGATTCGCGATCTGATGCGCCGCGGCCTGGTCCACGCGCGCCGCGGTCCGGGCGGCGGTTACCAGCTCGCGCGCAAGGCTGAGACCGTGACGTTTCGCGATATTATCGAGGCGGTCGAAGGTCCGATCACACTCAACGTATGCACCGACGGTAGCAGCTCATGCGCGCTGCAGCCGACCTGCAGGATGTATCGCGTGTGGGAGAAGGGTCAGCGCGTCTTGCTCGAAGTTTTCTCCGACACGTCGCTCGCCGAAATAGCGGCGTCGCGCCCGATGCCGCCCGCCTGTCCGCCCGACGCCGCCGGGATATCGCCGGCCAAGTCCCAGCCCGCGTAGCCGAATTGAACAACCTCGCGACTGCGATTCATCGCACCCTCTGCCAGTGAGCGACTTCGGAGCTATCAGCCTCGCTGACTTCACCGGCAAACCACGCCGCGGCGCGCCGGTTTTCCATGAGAAAACTTTTTATCTCGAGGAATTCTACGGCAAGAGCCTGCTGTTCGCGCTGATACCGCCGGCCGGACAGCGCATTTCCGAATTCGATTCTCTCGTCCTTACGCTGCGCGAATTGCGCCGCAACCAGACCCGATGCGTCGTGATTGTCTCGCCGAGCGCGCTCCCAAAGCTGATGCGCCGGCTTGGTCGGCTCGCACCCAAGGAACCGCCGCCCGTCTTCAATCCGTCCGAGGGACTGCGGTCACGTCCCTATCCTCCCGATTCCGCCGTCGCCGAAATCTGGGAGAGGCTGCGCGCCGGCTCGATCGTCGTTGCCTCGATGAGCCGTGACGACGCCGATGATCTGACCGTCTTCGCGCGTGAGCTCGCCAGCCGCCTGCGCGTGTTCAAGCTCCTGATGCTCGATCGGCGCGGCGGTTTGATCGACAAGGACGGCAACACGCTCTCATTCGTCGAGGAACATCGCATCCGCCGCACGCTGCGCACCATCCGCTCGCGCGTGCGCAGGCTGATTGTCCGCGCCGCGCTCGACGCGCTCGAAGACGGCGTCGGCTCCGTCAACCTGGTCGCGCCGGGCGACGTGTATGAGGAGCTGTTCAGTTTCATCGGCGCCGGGACGCTCTTCACCGAGATGCAATACGGCTTCGTCCGCCCCGTCTCGATCGACGACTTCGAGGAGGTCGAAGCGCTCATTGTCCGCGGTCAGACCGAAGGCCATCTGCTGCCCCGCACTCCCGAACAGATCGCGCAAATCCTGCCCTCGTGCTGGGGTTACCGAATCGGCGACGAGCATCTCGCCGGCATCTGTTCGCTGCTCACCGAGCCTTACCGACGCGACCGCGCCGGCGAGATCACCGCGATGTACACGTTGACGCGCTTCCAGGGCGAGGGCGTCGCCGCCGTGCTGGTTCGCGAGATTCTCAAGGAAGCTCGCGCTCGCCGCCTGAAGTACCTCTTTGCCTGCACCAGCGACGATCGCGTCGCCGGCCTCTTCTCCCGCCTCGGCTTCGAGCGCGCCCGTGCCAGCGACGTCCCCGGGGCCAAATGGCGTGGCTACGATCCCTCACGAATCTCGAGTCTCAGTATATTACGCGCGCATCTCGATTGATGACTGACTATTGGTACATCGACTCAGTTTTGCGATGACTGAGTATTGAATGCCCACAAGAATTCCACCGGCCGTCGCCTTTGTCGCCATCGCGCTGGTCATCGCAGTCCTGACTCTCCATCGACTCGGCGCCGGCGACGTGTGCACCGGCAACGAGGCCGTCGAAGGCGTGTTCGTCCAGCAGATGGTCGAGCACGGGCAACTCCTGTTCCCGGTCGAGAATGGCAACGTCCCGATGTACAAGCCGCCGCTCTTTCACTGGACCGCGGTCGCGATCGACCGGCTCGCAGGAATCCGCAAGGTGACCGCCGCCAATCTCCGGCTGCCGTCCGCCCTTTACGCGATCGCCGGCGTCGTCCTCACGATGCTCCTCGCGTACGAAGTCCTCGGCCTCGATGCCGCGGTCCTGGCCGGGCTCGCGCTCGCCGCATCCTACCAGTACATCAGCCAGGGCCGCTTCGGCCGCGTCGACATGACGCTATGCTTCTTCGAGTCGCTCGCGCTGTTCGCTTTTCTGTGGTGGTTGCCGCGCGACCCCGCCTCATCCGGCCCCGCCGCGCGCTTCGAGTCCAAGCTGCCTGCACTCTACCTGATGGCGGCCGCGCTCGGCCTCGGGGTACTCGCCAAAGGGCCGGTCGGCGCAATTCTTCCGGGCGCCTCGATCCTCATCTTCATGATCGTCGAGCGGCGCAGCCGGCAAATCCTCACCATGCTCGATGCCGGCGCGATCATCCTCGGCGTGGCGATCGCATCGAGCTGGTACCTCGCCTGCTACTTCGGCGGACGCTTCGCCTTCCTCAATCGCCAGCTCGATAGCGAAAACGTTGGCCGCTTCGTCGGCTCGCTGGGCGCGATGGCGCCCTGGTACTACCTGAAACCGGTCCTCTTTAACTCCGCCCCGCTGAGCCTGCTCATCCCCATCGCCGCCGTTTACGCATTACGCTCTTCATTAGCTACTTCACAAAACGAGGATTCTATTTCCGTTCCCGAGAAGGGGCGTTCCGCCGTCCGCCTCTTCGCGATCTTCTACTTCGCCACCGTCATCTTCTTCAGCATCGCCGCCTACAAGCGCCGAGCGTATTTGCTGCCCGTATGGCCGGCCTCGGCGGTGATTCTCGCATGGTGGATCGTCACCGTGCCCCCGCCGCCATGGCGCCGCGCCGCGACCTGGACATTCGCCGCGTTATGCGCCGTCCTCGTCGTTTTCAACTTCATCTATATACCGCGCGCAGAAGTGCGCTCATGCGCCGATGATTCTTTTCGGCCCGCCGCCGAAGAAATCGCCCGCGTCGTCGCGCCCGCCGACCCGCTCTACTTGTATGGATTTCAGGAAGAAGTCGCGCCGCTGCTGTTTTATCTCGATCGCGACGCTCCCATTTTGCAGGGCCGCCTTGGCGACGCGCCACCCGGCTTCGTCGTCATGCCCGCCCAGGTCTGGAAGAAGCACCAAGGCGAGGCCCTCGACTTCGAGCCCGTCCTCACCTCCGATCACGGCAATCGCCACCTCGTATTGATCAAACGCGGCAAATCCTACGCGTCAACGGCGCTTCATTTCTTTAGCGATCGCGTCACCGCCTTGTACCTCGCGCAATCGACCAGGTGATCGTTGACCATACCGGTTGCCTGCATCATCGCGTAGCAGATGGTCGATCCCACGAACTTGAAGCCGCGTCCGATCATTTCCTTGCTCATCGCGTCCGACTCGACCGTGCGCGCCGGCACCTGCTTAAGCGCGCGCCACTGGTTGACCCGCGGCCGTCCGCCAACGAAGCGCCAGACATACTCGTCGAAACTGCCGAACTCTTTCTGAACTGCCAGAAACGCCTTCGCATTGCCGATGGTGGAGTTGATCTTCAGCCGGTTGCGAACGATGCCCTCATCCGCCAGCAGTCTGGCGACGTCGCGGTCGCCGAACTTCGCGACCCGCGCCGGCTCGAATCCCTTGAAGGCGCTCCGATAGGCCTCGCGCTTGCGCAAAATAGTGTCCCAGCTCAGCCCGGCCTGGGCACCCTCGAGCGTGATAAACTCGAACCACAGCCGATCATCATGCACCGGCACGCCCCACTCCTCGTCGTGGTAGCGAATCGCCAATTCATTGTGCGCCCAGGGACATCGCATGGCTGCAACTTTTGCACAAAATCCGAGCGCGAGCATCGCTGCCGGGGCGCTGGATGCCTCCTGCAAAAGAGCGTAAGAAAAGAAGCGCTATGTCTTTAAGAGCAAAATGTGCAATCGCCGGGCTCGGACAGACCCGGATGGGTAAAAACTTCGATCATCCCGGACCGATCGGCTTCGCTGCCGAGGCCGTCAATCTGGCTCTCGACGACGCCGGCCTCCAGCGCTCCGACCTCGACGGCCTGCTCGTCAATCCGGGGATCACCTGGTTCAACAACCCGATGGCTTCGACTTCGGTGCAGAACGCGATGGGTCTGCGCGACCTGCGCCTCACCGCGACGATGAACCTCGGCGGTGCGACTGCGGCCGCGATGGTCATGCACGCCGCGCAGGCGATCGACGCCGGCATGGCCGAAGTCGTTGCCTGCGTATTCGCCGACGCTCCGCTGCGACCGCCTTCCCCCAACAAGCGCGGCGACGCCGGCTCGGCCGCGTCCTACGGTTTCGCCCAGGGCCTCAACGCGTACTACGGGCAATACGGCGTCAACGCCCAGTATGCGTTCGTAGCCCAGCGCCATATGTACAAGTACGGCACTACCAGCGATCAGCTAGGCGCCGTCGCCGTCTCCGAGCGTGATTGGGCCAACCTGAACCCTGTCGCCCAGTTCCACGACACCCCGATGACAATCGCCGACTACCATGCCTCAAGATGGGTGGTTGAGCCGTTCCATCTTTACGACTGCTGCCTGGTCTCCAACGGCGGTCTCTGCGTGATAGTGACCTCCGCCGAACGCGCGAAGAGCCTGAAGCGCCCGCCCGTCTATATCCTAGGGATGGGGCAGGGTCATCCAGGTGGCGACCCTCTCGAGACCCTCACCTCAGGCGCACCAATCGCCAAGCAAAGCGCCTTCAAGATGGCGGATATCCAGCTCTCCGACATTAACTTCTGCGAGCTCTACGACTGCTATACTTTCACGGTGATAGTTACGCTCGAGGACTACGGATTCTGCAAAAAGGGCGAGGGCGGACCGTTTGTCGCCAGTGGCGCTGTCGCCCCCGGCGGCGCGCTCCCGGTTAATACGGGCGGCGGCCAGCTGAGCTCCTTTTATATGTGGGGGATGACCCCGGTGGCGGAGGCAATTGTGCAGATGCGGGGCGACGGAGGTCGGCGGCAGGTGCCTAAACACGACGTTGGACTCGTTTCCGGCAACGGCGGTATCCTAGCGACTCATTCAACCCTCGTGCTGGGGTCACAACCTTAACATTAGTCGCGAGCCGCGCTGTCACTGCCTGTGCCGTGATATAGTGCCGTTTCAATCGTTTTGAGCCCCAGACCGTCTAACTTATATATAAGCCCAACTGCAATGCCTGAAATCAGCAAACCAATCCCGGCAATCACTTCCGACATGCGCGAGTTCTTCGACGGCGCGCGCGCCGGGCGCCTGATGGTCCAAAAGTGCGACAATTGCGGGACGTTGCGATTCCCGGCCCACGACCTGTGCTCCAAGTGCAACTCGACGGCCTCGCGATGGATCCCCGTCAGCGGTCGCGGCGAGGTCTTCAGCTTCAATATAATGCATCAGCTCTATCACCCCGGCTTCGCCAAAGAGGTGCCGTACGCGGTCGTCGTCGTCGAGCTCGAAGAGGGATGCAAGTTCATCTCGAACCTGCTCGGCGTCAAGCCGCACGACATACGGTGCGGGATGCCGGTAGAGGTTACTTTCGAAAAACTCAACGAAGATGTGTCGATCCCGAAATTCCGGCTCCGCGCCGCGAAATAATTCAGGCTCGATTGAATAAACCAGGAATCAACTAACCACCATGTTGTCGCTCGATAAAAAATATTTCCAGCGTCTCATCGAGAGTTCGCCGGACATCATAATTGCCGTCGATAAAAGCGGCATCGTGAACTATTACAACGACGGCGCCCGCACCAGCCTCGGCTACAGCTCCGAGGAGATCATCGGCGAAAACTGCACGCGCATCTACGGCTCGCTCGACGACGCCCGCCGCGTCATGAAGGCGATGCGCGAGTCGGCCGACAAGGGCAAAATCGCCAGCTTCGAGACCAACTTCCGCAACAAGGACGGCGAGCTCATCCCCGTCATGATCACCGGCTCGCTCATCCACGACGACGACGGCAATGAGATCGGCTCGATCGGCTTCGCGCGCGACATCCGGCGCATGCGGCATAACCAGCAGCTGGCGACCGCCGGCGAAATCGCCGTGAGCCTCGCGCATGAGATCAACAATCCGCTCGAATCGATCACCAACAATATCGAGCTACTCTCGCAATCGCTTGATGCTCACCTTTCCGAGTCCGAAAAAGTGGTCGAGAACGAACGTCTCGACTCCATTCGCGATTCAATCGAGCGCGTGCAGGCTATCGTCCGCCGCCTCGACGAGATGACCCGCAAGGGCGAATACGAGACGCGCGACTACCTCGCGGGCAAGCGCATGGCCGATCTGGCGCCGCGCGGGGATACGAAGGTGCATTCGCGCCCGCATGACGCTCCCCACACCGAACAAAAGTCGCCGCTCGAGGGGATGGCGGTGCTGGTGCTCGACGACGACACTGCCGTCGTCAATTCGATGGCCGACCTGTTGCGCGCCGAGCGATGTGTCGTGCACTGCGCGACGCGTCCGTCGGCCGCATTCGGCATCCTGCGCAACGTCAAGCTCGACGCGGTTATCTCCGACGTCGTCATGCCCGAGATGGACGGCTACGACTTCTACTTGAAGGTCAAGGAAGACATGCCGCGGCTGCCGGTGATCCTCATGACAGCCTACTACTACGACAAGGATCACATCCTGAAGCGCTCGCGCCTGCGCGGCCTCGAGGGCGCGCTGTTCAAGAAGCCGGTAAATCCCGGCAAGCTGCGCGCGATGCTCCTGCAGCTCCGCCAAAAGGCTGCTACTGAAAGAGCCGAAGCGAAAGCGGCGGCGATAGCAGCCAAAGCAGCGGCCGCACCGGAAGCCAAGCCAATCCCGCAATCCTGATTACGGTTGCCCCGCGCCGATGGGCACTATCACCTTAATCACCGGCGGCGCTCGCAGCGGCAAGAGCATGCAGGCGCTGAAGCTCGCGCTCCCCTATCAACGCAAATTCTTCGTCGCGACAGGAGAGGCGCTCGACGACGAAATGTCGGCGCGCATCGAGTTTCATCGCACGACGCGCCCCGCCGATTTTGAGACGGTCGAAGAGCCGCTGCAGGTTGTCGCCGCGCTCTCGACGCTCGCCGGTCGCGCCGACCTGGTCGTGCTCGATTGCCTCACGTTGTGGATCTCCAACCTGATGTATCAGCACGGGACGGACGACGCTCCGGTTTTGGCGGAGGCCGACAAGCTGGCGTTCGCGCTCAAGCAGGCACCGTTCGCAAGCATCGTGGTGACCGATGAAGTCGGATCGGGAATCGTGCCGACCGATCACGCCGAGTCGCGCCGCTTCCGCGACCTCCTCGGATGGACCAACCAGAAGGTCGGCGCCGTCGCAGATCACGTACTGCTGATGGTCGCCGGGTATCCGCTCAAGGCTAAGTAGGCGTCACGATGCCATCGTGACCAACACCGCAATCTCGACCAGCTCGCCGCACGCGCCGATCAAATCTCCTGTCACTCCGCCCAGCCATCGCCGGTAGAACGCTCGGATCGCAAACACGACTACGGCCACAACTGCCAGCGCTATCGGGCCGCCAACCAGGATCGCGATGATGAATGTGAAGAAGGTGACGATGCGGTAAGGGCAACCCCCTCTTCCGGCGCAGCCGGTAAGCAGCGTCGATCCTGCGCCGGAGGAGCGCAGGTACGGCAAACCTGTTGCAACAATGAAGAGCATCGCCCACCGCGCGAGCATTGGCGCAACCAGCAGCGCTGCGACTCGACGATTACCGGCGAGGGTCGAGAGTGCGAGGATCTTGAGCGTCAGGTCGAAGAAGATTGCGCTGGCGCCGAACGTGCCGACGCGGCTGTCGCGCAGAATGTCCAGCGCGCGCTCGCGATCGCGTCCTGCGCCGAATGCGTCTGCGGTGTCCGCCAGTCCGTCGAGATGAACGGCGCCGGTGATCACCGTTAGCGAAAGGACGATCAACACCGAGCGAATCACCTGCGCGAAGACGTGGGCGAGCAGCCAGTCCTCGCCAACCAGCGCTGCGCCTATTATGAAACCGACGATCGGGAACCATGTGAACGACGTGGCGACGGTATCCTCGGATGCGGGGCGCGTATCGATCACCGGCAGGATGGTCAGAAAGCTGAACGCCAGCTGCAGTTCTGTGAAGAAGCCGCTCGCCGGCGTTGCGTCGTCGCTCACTGGATTTTGCCCGAGATGTCAGCGCTCTCGAAGGTCGCCATGTTGTTGAGCAGGTCGAGCGCGGACTCGATCAGGTTCATCGCCAGCGCAGCGCCGGTGCCTTCGCCCAATCGCAGATCGAGATCGAGAATCGGGCGCAGCTTGAAATGTTCGAGCGCGAGCGCGTGCCCGCCCTCGGCCGAGCGATGGCTGAAAAAAAGATGGTCGAACAGGCCAGGATGAATCTTCTCCGCGGCCGCCGCTGCCGCCGTTGCGATAAAGCCGTCGACGACGACCGGGACTTTAGAGGCGGCTCCGCCGATACATACGCCCGCCATCGCGGCGATTTCGAAACCGCCGAGCGCCGCCAGTAGCGACTCGCCCGACGCGAGCGCCGCTCGATGAATTTCGAGCGCGCGCATGACCACTTCAGTCTTTCGGCGCATGCCCGCGTCGTCGAGTCCGGTGCCCCGCCCGACCATCGATTCCGGCGCGATGCCAGTGAGCGCGCACAGGATTGCGGCGGCGGGCGTGCTGTTCGCGATACCCATCTCGCCGATGCCGATAAGCGTTGCGTCGTTATCGGCCAGCTCGCGCGCAATCTCGATTCCTGTTTCGAGCGCTCGCGTCGTTTCCTCGGGCGTCATCGCCTGGCCGTCGAGGAAGTTGCGCGTACCGGCGCCAACGCGTCGATACGTCACTCCCGCCAGCGGTTTCGAACTGGTATCGACCTTGACGCCGAGGTCGACGACCTTGAGCGCGTAGCCGAAGCGGCGAGCCAGCACGCTGATCGCAGCGCCGCCGGCTGCGATGTTGCGAAGCATCTCGGCCGTGACCGCCTGCGGAAATGCGCTGACGCCTTCGTCCGCGACGCCATGATCGGCGACGAAAACCGCAATGGCGCCCCGTGCAGGTTTGACTGCTTCGTCATGGCGGATAGCAGCGTAGCGCCGCACGAGTTCCTCGAGTCGGCCGAGGCTGCCGGGAGGCTTGGTCAGAGAATCCAGCCGCGCATCGGCAGCCCACGCCGCCTCGTTGTCGACCGGAAGAATCGAAGCAATAGTTTGTTTGAGTAAAGACATGCCGCGTGATGATTTAGCATGTCGCGAGCGCAGTCGTCAGGCTGAACAGGGTCATATTCTCGAGGAAACCGCGATGAGCGAGCTCAGCATTATCGTCGAGCCGGAACCCCGTAAGGCCTGGGTCGAGGTCGTCGAGCGCGGGTTGCGCGATCACAATATTGCGGCGACCGGGATCGTCGACTTGTATCCGGTGGGTTTTGTCGTCAAGGACGATGGCGGCGCGGTTGTAGGCGGCCTGCTAGGGAATATCGCCGGTGGATGGTTGCACGTGCGATCGCTGTGGGTCGACAGGATGTGGCGCGGGCGCGCCTACGCCATCGAGATGATGGCGGCGGCCGAGCGCTATGCGATCGCGAAGCGATGCGTCGCGGCCGCCGTGCAGACCGCGAGCTACGAGGCGCGGCCGCTGTACGAAAAGCTCGGCTACCGGGTCTGTTGCGAACTCGACGATCATCCGGTGAAGGGTCATCGCAGATTCCACATGGCGAAGCGGCCACTGACGGGAATCGATGCGCCGCGCCGCGATCCGCGCGATCGCGCGACGCTCGCGATGTCTCCATATGCTTCCGCTGAGGTGCAAGGACTGATCACGCGCGGCATCCAGACCCACGCCAGTGCGGCGATTGGGCGGCCCGAGCAGATGTGGCGGGCCGCCAACGTCTTTCTGAAAAGTGACGAAGGCGAGATCCTGGGCGGCGCGCTCGGCAACACCTGGGGTCAGTGGCTCTACGTTTCCGACGTGTGGGTCGACAAGGCGATTCGTGGCAAGGGCTATGCGACGAAACTAATGAACGCGATCGAGAAGCAAGCGCTGGAACGTCGATGCGTCCACGCCTATCTCGACACCTTCAGTTTCCAGTCGCGCCCGATGTACGAGAAGCTGGGCTACCGCGTCTTCGGCACGCTGGAAGATCATCCGCAGGGGCACACGCACTGGTACATGAAAAAGATGCTTGCGGCATAGGCCGCGCCTTCTGAAACGAACTATTTTTCGCGAGGATGCAGGCGGCCGCCTGCGCGCATCCAGATGATCGTGCCGGTGGCGTCGCGCAGAAACTCGGCGCGCGTGTCTTTCGCGGGACCGTCGAGCGCGAGCAGGAGGTCCTTGCCGATGAAGGCGACGCGGGTCGGCGGAGGATTGTGCTTAGGCGGCGGGGTAGTCGTGGTTGGGAAGCCGCCCTTCGATTCATTGCGCATCATCAAGCAGCCGTCGCCGGGATACAGAATGGCGTCGTCGAGTTGACCGATATAGCGGCCCGCGTATTCGCCGAGCTGCTCGACGGTCATCGGGATTTGCGCGGGCGCGGGTGGCCGATAGCCGATTAGCTCCGCGATCGGCTCTCCAGTGACCTCACGGATAAGCGCGCCGCCCGTGGTCGAATTGGTAAAAATGACGAAGGCGAAATCGAGCTCGGGATAGAGGTTGAATGCGGAAATCTGACCCAGCGTGCCGCCGCCATGGAACACTGTCTTCACCCAGCCAACTTTCAACAGCCACCACGACAGGCCCATCGTGTTGTCGAGCTGGCCTTTGCAGATTGTCGTTTGCATCGCAGCAAGCGACTCGCGACTCAGAATCTGATCGCCGGATGCGCTGCGGCCGTCGCCAAGATGAAAGCGTCCGTAACGCACAAGGTCCATCACCGACGCTGCGATTCCACCCGCCGGCCAGCTCGATCGCGGCAACGCCCACGGCGCCAGCGCATGGCTCTGCTCATTGATCGACGCGTGGCCGGTGGCGAACCGATGGTCCATCACGTCGCGCGGGAAGATGAACGAGCGGCGCAGGCCGAGCGGATCGATCACGAGCTCCTTGAGCGCCGCTTCGAAAGTCTTGCCGGTGATCTTCGCGATCACATGGCCGGCGAGCATAAAGGCCGAGTTATTGTACGACCATTGCGTGCCGAGCGGCGTGAGCTGCGGCAATTCCGCCATCGCGGCGACGTAGCGCCCGAGCGCATCGTCGCCGTCGCCCGTGTCGAGAAAAACGTCGCCTTCCCACCCGCCGGTATGCGTCATCAGATGGCGCATCGTGACACGAGCGGTGACGTCGGCGTCGCGCATGCGGAAATCGGGCAGATAGGTCAGGATAGGCGCGTCGAGATCGAGCGCGCCCGCTTCGACCAGGCGCATGGCGGCCGTGGCGACGAAGGTCTTGGTATTCGATCCAATCTGAAAGAGCGTCTGCTCATTGACCGGCAGCGGATTGCGCACGCTGGTCACGCCGAAGCTTGCGCCAAACTCGCGTCCCTCGCTGTAAACACCGACGGACACGCCCGGCACGTTGAGGCGGCTCATCGCCTCGGGAACGCGATCGCAAATCAGCTTGAAGACTGCTTCACCGTCCATGGGACTGGCCGCTCTTTCTCATTCGCGTGACGGGGGTTTGTCGGGAGAGTCCTCGGGGAAGATAGACAGCCAAATGGAATGGTCGTCGATCTTTTTCAGCAGCGATTCTGCCGCCGGCTGCGCTCGGTTGTCAGCGTCGTTCCACGAGTCGAAGTGAATCAGCGAGCGTGGCGGCAGCCGCTGCGCCCAATCCTTGCTGGCCAGTATGGGACGGTCGGGAAATTCGCGCACATAGCCGACGCATAGATAGGCAATGGGTATGACGTCGGCGGGGATGCCGAAGATTTCGGCGAGCGCGTCGTTGCGCAGGATGCTTACCCATCCCATTCCCACGCCTTCGGCGCGCGCCGTCAACCACATGTTTTCGACAGCAAGGCATGCCGAGTAGATCTCGACGTCGCGGATGCTGGTCTTGCCGAGGACGGCGGGGCCGAAGCGATCGGGCTTGCAGGTGACGATCAGATTGAGCGGGGCCTCGAGGATGCCTTCGAGTTTGAGCGACAGATATTTTTCGCGGCGCTCGCCGCTGAACTGGTCGGCGTTCTTCTGGCGCTCAGCTTCGAATATTTCTTTCACGCGGCGGCGCTGATCGACGCTGCGCACGAGGATGAAGTCCCAAGGCTGCGTAAAGCCGACGCTTGCGGCATGATGGGCGGCGATCAGCACGCGCGCCATCACCTCGTCGGGAATCGGATCGGAAATGAACTCGCGGATGTCGCGGCGCCGAAAGATTGACTCGTACAGCCCGCGCTTGAGGGCATCGGCGAAGGCGTGGCGATTGGGTGTCGAGGTCGGCATGCAGCAGAGAGGTTTATCGCGGGCGGACGCCATCGGGACGCATCCGCCCGCGTGAAGAATCAGGCGGCGGCTTTTTTGGCGGCGGCCAGTGCAGCTTCGAAATTCGGCTGCTCCGCGATTTCCTTGACGTATTCGACGTAGGTGACGTTGTCGTCCTTGTCGACGACGAAGACGCATCGCGCGAGCAGATGCAGTTCCTTGATCAGCGTGCCGTAGTTGGTGCCGAAACTCGCGCTGCGCCAGTCGCTGAAGGTTGCGACCTTGTCGACGCCCGCGGCGCCGCACCATCGCGCCTGCGCGAACGGCAGGTCCATCGAGATCGACAGGATCTGCACGTCGCCCGGCAGATTGGCCGCCTCGACGTTGAAGCGGCGCGTCTCCGCATCGCACACGGGAGTGTCGAGGGAAGGAATGGTCGTGATGATTTTGACTTTGCCCTTGAACTGATCGAGCGTCGCCGGCGCCATCCCCTTGCCGACTACGTTGAAGTTCGGCGCCTTCTGTCCGACCTTGATTTCAGGGCCGACCAGCGTCATCGGATTCCCGCGCATCGTAACTGCGCCTTTGCGTTCTTCCGCCATGAGAGAATTCTCCTTGATTGATGATGAATTGAAAATGGAATCGAGAACGACGTGATGTTACCGGCGTCGGGGTCAGAGTGTAAAGCCGCGATCGCCTGTCGCTAGATCACTCTGATTCCCAGCGCGATCAGGCTGCCCACCACCAAGATCAGGTTGATTACGGCGCTCAGAGCGGCACCCGTCCCGCGTTTGGATGCGGCGCTCATGTAGCCGCGCGCGTAGATGATTCGTGCGATCAGGAACAGCAATCCTAGTACGACGGCGGTTTTATAGTGCACGGCCATCGAGAATATCCACACCGCCGGGATGAAAATGATCAGAGCCTCGAGCGTGTTGACGTGCACGCGATAGATGCGCTCGAAATCGGGATTGCCGGTGGTGGCCGGCGCCTCGACGCCATAAGTCCCCCGCGCGCGCCCGACCATCACGCCGAGTATCGAGTATTCGAGCAACGCCAGCAGTATCACTATCTGGAGCGCATGACCTGCGAACATTTAACGCACCTCCCCGTATTTTGTCGCGGCTACGGCCGCTTGGATGAAGCTACTCGCGCGAGTTGAAAAGAGCGAGATGCGAAATCGCGATCTAACCGCGGCGGAATTTCGCCTGGCGCTCGGCCTCGAGTCGGTCGGCAACGTCGCGCGCCGGCCGCGCCGGCATCCATCCCTTGGTGTAATCGACGTCTTCCCACGATCGATCGTTCGCATCCCATACGTAGGGCAGCTCGACGATTGTCGCGGACGCAGTGATCGCGTCGAACGCGCGCATCGCATCGGTGACGATTCGGCGCTGCAAGTCGGGCTGGTCGGGCGGGCCGGTCTGATGACCGAGCGGGAAATTGACGAACACCGCGCGCGGCGGCTTGACTGACTGCGTGATATCGATCGCGGAAGTCATTGAGAGCGTGGGGATTCCCGCTTCTTCAACCGCGCGTGCGATCAGTCCAACGGACTGATGGCAGACGGGTCATGCGGGGACGAGGAAGAAGGCGTCCGCGTGCGCGCGTTTGAGCTCGCCCACAATTTGCGGAGCGAGCTCGTCGCGAACTTTGCGCGCCGAATAAATTCCACCCATGAAGCTGAACGCCGGATCGACCAGCTCGCCGATCACGCCGGACGCCGCGAGTTCGCGCATTCGTGCTAGCGGGAAGACGCAATTGACGTCGCGCTCGGCGTCTCGCGTCGGATAACCGAAATGCCACACGCTCAGCTCGTCAGCCCGTGCATCAATCGGGATACGGCGATACGACGCGTCCTCGCGATGGAAGCGCGGCTGATCGCGATACATGACTCCGCCCGAGCTGAGCATCGCAATTCTGCATTCGGCCACCGGTTTGGTGAGCGGCGTGAACGGTGCGAAATCGTTTTCGACCCATCGGTACGGGGTGAAATCGCTGTAGAGGTCGCGCGTGCGTGGAATATATTCGACGGGCATGTTTATGAGTCTCAGAGTTTACGACGGCGGCGCAGGATTCGGCAAACGGCGACAAGATTCCTTGTACGGCGCATCGCCCACCGCTAACTAGTTGCAGAGTTGCGACGTTTTATTCTGCGAAATATTCATTGCGGGAGAGGCGGTTGCTGTTTCGGAGCCTCAGATCATTCGCAGACTTCACGCAGATTCTTAACAGATGTCTAAGCAACATGAGAGTGAAGGATGCGGTTGGTACTACCGGCAGGGTTAAATACGTTCATCTAGCGTTATTGACTCATACCATGGTTTTCTGCGATGAATGGTCCGGCAAAGTGTCCCGGGGGGGACCGCGATTGCAGGGTTCCCTGATTTGGACGAGGCAGGCCAGAAGCCGTTTTCTGGCGCGAGTACTAGGGAGGGACGGTAATGCACGTATTACTCAGGCATGCGCGACGCGTGATGCTAGGCGTTGCGATGGGGGCGCTGTTTCTCGCCGCTGCGCCGGGAACCGGCAGAGCGCAGTTAGTTACGATCTGTTATGCGCCGCATACTCGGAAAATAGTTAACGTCAACGGCACCTGCTCTCCACCGAACCGGGCGATCACCTGGAATGTCGATGGTGTGACTGGACCCCGTGGCCAGCAGGGCCCTGCGGGTATGGAAGGACCGGCAGGACCGACCGGGCCGATGGGTTCAATGGGGCCGATGGGTCCGGCTGGGCCTATGGGTGCTGTAGGACCGGTGGGCGGCACGGGTGCAACTGGACCTCTGGGACCGGCAGGCGAACTGGGCGCGGAAGGCGGCCAGGGACCGACTGGACCGACCGGACCGACGGGAGCAACCGGACCAACGGGATACGCTGGTGTTGACGGTACTAACGGAGTCCAGTTCTACACGCTCGGCGGCGGTGACTTGGGCACCAACGTCGCGCTGCTGTTTGGTCCTACTGGTTTCGACGGGATCCTGGCGGGTTCTGGTTCCAGCGTTGGGACCAGCCCGATTTATTACGGTCCTGGCAACGGCTCGGACACGATCCTCGAGAGCGAAGCGGTGCCACTCGACGCTTCGACCGTGACTCAGCTTTGGGTCCAGACCAAGAACGTGCCGGGTCCGGGCCATACCTACACATTCCAGCTCTGCATCAACAGCGAATGCAATTCCAACGTCACCTGCACGATCGATCTCCCTAATCTGACCTCGTGCAACGATACGACGGACTACCAGCACTACAGCCCGGGCGACACCATCGCGCTGAAGGGTACTGCCGACGATGGGGCCGCGCCGACCGATGTTTCGTGGTCGGTGGTCGTGCATCAGACCGGCGGTGACATCCCGGTTGGGCCGTGAGCCCCGATTCAGGGAGCGGGAATATGCTGAGCACGCGAATGGTAACAGTCAGGGAGGGGACGAGAATGCCTCAATCTTTTAAGAACGCGTGGCGCTGGCTCGTCGGAGCATCAGCGACTGCGATGTTAGTAGCGAGTATCTCGCCGGCGGCAAACGCCCAGCAGTCGGTAGCCGACACGGGACCGATCACGGTCTGCGTCGGCACGGCCGGCAAGGTCGACGGGGTAAACATCCATTGCCCGAAACGCGACTTTCAATTGACCTGGAACATCCCGGGACCGACGGGTCCGACGGGTGCGCAGGGCGCCACCGGCCCGGCCGGCCCGATTGGCTTGGCCGGATTCACCGGGACGCAGGGCGATGCGGGTCCGGTGGGACCGACGGGTCCGCTGGGACCGCTGGGCTTTACCGGTCCTGAGGGAGCGCAAGGTATTACAGGTCCTGCAGGCCCGACTGGGAACGTAGGCTTCTCCGGTCCGACCGGAGCTATGGGAGCCAGGGGGGCAACAGGTCCGACCGGAACGCCCTCATTTGAGCCGGGCGACAACGTTGTGATCCTGAGCGGTGGTTCGCTTGGCGCGACGATCAGCAGCCAGGCGGCAATCACGCTGGACGGCACTACCGGAAGCCTGGCGCTGCCGACCACGCCGCTCTACTTCGGACCCGGAAACGGCGCAGCGGGCAAGGGCATCTCGACATTCCCTCCGCAGCCCAATGCTAATCCGCAAACCAGCGTCCAGGTTCCGACTCCTGGCGGCACGGCATTCAATCTGTGGGTCGCTATCTCACCCACCGATGCGGGTGCAATCGGAGCGTCATACACCTTCGTCATCTGCAACGGGGCAGACTGCAGCCTTGTGACAAACCCGTTCTGTGCGGTTCAGCACGGCATCCTGCCGCCTCCCTTCCCTCCTGATACGACGGTTTGCACGACGACCGGCTTCCCGGGAAGCTCCGCAGCGCTGGACTTTCTGCCCGGTGACACGCTGTCGATCCAAGCCTACGCTTCCGGTGGCGCTGTAGTTTACAACCCTGTCGAAGTTAGTTG